>Ga0207868_1000127_pt1 | contig 103545 bp, 85 predicted proteins | sample Passage237B_FD_187370 | JGI IMG/M metagenome (GOLD analysis project Ga0207868, IMG submission 187370) | Cellulose adapted compost microbial communities from Newby Island Compost Facility, Milpitas, CA, USA - Passage2 37B (SPAdes) (version 3) ...
TCGCGGATGGTCAGTTCGTAGCCCAGCTGTTCCAGTTGAGGGAGGTAGGCAGCTTCATCGGCGGGATTGCTGACCGTCAGATCGATATCAATCACCGGCTTGGCTGGCAGGCCGGGAACCGACGTTGAGCCCACGTGCTCAATGCTCAGTGCCAGTGGCCCCAGGGCAGATTGAAGGGCATGTGCGAGCTGCTCGAATAGTGCAGGCCAGTGAGGATCGTAATCGACAATCACGATGGGTTCGGGAGTAGGTTTTCCATGCACCCAGGGATTGATGGTCGGGTCAGGGGCGTGATGTCTGGTGATTTCTTCGGGGGAAGGGAGCATGGGCAGTCCGGGGAGAGAAGACCCAGCCGTGCAACGGCTGGGCTTTAGGTCAGGAGAGAGAATAAATGAGATTCCACCTGCTTCAAAGCCCAGGCATTGCATGCCTGGGTCTTCTACGCACCTCAACAAAAAAGGGGCACATGACTGTGCCCCTGAGTGGTTTCAGATACATCTTAGAAGATCAGGCGGCTCACGTCGTAGATCAATGTCAGGACAAACAGGCTCAGGATCAATGCCAGGCCTGCCATGGTGGCCCAGCTCTGCACGCGGACGCTCACGGGCGAGCCCTTGATCTTCTCGAGGATGAGGAAGACCATCAGCCCGCCGTCGACCACGGGGATGGGCAGGAAGTTGACCACCGCCAGGTTCACGCTGATCAGGCCCAGGAAGAACAGCAGATACGTCCAGCCCAGCTTGGCGACGCGGGTCCCTTCGTGGGCGATGCCCACCGGGCCACGCAGGTGCGAAGGCTTGACCGTTCCCTGGAACAGACGAAGCAGCGTGACGTACGTCTGGAGCATGTAGTGCTTGGTCTTGGTGATGCCCAGTGCTGCAGCATCCCACAGCGAGCCGGCCACCAGCGGTTCACGCAGATCGCCGAAGGCTTCGATCAGGCCGGGCTGCCAGCTGGCCAGCAGCAGGCGGTCACGCTCGGCTTTATCGAGGGTGATGGGGGCTTTGGCCTGAATGTCACCCGCCAGATTGAGCTGATAGCCCACGGTGATGCTCCCGCCGTCTTCAGGCAGAGCCTGCCCGGCTTCGAGCATGAGACGCTGGAGATCGGCCCAGCTGGTCACAGGCTGATCGTTGATGGAGGTGATCTTTGAGCCCGGAGGCAGCTGCAGACCTGTACCTGCGGGGCTGGATGCGACGGTGCTGGAAATGATGGGCACATCCATCGCCGGGGCGGGATAGATGCCGATCTGGTTCTTCTGGTTGGGCGTGACCGTACCAAGATCAACCCGCTGGCCATCGCGTTCCACGATCAGCTTGAGAGGCTGGCCGCCTGCTTCCTTCACAGCATTGAGGAGCGTCAGGTAGTCAGGCCAGGCCACAGGACCAAGCTGAACAATCAGATCGCCATCCTTCAGGCCGGCCTTCTCCGCAGGGCTGTCCTTGATGACGCTGTTGACGCGTGTCACCGGGATCAGGCCCGCCAGATTCCCCATGCTCTTGCCATCGCTCGACGGGCTCAGCAGGGGATAAGCTGCGACATCAACCGTCACCTTCTGGGTGGCATCTTTCGCATCGACAAACACCACGGGCACGGGCTTGCCCTTAGCCTCGGTGATGATGCGGTCAAAATCACCAAAGTGCTTCAAAGGCTGGCCGTTGGCTTCAACGGCGGTCATCGTGGCCTTAAGGCCGGAGTCGGCGAAGGGGCCGGTGGTGGGCATCATCTGCAGCGACAGACTGCGAGGCGGGAAGATGCCCAGCGACAGCAGATTGGTCTGGCGATCAGGCGTAGCCACCAGCGGATAGGTCAGCTCGCCCTCATGGCCTGGACGCTCAATGGTGAGGTTGAGCGTGGAGCCACGGGCCGAGAGTGCGGAAGTGACGGCCACTTCCATGAAGTCGCCCATAGGCTTGCCATTGATCGACAGAATGCGGTCACCCGTCTGGATGCCGCGATATTTCCCATCGTTCTCGTAACCCTTCGCATAAGTGGTGGCTGCGGGGGAGTTGGGCAGAACATCGCCCACCATCGCCGGCGGGAAAGCTACGCCATTGATGAAGGCGATGATGAAGAAGATCACCGCCGAGATCAGATTCATGATCACACCGGCGCTGACCACCAGGGCACGGGCGCCAACGCTCTTGGCGTTGAACGAGCGCGGATCGGCGCTGACGGCTTCGGGATTGAGATCTTCCTGGCCGAGCATCTTCACGTAGCCGCCAAGAGGAATCCAGTTGAGCCGGTATTCCGTTTCGCCCAGGCCCAGTTCCCTGGCAAGGGTGAGTTCTTCGGTGGCGGTGAGCTTGCGGTCGGCCTGGCCGGTGCTGGCCAGATGGTCGGCGATGCGCTTCTCATACACGGCTTCGGTGCTGCCCACCTTGAAGCCGATGCCCTTGCGCCACGTCAGCAGGCTCTGGCCAAAGCCCACTGCGAACTGGGTGACCTTGATGCCCACCCATTTGGCCGCCAGGAAGTGGCCCAGTTCATGGATGAAGATGATGAAGCCGAACCCGACCACCAGGGCCAGGAACGCGACGGGGGTGCTCATGCCGGGAAACCACGAAAACATGCAGACCTCGCTTGGCGTGATGAAGCAGCAGCTTATCAGTCACGCAGTAAAGGGTTAGTTCAACTTCGACGCCTCTGTCGGGCTGGCGCCGGTTCGCTGGGCGATAAACGCCCGGGCCTGTCGGTCGGCCTCCAGAACCGTTTCCAGTCCGTCCAGCGGCCGCACTTCGATGGCGCCAAGCGCCTCGGCCACCAGTTCTACAATACGTCCGAACCGGATGCGGCGTTCAAAAAAAGCTTCAACCGCTGCTTCATTAGCAGCATTGAAGATGGCCCCGGCCGTCCCACCGGCCCGGATGACATCATAGGCAAGCGGAATGGCTTTGAACTTGTCCATGTCGGGCTGTTCAAATTCCAGCTTCGACAGCGTGGACCAGTCCAGCGGCTGACTGCAGCCAACCGGCCTGTCCGGATGGGTCAGGGCATACTGAATGGGCGTGCGCATGTCGGGCGAGCCAAGCTGGGCGAGAATCGAGTGGTCCTCGAACTCGACAAAGCTGTGGGCTACTGACTGCGGGTGAATAATCACGCTGATCTTTTCCGCCGGCAGATCAAAGAGCCAGTGGGCCTCGATAATCTCAAGGGCCTTGTTCATCATCGATGCCGAGTCGATGGTGATCTTACGGCCCATGTTCCAGGTGGGGTGCTTGAGCGCCTGCTCGACGGTGGCATTGTTCATCGTCTGGCGGTCCACCTGACGGAAGGGGCCACCCGAAGCAGTCAGGACAATGCGCTTCACACACCGCCCGGCCTGGCCGGCGAGGCATTGGTAGATCGCCGAGTGCTCGCTGTCGACGGGGATGAGGCTGGCGTTGTGCTCACGGACCAGCGGTTTGACCAGCCCGCCGGCGGCCACCAGCGTTTCCTTGTTCGCCAGGCCGATGGTCATGCCCTTGCGCACCGCTGCGAGCGTGGCAGGCAGGCCTGCGCTTCCCACGACCGCGGCGGTTACGTCGGTGGCATCCACCGTTTCCACCAGTTCCAGAGCAGCATCAGGACCGGCGTAGACACGCACGCCGGGCAGGGTGTCGCGCACTTTCTGGGCCTGTGAAGCATCAGCGATGGCCACATGGCGCACGTTGTGGGCTCTGGCCTGTTCGATGAGCTTGTCGCAGTTTTTACCCGCCGCCAGACCGACGACATCCACGGGCCAGCCGCATTCACGCTTCAGGTGCTCGGCCACGTGGAGCGCATTGATACCAATGCTGCCCGTGCAGCCAAGAACGATGAGTCTGCGTTGTGCGCGGCTGTCGCTCATGCGTTACCCGGTTCGGCCGACTGAATCGTAGGGTTGTGATAGCCACGGCTGACAGGCGCGTCATCCTGCTGTGGCGGCTTGTTAGCTGATTGACGCGAACCCTTCCCGCCTCGCCGACGCTTGGGCTTGGCCGGGGCCTTCTCCGCTTCCGCCTCCGGGTGAGCCTGCTCAGAAGTGACAGACACGGGAGCGGGAGCAGGGGCCGGAGCCGGCGCTGAGGCTGCGGCGACTTCACGCTGAGGCGCAGGGGCAGCATCCGCCTGCTGTGCAGGGCGATCGTGATGCTCATGATGCGGACCATCGTGATGGTCATGCTCATGATGATCGCCATGGCTTTCGCTGTGGTGGTCACCGTGGGCTTCGTTGTGTCCTTCGCCATTGGAGTGGCCGTTCTTGCCACCGCGGCGGCGACGGCCACCACGACGACGGCGGCGACGTTTGCGGTGCGCCTCATCACCACCTTCACCATGATGGTCGTCATGGCCGTGATCGTGCGATTCTTCGCCGTGGGCTTCCGCGTGATGCTCGTCCGCATCCTGCTCCTGCGACGCAGCCGGTGCGTCGGATTCAACACGCGACTGTGTCACGGGGATGAACGGCTTAGCAGCAGGCTGCTCGGGTGACTGTCCTGCTTCGGAGGCCACCGGCTCATGACCGAACAGATCATGCTGAGCGGATTCGTGGTGATGCTCGTGAGCTTGCGAATGCTCTGATTCGGAAGCAGCAGCGTCTTCATGCTCGTGATGGTCGTGATCATGATGATCATGGCCATGGGCTTCGACGTGGTGAGCGTCATCGTGATGAGCTTCGCCATTGCGCTTGGAGCGACCTCGGCCGCCTCGCCTGCGGCGGCGACGGCGCTTCTTGCCATGAGGCTCATCCTGGCCATGGGCAGCATCGTGTGTGTCCTCAGCCTGCGATTCTGTGGCTTCACCTTCGGCAGGCTCGGCTGCTTCGTCTGCAGTGTCAGCTTCAGCTTCGAAGGATTCTGTCTCGGCCTGTTCCGATTCAACCTCATCCTCGTCCAGCTCGGCGGCGATGACGTCCGCATCTTCGACTTCTTCGTCATCGCGCAGGACGGCTCTGGTCTTGCTGGCCGATTCAACAGGCAGCAGTTCGAAGGGGCCCATGTTGGACAGCGATTCAGCTTCCACCTGCCCGCCTCGTTCGTCGAAGGCCAGCAGGGAGACGAAATCAACCGAGCCGCCATCGTTCACGCGAACCATGATGGTCTTGTGATGCGTGGTTTCGAGTTCCACCAGCATGGCACGCTTGCGGTTAAGCAGCTGGAACGCCACGCCGGGGCTGACGGTCAGTTCGACGCGCGAGACATTGCTGCGCTGCATCACCAGCGCCAGTCGGCGGGTGACGTCGAGCACAACCGATTCCGGGCTCTTGACCTGAGCCGCGCCCTGGCAGTGCGGACAGTCGATGTAGATCGACTTCTTGAGTGACGGCCGCATGCGCTGACGCGTCATTTCCAGAATGCCGAACTGGCTGATGGGCAGCACACGCGTGCGAGCACGGTCGCGCTTGAGGTTCTCACGGAAGCGGGCTTCGATGAGCCTGCGATGGCGCGGGTCGCGCATATCGATCAGGTCGTTGACGATCACGCCGCCAAGATCGCGAAGACGCAGCTGGCGGCAGATTTCGTCGGCTGCTTCCATGTTGGCTTTGAAGGCGGTGGTCTCGGCATCGCGATTGTCACGCATCTTGCCTGAGTTCACGTCAATGGCCACCAGCGCTTCAGTTGAATCAATCACCAGCGATCCGCCTGAGGGCAGCGGAACCACGCGGGAATTGATGTTTTCAATCTGACGTTCAATGTCGAAGCGATGAAACAGCGGGATCGGATCTTTGTAGAGCGCAACGCGCGAGCCTGATCGCGGATTGGCAATCGCCAGGAAATCGCGGGCACGCATGGCAGCGGTTTCATCATCGACGATGATCTGCTCGATCTCCGTCGAGAACACATCGCGGATGGTGCGCACGACGAGGTCTGATTCGGCGAATAGTTCGCCGACGTTGACCTGCTTCTTACGCTGTTCGATCGAGCTCCACAGACGCTGGAGGTAGGACAGGTCGCGCTTGAGTTCGGTCTTGGTGCGCCCGATGCCCGCAGTGCGGATGATGAACCCGAAGCCTGCGGGAGGATTGAGCTCATCGAGAATGCGGCGCATCTCCCGGCGGGCTTCATCGTCTTCCACCTTACGCGATACACCCAGGCGTTCCATGCTGGGCATCATCACCAGGTAGCGCCCTGGGATGGAGATATAGCTGGTCAGCGTCGGGCCTTTGGTTCCGATGCCTTCCTTGAGCACCTGAACGACAATTTCCTGGCCGCGGCGCAGACATTTCTGAATGGGCGGGCGGTCACGGCGGGGGGTCTTCTGGCCGACAAGTTCGGTTTCATCCTTGTCATGACCTGCGAAGTACATCGGATGCAGGTCGGAGATGTGGAGGAAGCCATTGCGGGCCTGGCCGAAGTCGATAAACGCCGCCTGAATCGAAGGCTCGACGTTGGTCACTTTGCCTTTGTAGATATTGCCAACGTGTGATTCAGCGCTGGCGCGTTCCTGATAAAGCTCTTCGAGCTTTCCGTCAGTGGTGATGGCGATTCGGCATTCTTCGCCCGCCACGACATTGATGAGCATCTGATGTTTGGGCATGGGTCCTGGACCTGGAATAGGTGGAACCCGGCCAGACAAGCGGATCGCTGCAGCTGCCTATCCGGGGGCAGCGGCGACTCATCGCAGTGTGGCTGAATTCCAATGGTTTCATGATTGTTCTGGTGTACGCGTTTACGATTCAAAGCGCCTGTCGCGGTAGATTTCAGGCAGCACCTTGCGCAGCTCATCGCGTACGAAGTTGATCACTTCACGGTCGGATTCCATGGCTCCAACCTTTCGCGCCAGACGCTGGCATTGGCTGATGCTGACCGACCGGATCACCCGTTTCACCTCGGGCACCGCAGGCGGCGTGATGGAAAGGCTCCGCAGGCCCAGGCCCAGCAGGAGCATGACAAACTCGGGTTCGCCGGCCATCTCGCCGCAGATACTCACTTCGATCTTGGCGCGATTGGCGGCTCGGACAATATCCTTCACCAGCTGGATGACCGCCGGATGCCCTGACGAATACAGGCTGGCAATGCGTTCATTGCCTCGGTCAACTGCGATGGTGTACTGGATCAGGTCGTTGGTACCGATGGAAAAGAAATCCACCTCCTTGGCCAGGGTCTTGGCCTGGATGGCGGCTGAGGGCACTTCCACCATGATGCCCACAGGAATTTTTCGATCAAAAGGCAGGCCTTCGTCTTCGAGATCCTCCATCACATCGCTGAGGATCATCTTGGCCTGGCGCAGTTCCATGATGCTTGAGATCAGAGGGAACATGATGCGCATCGGCCCGCTGGCACTGGCCCGCAGGATGGCGCGCAGCTGCGTCTTGAAGAGCTTGAGATTCTGCAGACACAGGCGGATCGATCTGCAGCCCAGGAACGGATTGTTCTCCTGAGCGGGGATGTAATCGCCCGGGGCAAGCTTGTCGGCGCCAAGGTCAAGCGTGCGGATGGTCAGCGGTCGGCCGTCCAGACGCTTGATGGCTTCGAGGTAGTTCTGATACTGCAGTTCCTGCGAAGGCTCGGTTTCCGAAGCCATGAACAGGAACTCGGTGCGATAGAGCCCCACGCCGGTGGCGCCTTTGGCCAGAGCGCCATCGATTTCAACGGGAAACTCGATGTTGGCGTAGAGATTGATGAGCGTGCCATCGACTGTCTGAGCAGGCAGCGTGGCCAGCTCGTCCAGATCGGTCCCCAGCAGGTCCATGCGCTCGATGTATTGGCGGTATTCAAGCAGCTCGGCCGCATCGGGGTTGATGATGACCTGGCCGTTGTTGGCGTCGATGATCAGCGTATCGCCCGTGGAGACCTGGCTGGTGATGTCTTCCAGGCCCACGATAGCGGGGATGCTCTGGGCGTGGGCGAGAATGGCCGTGTGGCTGGTTCGGCCGCCCGCGTCCGTGGCGATGCCCTTGATGCGTCGACGGTCCAGTGATGCGGTCTGGCTGGGCGTCAGATCGTGGGCGATGATGATCGCTTCGCCCTGGAGTTCGCTGAGTGTGGTCTGGTGGTTGCCAATCAGGTGGCCGATGATGCGCCGTTCCAGATCCCAGATGTCCAGCACGCGCTCGCGCATGTACCGGTTTTCCATCTGGCGGAAGAGCTTGGCCTGATGCTGCATCACCCAGTAGACGGCGTATTCCGCGGTGACCTTTTCCTTTTCGATCATCAGGTGGAACTGATCGATCAGCGACTTGTCGCGGATCAGCCCGACGTGGGAATCGAAAATCTTGGCCATCTCAGCGCCGAGCTTGGCCTCGGCCTGCTGGCGCTGAAGCTGGATGTCCTTTTCACTGCGAGCAAGGGCCTGGTTCAGACGTTCCAGCTCGGCTGGAATCTGTGAACTGGGGACGGATCGACGGGGGATGGGCGCGTCAATCGCATCAAGTACCACTGCGCGGCAGATGGCCACGCCTGGCGATACCGGGATGCCTTTTTTAATCCGCATGAGTCCGAATTCTATGTGTGACTCGCCTTACCCTGCAACGCCTGGCCTCATTTTGAACCACTTTTTATCCCGCAGCTGACAGATTGTGAGGTCTGCAGGGGGCTGTGGCAGGGGCAAGACCGCCCGGAAACAGAAAGAAGTCCAGCAGAAAAAACACCTGCCCCGGCGAAGCGGACCGTCGTATCAGCAGGGCTTACCTGAGAAACGACTCCTCGCACTTCGCCGGGGCGGTGGGATACATCACTTCTTCAGGCCAGCAGCTTTGGCAAGCTTGGCGGCCATGTCGGTCTTTTCCCAGGTGAAACCATTCTTGCTGCTGCGACCGAAGTGGCCGTGGCGGGCGGTTTCCTTGTAGATCGGGCGACGCAGATCCAGGTGCTTGATGATGCCCCTGGGCGTCAGCGGGAAGTGATCGACGATGAGCTTCTGGATGAGGGTTTCATCGACCTTGGCGGTGTTCTGAGTATCGACCATCACGCTGATGGGGTCAGCCACGCCGATGGCGTAGGAGAGCTGCACTTCGCAGACGTCGGCCAGGCCGGCGGCGACGACGTTCTTGGCGATGTAGCGGGCCATGTAGCAGGCCGAGCGGTCCACCTTGGTCGGGTCCTTACCGGAGAAGGCACCGCCGCCGTGGCAGCCCCAGCCGCCGTAGGAGTCGACGATGATCTTACGGCCGGTCAGGCCGGTGTCGCCGTGAGGGCCACCAATTTCAAACTGGCCGGTGGGGTTCACGTGGATGATCGGCTTCTTGCCCTTGAGGAGCTTGGCGGGGATCACCGGAGCGATGATGTGCTTTTCAACCAGCGCCTTGAGCTTGGCCTGCTTGGCCTTGCCATTCCACTCGGCGGTGTGCTGGGTGGAGAGGACGATGGTGTGCACGCGGACGGGCTTGCCATCGTGATATTCGATGGTCACCTGGCTCTTGGCGTCAGGACGCAGGCCCTTGATGATGTTCTTTTCACGGACGACGGCCTGACGTTCCACCAGGCGGTGAGCCAGGTGGATGGGCAGGGGCATGTATTCCTTGGTTTCGTTGGTGGCGAAGCCGAACATCAGGCCCTGGTCGCCGGCGCCTTCGCGGTCCACACCCATGGCGATGTCGGCCGACTGGGAGTGAATGGTGCGGATGACGGCGCAGCTTTCGGCGTCGAACTTCATGGCCGGGTCGGTGTAACCGATTTCGCGCAGCGTCTGGCGGACGGTTTCTTCAGCGTTGTTGAGGGCTTCGATGGCCTTGGCGTTGTGGACGGTCACTTCGCCGGCGACCACCACCAGACCGGTGGTGCACAGCGTTTCGCAGGCCACGCGGGCCATGGGGTCAACGGCCAGAAGAGAGTCGAGAATCGCGTCGGACACCTGGTCGGCCACCTTGTCGGGGTGACCCATCGAAACGGATTCGCTGGTAAACAGGTGTACGCCCTTGAGGTAATTCGTTGCCATGGCTGTTACTGATCGTCCTTTTTGTGAGAAGGTGAAAAGCCGTGTGTTCACCATGATCGTGTCGCCACTGCCGAGCCATCGGCCGGCGGACACGGGAAATATTCTTGTGCTGGTTCTGTATTTGCAGGCCCCAGACCGGTAAAAACCGGCATGCGTTTGTACCACGACGCTAATTGGCGGGCAAATGATTGGTGTCAATCATTCTGTACAAATTTCCATTTTTTGAGCCTTCCCATCGCTTGATCGCTCCTCTGACTGCAATACCCGACCCCCAGCTGGCCTGTATATGTTCAGCCTGCAGACCGTGATGCAGCCTCTGACAGGGCCCTGGCATGTCCTATAACTCGTGGATTGGGAATCCAGAAACGTCTCAGCCGTAATTTCAGGCGATTCTTCCTGACATTGGACGATCTTGACCGATGGGATAGTCAACGATCGTTCTGAACTGATCAGGAGTCTGTCTTGAATTCTTCATCTCAAAGCCCGACTGTCAGACCTTTCAAGCGATCCCAGCCTGGCCCGGCTCATGCCGCCAGCCCGGCGGGCGGTGTCTCGGTGACCTCCAGCATTACACCCGCTATGCTCGCCTCGCTTGCCCATCGCGTGAACGAAGCTCCGCAGACCGCCGGAATGACAGCTCTGCGTGAACCAGCGGGTGTTGCGGTGGATGAGATGGCCGATCTGCAGACCGCCGACTGGGCCACGGATGAACTGGCCCTGACGCTGCGCCGCTGTGAAGACGAACGCCAGAAGCTCGAACAGCTGGTCGAAGAAGCCCGAGCCCTGGCCAGCCAGGCAGCAGGGCAGTCGAAGGTGTCGCTCTCGGCGCAGCAGCTGGCACAGGTTCCAGCACTTGATGCGTGGATCAGCAGAAGGCTGGCCGAACTGCATCACGCTGATGCGGCGCTGGCTAAGCGGGAAGAGAAACTCAACAAGCTTGAAAAGAATCTGACCGTGCTGGCGCAGGGGCTGTCGCTGCAGGTTCAGCAGCTTGCTCAAAGCCGCGCGGAGATGGACCAGACCGGCCGATCGGTCAGCGAGCAGATGGCCCAGGCGTTTGAACAGCTCGACGAACAATCGCAGGCGATCGATGAAGTCATCAAGCAGAACGAGAAACGCATCGCTGAGCTTGAGCATCGCTGCGCCACCGTGCTTGGCGATATGGACAAGCGGTTTGAAACGCTGTCAATGGGCGTGGTGCATCGGCTTGAATCAGTGCGCAAGCCCATCGAAGCCTGGCTGGATCAGAGGCTGGCTGAATATGAATCACTCGTCAATCAGCGGGTGGAAGCTCTGAGCCAGCCTGTGATGGATCATCTCACCGCCTGGCAGGAAGAATACGAACAGAAGCTCGAGCAGCGCGTTGAGGCATTGCAGGCCAAAGCTGACGCAGCCAGGCAGAACATGCTCGAAATGCTCGATCGTCAGTACGAAGAAGTACGCGAAGCGATGACCAGCAGGCAGGGCGAAATTGCCCGCAAACTCGAAGAAGAAAAGCTCGAGGCCATGGAGTACGAAACCAAGGCCATGGTCAGCCAGGCCCAGGCCCGCATGCGTGAAGAACTGGAAGTGGTACGCATGCAGCTGCCCGCACTGCTCGACACGCTCGCCAGCCAGGCAAAGCAGGGGCTGGAAGCCCGCGTCAGTGAGTTCCATCAGGTGGTCGATCAGGCCTACTGCAATGCCATCAGCCAGTCGGGCAAGCGTGTGGATGACATCGTGGCCATGCTCGAATCGCAGATGAACGAAGTCGACCACCGCCTGAGGCAGCGCCTCACATCACTGTCAGGCGATACGCGCACGATGATTGATGTCATCGAAAAACAGCTGACCCGCCGACTGGAATCGCTTCAGACGATGAGCCGTGAAAAGCTCGAGGCCCTGAGCCAGAACCAGCCTCGGTGAGGACGTTTCAGGTTATTGAATCTTTCAGGCGGGAACATTTTCTCTGCTCATCCTTTCCGACCGGAAATGGCGGGGGATGCGGGGCGGAGAAGACACCGGCCGCACTCGATCAGGGGCAGCAGTACAACAGGGCGTATGACGCATTTGTCTGCGTACATGGGCAGATTTGCTAACAACTGCCTGCATGTATAGCCTTTGGGACATGCGCATCGCCCACGTTACCGATCTTCATCTTCGCTGGCATCAGCCAGGCTCCAGTGCGACCAACCGCCGACGCTCCCGCGACATGGTTGAGCGATTCAAAGAGGTCCTCGAACAGATCAGGCAGGAGAAAGTCGACCTGCTGGTGATCACCGGGGATCTGCTCGACGTTCCCTGCTGGCTGTGGGAGAACAACTACGGCTTTGAGACGGATGATCCCGCCTTCTGGCTCGACGCTGCGGAGAAGGATTATCGCCTGTTCAAGCAGATGCTGGATGATTCGGGCCTGCGCTATCTGACGCTGCCTGGCAATCACGATCACATGCAGCTTTACCGCAAGGTATTTCAGCCTCAGCCCATCGTGAACATCGCGGGTTATCGCTTTGTGTCTTTCTTTGATGTGGAAGGCGATGGCCATTATCCGCGTCGCTTCATGCATGAGCGTGCGCGATTTGATGAGGTCATGCAGCAGCATGATCTGCCTCAGATTCACCTGCAGCATTACGTGATTGAGCCTGTGCTTCTGGAAGGCTATCCGCATTCGTATCTCGAATCGCAGGAGCTTAGCCGTCGCATCGTGGCGCATGGCGGGGTTCAGTTCTGCATCAGCGGCCACTATCACCGTGGGACCGAGCTGATCCAGAAGGGCGCGACGACCTTCACCGTCGGCCAGGCGTTCTGCGATCATCCGCATCCCTGGCGGATTTATGAAGTGAATCCATCGGGCATCACGATGGAAAACCGCACGCTGCTCACGGGGCTGCCCGCACCCCGGCCGGTGGTGTTCCTGGATCGTGACGGCGTGATCAACGACCTGGCCAGCTATCGCGTGGGGCCCGAAGCGATGCGACTGATTCCCGGTGTGGCCAGGGCCATCGTCAGGCTGCGCGAAGCGGGTTATGCGGTGGTGGGCATCACTTCGCAGTCTTCCATCGGTGCGGGTTATGTGACCGATTCTGTCGTCATCAGCGTGCATGACAAGATGTTCCGCCTGCTGGCAGAGGAAGGGGCCTGGCTCGATGCCATGTCCTACTCCACCGGCGCAGGCTCGCAGGCCATTCTGCCTCGCTATGAGGACCTCTCACGCGTCAAGCCTTCCCCCTGGCAGCTCAACGACATGCGTGACCTGCTGAATCTGGACTTCACTGGCAGCTGGATGATTGGCGACCGTGTGACCGACATCCAGACCGGCCTGGCCGCTGGCGTCGGGGCCATTCTGGTTCGGACAGGCAAGGGCAGGATGATGGAAGCCGACCCGGCCAACGCCGACGGCCTTCAGGGCGTGCCCGTGGTGGACGATCTGGCCGCGGCGGCGGACCTGATTCTGGCCGGCCGATCGGCAGTGAAACAGCCCGCCTGCTGCAGCTAAAACTGTATACTGTTTAGTCTCGAACACGACCCGCCTGAGGCTGTCTGACGACACGCCCGCCGCGGTGGAATGTCTTTCTGAAGGAATCCATCAACATGACAGCGCAGAACTACCGTACCGAAAAAGACTCCATGGGAACGATGCAGGTTCCCGACTGGGCGCTCTACGGCGCCAGCACTCAGCGCGCCGTCGAAAACTTCCCGGTCAGCGGGGAAGTCGTCGCGGTGGAAGTGATCCGCGCCTTTGGTCACCTCAAGAAGGCCTGCGCTCAGGTGAATCAGGACCTTGGCAAGCTCCCGGCTGACAAGGCCAGGGCCATCATCGAAGTCTGTGATGAAATCATCGCCGGCCAGCTCGACAGGCATTTCCCCGTTGACGTGTACCAGACCGGTTCGGGTACCAGCTCGAACATGAACGCCAACGAAGTCATCGCCAACCGCGCCGCCCAGAAGGCGGGCAAGCCCATCGGCTCACGTGACATTCTTCACCCGAACGATCACGTCAACATGGGCCAGTCCAGCAACGACACCTTCCCCGCAGCTATGCACATCGCTGCTGCGCTGGAAATTCACCACAAGCTCATCCCGGCTTTGAAGAACCTGCATGCCATTCTCGACAAGCAGGCCAAGGAATGGGATGACGTGGTGAAGATCGGCCGTACGCACCTGATGGACGCCACGCCCATCCGTATGGGCCAGGTGTTCTCGGGTTACGCCGCCCAGGCGCAGTACGCCGTGGTTCGCGCTGAAGCCGCCCTCAAGGCCATGCGTCTGAACATGCCCATCGGTGGCACTGCGGTGGGTACGGGCATCAACACCCACATCGAATTCGGCGCTCGCGTGTGCAAGGCTCTGAGCCAGTCCACCGGCGTGGAATTTGTCGAAGCTGAAAACCACTTCGAAGCCCAGGCCGCGAAGGACTCCTTCGTCGCCGCTTCGGGTGAACTCAAGACCATCGCGGTGAGCCTGTCGAAGATTGCCAACGACATCCGTCACCTGGGCTCGGGTCCGCGCTGCGGCCTGTTCGAGCTGTCGCTGCCTGAAATCCAGCCCGGCTCGTCGATCATGCCTGGCAAGGTCAACCCCGTGATCTGTGAATCGATGATGATGGTGGCCGTGCGCGTCATCGCCAACGACAGCGCCATCACCCTTGGTGGTCTGGGTGGCATCGGCTCGCTGTTTGAACTCAACGTGGCCATGCCCGTGATGGCTCAGGCGATTCTCGAATCGATCCGTCTGCTGGCCAATGGCAGCAACGTGTTCGTCGACAAGATGCTCAAGGGCCTGGAAGTGAACCGCGAGAAGTGCCAGTCGCTCATCGAGCAGTCGCTGATGACCGTCACCAGCCTGGCTCCGGTGATCGGCTACGACAACGCTGCTGCGGTCGCCAAGCAGGCGTTCAAGGAAAACAAGACCATCCGTCAGCTCGTCCGCGAGAAGAACCTGGTCGACGATGCCCGCCTCAACGAACTGCTCGACCCGCGCTCCCAGACCGAACCGGGCAGCGAAGGTGGCTCGGGTGGTTGATTGACGTGTGAGCGATGGTTCAGAACCACTCTCTGAACCACTCAACAAATCGATAAAAAAAGAGCCCAGGTATGACCTACCTGGGCTCTTTTTTATTTCGACTTTTAGCGACTCACTCAGCTGAGAACATCTTGAGCTGGTAGCGTTCGAGATCGAGCTTATTGACGGGCTTTTCCACGTTCAGGCGGTAGACGCCGCTGAAGCAGGCCGTGCAGTAGTCGCCAGCGGGGCGGCTCACGCAGCTGAGCATGCCTTCAAGCGACAGGTAGTGCAGGCTGTCCACGCCCAGGAACTCAGCGATTTCCTCCACCGAGCGGCCGGTGGCCACCAGCTGCTTGGCGTCGGGGAAGTCGATCCCGAAGTAGCAGGCATGACGCACGGGCGGGCAGCTGATGCGCAGGTGGATTTCCTTCGCGCCGGCCCGGCGGAGCTGGGCCATCTTGCCACGCGTGGTCGTGCCACGGACGATCGAGTCGTCCACCACCACGATACGCTTGCCTGAGATCACCTCATCCACCGCGTTGAGCTTGAGCTGCACGGCCATGTCGCGCTGCTTCTGCGAAGGCTGGATGAACGTGCGGCCGACGTAGCGGTTGGGGACGATGCCTTCGCGGAAGGGGATGCCACTCTGGCGAGCATAGCCCAGCGCGGCCGATCGGCCTGAGTCGGGCATGGGGATCACGCAGTCAGCATCCACATGGGATTCACGCGCCAGCTGTTCGCCGAACTTCTCGCGGACAATCTGGACCGTATCGCCAAATACCTTCGAGCTGGGGTTGGCGAAGTAGACGTGTTCGAAAATGCAGTGAGCCAGCTTCTGCTCCGAGGCGAAGCGGCGGCTGGAGACGCCATTGTCAGAGAGGGTGACGATTTCACCCGGTTCCACTTCGCGGATGAAGCGGGCGCCGATGGCGTCGAGCGCCACGGTTTCGCTGGCCACGCAGTAGAAGCCGTCCTGCGTCTGGCCCAGCACCAGCGGACGCCAGCCCCAGGGGTCACGCACGGCTTCCATGCGGTCCTTGTAGAGGATGACCAGCGAATAGGCGCCCTGAAGGTGCTGCAGGGCGGCTGCCAGCGGGTCTTCCTTGGAAAGGTGGTGCGTGGCCAGCAGGTGGATGATGACTTCGGTGTCGGTGGTGGTGTGGAAGATGTGGCCGCGTGATTCGTATTCGCGTCGCAGAAGGTCGGCATTCACCAGATTGCCATTGTGGGCGACTGCGACCTGTCCGCCTGTGTACTCCATCATCAGTGGCTGGGCGTTACAGGCTTTGCTGGAACCTGTGGTGGAGTAGCGGTTGTGGCCGATGCCCGATTTGCCTTCAAGAGCGTTGAGGATCTGGGCGTTGAAGACTTCCGATACCAGCCCCATGCCAACGTGTGCACTGAGGGTATGACCGTCGGTGGTGGCAATGCCGGCCGACTCCTGACCTCGATGCTGCTGGGCGAACAGGGCGGTGTAGATACGCTGGGCGGTTTCAGTGGATCCCCAGATGCCAAAGACGCCACACTTATGTTTTTTATCCGAGCTCATACCTGGGCTTGGTCCAAAGAGGTCCCCGAGGGGGTAGGGTAGGGGCAACAATGCAACAAACGCAGCACCAATGGCGCATCGCTTCCAAGGGTCGGCAGGGTTGCTTGACGTTGGAAGCGAATAGGAGAACTCCATTGGTTTGTGAATGGTCAGGGCTGGGCCTGAACCAAAACGACATCATAACCTGTCAGGCGACTCCGGGTAAAATGGTAGGCGCCTTCTTTCCCGCAAACTGCCACCGGTTCTGAATTCTGCCCGCAAGAGGTGTTTTTCCCCATCTGGCAGGCTGGATGTCCCCGATTTTTTTTCTGCTTCAGGCGTTTCAGCGTGATCAGACCACCCCATGGGCCCGTGGGCCGGGGGCGGGCGACGACTCATGGCAGAAGTGCAGCTCAATGAAGCGGGCCACGTAATCGATAATCGACAATGCCTCGGGAATCTGGGGGTTACTGGTGGCCCCCATGGGCTCAAACCGCATGCCCTTGAACCGGTTGACGGCTTCGGACAGGGGGAGCCCGTACTGCAGCGCCAGACTAAAGGCCCTGCAGAAGCACTGGACCAGCCCGCTGAGGGTGGAGCCTTCCTTGGCCATCTTGATGAAAATTTCGCCGGGCAGGCCGTTCTCGAACAGGCCGATGGTCAGATAGCCTTCGTGGCCTTGAATCTGGAACTTGTGCGTGAGCGATTCACGCGTCGCAGGTAACGTCAGACGGTGGGAAGCCATCGCTGGGGTTCCTGTTCATGGAATCAATCAATGGACAAGGCTTATTGTACAGGCCTGCCCTGGTTTTTTGTTATAAATCCCCGCAGATGAAGAAAACCACCCGTCCAAGGAAATCCGCCCGGACTGCTGTATCGCCCGCCGGGGTGATCGCCATGCCCGATGCCTCACGGGTGGAGCAGATCCGCAGCCAGCTGCTGATGTGGTATCGCAAGCACCGCCGCGACCTTCCCTGGCGCAGACAGAAGCCCGACGCCTATCACGTGATGGTCTCCGAAGCCATGCTCCAGCAGACTCAGGTGGCGACGGTGATTGCCTACTTCCATCGGTTCATCGATGCGCTGCCCACGGTTCAGGACCTGGCCCGGGCGTCCGAACAGCAGGTCCTGACGCTCTGGCAGGGGCTGGGTTACTACCGACGCGCCAGGAACCTCCACGCCGCCGCCAAAGCCATCGTGGCCGATCATGGGGGCGTGGTCCCCCGGACAGTCGAGGAACTGCTCCAGCTGCCCGGTGTAGGCCGCTACACCGCCGGGGCCATCGCGTCGATTGCCTATGGCCAGCCCGCTCCGATTGTCGATGGCAACGTGGTTCGCATTCTGGCCCGCATCTTCGCCATCACACAGTCGCCTGATGAGCCTGCGGTGAAGGAAGCCCTCTGGCAGCTGGCCGCGCTGCTGGTTCCGGAAGATGCCGCGGGGGATTTCAATCAGTCGATGATGGAACTGGGAGCGATGGTCTGCTCGCCTCGTTCGCCTCAGTGTCTGATCTGCCCGGTGAATGACCTTTGCCAGGCCAGACAGCAGGGGCTGGTGGAGTCGCTGCCTGTGAAGGTCGAGCGGAAGAAGCCCGCGCAGGTTCAGCATCACATCCTGGCGGTGCAGGCAGGGGACCAGTGGTACTTTGAGCAGCGCCCCGCGACAGGTCTGTGGTCGAACATGTGGCAGCTGCCTACAGCGGAGGATCCTGATCTGGACGCCGACAATCCGACTGCGGGTCTGCAGGGCTGGCTGCAGGAGACCCGCAGGCTGAGTGTGACAGGGCTGGAGGAAGTCGGCCGCTTCACGCATCAGACCACGCACAAGACCATCACCTTCATCCTCTGGAAAAGCCAGCTGGCCGGGAAGCGTGCGAAGGAAGCGACACCTGCTTCCGCCTGGCGCAATCTCAAAGACCTGACCGATCTGCCTCTGCCCAACCCGCAGAAAAAAGCGGTGAAGTGGCTGGAAGAGAAGGGGGAGTGAACGCTCTCATGGCCGCGAGGAAAGCTCTAAGGAGATAGGGCTTGTAGATCCCTGCGGCCATCCTGCAGCATCACCAGCTCCCTCCCCCTGAAACACCACAGCCCCCGCAAGTCATACTCGCGGAGGCTGTGTGTCTGTTGTGCGGTATCAATCACAGCGATGCTGCTGGCATCACGATTCGTGCAGGAATTTTTCGACGTACTTCACCACACGCTGCGGGCCGAGCATGCCGGCGATACGTTCGTCGACGGTCAGCACCGGGATGTGGCGGAAGCCGCCGATGGCCATCTGGTTGATGGCCTTGGCCGGGCAGTCGGACTCATGCACCACGATGGGGTCGGGCGTCATGAATTCGCTGATGGGTTTGTCCTTCACGGCCCGGAAGTTTTCCGAGACCTTGTTGATGACGTCACGCTCGGAGAACACGCCCACCAGCTTGTCATCGTGGGTGACCATGACGCAGGCGATTTCCAGCTCGGCCATCATCTGCATGGCCTGCTCGACCGTGGCATGGTCGGCGATGGTCTTGTAAGGCTGATATGTCATCACTTCAGAAATGACATCCTGAAGCAGTGAACGTTCGAGGTTGTCGTCGAACTGCGGTTCTTCATAGTTCGACAGCGGATCGTGAAATTCACCAGGCGGGGCAGCTCGTCGTTTGCGTTTCATCAGGCACCCTCCCTTTCATCCATGAAGATTTTGGATCGCATGCGCTGCACTTTGATCTGACGGGGGAAGTGGTCGGCGATGTATTCCATCAGACTCTTCTGCCCGGCCAGTGCAGTGGCTTTGCCCTGGGCATTGGTCACGCAGATGAAGCGCAGGTTGCCCACCTGCATCTTCGAGACCATGCCTGCGATGGAGTCCGTGTCACGAACCGGATCGGCTGAGGTGAGCATGTGATTTTTAATAGGCTCGTCCAGCTTTGAGGTGTCATCCAGCAGCAGCTTGGTGACCTGCCTTTCGGTGAACTTACCGATCGGCTTGCCCAGACTGTCGACGACGATCACACAGCCGAGCTGGTGTTCGCGCATGGTGGCGACAGCCTGTCGCACCGTGGTGTCAGGCTTGACCGTCGCAATTTTGCGCAGATCAAGTTCTGACACGGGGTCCGTCAGAATGTTCTGGCGTAATCCCATATTCAACTCCTTTCGTGAACAGCAGTCCTTGGAGAGGATTCGACACGACAGAGATGATTCAAACTCATTGTCGAATTCCGCGTCACCATTGCATCATACTGAACGGGTCTGCGAAAAGACAACAAATTCGATGAGATATCGCGGGTAAATTTTTTCTTATATTTTCCTTGTTTTTCAGTTGATTACGTGAAAAACAATTCATGAGAAGCGCGTCCTCAGTGACACGCTTATGCAAAGCCAAGCTTCTGACGCATGAGCGTCGCCCGGGCCTGACGGCGTTCGGCCTGATCCATTTCCTTACCACACAGCCGCTGCAGATGCGCAGGCTGTGAGAGCAGCAGCATCTGGTTGAGCGTGGCCACATCGGTCTTATCGATGCGACCCATGTTGATGCCCAGTCTCAGGTGAGAGAGCAGGGTAAGCACTTCTTCGGTCCCCAGCTGCCTGGCGTTGGTGAGTGTGCCCCAGGCGCGCCAGATGCGGTCATCAAGCTGGGCAGGCCTGTCACGCAGCAGAGCCGCGCGGGCCTGTTGTTCGTAGGCGATGATCTGCGGGACGATCGAGTGCTGGAAGTCAGCCAGGATTTCCAGCTCCGTGCGGCCGAGCGTGACCTGATTGGAAATCTGATAGAAGTCGCCCAGCGCGTCCGAGCCTTCACCAAACAGGCCGCGCACAGCCAGATGCAGGTCCTTGGCGGCGCGTTTCACTTTCTCAATTTCGCCGGTGAGCTTGAGCGCAGGCAGGTGAAGCATCACGCTCACGCGGATGCCCGTGCCCACATTGGTGGGGCAGGCCGTGAGGTAACCGAGCTTCTTCGAGAAGGCGTAGTTCAGATGCTGGCCCAGCGTGTCATCCATGCGGTTGATCTGCTCAAACGCCTCGGCCAGCTGCATGCCGCTGCGCAGCACCTGGATGCGCAGATGGTCTTCTTCATTCACCATGATGGCGAAGGTTTCATCCGCACCGATGGCCACCGCGCGAGGCAGCTCGGCTTTGGACTTCGCATGCTGGTTGCTGATCAGATGACGCTCGACAAGGATCTGCCTGTCCAGCGGCGTGCTCTGATTCAGATCGACCCAGATCACTTCACCATCGGGCAGGCGATCGGTGATTTCACGTCGGCAGCGGTCCAGCACATCGCGCTGTTCCACCACGTCGGCGCGGTTGACGAAGGAGAACCCGGCCAGATTGCGGGCGAGCCTGATGCGTGAGGAGATCACGATATCGCTCTGCGGGCCCTGGCCACGGAGCCATTCACCGGCGTGCTGGGTGATGTTGCCAAAGCTCATGGCTGCTGCTCCTGAAGACGCCCGATCTGATCGCGCAGCGTCGCCGCCAGTTCGTAATCTTCACTGGCCACGGCCTGCGCCAGTCGCTTGCGCATGCTCATGACCTGCAGCTGAAGCTGTTCGCCACGTTCAATGGCATCGTCACGCAGCGGAACCTTACCCACATGATGATCGCCACCATCGTGAGCCAGTTCGAGCATGGGCTTGAGCTGGTTTTCAAACGCTTCGTAGCAGTGCGGGCAGCCAAGGAGACTGCTGGCGCGGAACTGGGAAAAGTTCAGACCACAACTGCTGCACTGCCTGTCAGGCCGGGCGGCGGGGGCGCCGCTGTGGAGCTTGACGAAGTGGGTCAGCAGTTCATTGATGGGGGTATGGACAGCTTTGATCGCCAGGCCTTCTTCGCCGGCGTGGAGATCACACAGGTGCTTTTCGATCTTGGCACCCTTGAGAATCTCCACCGAATGATGCGTGGCGGGCTGGTCACACTTGTCACATTTTCGCTTGTTCATGGGCTTCCCTTCTACATACCCGGGGGCTTGGGGCTCCGGGGCGGGGCATTGCCTGTCGCCTGCCGATTCAGAATCTTAGAACGCTGTACATCTGGATTCAACGAACCCCCGGCCGGGGCTGATCAATCGCATAGATCCTGAATGGGCATGCCCTTTCGATCCAGCCCCTTGGTAATCCCACGACGGGAAGGCTGGCGGACGAAATCCGTGAACTCGACGCACAGCGGATCGCCTGCCAGCTGTTCTTCAAGCATCGCTACCGCCACCGGGCGGGTGTGATGCTGGCGGAAGAAAATATCGAAAGCCTGCTTGAGCGGGTTGATATGCTCACGCAGACCCGCGCGGCGCAGACCCACCAGGTTCAATCCGGTGATTGCACGCGGCGCGGCCATCACGCAGAAAGGCGGGATGTCTTCAAACGTCGCAATATTGCCACTGACCATGGCCATCCTGCCAATGCGACAGAACTGGTGGGAGCCGGTGTGGCCTGACATGATCACCTGATCGCTGACGATGGTATGACCTGCCAGCAGGCAGCTGTTGGCGAAAGTGCAGTAGTTGCCCACGATGCAGTCATGCGCCAGATGGCTGTTGGCCATGAGCATGTTGTAGTTGCCCAGCGTGGTAGGGACGCTCTGGGTGGCGCGGTGGATGGTGACCCCTTCGCGCAGGACGTTGTGATCGCCAAGGATCGTCCCGGCCCCGGGGGTGTGGGGGTCGAACTTACGATCCTGCGGCTCCAGGCCGATGCAGCAGTTGGGGTAGATGACGTTATGAGCGCCGATGGTCAGCGGGCCCTTGAGGCTCACGCGTTCCATGATGATGCAGCCCGGGCCGATGCGCACGTCGCCCACAATGCTGCACCACGGGCCGATCTGAACATCGTCAGCCAGCTGGGCCTGGGGATCGACGAAAGACGAAGGATGAACATTAGCCATAGATCTACCATCATACGCAGTTTAACTGGCCCCGTGTGAGACGCAGGCCTGTACACATGGACAGAACAAGGCCGCGGGCGGCATCCCCACGGCCTTGCGTTTCTATCCCGTTCTTATCACCCATACCCCGCATCAGGGTAAAGGCAGTCAATCGCTATCGGCTTATCCGGTCCTGCAGCATCAGCCCATGCGAATCATGCAGGCCGGTCTGCTGTATCACACACCAATACTATAGGTCAGCACCGTGAAGCTCTGGGTGGTTACGGCTTCATTGTTGTAGGTTTCCGCACCTGACAAGTCGCCGTCGTATACACGGGCCACCAAGTTATAGGTTCCTGGGGGCAGTTCGGAGAGGAACAGGTCGTTGAGCAGCGTGTCCACGTAATCGCCAGGGGTGAGCAGGCTGATATCGATGTCATATTCACCGATCAGGTAATCCTCACCACCCTGGTTCACGGGGCGGGCGTAGAGGCTGATGGTGACAGTGGTTTCTACGCCAACCGCCAGTTCGCCGACGTTGGTGAGCACCACATGCAGGCGGTTTTCGCCGCTGCCTTCACCCTGATAGATGTTCTCGAGGTTCACGCCAGTGAGCGTCACTTCAAGGTCAGCGCCGTAGGCTTCCACCGCGAAGGACTGGCTGGAGATGGCTTCGTTGTTGGTGCTGTCCGCCTGGGGCAGGCTTGAGTCATCCAGGACGACCACGAAGACATACTCGCCCCGGCCCAGGCCGGAAAGATCAAGGTTGCTGATCGTCAGGGTCTTGTTGCCATCGACTGCCAGAGCACTGACATCCAGCGAAGCCGGGGAGACGAGCAGGATATCCGTATCGTTATCCGTGACGCCGGCCGGGCGGGCATAGACCGCTGCGGTGACCGTGGTGGAAGCAGGGATCTTGAGGTTGCCATTGTTGACGACCTTCACGGAGATGCTGGCCTTGTCGCTGCTACCCTCGGCGTAGCCTTGTGGGACATTGATCGAGGCGACGCTCACCGACAGGTCCATGTCGGCTTCGATGATGGTCAGCGTTTCGTTGTAGACCGCAGTGTTGTTGTCATCGCTGCTGCGAAGCAGGTCTGCGTCATCGATGAGCACAATGACCTGATACTGGCCGGGCTCAAGCACCGAGAAGTCCAGGTTGCTGAGGGTGACGCTCTTGTTGCCATTGGCAGCTATGCCACTGACGCTGTAGGCGGTGTTGGTGTAGATCACCACATCCTGCGAGTCATCCATGGCATCGACCGGGCGGGCCACAACCTTCACCCCGATGGTGTCACCTGAAACGGTGGACACATTGCCTTCGTTGGTGAGGTTGAAGGTGAGTGAGGATTTCTGGCCGCTGGTTTCGATGATCTGGCCGGTGGGGGCAGTGTTGGTTCCGATGCTGACCGAGATGTCCTTGACGGCTTCGAGGACTTCAAACGTGCCAAGCGAAATGGCCCGGTTGTTGTCATTCGTGGAGCCGGTGAGCACTTCATCATTGATCACGGCCACCAGGTAGTACTGGCCTGCTTCAAGGGTGCTCAGGTCAAGATTGCTGACGGTCAGCTCAACCGATTCTTCCATCGCCAAATTGCTCACATCCACGCTGCTGAGTGTGGTGATGAGCACATTGCTCGAGTCATCATCTGCGCCGGCGGGGCGGGCGTAGATTTTGATGGAAGCAAACACGCTGTTGCCAATCAGAGCCGTGCCCGTGTTGGTCAGTGTCAGCTTGAAGGTCAGGGCGTTGGTGGTCACGGTTTCAATAACTTCAGCATCCAGGCCGGATTCGTCGCTGAAGGTGACATCCAGATCCTGCACGCCCTGGGTGACATCAAGCAGACCCGAGAAGATGTAGTTGTCTTCCTCGTTGATTTCCATCAGGTCGTCGCCCGAGTCGAGAATGACCACCAGGCGCACGTCGGATGACGTTTCAAGCTGCAGAGGCAGCGTGATGTAGGCGTTGAAGGTCTTCGACTCGCCCACGGCCAGTCGGCTGATGTCCAGATCGTAAAGCTCGCCAACAACGATATCGGTTTCGGGGTTGTCGTTCGTACGAGCTACGACGTGGATGTTGATCTTCTGGTTGTTTTCGAGCCTGGTCGTGCCCGTGTTGATGACCGTCACAGGGACCAGAATGCTTTCACCTGTCCCCGAGACGACATGCTCAGGCAGATGCTGTTCATTAATGCTGCCCGAGATGTTGATGCCCGGGCGGGTGATGATCACCGATTCTTCGGTGATGAAGGTGTTGTTGTCTTCGTCAGATTCAGCCACGACGTAGCAGGAGTCGACGATCACTTCGAAGTTGTAGGACTGACCATCGATCCAGCGATCGTCAGCAGGCAGAGCGAAGCTGAGGTTGAAGGTCTTGGACGCGCCGGCTTTGAGGCCTGACACGATAGCTTCGTTGAAGATGCAGACGGTGATGGGCTCAGCATCGCCATTGACGGCGCGAATCTTGATCTGAATCACCTGGCCCAGCGGAAGAGCCTTGGTGCCCACGTTGGTAACCGTGACAGGCAGCGTCAGCTTCGTCTTGGAGCCGGCCACCCCGGAGACAGGCAGTTTGCTGCCATCGGCGGTCACGGTCAGATCGCGCGGGGCCAGGGTGAGGTTGATGACCTTCGTGCCCTCGGCGGTGTTGTCGTCCTCGTTGGATTCTTCAACCTGGTTTTCACCATCGACCGCGGCCACCAGCGTGTAGCCGCCCAGTTCTTCAAAGTTGGGCAGATTGAAGCTGATCTTGATGCCCTTGCTCTGGCCGGCTTTCAGGCCACCCACGCTGACATTCTCGACCATCGCCACCAGCAGGTCGTAGCTGTCATCGTCAGCCCAGTCGGGGCGGGCGTAGATCTGCACGACCACGGTGGTTTTGGAAGCAATGGCGACGTTGCCTTCGTTGCGGATGATCAGAGGCAGCGTGACGCGCGGGCTGGAGCCCAGTTCCTGGCTGGCGGGAAGCTTGGCGTCATTGATGGCCAGTGAGAGATTCACAAACGGGTCGGCCACGGTGATGATCGACTGGCCCTGCAGGGCGTTGTCGGTTTCGTCCGATTCGACCACTGCGTTTTGGGAATCGATCAGCGCCACCAGCGTGTATTCGTTCTCCGCCAGGTCGGCGGGCAGCTTGAAGCTGAGCGAGAAGGTCTTGCTCTTACCTGCCTGCAGGCCTGAGATGCTCTTGTTGAGCACCGTGGTGATGACCACGTCCTGGCTGTCATCCACCGCGTCGGCAGGGCGGGCCACGATCGTGATGGCGATCTTCGTGTTCTTGGCGACGCTGACGTTGCCTTCGTTCCTGATCGTCACAGGCAGCGTGACTTTCGGGCTTGCCCCGGAAACAACCGCAGGGGGAACCTTGCCTTCGTTGATCAAGCCGGTGAGATTCACGAAAGGCTCAGCGACGATGATGCTCGCTTCGGTGATCAGCTCGTTATCCAGCTCGCTGGATTCTTCCAGCACATCGCTCGAATCAATCACCACCACCAGGCGGTAGCTGTCTTCCGGAAGATCAGCGGGGATGGTGATGCTGGCGGTGAAGGTCTTGCTCTTGCCTGCTTTGAGATCGGAGATGCTCTTGCTGGTGAGCGTGGTCAGCAGCACATCCTGGCTGTCATCCTCCGCGTCGGCAGGGCGGGCGTAGATGGTGATGTTGATCTTCGTGTTCTTGGGAACTTTGAGATTGCTGTTGTTGGTGACCGTGACAGGCAACGTGATCTTCTTGCTGGCGCCGGCGATGACCGCAACAGGCAGCTTGGATTCATTGAGCGAGCCGGTGATGTTCACCAGATCGACATCCAGGATCTGATTGTTCGTGCCCAGCGCGTCGTCATCCTGCGACACATCGACCACGACCGCGGCGTTGGGGTCCAAATGGTTCTGCGTGTTGTCCCAGTCGATCGTGGACGAAAGCAGCACGCGAGGCTCAAGCGCTTCCATGCCACTGCCCGAAGCAGAAGCTCCCCGGCTGTTCCCGGCCAGGGACTTGAGAGTACGGCTCATACCGGTAGCGTCGATCAAGCGTCGCAGCATGGTGGACTTTCCTGTTGGAAACGGCGGACTTACTTCTTGTCTACCAGATGCTCCTGGATCGACAGCCAGTAGCTGACGTGACAGACTTGGACATCCGGAAGATCAGAATAAAAACAGGGACAGGCAGACAGACCCTGAGCAGCGCATCAGTGCCTGGTGGCTCCCTCCAATTTCAACGCGTATATCATAACCCCTGATAAGGGTAGTGGGGAGCCGAAACCCGGTGTCATGACCGAACCAGGTCTGCTTTATTGGAAAGATCAGGGTTTACACCTAGATCGGATCAGGTCCGTGAGAGCGCTGTAGAGCTTTGAGGTGATCGGGCCGGCCTGCCCCTGACCGATGGGTTTGTCGTTGATATGCGTCACCGCAGCCACGTGGGTGGTGGTGCCACAGATCATCACCTCGTCGGCGGTGAGCAGTTCATCGACGGTGACAGGCTGTTCGATGACATCCAGGTTCAGCTCGCTGGCCAGCTGGAGCACCAGCTTGCGGGTGATGCTGTCGAGGATCATTTCATTGGCCGGGTGGGTCCAGAGCTTGCCCAGGCGGACGACAAACACGGTGGTGGAGCTGCCCTCGGTGACCACGTTCTGGCGGTGGAGGATGGCTTCGTTCGCATCGCGGTCGTGGGCCTGGGCCTTGGCCAGAATGTTGGCCAGCAGCATGAGCGATTTGATATCGCAGCGGGCCCATCGCAGATCGGGCTCAGTGGTGGCTTTCACGCGGCGGGGGGCAGGCTCGGTGTCGATGTCATAGGCTTTGCTGGCGATGGCCATGACGGTAGGCCTGATGCCCTGGGGGATCACATGATTGCGCGGCGCGCTGCCTCGGGTCACCTGAATGTAGATGCTGGCGTGAGGCACAGCGTTCTGATGGATCAGCTGATCGCAGATGCTCTGAAGATTCTCGACAAACGCATCGGCTTCGATGCGCACTGCCGCCAGGCTGCGTCGCAGCCGCTGGACGTGCAGATCCATCGCCAGCGGCTTACCCCAGTAGTAGCGTACGACTTCGTACACGCCGTCGGCGAAGACGAAGCCTCGGTCTTCAACGTCGACCCTGCCCTGGGACCGGGGGATGAACTGGCCATTGAGGTAGATGACCGGTTCAGACACAGGGGAGGTTGATTGCCCGCCATCCATGGGGGAACCCTTTGGCAGAAGGTTGGGCAGACGACCCGTCAGCCTTGACGGGGTAAGTTCGATGGTCAGATCGAGAGGATCCTGGCGCCCTGCGCGGCCTGGGTGACAAAGGCGATCGGATCAATCCCGGTCTTTGCTTTGTACGCAGTGGTGATGGCATCCTGAATCTGCTGGGCCTTGTCAGCCCGCACGATGCTGACCGTGCAGCCACCAAAGCCGCCACCCGTCATACGCGAGCCATACACACCACCGGCCAGGCCGATTTTACCAGCCAGTTCCACCAGCAGATCGAGTTCTTCACAACTGACTTCAAAATCGTGCTGAAGCGAGCGATGGCTGTCGTACATCAGCTCACCGAAGCGCTGCCAGTTGTTCTCGCGGGCGGCCTGGGCGGCAGTGACGGTGCGATCGTTTTCGCCAATCACATGGCGGGCCCGGCGGAAGGTGACATCATCCATCTTCGCCTTATTGGCATTGAGCTGCTCGAGCGTGGCGTCACGCAGGGCTTTGACACCCAGCACCCTGCTGGCGGTTTCACACTGGCTGCGACGCTGGGCGTATTCGCCGCCTGAGAGGTTGTGCTTGACGTTGCTGTTGATGATCAGCACCGCAATGGACGGATCGGTCATCGGAACCATCTGCGTTTCATGCGAGCGGCAGTCAAGCAGCATGGCGTGGTCGGCCTGGCCCATCGTGGAGATGAACTGGTCCATGATGCCACAGGGCGTGTTGGCGAAGGTGTGCTCGGCCTTCTGGCAGATCAGGGCCTTGGTCACGCCGTCGAGCGATTTTTCGGTGATGGCTTCGACCAGCGTGGCGGTGGCCACTTCCAGCGACGCCGAGGACGACAGCCCGCCACCGAGCGGAACGGTGGTGTCGATCATGCCCTTGAAGCCCTGAGGCGACAGGCCATGCTCGATGCAGCCTGCGATGACACCCTTGACGTAGTTGGCCCACGCCGGGTCGCCGGGGGTGAGTGGCGAGTTCAGATCGAACACGGCCGTGTCATCCTGCGAGGAGCTGGCGATGAGAATGCGCGAAGGCTCCGAGGAAGGGCCGGCGACGATGATGGTCTGGCGCGTGATGGCCATGGGCATCACAAAGCCGTCGTTGTAGTCGGTGTGCTCGCCGATGAGATTCACACGCCCGGGCGCCACCGCAGCCCAGGTGGGCTTGCTGTCATAGCGCTCGCGATAGCGGTCGATTGTCTGCTGAAGCTGCTGAGAAACCTGATCATCGCTGGACATGTCAATTTCCTGATGAGTCAATCTGGAGGCTCACCCGGTCTGCTGGGAGTCAGGAGACGTGCGGGCTCTGGGGAATTATACGTGACGCGGGATTCACCGGCTGACGGATCATCCGTTTATGCACGGCTTTCATCACCATGCGTGCATATCGCTGCGTGCGACCCTCACCCCAGCTTCGGGCCTGCCCGTAGGCATGGAGGAACGCCAGCGCCACAGGCTCATGCTCAAAGGCCATCAGCCTGTAGGCCATCTGGGCCAGATTGTGACGGATCAGCCAGCTGGGCGGGGGGACAGGCCAGAGGCGCGTGCGGTCGTTATCGAGATAGTAAAGCTGTTTCAGATCGTCACTGGCGTGCAGATTGTTAGGCAGCAGATCGCCGTGGATGAATCGCCTGTCATGCAACTGGGCGATGTGAATGGCCACCTGCTTCATGATGGCGATGCGCTGGTCGTGGTCGCCGGCCTGCTTGAGCATCGAGCCGAGCGTTGGCAGGGTAATGGCGTCGTTGAGGAACACATCGCGGGTCTGTCGGCCGGCGTAGCAGCGGGCGGCGAGAATCGGAGCCGGGCAGAGCAGGCCGGCGTCGAGCAGCTGCCTGCTGACCTTGAGCGTCGCCAGGGCTCGCGAGGGGCGAAGCTGCCACTTGAGCACATCCACCCATCGGCCTGGCTTCTGCATGCTGCGTTCGTTCAGGCCGCGGATGTCCTTGAAGAAGATCGTCGCCTGGGGATGGTCCACCCTGTAGACCTTGCGCGACAGATGATCGCGCACCAGTTCCCGTGGCTGAGATTCCAGCCAGGTGATGGGGTCATGCTGCTGCAGGATCGTCGCCCAGTCCTGACGGACCCAGCCTCGCCATTGATCCAGGCGGTAGGGGAGATAAAGGGGGGACGTCATGACAGGGCTCACCACATCAACAGGCTTCGGGCTGGTCGAGGGTGATTGTAGGGAAATCAAAGGTCAAAGCAATGAATCGAAGTCTGTACTTCCTAAAGGCTTGGATGGGATAAAGCGGGCCCGGAAGCCTGATATTGTGGATAACCCGTCCGAATCGGGCCTGATGCGGCCATATGGGGTGATTCTCAAGGGGCGGGCTTGACTCTTTTGCCCGATTCCGTACACTTCCTCTCCTGCCCGCTGCGGTCGTGGCGGAATTGGCAGACGCGCTAGGTTCAGGTCCTAGTGGGGCTCAACACCCCGTGAAGGTTCGACTCCTTTCGACCGCATTGCAAACACGAAACCCTGTGCTCCACGCACGGGGTTTTTTGTTTTTTTGTGTTGGGGGAAGGTGCATTTCAGACATCCCGACGCACCTACCTCCCCCCAGTCTCCACCGCACGAAGCTCACACCTCAAAGTTCACGTTCCATCCCCAGCATCAAAGCCCAGGCATTGCATGCCTGGGTCTTATCTCCTCTCCCCTCCTCTGAATCCCACCCCATGCGCGCATGAAAAAAGGTCAACTCGCATGGAGGGCTGCGAATCGACCTTTTTAGACGCGTCAGAGGGAATTCTGACGGTTGATCATCATTTCATTACCGACGGCGACGGCAGGCAACCGCGGCGGCTGCAGCGCCCAGCATCAGGAACGCGGCGCTGGCAGGCTCGGGGTTGGGGTTGATATGCTCGGGCTCCTCAGGAGGAGGCAGGAGCGGGGGCAGTTCAGGCTTGTCGGGCGGCGGGGGCAGCTTGCCATTGAAGGCAATGTGGTTCACCTGAACGCTCGAGTAATAGTTCTCGGCGATCACCTGACCCCAGATTACGCCCCAGTTGTGCTCAATGGTGGCGTAGGGGGCCAGCACCGTCCCCTGGACCGCGATGCTGCCGATGTTCAGGGTGGTGGCTTCGTAGAAGTTGAAGATCACGCGTTCACGGATGGACGTAAAGCCGTCAAGCCCGTTCATGAAATCCAGGTCAGTCCCGCTGATGTTGACGATCACCGTCGCATCTTCGTGGATCGACGAGGTGTCCAGCTTGATGCCCGAGTAGTTGGACAACAGCAGGCTGCCATCGACATCAAACACCTGGAATTCAGGGTTGAGGTTGCCCACGAGGTCGACCGTGGAGTAAAGCTTGCTGACGGAGCCGTTGGCCGCGAGGTTGGCCAGCTGCTCGGAAAGCTCCAGCAGGGTTTCTTTTTCTTTGTCGAAATCGACAGGCAGGGGCGAGTAGTTGCTGTAGACGCTGTAGCCTTCGATCAGGTTGTTCGGACCGGTGTAAGTGCCACCGACCAGGGCATTGCCATGATAGACCTGGCCATCACCCCAGGTGAGGTTTCCGCCGACCACCAGCGTGGTTCCGCCTTTGTCGGTGATCTTGTCACCCACGGAGTAGCTGGTGACGTTCATATTGCCACCGACGGCCAGGCGACCTTCCACGTCGCTGCTCTGGGTCGTGAAATCCCCGAAGATGAACGCGTTGTAGCCCTGGGCGAGCGTGGCCGCCTGGGCTGTGGGCTGGAATGAGAAAATGGACACCAATGCGGCCGCAACAGCGGCCAACGACTTACCTGCAGCAGAGTACATGACTGAAACCCGGTGGTGTGGTGCACTTCCGGACAAGCGAACGAGCTTGTCATCGGAAATGCCCTGGATAAGGCAGCTCTTCCTCCCCCCATTGGAAATGGGTCACCAGCCGCGGCCTCAGAGGCTGGATGTAGAAACCTACGATTCATTACCCTGAATGACAAGGCATCAGGTTAAATTAAATGTATACATAGGATTGGTTCGACAAGAAAAGGTAAGTGGTTCCTATAAAAATGTCAAATCCGCAGCCTCAGGGAGACTGGAAGCTGTAAATCGGCTTGTGGTTTCTGATCAGGAGGCGGGGGGCATCTGCTCAAGCATGCGAGCGAAATATCGCAGGGTATTGAGCTCGATCTGGGCCTGCTGGATCAGCCTGGCCTGCTCCGAGCCGTCAGCTGCCTGGGCCTGGCTCAGCAGACTCGAGAGCTGCTGAAGGTGCTCGGTCTGCTGGTCGCTGGCCCATTGCCTGAGCCTGTCGAGCGTGGGCTGGTCGCTGCTGGCGATGGCTTCTTCCATTTCCTCGCGGATTTCCATCATCTCCATCAGCAGGGTGGGAGGCAGCGCCTTCTCATCGAGGGTCACACCTTTGCCCAGCAGCTTGAGCATGACCTGAGCGCGGGAGAGCGGATCGCGGATCTGACGATGCGCCTGGTTGATGGCCGACAGGCGGTCTGCTGCATCGGCCTGGTCGAGCGGGTCGACAAAGCGATCAGGATGATGCTCCGCCGCCAGCTGCGCGAGCTTGCGCTGCAGCTGCGATGCATCAACATCAAAACTCACCGGCAGACCGAGAATTTCAAAAGGATTTGCACTCATTGGACCAGACAGTTTACCGCAAGTGGCCAAGGGTGGGGGAGGTAAGGGCAATGCAGCAGGGAGGTGAAATGATCTGCGTGATGCTGGGATGGAGGTGCTGCGTCTTCTTCCGCCATCTCTCCTTCCGTCATACCTCCCACCGTCATGCCCGCGAAAGCAGGCATCCACGGATCTTGCGAAGAGCCCATGCATTGAGGCACTGATGATACAGCCCCTCCCTGTGCGGGGATGACGAAAACGGGGCTTGCCCGAGTGACAGAAGCGAATATCCCACACGTCACACAAGTAAAAACCACCTTCAAAACAGGCATGAACACCAGTACTTATTACCTCATGGCAGGGGCTGGGAATTGTGCTTATGATGATGCCTCGGATCACGCATTGCGGGCGTGGCGAAATTGGCAGACGCGCGAGATTTAGGTTCTCGTGGGGCAACCCGTGCAGGTTCGATTCCTGTCGCCCGCATTCCCTGACTTTCATTTCACGACAGGCTCAGCAGGGCTTACGTTCCAGAGAGCTTTCCGCCAGAGGCTGAGTCTTTCTGTCGGTTTTCAGCACCTTCCAGAACCGCAGGTCTTGAGGCTTGCCCAGGGCATCAGCCATCGGGCTGTCGTGGGTGACAAATGAAAATTCTCTTTCGTGCGGCCGCTCAATGCTTGTGATCGAACGCCAGTTGTCCAGCCCAAAGGATTCGGCGACGTTCATCATCCACACCCAGGCAGCATCGTCATAAGCACAATCAGTGAAGAGCAGTTCCTGATTCAAACACATCAAGGATTGAAGCCACCAGAGATAATCCACCTTGTAGATGGACATCATCCTGGATCGGGAAGGATCATGGTAAACAGGAGGCATGTCGATCTGACGAGCCAGCTGATAGGGCAGTCGAGTAATCGCGTGAATGTCCTGCACATACGCCCGAATTGTAAATTCATACGCATCAATCAAGTCATGAAGCGTGGTAGGCAGCATGAAACTGTGGGCGCAATACAGATCCCAGGCCTGCAGCTGAGGCTTGTTAAAGAAAAGGCTGAGTTCCTGCAGAATGCACTGGCGTTCCTTGAGTGATCTCTGACCCACCTGGACCAGTTGATACATGACAGCCCCCGGGTGGAGATGCGGTTGAACGTTCAGCCCTGCGGGATGATTCAGCGATAGCGGCTGAGCGTCTGGCCGATGATGCGATGCACTTCCAGCGGATTGGCGATCATGCGCCACCAGGCGTCCACGCGATCAGTCCCGGCCGTGGCAAAGCCGATGCTGCCCAGGCCGAAGAGTCGCTCGCGGATGGAGAAGTACGCCACGGTGTGCTGAATCTGCTTGAGGGATGTTTCAAACACATGCACACGCAGCACACCCTGCACGCGGACGATGCGGCGGTCGGTCAGCACGTAGACGTGGCTGAGCCAGACCAGGAACTGCCAGAATAGCCTGACGCCTGAAATGGCAATGCCGCAGAGGATCAGATCGCGCTGGTCCAGATACTTGTCCAGACCGGCCGGCCTGAGCCAGAGCAGCAGGAGGACGACAATCGCCACGCCCGCGATGAATCGCAGGCTGTCGAGCAGGATGAACCAGGCGCTGGGCTTGAGCAGCAGGATGATCAGCTCGCCTGGCTGAATGACATCAGGCGGGAGCATCGTGGCCACGTGAGCGTTCTCAGGCGTGGAAGGGGGCGTTTCCGTATCAGCCTCGGCGGAAACCCGTCCTTGGGAAGGGGCAGCTTTGGCGGCCTGCACGGGTTGGTCCAGCAGCTGTTTCATCGTTTATACGCCCATCTCCGCATGTCGGCGGATGGCTTGTGGCTTCAACGTGGCAATGTAAGGCAGGTTGCGATAGTAGTCGTTGTAGTCCAGCCCATAGCCTACGACAAACTCGTCGGGAATATCAAAGCAGGCGTAGTCCACATCCATGGCCGGGGGCTTGTCGCGCTGCTTGCGAAGCAGCACGCAGGTGCGAAGTGAAGCGATTTCCTTCTCCTTGAGCGCCTGGGCCACCGCGGCCAGCGTCTGGCCTGAATCGAGAATGTCATCCACCAGCAGCACATCACGCCCCTTGAGGTTCAGGGCGTGGAGGTCGGTGAGGATCCGCAGCTTGCCCGGGGTGGTGTGCACGCCGGGGTAGGAGCTGACCGAGATCAGCTCGATGCGCATGAACATGGGCATGTGGCGGATCAGGTCGGCCAGGAAGATGACGCTGCCTGTGAGGATGGGAACCAGCGTGAGCCTGCCCTGACGGGAAGGATCGTCCGCGCCGTTGGCGGCCAGGTCGCGCGCGATCTGGCTGGCCACTTCCTTCACGCGAAGGGCAATCTGGCTTGAGTCGATCAGAATGCGGTCAAGATCGTTATGCATACTAAGCATAGTGTAGCAGGAGCAAAGGATTACGGCCGAAGAATCACATACGCGGCCAGACGTGTTATGCTTTGACCCATGACAAAAACTACCTCTTCCCGTACCCGGACCCGTAAGGCCGACCAGCTGCGGTCGGTGACCATCGAACGCTATCCCACCGCCGCCGCCGGCAGTGTGATGATCCAGCAGGGCAACACCCGCGTGCTGTGCACCGCCAGCATTGATACCCAGCTGCCCCCGTTCCTCAAGCCCAAAGATGGCGCGCCGCCCACGCAGGGCTGGGTGACGGCCGAGTACAACATGCTGCCCGGCTCCACGCAGAGCCGTAAGAAGCGTGGGACCGACAGCCGAGGCACGGAAATTCAGCGCCTCATCGGCCGCGTGCTGCGCCAGGCGGTGGACCTGGAAAAGATGCCCGGCCTGTCCATCACCTGCGACTGTGATGTGATCGTCGCCGATGGCGGAACGCGCACGGCGTCCATCACCGGTGCCATGGTGGCCCTGGCGGATGCGCTGGCGCTGGCCCGTGAGCAGGGGCTGATCCAGAAGGACCCGATCAAGAGTATGGTGGCCGCGGTGAGCGTGGGCATCATTGATGGCGTGCCCACCCTCGATCTTGACTACCCGCTGGACGTTCGCGCCGAAACCGACCTGAACGTGGCCATGGACTCCCGAGGCCGATTCGTCGAAGTCCAGGGCACTGCGGAGCGCGAAGCGTTTTCCCGCAAGGAAATGGACCGCATGCTCGATCTGGCGGCCAAAGGCATCCGCAAGCTCATTGCCATTCAGAAGAAGGTCATCGCTTCACGACCGGGAAACTGAGGCAAAGGGCCTCTGGCCCTGCTATGATTGAACCTGCCTGATACTCCGGGCCACGGATGGCTCGGGGTTGAACCATTGCCCGACCGGACCGCTTTTGCGATGCCCTGGACGCTATATCGCTACATCCTGAAAGAACTGCTCAAGCTGCTGGTGATTTCCACGGCAGTGCTGGTGCTGGTCATCGGCTTCGCCGCCACGGTCAAGCCTCTGATGGACAACCTGCTTGGGCCTGTGGGGATGGTCAAGCTGCTGCTTTACACCATTCCCACCGTGCTGGGCTACGCGCTGCCTTTCAGCGCGGCGTTTGCCAGCACGATGGTGCTCTACCGCATGGCCGCGGATAACGAAATCCAGGCCTGTCGCGCGGTGGGGCTCAGCTATGGAACCATCCTTGTCCCGGTGGTCTTTCTGGGACTGATCCTCACGCTGACGCTCTATTACATGTCCAACTGGGTGGTCCCGCAGTTCTACCGATCTGCAGAAGGGATGATCCAGAAGAATCTGGTCCAGATGATCCTCACGCAGGTTCAGAAGCGTGAGCCTGTGGAGATTCCCGGGACGCGCATGGTGGTCTACGCCAACCATGCCTATGAAGTGGAACCCACGCACAACCCGGCGTGGAAGCATCAGCCCGACCGTCTGCTGGTGTTTGAAGGCGTGGCCGCCGGTCGCATTGTCGATCGCGAGCTGCGCAATGAAGCCACCGCCGAGCGTGCAGAAGTGCTGCTCTATCGCGTGGAAGGCGAGACCTGGATTCAGATGCGTCTGACCAACGTGCTGGCGGTCGACCAGGGCCATCTGGTCCAGGCGGCGTCAGCGCCGATGACGCCCATCCGCGTGCCTAATCCGCTTAAAGACCGCATCCGCTTCCTGAGCTGGCCTGAGCTGCGCCAGATGATGCGTAACCCCGACCAGTTCGACGATGTGAGCGAGCCCAAGCAGGCCCTGGTTCAGATCATGGCCCGCGAAGGGCTGCTGCGTCAGGTGGAATCGATGCTGGCCGCCGGGCAGGCCGTCACGCTCATCGGGGCAGGCGAGCAGGAGACCTACACCCTGCAGGCCGCCCGATCCCAGAGGCAGGGGCATTCGCTGTTTCTCCTGGGTGATGGTCAGCGGCCGGTTCGCGTGGAACAGTTTGAACGCGGGCTGGTGCGCAGCCGATTCGAATCGCCTCAGGTCAGGCTTTCGATCGACGAAGGCGACGCCGAGCCTTCCCTCAAGCTCACCATGCACCAGGTGGTGGTAGCCAATCTCCGCGAGCAGAGCGTGTCGAGCACGCAGCGTACGGTGGAACGCAGTGCCCTGCGCTGGCCGCAGCCGGTGACCAGCGAGCTGGCCAGCCGTACGTCGACCGATCTGCTGTCGATCTCGGCGGAGCATTACGCCAGGTCGAATGAAGTGATGGACGCCCGCAAGGAGCTGTCGCTGGAGATGCGTACGCTGCGTCGATCGCTGGTGGCTCAGGTGCATGAGCGTGCGGCGTCGGCGGTGTCGTGTCTGCTGGTGCTGCTGATGGGCGCGGTGCTGAGCATCAAGCTGCGTGACCGCATGCCGCTGGTGATCTACTTCTGGGTCTTTCTGATGGCCCTGATTGCGGTGGTGATCACCAACAGCGGCGAGAAGCTGGCGCAGTCGGGCTCGAGCAACGCCATGGGCATGGCGCTATTGGTGATCTGGCTGGGCAATGTGATCCTGGCCGTCACGCTGGGGCTGAACTTCTGGAAACTTTCACGAACCTGAAGCCTGCGGGTGCTGCCCGCGATGGCATGAGCCTATGAAGACCATTGACCGCTACATCATCAGGCAATTCCTGCTGAACTTCATCATCCTGCTGGTGGTGCTGGTGGGCATGATCATCATGATCGACATGCTGCTCCAGATGGAGAAGTTCGTGAAGGAGGCCCGCCGCCTCACCCAGTCCGGGCAGGATGGCAGCGTCATCCTGCAGATGTTCAAGACCATCGCCGACTTCTATCTGCCTTTCATTCCGCTGCTGTATGTCTTTCTGTCGGGCCTGGTGACGGTGGCCGCGATGGGCTTCACCTTCACGGCCATGTCGCGTACGGGCGAGCTGGTGGCGCTGGCTGCCAGTGGTATCAGCATGTATCGCGTGGCGCTGCCTGTGCTGGTGGTCGGGGCGCTGCTTAACTCGGTGACGCTCATCAATCAGGAGTGGGTCATTCCGCCTCTGGCGCCCAAGCTGATGCGCAAGCACTCGCATCTGCAGAATGAGACGATGAAGCAGTTCTACGTCTACCTGTCGCCTGACGACAAGGGCAGGCTCTTCACCGGTCTGTTTATTCCCGATGAACGCGATCCCCGCTTCGAGAAGCTCACCGTGCTGGTGCGCAACGACAAGGGGCAGACCGTTCAGCGTCTGAGCGCTCCGCAGGCCTTCTGGAACAACGACCGCAAGGGCTGGGAGCTGGTGGGCGTCAATGAAATCCGCTGGACGGGGGGCGACGCCGGGCTGGAAGTGCCCGCCAGTTCACCCGGGCAGGGCGTGGAGTTTCTCGATACCAGCCTGTCGCCTGACGTGCTGATCACCAAGCGCCGTTCGTTCTATGCCAGGCTGCTGAGCATGGTCGACCTGCGCGAGATGATGAGCAACCCCAACGTGAACTACGCCGACATCGTCAAAATCATGCATGGCCGACTGAGCCTGCTGGTCATGAACGTGCTGATCCTGGCCATGGGCCTGCCTTTCTTCCTGTCACGCGAGCCAGTAAACGTGCTCCAGCAGACCGTGCTGGCGGCGGGGGTGTGTATCGGGGCGTGGTTCGCGGGGGTGGTGATCCTCCAGATTCCCGCTCAGGATATGAACCCGGTGGCCACGGCCTGGCTGCCCGTGGCGGTCTATGTCATCCTGGCGGCCTGGCTGATGACCCGCATCCGAACCTGAAAAAAAATACGTCGTGCAAATTCCGTGATCGATGGGTATTATGTCGCGATAACCCCTAGGAGGAAAAGATCATGGGACTTCTTGCTGAATTCAGGGACTTCGCCATCAAGGGCAACGCCATTGACCTGGCAGTCGGTATTGTCATCGGTGCGGCGTTCACCAAGATTGTGAACTCGATTGTCAACGACCTGCTCATGCCGCCCATCGGTATGCTGCTGGGCAACACCGACTTCTCCAACCTCAAGGTTGTGCTCAAGGAAGGCGTGCCTGCTGCGACTTCCGAAACGGGCAAGGAAGTGGTCGAAGTGGCCATCCGCTACGGCCAGTTCATCAACGTGGTGATCGAGTTCCTGATCATCGCCCTGGCGGTGTTCATGGTGGTCAAGGTGTTCAACACCGTGCGTGCCAATGCCGAACGTCTGGTGGTGAAGGACAAGGCCCAGGCCTGAGTCTGATTCAGACTTCGTGATGTGAAATCAACATGCAGACGCCCGATCCGAAAAGGTCGGGCGTCTGTTGTTTTTTTTAGAGAGGGAGCTGGAGAGTGGAGCAAGACCCAGCCATGCAATGGATGGGCTGTGGAGGGGGACGGGTCAGGTGGGAGTGGACCTGAAATGTGCTTCGAGGGGTATCGCAACATCCCCGGCTGATCGATTCCCGAACGTGTCATATTGCTGGAATGCTCGACAGGGCGTATTCTCTTGGGCATGAATCGAATTGACCAGATTTTTTCGGATCTGCGTGCCCGTCAGGGCAAAGCGGTGATGCCTTTTCTGACCGCCGGCGACCCTGATGTTGCCACCACCGGGAAGATACTCCTGGCCTGCCAGGAAGCGGGTGCTTCCATCTGCGAGCTGGGCATCCCATTCTCCGATCCGATTGCAGACGGCCCGGTCATCCAGGCCTCGATGAGCCACGCGCTGGATCAGGGCGTGCGTCCTGTCCATGTGCTCGAGCAGGTGGCCGCCATCCGCTCGAAGCTTCACATTGGCGTGGTGGCGATGGTCAGCTATTCGATCGTCTATCGTCTGGGGAACAGCTCCTTCATCCGCGACGCCAAAGCCGCGGGGATTGATGGCTTCATCATTCCCGATCTGCCCGTGGAAGAGTCGGCCGAGGTGCGCGAGCAGATCGCCCGAGAAGGTTTGATCTGCAGCCTGCTGGTGGCTCCGACAACCTCCGACAAGCGCGCCGAAGAAATCGCCCGCGCCTGCAGCGGCTTTGTGTATGTGCTCTCGCGTGCGGGCATCACCGGCGAACAGCGTGAGCTTCCGCCTGAGCTGGGCAGCCGACTGGCCCGCCTGCGTCAGGTGACTGACCTGCCCATGGCCGTGGGCTTCGGGATTTCGACAGGTAAGCACGTACAGCAGGTGGTGGAGATGGCCGACGCCGCCATCGTCGGCTCGGCGATCATGCGCCGCGTGGCTGCGGTGCGTGAGCAGGGCAGCGATGCGGTGGTCAAGGAAGTGTCCACCATCGTGCGCGATCTGGTTTCGGGGCTTCCCGGGTCCGTGGCAGCGAAGGTGTGATCTTACTGTCCCTCGAAAGGCCGCCAGTCAATGCGGCAACCGGCGTCCGATCAGACAACCTCACCCGTGTCATACGAGGCCTGGCCTCTGCGGATGCTGCGTCTGATCCTGGGCCTGTTGTGGGCAATGATTCTGGCTCTGGTCGGCCTGGCCATCTGGTCTAATCAGTCTTTTCTGCTTGAACTGTTCCCGACCGATGCTTCCCGCCTGATTCTGGCAGCAGCGGGGCTGTGTCTTTCCGGCGCTCAGTTCATCTTCCTGATGCTCGTGGCGGACGATCTATGTCCGCAGGCTCCAGCGGGCATGACGCTGTTCCTCAAGGCCTTTTCCGGGGCCCTGTTCTGGATGTGCCTGATCTTCATCGCCATCGCTATCTGGCGCAGTCTCGGTTAATGGCCATGCGATGCCTGATGGTGAGGCTGCCCGCAGGTGGGGCAGGCGGTCATCGCGCGATATTTCTTCAGATAGTCCATCAGCGTGGATACCACCGTCGCATGGCTCCAGGTCAGCGGCGATACTGAAATCGGACTGTTGGTCTGCGGATGCACCTGCTCGGCCAGCACGCCCGAAGGCAGGGCGTGATGGGCCACCCAGTCGAGAATCGGCATGGCCTGGGAGAGTTCTTCTACGGTCTTCGCTTTGGCGATATGCCACTGCGCCAGCCAGAGCGTGCAGATGAACCACGGATTACCCGGAACGGCTTTGATGTCGTCACTCACGCGATGGTAGTAGTCGTTCTCGTATCGCGCCACGCCGCCTACGGTCGTCTTGATCCACAGGCGATTAGCGATGGCCTGCATGGTCTTTTCAACCATCGGATCATTCGCATCGAGCATGTTCATGGCGAAGATGGCGTAGGTGGAGCTGTCGATGACGGTGTCCTGCTCGAACTCCATCGAGCGGACGTCGCGCATGGCGTCCGACTCGGGCGTGCGGCCGGCCATCACTTCCGCCATCAGCGCCGCGGTGCGATGGTGATCCAGAGGAACCAGTCTGCGCAGGAATCGCTGATGCTCTTCCGACCAGAAGTAGCGCACAAACGCTTCCTTCACTTCGCTGGCGGCGTTGGCGTACGATTCGGCGCGGCGTTCATCGCCGAAACACCGTGCAAACTGGCTGGCAGCCTGCAGCCCGCCATAGACCGACGCCACCGTGAAGGCGTGCACGCCCCAGCGTTCTTCCCACAGGTCGTAACTGGGCAGAGGCAGACGCGTGACCGGGTCGCGGAATCGCACGAGGAAATCGGCGGCCCGCGTGATCAGCCCGGCCCAGAGGCTGCGGACGAATTCGATGTCCTTGTACTGCGCGTAATGCTGCCAGAGCGCCCAGAGCACCAGCGCGGTTTCATCTTCCTGAATGGGCAGCTGTGGCTCGCCCATGCTTACCCACGGATGCCAGCTTGAAGCCGGGCTGCCATCGGGGTTGTACTTGTGAAGGAAGTAGCCCTGCTCGGTGATGATGCGGGCGCAGAGCGTGTAGAACGCGCGCGTCACTTCCGACATGCCCGCCGAGTCGAGCGCCGCGGCCACCAGCGCGCCATCGCGCGGCCAGAGGTAGCTGTAGGTATCGCGCGAGAACTGCATGATGTCCGAATCGTTGGCGGCGATGATCGCACCGCCGTTGTCGATCTGCGTGCGTACCACCAGCAGCGATCGCTTGAAGAGGTCAACCACTTTGGACGCCGGCCCGCCTTGCTCGGGCGAGGGGAAGGGCGTGTTGGCTGCCTGCAGCCAGAGACGCCAGTAGGCCTGCGTTCGGCTGATGGTGCCATGCGGGCCTTCACGCTTGAGGAAGGTCTGGATTTCCTGCAGATCCTGATAGCTGCGGCCGGCGCCGATCACCAGATACACTTCATTCTGCCCCTGCGCTGCCAGGCTCATGCGGTGCATGATGGTCGAGTCCACCGCGCCCTGCGCAATGGCGTTCTTGCCAAGCTGCCCGTCTTCCGCGTCGCGCCAGGTTCCTTCCGCGCCGTTGAAGCCTGCGGTGCCCGTGGCGTACTGATCGATCATCGGCTGGCCCTGAACGTACCAGCTGGTCATCAGGTAGCGCTGGGCGCGGTAGTGGATGATGCTGGCGGTCTTGGGGTCGTAGTAAGCCGTGTCGCCCACACGCGTGCCATACATGGCAAAGTCGTTGTGGCTGAACAGATGCACCTGCCTGGGGCGGTCGGTGAGATTCTTCACCCGGATGCGGCGGACCATGATCAGACGGTGGAAGTCCACCACGTCGCAGCATTCCATTTGCAGCGCCAGCTGCTTGTGATGCATGATCACGCGCGTGGCCAGCGTGTCAGGCTCGTAGCCCATCTGGATGTCCCAGCCCTGATCGCTCCAGAACAGCCGCTGTTTGCGACGGTCCTGCGCGTTGGGCTCAAGCTCCGCAGGCAGTTCGCCCCAGACACCGAATCGACATGGGCCGATGCCTGCGTGGTTCTCCTGGCCTACGTGCGGAAAATACAGATCGCGGATGCGGTAGTGCTGATCGAATGTAACGAGCATCTGCCCATTACCGACGGGAATATCACGAGGCATGCATGTCTTCCTTGCGAACAGGTCAGCCCAGACCCGGCGGGCAGGCTGTGAGATACATCATAGGGAAGTGGATCGGCTGAATTCCCCAGCCAGTGTAAATCGAAGTGCCCAGTGACCATGGTAATGCAGGGTATGCAGATCGAGCCTGTCGCGAAATGCGAGCACTTCCTTGCGGGTAAACCCGGCTTTGATGCTCACCACCGCGTCATGCCTGATGATCGGGTGCGCAAAAATCGTGGTGGCTTTGATGACGCTGTACGAGATGGTGTCACGCGTCAGATCGTTCCAGATCATGCCCCGCCTGGCAATGTCGGACATGCTCTTGAGTACGGTCATCACTTCGATGTCATGCAGGTGATGCAGGAACATGCTGGTGGTGGCGTAATCGAAGCTGCCTTTCGCGTAGGGGAGCTTGAGCGCGTCGGCCGACACGAGGGTGATCCATGGCTCATCCTGAATATGCCTGGCCGCGTGAGCCAGCACATTGGCCTGCAGATCCACCGCGGTGATGCGGACCTGCTTCCCCTGGCTGCGGGCCCATTTCACAATTGCCAGCGGAATGTCGGCCGAGCCTGTGGCGATGTCGAGAATGGTGATCGGCCTGTCTGAAGGCCAGTTCTGGCTCCAGGCCTTGAGGTGGCGAAGCACCGCCTGGATGCCCCCGAAGCGTTGATTCACTTTACGGATGTAAGCCAGCCCGTGAGACAGATCCTCCGGCCCGACGTCCGGCGAATCCATGTACTCAGGCGTGATCGTGCGATGTGTCAGAAACCCCATGATCGACCCATGATAGCGTTCCTAAGTCCATAGATGACATGGGGGAGGTTACTTTTTTCAACATGGCGCAGGGGCGATCATAACAGCCATGAATCAGCTCACTGGCTGTCAGGCTCCGCAGTGCGACAAGCCAGCGGCCTTGCTGCTCTAAATGCCTTGAAAACCTGTGCTTTTCAGGGTGTGGACAGGGGCATGTTGAGAATTGACATGGGCGGAAATTTCTCATACATTGTTCTTTCTCACCGCCTCCCGCAGGCGGTGGATGGTGACCGTAGCTCAGTCGGTTAGAGCATCTGGTTGTGGTCCAGAGGGTCGGGGGTTCGAATCCCCTCGGTCACCCTTCAAATCCATGAAAGTCCGTGACAGAATCTGTCGCGGACTTTTTTATGTTTTAAGCCGGGTGATACAGCAGCACGGCTGATGAAAGCGTGATCGGGATAGCTTGAGTTTTTTGAAGATCTAGGCTTAGTGTAATCCATATTGGAGTCATTCAATTTAAAGATATTTTGAGTAGATTAGTATTATTGGGACATGATATGGGTTTGCACTAACTACCACTGTAGGGGGGCACAATGGAATATGTTCAGCCACGATTTTCTCGACAAGTAGTTAATCGAGCGGGTTCGGTATTAGTTTCGGAGAATATTTTTCACGAGGACTGGGAATGGGCTAATGAGGTGCTTGCGAATTGGCGAGCGTCTCACGGCTATCCAATTAATACGTTTCAAGCTACGCTAAGGGGCAAGCTGAAAGATATAGATGCTGGGGCGCTTGTCGCTCAAAGATTGAAACGTACACCTTCGATAATTTTAAAGTTAAAGCGTTTTCCATCCATGAATTTGGCACAAATGCAGGACATAGGCGGCTTAAGAGCTGTATTGTCTTCTGTAAGTAGGGTCAGGAAGCTCGAAAAAAGTTATCGGACTTCTAGATTCAAGCATCAACTAGTTTCATCTAAAGATTATTTGAAAAATCCAAAACCAGATGGTTATCGAGGCATTCATCTGATTTATAAGTATCAGAATCCGAATGTTACAGTCTATAATGGTCTTTCCATAGAACTGCAGATACGCACGCGATTACAACATGCATGGGCCACTGCGGTTGAAACTATGGGTACTTTTCTTGGTCAGGCACTGAAATCAGGGCAAGGGGAAGATCAATGGCGAGATTTTTTCGCCTTGGCTGGCGCTGCTCTGGCAATATCAGAAAAAACTGCCCCGGTGCCAGGTTACGAAAAATGTTCAGAGAAAGAGATTCGAAAAAAACTTATAGATTCGCAGCGCGGATTGAAGGTGTTTCAAAAGTTAAGAAGTTTTGCGGTTGCTGCAGACAAAATCACGCGAGAGCGTGGGGCGGGTGCATATCACCTGATTGTATTGAATTCTATCACTAGGACAGTGAATATTAAGCCATTTCCAGTGTATAAATTGGAGGAAGCTAACAGGGAATATGCAGATATAGAGGCCCAATCTAAAGCCGGAAATCCTCTTGAGGCAGTACTTGTTTCTGCTGGCCCGGTTGACTCGCTTCGCAAAGCATACCCTAACTACTTTTTGGACACTCATCAATTTATTGTGGAACTGAGTAAGTGGATCGATAGGCCTCTTTAAAGATGAGTGATAAAAATAAAAAAGACCGCATTTCAATACTGCGGTCTTTTTTTTGTATGAAATTGTAAGTCGGTCTACTTACTTGGGCACTTCTTCCTTTTCGTCCCATTCCATGCGGCCGACGCTGCGGCCCATGCGGTGAACCTTTTCGGCGCACTGTTCGGGGTTCTTCGATTTGTCGATCATTTCTTCAGCGCTGATGATGCCACGCTCGTACAGGCTCCAGAGGTGGTCGTCGAGCAGCTGCATGCCGAACTTCTTACCCGTCTGGATGGCCGAGTCGATACGGAAGGTCTTGTTTTCACGGATCATGTTGGCGATGGCGGGCGTCACCACCATGAACTCGTAAGCCGCCACCACACCGGGCTTGTCGATGCGGGGCATCAGCTGCTGCGAGAGCACCGCCAGCAGCGACACCGACAGCTGCATGCGGATCTGGTTCTGCTGGTCCACCGGGAAGGCGTCGACCAGACGGGTGATCGTACCGGCCGCACCGTTGGTGTGCAGCGTACCAAACACCATGTGGCCGGTTTCGGCGGCCTGCACGGCGGCTTCGATCGTTTCAAGGTCTCGCATTTCGCCCACGAGGATCGTGTCAGGGTTCTGACGCAGGGCTCGACGCAGCGCTTCGGAGAAGCTTGGCACGTCCGAGCCGATTTCACGCTGGTTGATCAGCGATTTGTCGTGGGGGAAGAAGTATTCAATCGGGTCCTCGATGGTGATGATGTGCTTGTCCATCGTGGTGCGGATGTAGTTCACCATCGACGCCAGCGAAGTCGTCTTACCCGAACCGGTGGGGCCGGTCACCAGGAACAGACCACGCGGACGACGCAGCAGGTCGGGCACCACCGCAGGCAAGCCGATCTGTTCAAAGGTCAGCAGCGTGCTGGGAATACGACGAAGCACCAGCGCGATGGTTCCCTTCTGCTTGAAGATCGCCACACGGAAGCGGGCATCGGCGCCGTAGGCGAAGGCGAAGTCGGAACCGCCTTCTTCCTGAACTTCCACTTCGGAGCGTTCAGGGGCGATGGCTTTCATGAGGGCGACGGTGTCTGCAGGCTCCAGGACTTTGGTCTTCAGGGGAACCAGACGACCACGCAGACGCAGTGTGGGCTCCTTGCCCACAGTCAGGTGAAGGTCGCTTGCGCCCTGTTTGATGGCGGTGTCGAGCAGTCGGTCAATCTGAATGGTGGACATTGAACACTCCGGCAGATAGTCCAGAACAGAACTGGATCAGTGTACTGATTCGCATGCGCATCGCGGGATCGGCCGCGCAGCGGGATGATTGATCAGCGGGTTTCTCAGGTCGCAGCTTCTTCCACGGCGTCAACGACACCTTCAACCTGAGCGATGCTGGCCACTTCGGCAGGGGTGGTCCAGCCGTCGAGGATCTTGAGCTTGCCGTCACCCAGCAGGTTACGCATGCCCGAGTTGATAGCTGCTTCACGCAGCTTGTTCACGGGCGAGCGGGCGAAGGCAAGATCGCGGATGGTGTTGTTCATCACCAGCATTTCGTACACGCCGCGACGACCCTTGAAGCCGACGTTGTCGCACTTCGAGCAGCCGACGGGGCGGTAGAGGGTCTTGCCTTCGAGGTCTTCGGGGGTGAAGCCACACAGACGCAGATACTTGGGATCGGGCTCAGGGTCGGGCTGCTTGCAGTGTTCGCACAGCACGCGTACCAGACGCTGAGCCAGCACGGCCTGGATGGAGCTGGCCACGAGGAAGGGCTTGACGCCCATGTCGATCAGACGGGTGATGGCCGATGGCGCGTCGTTGGTGTGCAGCGTGGAGAACACAAGGTGACCGGTCAGCGCGGCCTGCACAGCCACTTCGGCCACTTCCTTGTCTCGAATTTCGCCGACGAGGATGATGTTGGGGGCCTGACGCAGCATGGCTCGGAGAATGACTTTGAAGTCAAGCCCGATGGCGTGGTTCACCTGACACTGGTTGATGCCCTTGAAGTTATATTCAACCGGGTCTTCGGCGGTGATGATCTTCTTGTCAGGCCTGTTGAGCACCGACAGCGCCGAGTACAGCGTGGTCGTCTTACCCGAACCGGTGGGGCCGGTCACCAGGAAGATGCCGTTGGGTCGGCGGATGATGCTGTTGAAGGTTTCCAGCGTGTCATGACGCAGGCCCATCTTTTCCAGGCCCAGACGCGCGGCGTCGGGGCGCAGAATACGCATGACGATACATTCGCCATGGTAGGCCGGACACACGGCCATACGGAAGTCGTAGACCGTGCCATCGACCTTGAGCTTGATTCGGCCGTCCTGCGGGACGCGCTTTTCTTCGATCTTCACGCCGGCCATGATCTTGATACGGGCGATCACCGCAGACTGCGTACGCTTGGGGATGTTGTTCATCTCCACGCACACACCGTCGATGCGGTAGCGCAGGCGCACGCGGTCGGCGAAGGGCTCGATGTGAATATCGCTGGCACGCATCTTCACGGCGTCGGTGATGATCTGGTTGACCAGACGGATCAGCGGCGCCTGTTCGGCTTCAGCGTCGTCCTTACCCTTGTCGTCGCCTTCCTTGTCGATGGTCAGGCCGTGGATGTCCATCGTGGTGGCATCGCGCGACGCGTCGACCGTCATGGTCTTGAGCGCGCTGTCGATGCTCTTCTTGTCCTCGCGGAGCATCTCATCGATGTACTGCTTGATCTTGGTCTTGGAGCCGACAGCCGTATCCACCTTGCAGTTGAGGCGGAAGCTCAGGGTGTCGAGCGTTTCCAGGTCCATCGGGTCGTGGATCAGAAGCTTGAGCACGCCGTTGGATTTTTCCAGCGGGAGCACCAGATACTTCTTGATGACGTCCACGGGCAGAAGGGTAAGGGCATCTTTCTTGATGACCCCGGGCTGGTCGGGTTCGATGTAGTCCAGCCCGTACTGGCTGGCGATGGCTTTGGCGACATCGGTGTCATTGACGATGCCCAACTCGACAAGAACTTCGCCCAGGCGTTTGTGATTCGCCTGCGCAATTTTCATTGCGTGTTCTACCTGCTGGTCGGTGACAAGTCCCCAGTCCTGCAGAATTTCACCGACCTTGCGTCGCTTTCGAGCCATGTATACCTCGGCCCCTTGCGGGCGAAAGCTGGAAGTTAATAAGGATCAAACATCGGACATATCAAATGCCATTGTCATTATGGGCAGGACATATCCATAAGGCAACCTGTTGACGGACGATCCTGCAAATCTGTCTCAGATGACAGTCCTGCTGAGCACCTGATATGCTTTTCGCGATGGATCATGTCAAGGCACAAAGTTGTGGCCCGCAGACGCAGAGCCGCCGTAAGCCTGTCATCGGCATTGCGGGCGGGATCGGCTCGGGCAAGAGCCTGGTCGCCAGGCAGTTTGAATCGCTGGGCTGCGCGGTGATCGACGCCGATCAGCTGTCGCATCAGGTTCTGACGGAGCCTGCGGTGCGCGAAGAACTGGTGAAGTGGTGGGGGCCGGAAATCCTTGATGCCTCGGGCAATCTCGACCGCAAAGCCATCGGCCGACGGGTGTTCAACGCCCCGGAGGAACTTCGCAGGCTTGAGAACCTGGTCCACCCGCGCGTGCATGCGCTGCGGGCCGCGCTTCGGGCGAAGTATGACGCCGATCCTGCGGTGGTGGCGGTGGTGGAGGACTGCCCGCTGCTGTACGAGGTGGGGCTGGATAAACAGTGCGATGTGGTGGTGTTCGTGGCGGCCCGTCCGGAGGTGCGTCTGGAGCGCGTAAAGTCAAAGCGGGGCTGGACGGAGGAAGATCTGAAATCGCGCGAGAAAAACCAGGAACCACTTGACATTAAGGCCGCGCGAGCCGATCATATCGTAGAGAATAGTGAGAGCCAGTCACAGACTTATCACCAAGTCCGTCAAATACTGCTCGAAATTATCCCCGATCAATCCAGGTAAGCATGCAGGGCCACCTTTTGCGGTGTGACCATCATGTTTCTCAGTTCTGGCAGGCGGGAGCCTGATCTGCCAGTTCGATCGAAATCCACCATTTCATTTCAGGATGGTGGCGTCTGACTCTCTCCGGGCTCAACTAACACTCGTATGAGTAGGGTTTGTTTGTTCTGGATTTTTACCACCCGCCGTACCGGTTTCACGCCTGGTACATCGTCTTTCCCACCTTTGAGGAGTGCCACCCTTGGCCAAGTCCCCTGTGAAGCGCAAGCGCGCCGTCAAATCGTCTGAAACCTCTGGCGAAGCTGCTGCTGATCTGCTTCAGAATCTCGATAACAACGATTCGCCCGCAACCAGCTCTGCTCCTGAACCCCAGGCCGTCGAAGCCAGTGCGCCCGCTGTTGAAGCCGCGCCGGCTCCTGAAGCCAGGTCGCCCGAACCCGTTCAGGCTGCTGAAGCTGTTTCAGCGCCTGCAGAACCCGCTCAGGCCGAGCAGGCTGCGCCGCAGCAGAGCGGCGCACGCGAAGAACGCAACGAAAATCAGCGTGAAGGCCAGCGTAACCGCGATGGTCGTGACGGCCGGGATGGGCATCGCAACCGCGATGGCCACCGCCGTGATTTCCAGCGCGATGGCCACCGCGACCACCGTCACCAGAACCGTCATCAGCACAACAGCGATGAGCAGCTCGATGCTGAAACGCAGGAACGCTACGAGCAGGCCAAGCGCAACGATCTGAGCATCCGCGATCTGCAGAAGATGACGGTCGATGAGCTTCACAAGGTCGCTCAGGATGAAGGCCTGACCGAGTATCAGGGCCTCAAGAAGCACGACCTGATCTTCAAGATCCTGCAGAAGCACATCGCCAAGCAGGGCCTGATGTACGGCGAAGGCGTGCTGGAAATCCTGCCTGACGGCTTTGGCTTCCTGCGCAGCCCCGAATATTCCTACCTGGCCTGCCCGGACGACATCTACGTGTCGCCCAGCCAGATCCGCCGCTTCGGCCTGAAGGTCGGCCACATCGTGCAGGGCACGATCCGTCCGCCCAAGGAAAGCGAACGCTACTTCGCGCTGCTGCGCGTGGACGCCATCAACGGCCACTCGCCTGATGCGCTCAACGACATCACCAACTTTGAAGACCTCACGCCGCTGCATCCCAAGGATCGCCTGGTCATGGAAGTGCCCGGCGAGCCGAGCAACATTGAGATGCGCATCGTCGACCTGGTGGCGCCCATCGGCCGCGGCCAGCGTGGTCTGATCGTTGCACCGCCTCGCACGGGTAAGACGGTCCTTCTGCAGAAGATGGCCAACTCGATCATCAAGAATCACCCGGAAATCAAGGTGATCGTGCTGCTGATCGACGAACGCCCCGAAGAAGTGACCGACTTCCGCAACAACACTCCGCCTGAGGTGGAAGTGGTGGCCTCGACGTTCGACGAACAGTCGGCCCGTCACGTGCAGGTGGCTGACATGGTCAGCGAAAAGGCCCGCCGCATGGTGGAATTCGGCGAGCACGTGGTGATCCTGCTCGACTCGATCACCCGCATGGCTCGTGCGTACAACACGGAAATGCCTCACTCGGGCAAGATCCTCACCGGCGGTCTGGATTCCAACGCGCTGCAGCGTCCCAAGAAGTTCTTCGGCAGCGCCCGTGCCATCGAAAATGGCGGCTCGCTGACGATCCTGGCCACCGCGCTGGTCGACACCGGCTCGAAGATGGACGACATCATCTTCGAAGAATTCAAGGGCACGGGTAACAGCGAACTCCACCTGGACCGCCGCCTGGTTGAAAAGCGTGTCTGGCCTGCCATCGACATCGCCGCCAGCGGTACGCGTCGTGAAGAACTGCTCCTGGATCCCAAGGAACTGGAGCTGGTCTACCGCCTGCGCAAGGTCCTGGCCGACATGAACGTGGTCGAAGCCATGGAACTGCTCAAGAGCAGGCTGGGCAAGGTCAAGACCAATGCAGAATTCCTGCTGACGATGAACCTGGCCTGATGCGGTTATATGTCCTGATCTAATGACGACTTCAAACAGGGGAGCAGGTCATGCCTGCTCCCCTTTATCGAAAACTAACCTGAGGCAGGGCATTTTTTTAGCGACATCCGACCCTATAGAGGATAAGATAGTCGTATGTTCCTTCCCAGTTCGAATGGCCGATAAAGAAAGAAGGGGATAGGGAGCACCGGATGCTCCAATCAGATGAGCCACGATAGTCAGAGCTCATCACCAACCGGATGATGTCAGTAGATGCATCATCACCGGAGGGAGAAATCGGGGGAATCGTGTCGGATCTATTGTGTCTGCATTGTCTGCATCTGCCCGGCTGGGCAGATCAACCTACGACGCCCAACTGGGCCTCGGGAGCATCGCGTTGAGCTTGAGAGATAAAGTTAAACCTTCCCGTCCGGCTTTGGCTGCTGGTCCGTTTCAATTCGACTGGGTATCCCTCATCGGTATCACCCTGTTGCATATCGGCGCTGTCTTTGCCTTCTTCCCTGCTTTCTTCACCTGGCAGGCCGTTGTCGCAGCGATCATCATGTACTGGCTCTGTGGGGGCATCGGCATCACGCTGGGCTACCACCGCCTGCTGACGCACCGCAGCTTCAAGACCTACAAGCCTATTGAATACCTCATCGCCATCATTGGCACTCTCAACTGGCAGGGCGGCCCGGCGATGTGGGTGGGCACCCACCGCATCCATCACACCGAATCCGACCAGGAAGGCGATCCGCATTCGCCTCGCCATGGCTTCACCTGGGCCCACGCCACCTGGACCCTCAAGAAGCACCCCGAAGGTTACGATCCCCGCAAAGCAGCCAAGGACCTGCTGCGCGACCCGATCATGGCCGCCATCGACAAGTACTTCATCATCCCGCTCATCGGCATCACCATCGCCTTCTACTTCCTGGGTGAACTGCTCACCCCCGGCGGCGGCTGGTCGATGGTTATCTGGGCCATCTGCCTGCGAACCGTGGTTGGCTATCACACCACCTGGCTGGTGAACTCGGCGGCCCACACCTGGGGCTACCGCAACTTCAAGACCACCGACGACTCGCGCAACAACTTCCTGGTGGCGCTGCTTTCCTTCGGCGAAGGCTGGCACAACAACCACCATGCCCAGCAGCGCTCCGCGGCCCACGGCATGCGCTGGTGGGAATTCGATATCACCTACCTGACCATCCGGGCCATGGGCCTGGTGGGGCTGGCGTGGGATATCGTCAAGCCCGTGCCCAACTTCACCAACGTCCCCAAGCCGGCCAAGCCCGCTGCCACGCCGACCACGACCCCGGAAAAGCCCGGCGTCACCCCCGGCGCAGTGGCCACGGCCATCAAGTCGGCCCTGTCGCCTGAAGCGACCAACCCCGGCGCCTGAACCGCCGCCTGCGGGTTTACCTCAAGAGATTCCTTCCGAACCCCGGTCACCTGACCGGGGTTTTTTCATGGACTGCCACGCTTCGGTCCGACATTTGGAAAATTTTGGAAATTCTTGCAAACTTTTGGAAGATTCGGTATTCTTAATCGCTCCTACTGATGCTTGTTCATTCATCGTCTGCGACAGGAATGGCTGACATGAATTCATCCTCGGTGCTCCCCGCAGGCAGTCTGCCTTCAGGCGTCAAGCTTGAACGCAGCCAGGTCGAGAAGCTCGTCCGTCAGATTCTCCGTGACCAGCTGGTGGGGCAGTCGGGTCAGCAGTTCAAGGCTCCGTCGAGCAACGCAGGGCCCAATCCGCTGCTGGTCAACGTTTCCGCCCGCCACATCCATGTGACCCAGGCCGATCTCGAAGTCCTCTTTGGTCCGGGCGCCAAGCTCACCAAGATGAAGGACCTCTATCAGGAAGGCGAGTTTGCCAGCGAGCAGACCGTCAACATCATTGGTCCGCGCGGCCGCATGATTCCCAACGTCCGTATTCTGGGCCCGATTCGTAACTACACGCAGGTTGAACTGTCCTACACCGATGGGGTGTTCATGGGCATCGACCTGCCTCTGCGTATCAGTGGTAACCATGAGAACACGCCGGGCTGCATCCTGGTGGGGCCTTATGGGGCGCTGAATCTCAAGCAGGGCGTCATCCGCGCTGAGCGCCACGTTCACATGAGCCCGGCCGACCTGGCTCACTTTGGCGTCAAGGATGGCGACTACATGAAGCTCAAGATTGATGGCCCATGCGGCCTGGTGTTTGACCGCGTGAAGGTGCGCGAGCACCCCAAGGTCAGGCTCGAAGTGCACATTGATACCGACGAGGGCAATGCCTGCCATCTGGCCACTGCCACTCGCATGGAACTGATCAAGTAACGTCTGAACGCACCCCCAACGCAGCGGCCAGGAGGCTGACTGCATTTTCCTGTAAGGAGCCAGCAACATGGCACAGCAAGCGATTGGAATGATCGAAACCAAGGGCCTGGTGGCGCTGATTGAAGCCAGCGACGCCGCGCTCAAGTCGGCCAACGTCACCATCCTGGGTTGGGACAAGGTCGGCTCGGGCATGGTCACCGCGTTCTTCACCGGCGACGTGGCTGCGGTCAAGGCCGCTGTCGATGCCGCCGCCGCTGCCGCCGGCAAGCTCGGCGATGTCATCGGCGTGCACATCATCCCCCGTCCCCACGACGAAACCACCGGCATGCTGCCTCGCAAGAAGGCTGGCAAAGCCGCCGGCTGATCGATTCGTCGCACACGGTTCGCACTGATTTCTGAATGACTTTTTCACAGCAGGCCAGACCTGCTGTCACGCAAAGGATATTGCCATGAGCGCACTGGGATTCATTGAAACCAAGGGTCATGTGGGTGTGGTCGAAGCCGCCGACGCGATGCTCAAAGCCGCGGACGTTCAGCTGGTCAAGTCTGTGCCCATCGGCGGTGCATACGTCACCGTGGTGGTCAAGGGCGACGTCGGCTCGGTCAAGGCCGCTGTCGACGCCGGCGCCGCTGCCGCCAGCCGCGTGGGTGAACTGATCGCTGCCCACGTCATCGCTCGTCCGCACGAAGCGCTGATCGACGCTTTCTGAAAAAGCGTCTGACCGTCAAGCGTTGACGTCTGATTCCGTCTGAATTTTCTGCGAGTTTCTGCATGCTGCTTCTGATTGCCAACCTGGGTTCGACGAGCTTCAAGTACAAGCTCTTTGAATCAGCCACTGGGAAAGCCAGTGACCTGATTGAAAAAGCGGTGGGCGCTGCCGACCGCATCGGTCTGGGCAACAGTGAATGGTCGATGAAGGTCGGCTCTGCTGCGAAAGTGGAAGGGCGTATCGACCTGCATGACCACGCCGCCGCCATCGAGCTTCATCTGTCGGAGCTGGTGATTCAGGGCGCCATCAAGAGCATCAGCGACATTAACGCCGTGGGCTACAAAGCCGTCCATGGCGGGCCCATCTCGGGCGCAGTGAAAGTGGATGACAACGTGCTGGCCATCATGGAGCAGTTTGCTGATGTGGCTCCGCAGCACAATCCGCCTTACATCGCGGCGATGAAGGCCTTCGCAGAAAAGATTCCCGGTCTGCCTCAGGTGGCGGCGTTTGAAACCGCTTTCCACCAGACCATTCCGCCGGCCCGCCAGGTTTATGGCATCCCGCACAAGTGGGTCAATGAACTGGGCATCCGTCGGTATGGCTTCCACGGGGCCAGCCATCGCTACATCGCCACGCGCATGAAGGAAATCCTCCCGCAGGCCAGGAAGATCATCTCCTGCCACCTGGGCGGTTCGTGCTCCATCTGTGCGATTGAAGATGGCAAAAGCGTGGCCAACAGCTTTGGCATGACGGCGCAGTCGGGCACGTTCCACGCCTCTCGCGTGGGCGACTTCGACGTGTTTGCGCTGCTCAAGCTGCTCAAAGCCGGCCAGAGCATCGACAGCATCTTCAAGGTGCTGGGCAAGGAATCAGGCCTGCTGGGTCTGTCGGGTGTCAGCTCGGACATGCGTGTCGTCGAGCAGGCAGCCGCCGAGGGCAACAAGCAGGCGCAGCTGGCGCTTGATGCGTTTGTCGAAACGGTCCGTCACTACGTGGCGGCGTATCTGGGCGTGCTCAACGGTGCGGACGCCATCGTCTTCACCGGCGGCATCGGCCAGTTCGGCAGGGAAATCCGTCGCGACTCCCTGGCCAACTTCGACTACGCAGGCATCGCGCTGGACCCGGCGAAGAACATGAACGCATCGGGCAAGGACGAAACGCGTATCGACAACCAGCAGGGCAGGACTCAGGTCTGGGTGCTGCCTACCAACGAAGAACTGATCGTCGCCCGCCAGACGCTCGACGTGCTGGCTGGCAACTGAATGAATGAACTGAAAAACCCCTGAAAACAAGCGTGTTTTCAGCTTTCCATCTGGAGCAATGTCATGGCACAGCAGGCAATCGGTCTGATCGAAACCAAGGGTCTCATCGGCGCAGTTGAAGCGCTCGACGCCGCCCTCAAGTCCGCCAACGTCAAGTTTGTCCGTCAGGACAAGGTTGGCAGCGGTCTGGTGGCCATCACCCTTGAAGGCGACGTCGCCGCGGTCAAGGCCGCTGTCGACGCCGGCGCTGAAGCCGCCCGTCGCGTGGGTGAAGTGGTCAGCGTGCACGTAATCGCCCGTCCGCACGAAGACGTCACCAAGCTCTGAATTGTTTCACGGTCATCGGCCCAGGGTTCAGGCAGGGGATAACGCTGCCTGAGGACTGAGGCCAGTGGAGTTCAGCCATGTTTCTTGCGCGCGTTCAAGGCCACGTCGTGGCAACCGCCAAAGACCCGAACATCAACGGGTGGCGTTTGCTCATCGTTGAACCGCTGAAGGTGGACTACGACACCTCAGCCGGCCAGGGCGCGCCCGCAGGCGGCACGCTGGGCAACACAGGCAGGGCGATTGTCGCCATGGACTCCATCGGCGCAGGCGAAGGTCAGCTTGTGCTGGTCGTCCAGGGCTCCAGCGCCCGACTGGCCGATGGCATGAACAAGGTCCCGACCGACGCCGTGGTGATCGGCATCGTCGACCAGGCCGTCGTGGGCGGCCAGCCGCTCAAGTGACCGTCAGGACCTGAGGCAGGCGGGCTGGATTTGAAACATCAGCCCGTCTGAACCGAGTGTCTCACAACGATTTTTTTCGCCAGTATCTCCCGGAGTTTTCCGAGAGGGAAGGATGCGATGAACCAGCAGGATTTGATCGCCAGCGTTGTTCAGGAAGTGCTCAAGCAGATCGCCCCCGGCGCGGCGGCTGGTGCGGCTCGTGCTGCTGCCCCCGCAGGTTCGGGCGATGGCCTGTTTACCAGCGTCGATGAAGCGGTGGAAGTGGCCACCCGTTCCCAGCGTCAGCTGGCGGCGGCGGGCGTCAAGGTCCGCGAAGGCATCGTCCAGATCATCAAGACCACCGCAGGCAAGAATGCTGACGCCTGGGGCAAGATGGAACTGGATGAAACCAAGCTCGGCCGCCTCGATCACAAGATCGCCAAGCTCCACCTGCTGCAGAACGTGCCCGGGACGGAATTCCTCCGCACCGTGGCGCACAGCGGCGACAACGGCATCGGCCTGGATGAAGCGGCGCCCTGGGGCGTCATCGGCGTCATCACGCCTGTGACCCACTCGATCCCCACGCTCTCGGCCAACGCCATCAACATGATCGCCGCGGGCAACGCGATGGTGGTCAACGCTCACCCCTCGGGCGCCAAGTGTCTGGCGTATGCGGCCAGCGTGTACAACAGGCTCATCAAGCAGCAGTTCAACATTGATCCGCTGATCTGCGTCATCAACCCGCCCACGCTCAAGAGCGCTGAAGAAATCTTCGCGCATCCCCGCATTCCGCTGCTGGTGGCCACCGGTGGCCCGGCTGTGGCTCGCGCGGCGATGAAGCAGACCAAGCGCGCCATCGTCGCCGGCCCGGGCAATCCGCCTGTGGTCATCGACGAGACGGCCGACCTTGATGTGGCTGCCCGCTCCATCATTCAGGGTGGCGGCTTCGACAATAACCTGCTGTGCATCGGTGAGAAGGAAGTGTTCGTCGTGGCCAGCGTGTTCGACAAGATGATGGCCGCGATGCGCCGCGCCGGCGCGGTGGAGCTCAACGCCAGCGCCATCGACCGCCTGGCCAAGGTGGCCTTCAAGTACGAAAACAACCACTACGCGGTGAACAAGGATTTTGTGGGCAAGGATACGCACATCCTGGGCGAAGCGGCCGGCGTGAATGTCCGCCCCGGCGTGGACCTGCTCTTTGGCGAGACGGATGAGAGCAGCCCGTTTGTGTTTGAAGAGCAGATGATGCCCTTCGTGCCCTTTGTCCGCGTGCCCGATTTCGATCACGCGCTGGACCTGGCCATCAAGCACGAGCACGGCTTTGGTCACACGGCCATCATCCACTCCAACAACCTGGCCAACATCACCCGCATGGGGCAGGCGATGAACACGACGCTCTTCGCCGTCAACGGCCCGAGCACCGGCTGCCTGGGCATCGGTGGCGAAGGTTATGCGAGCTACTCCATCGCCACGCCCACCGGCGAAGGCGTGACCAACCCCATGACCTTCACGCGATTCCGCCGACAGACTGTCAGCGGCTCGCTGCGAATTGTCTGAGCTGGATCAAGTGGAGCGTCGGATTAGAAATCCGATGCTCAGATAGACGTGTCATTACCGGAGTCCTCATGCAACTGGCGTTTGTTCAAGGCCGAGCCACCAGCACCGTGAAGCATCCCTCGCTGCAGAGGGCCAAGCTGCTGGTCTGTCAGCCTCTGGACATCAACGCCCGCGCAACGGGCGACCCGGTGCTGGTGGTCGACAAGCTCGGCGCTGGCGCAGGCGATGTGGTGATGATCTCCAGCGACGGCCTGGGCCTGCGTGAACTGCTGGGCGACGATACCAGTCCCGCCCGCTGGTGGACGCAGGGCATCGTCGATCCCGGCCAGGTCAACCCGCAGGTCTGATGGCGTGAATGGAATCCCGGCCCGTAAACCCGGATGAAGCGTATGACACCTGAGGAACAACAACTCGTCCAGCTGATCGCCCGCGAGGTGATCGCGCAGCTAGCAAAGGGCCAGTCGGCTTCGACCAGCCCGGCTGATGTGGCGGCGCAGGTGGCCTCGGCGGTCGGCGCTCAGCAGGCCCGGGCGGAAGTGCATCCACCCATCGGCGGCTGCACGGGCGATTACTCCAAGTTCCCCGAACTGGCAGATCGTCTGAATCCGCCAAAGCCCAGAACAGAATCGGCTTCGCCTGCTCCGGCGATGTCGGCGCTGACGGGCATCGTCACCGAAAATCAGCTGCGTGAAGCCATCAAGGCTTCGCCTGCTGGCGTGGCGCTGCTTTCGTCCACCGCCAAGCTCACACCGCTGGCCAATGATTTCGCCCGCCAGTTCCCGCAGAAGATCAAGCGCGTGGAAGCCCAGTCGTCTGCGTCGAAGGCCGGCGCTGTGGCTCAGGCTGCGAATCTGCCCTGGCTGTGGTGGATTCAGGGCCAGTGCCCGGTGGTGAACAAGGTGGTGAGCGAGCGCTCGAGCCAGCTTCGCACGATGTCTGCGGCCCGCAGTGGCGAGAGCCTGCCTGCGGTGGTTCGTGAACTGGCGCAGGCCGTCAAGACAGGCCAGGCCGCCGGCGGGCTGCTGTTTGTTCCCTCGGCGGCGCGGGCCACGTGTCTGGCCAATCGCTGTGCGAGCCTGCGTGCCATCGTGGGGACCTGCGGCGAAGCCGTCGAGCAGGGCATCCGCGAGCTTGGCGCCAATGTGCTGATTATTGAGTACCCGCATCATGGCCCGCGATCGGTCTTTGGCATGGTCGATCGCATGCTGGGCCAGAAGCCCGAAGTTCCAGCGTCTGTCCAGCGCGATCTGGCAGACCTTCACCGTTGTGGATGAGTGTGATTCATGCGAATCGGCAGAGTCATGGGAACGCTGACGATGTCCACCAGGCTGCCCAGCCTGAAAGCTGGCCAGTACCTGCTGGTGGATGTGCTCGATGCTCAGGCCCTCGAAGGGCTGGAGCAGGGGGCTCCGCGCAGCAAGCCCATGCCTGAGTCGCTGGTGGTGTTTGATCAGTTCGGCGCAGGCGTCGGACAGCTCATCGCCATCAGTGAAGGAGCCGAGGCCACGCAGCCTTTCAAGCCGGCCAAGGTTCCGATTGACGCTGTCTCTGCGGCGATTCTTGATTTTGTTCAACTGACCGTTCCGAGCATTGGAGGTGCGCGATGACGCAGCCCGTCTGGCAGCTCAGAAAAGAAATGTGTGACATCGGCCACCGCATCTGGCTCAAGGGCTTCTGTGCGGGTAACGAAGGCAACCACTCGGTGCGCATCGGTCCTGATCGCGTGCTGTGCACGCCCACGGGTCTGAGCAAGGGCTTCCTGCAGCCTGAAGACATGTGCGTGGTGGACATGGATGGCAACATGGTGGAGCCCAACAGCCGCGGGCGCAAGCGCACCAGCGAAGTGCTGGTCCACCTGGCGATCTACAAGGCCCGGCCGGAAGTTAACGCGGTCATCCACAGCCACCCGCCTCACGCCACGGCGTTTGCCATTGCCAACATTCCGCTGCCCGAAGGCATTCATCCCGAAGCCGAAGTGTTTCTGGGCAAGGTTCCGGTGGCCCGCTACGCCACGCCTTCAACGCCTGATCTGCCTGCGAGCATCATCGAGCTGCTCAAGCCTGACACCAACACGGTGCTCATGGGCAATCATGGCTCGGTGAGCTTTGGCAGCACGCTGATTGAAGCGTACTACCGCCTGGAAATTCTCGATGCGTATTCCCGCATGCTGATTCTGTGCAAGCAGATTGGCAAGGTGAATGAGCTCAACCCTCAGCAGATGACTGAACTGCTGCAGGTGAAGCAGAAATTCGGCTTCCCCGATGAACGCCTCACCTGCGCTCCGACGGGCTGCGTGGGCACGGAAAACGATGCCTTTCTGGCGACGTTTGATGTGCGTCCCACCACGGCGGCCTGCTCGTGCAATGGCGGCCACGCGCATCACGCCAAGGCCCCGGCGGCCGATGGCGATCCGGCCTTCGAGGCGCTGGTCCAGGCCATCACCGATCAGATCATGCAGGGCTCGAAGAACTAAGCGAATCTGACCATCGGATACACGCAGGGACGGTTCCCATGAAAGTTTCCATCATTGGCGGCGGCGGACGAGTTGGCTCCAATGCAGCGTATGCGCTGCAGTGTGGCAACATCGTCAGGCAGATCACCCTGGTGGATGCCAACCACGAACTGGCGCAGGGCGAAGCTCTCGACCTGCTCCACGGTGCTTCGATTGCAGGGGATCAGATCATCACCGCTGGGGACATTAAAGCGGCGGCCGACGCGGATATTGTCTGCATCACCGCGGGCTCGCGTCGCAAGCCTGATGAATCGCGCCTGGACCTGATCAACCGCAACGTCTCGCTGTTCAAGGATATTCTCAACAACCTGGCGGCGGCCGGCCTCAAGCGAAGTGCGATCATCTTCGTGGTGTCCAACCCGGTGGACATTCTCACGCGGCTGGCGGTGGTGCATCTGAACTGGCCTGCGAATCAAGTGATTGGTCTGGGCACGGTGCTGGACACTGCCCGTTTCCGTTCGCTGATTGCAGACGCGAAAAAACTGCCGCCTTCGCAGGTCAAGGCGCTGATTCTGGGTGAGCATGGCGACACGATGGTGCCCATCTGGTCCAGCGCGACGGTGGCCGGCGTGCCTCTGTCGTCGTTCGTCACGCCTCACGAGCAGAATGAACTGTTCAAGCGCACGCAGGGCTCGGGCGCGGAAGTCATCAAGCGCAAGGGCGGCGCGGGTTACGCCGTTGGCCTGAGCATTGCGGAAGTGATTCACGCCATCGCGCTGGATCAGCGCAAGATCCTGCCTGTGTCGTCGCAGATGGACGGGCAGTACGGGCTTAAGAAGGTCTGCCTGTCGATCCCCACCGTGGTGGGGCGCGGGGGCGTGATTCAGGCCCACGAAGTGGAACTGTGGCCCAAGGAAAAAGCCGGTCTGGTCGCCAGTGGCAAAGCCCTGGAAGAGACCTGGAACAAGCTCAAGTAATGAATTGATTCGACGCAGGATTATTGCTCCCTGTGTCTGGGACGTAAGGAACGCATCATGCAGAAATCTCTGGATATCAAGGTCGCTCGCATTCTGGCCGACCCCTCGTGTGGCGACTTCATCCTGGCCGACGCCAAGGACGCGGACATGGCCTTTGGCACCGCAGCGGCTGGCAAGAGCCCTGAGTTTCACGCCAAGGAAGGCCGCTTCCGCACGCTGGCGGAATACCGCGATCTGATGCGTCAGAACGTCAAGCAGGGCCTGATCGACATCATGCTCATGAGCGCCTCGTCCAACGAGATTCTCACCATCGAAGAAAGGCTCTTCGATAACTCGCACGTGACGCCTGCCGCCCGTGCCAATGACGCGACGGACATTCACGTGGTGCGTGGCAGCCGCTATGCCAGCCAGCCCAGCCGGCCTTTCCGCACGGCCACCATCGACCACATCATGTGTGGCAAGGTGCACTGCGAGCCGGCCGAGCGCAGCCTGGGTGCGAACCTGGGTTTGTACTCGGTGACGATGAACAACGACATCAAGCGCGATATCGAAGCGCTCAACGCCTATCGCGACTTCCGCATCGAAGCTGAGAGCAAGGGCTTCCGTCACTTCCTGGAACTGTTCAACCCCAACGCCTGCGGCGACCACTGCCCGCCGCCTGAACTGCTGGGCTCGTTCATCAACGACCACATCGCGCGCATGCTCGCGGGTGTGACCAAGTCCGGCCGGCCGGTGTTCCTCAAGATTCCGTACCACGGTCCGGAATCGATGGAACAGCTGGCCAGCTACGACCGCACGCTGATCCCCGGCATTCTCGGTGGCGCGGCCGGTACGACGTTTGACGCGTTCCACCAGCTCTGGGAAGCGAAGAAGTATGGCGCCCGTGCGGCGCTCTACGGCCGCATGATCAACAGCTCGGAAAACCAGAGCGTGTTCATTCAGCACCTGCGCTGGCTGGCCGATGGTCAGATTGAGCCGGCCGAGGCGGTGAAGTCGTATCACGCCAGCCTGGAGAAGATCGGCGTGCAGCCTTACCGCCGACTGGAAGATGACATGATCGCCACGCTGCGTGGCAGCGCCTACAACGCCAAGAAGTCGGGCACGACCAAGGTGGCCATTGATGGTGGCAAGCCTGGGGAGTCGAAGCCTGCTGCGTCGTCGTCGGCCAGCAGCTCGGGTGAGCCTGATTTCACCAAGATGACGGCCGCGGAAAAAGTGGCCTGGAACCTCAATCGCTGGAAGCGGACTCTCGGTTGAGCCGATGGAACTGGCATGCTTATTGTCGAACGACAACAGCGCGTCCTTGAAATTCTGAAAGAGCGGGGCAGTGCTCAGCTTGAAGAGCTGGCCCGTGCGCTGGATGTCAGTGCGTCCACCATCCGCCGCGATATTGAACTCTTCGAGAAGCAGGGCCTGGTGGAGCGCACCCATGGCGGGGCGATCTACCGGGGTGAGTCATCGCGCGATGCTGCTTCCAATGGCGATGGTTCATCGGCCGCGCATGAGCTGCTCACGCCGGCCACGAGTCTGGCGCTGGCAGAGCGTATGAATGAGCGTGTCGAGGCGAAGATGGCCATCGGCCGCTACGCCGCCAGTCTCGTTCGGCCGCAGATGACGCTGCTGCTTGATGGCGGCTCGACGGTCATCTACATGGCCCGTCAGATCACCGCTCGTCCCATTCAGGTGGTGACGCACAGCCTGTCGATTGCCAATCTCTTTGCGGATGACGATCAGGTGGAACTGCTGATCGTCGGGGGCAATCTCTATCCGCGCACGGGCGTGATGCTCGGGCCGATCACCACGGGCAGCCTGGCGGACCTTCACGCCGACATTTTCTTCTTCAGCGTCGCGGGCATTTACGGGCAGGAAGCCTACAACCAGAACCTGGGCATGACGCAGGTCGAGCAGGCCATGATGAGGCAGGCCGCCAGCAGTATCATGCTGATGGATTCGAGCAAGTTCGGCCGCAAGAGCCTGTCACGCGTGTGCAATCTGCATGAACTGGACCAGCTGGTCACCGACAGCGCCATCGACCCGCAGTGGCGCCAGACGCTGGGCGATAAACTCGTCGTCGCCTCGTGAGAACCTCTGATGCCATCACCCCCTGAGGCATCCACGCAGCTGCATCGCCCGCTGACAGCTGGCAGGGCGATGATGTTTCCCTTTTACTGTAAAGCCTCGCAACGCGATGTCCTCATCGGCGGGCTGTGGCTGCTGGTTCCTGTGGTGGGATGGCTCCTGAACATGGGCCATCGCATCGTGGTGACGCATCGCCTGCTTCATGGCCAGGAGGCCTGGCCGGCGTGGGAGAACTATCCCCAACTGATGCGTCACGGCGTGCTGACATTCGCAGGCATGGTGCTCTATCACCTGCCTGCCATGGTCGTGGAGATACTCGCCTGGCAGCTTGGCAGCGGCGTGCTGCATGGGCTGGCGGCGCTGCTGTGGATTCTGGCCACGATGGCGGTTCCCGGGTACATGACACACTACAGCTATACGCTCGATGCGCGGGAGATCTTTAACCCATTCCGAGCCATGCGTCGTGTGCTGCAGGCCGGCCCGCTTTACTGGAAAGCGTGGGGCATCGCGCTAGTGGCGATGGTGCTTTCATTCCTGGGCCTGCTGGCGTTTGGCGTGGGCTTTCTATGGACCAGCGTGTGGTTCTGGCAGGTGGCGGCGTACGGCTTTGCGTCGGCTTTCACGCAGCGCTACGGGCTGGGCGAATCATCTCACTGAGGCGTGCACTGCGAGCAGCGGTCGAAGACGATGGCCTGGCCTTCAATGCGCAGGCTCACGGCCTGTCCGCAGTGGTAAGACGTTTTGGAGTCCGCCAGCACGGGAATCGTATGCAGGCCGTAGCGCACCATCAGCAGCTGATCGTGGCCGCGGAATTCGCGGTGCTCGATAATGCCCTGGTCCTGCCCCTGTGAGGGCGTGCTGAGGATGATCTGCTCGGGGCGCAGCGCGATGATGACCTGCCCCTGTACGCTGCGGCTGAGCATGACAGGCCCGAGCATCGTCGTGGCGGTGGAACCCACTGCCTGCGCGGGAAGCTGAACCAGCCCGCCCAGGAAGCTGGCGACGAAGCAGTCGACAGGCTCATGGTAGAGCGATTCAGGTCGGCCGATCTGCACGATCCTGCCCTGATTCATCACGGCCACGCGATCGCCAATCGACATGGCTTCTTCACGATCATGCGTCACCAGGATGGCGGCGACGCCCTGGCTCAGCAGCGTCTGGCGCACATCGCGGCGGGCCGATTCGCGCAGCGTCACATCGAGGTTTGAGAAAGGCTCATCGAGCAGCACCACGCGCGGGTTGGCGGCGATGGTGCGCGCCAGCGCCACGCGCTGCTGTTGACCACCTGAAAGCGTCTGCGGGCGGCGGTCCGCCAGGCTGGCCATGTTGAGCATCTCAAGCTGCTTCATGGCCTGGTCGCGTTTTTCTTTCGCACTGCCCTGACGGATGCCGTAGGTCACATTGCCCAGCACCGTCAGATGCGGAAACAGGGCGTAATCCTGAAACACAATGCCCACGCCACGCTTTTCGGGAGGCAGATGGAAACGCCTGCTTTCGCTGACATCTACCAGCGGCTGGCCCTGCAGATCAATGGTGCCCGCGTCGGCCTGCTCGAAGCCGGCGATGAGTCGCAGCGTGGTGGTCTTGCCACAGCCTGACGGGCCGACGAGCGAGAGGATTTCACCGGGGACCAGATCGAAGTCCACATCGTTGACGATCCACGGGCCCTGGGCGTGGTAGCGCTTGTACAGGCCGCGCACCTTGAGCAGCGCATCGGCGGAAGTTGTAGAAGAGTGGCAGGTCATGTGCGCTTGCGTTTCTCCATCAGCAGCAGCCCGACAAACGTGGCCGAACAGATCAGGATAGCCATCGCGTAGGGGGCTGCCAGTGTGAACTCAGCATTTTCCGTGTGGTCCCACGCATTACGCGCCAGCGACTGGCTGCCCAGCGGCGCCAGCAGCATCGTCAGAGGCAGTTCCTTCATGCACGAGAGGAACACCAGCGCCATGGCCACGATCAGCCCATGACGGATGATGGGCAGTGTCACATGAATCAGCGCCCCGGCCTGGGTGGATCCGAGACTGCGGGCTGCTTCCTCCAGTCGCGGGCTGGTGAGCTTCAGGCTCGAACGCACCGGCCCGACGGCTTCGGCCAGGAAGTGGAACACATACGCCAGCACCAGCAGAGGCAGTGACTGGTAGAACAGCCTGAAGATGCTTTCGGGAATCCACTGGGCGGTGAAGAAGGTGATCAGGCTCAGCCCGAACGCCAGGGCGGGCACCGCGTAGCCGAGCATGGGCATACGCTGGATGAACGCCGAGAGCCTGCCCGGGTATCGCTCGCTGAGCACGGCCACGGGAATCGCCAGCGCGGTGGTCACCACCGCAGCAGGCAGGCTGGCCATGACGCTTCCCTTGAGGGCTTTGAAGAGGTTGGCACTGATGGACGACCAGTCGGTCAGCAGGCTCATCCAGTAGCAGGAGATGGCCGCCGGGGCCGCAGCGCCGATGATGAATACCAGCAGACACAGCGCGATGGCCGGAGCCTGCCACCAGCCCAGAGGCAGCAGGCGGGCTTCACGGGCCACGCCGATGCCCAGGCGGTCCACACGCAGGCGGCGGATCATCAGCCACTCTGCGAGCACCAGCACGCCTGCGAGAATCACCAGCAGCATGCCCATGCGCGAGGCGTTACCCAGGTCAAAGGCGTTGTAGCGGGCGTAGAGCGAGGCGCTGAGCGTGTCGTAGCGCATCAGGCTCACCACGCCGAAGTCGGCCACCACGTGAAGGGCCACCAGCAGCGAGCCAGCCAGCAATGCAGGGAGAATCTGCGGGCCGGTGATGCGGATGAGCGTGTACAGCCTGCTTCGCCCCAGACAGCGCGAGGCTTCTTCGAGCGAGGCGTCAGTCCCGATGAGGGCGGCGCGAACGGGCAGATAGATGTAAGGCAGGTTGTAGGCCGTCAGGGCAAGCAGGGCCCCAGCAAAGCCCGTCAGACGCGGAACGTGAAACACGCCGGTGTCGGCATTGGTGAACAGCCAGCGCAGGAGGGGGGAATCGCTGCCCAGCAGTCGCACGAGCAGGCCGTTGTCGCCGCCGACGCTCAGCAGGGCATAGGCCGTCACGTAAGGCGGAACCGCCAGCGGGGCGACCAGCAGCAGTGCCAGCAGTCGGCTGGCCAGGATGCTGGTCCGCACGGTGAGCCACGCCAGCAGCAGGCTCAGTGTCGCGGCCAGGGTGGTGACGCAGACCGTCAGCGCCAGCGTGCGGCCGATGCGGGCCCGCATGAACGGGCCGGCCAGATTCTCCACGTCATCACTGTGGAAGAGGGCCTGGATCAGCAGGTAGCCCACGGGCAGCGCCATGGCCCCGACGGTGATCGCGCCCGCGGTCAGCAGATACCACGGCGGGCGTCGACGGGGGCTGGTGAGGACGGATGAACTCATGCTAGCGAGGAGGCGGGTTCAAATTCAGTCGCCGCTGTCGATCTGGATTGTCCTCCAGACAGGCAGCGGCGACGTGGAGATCATGCTGCGGTCAGGCTTCAGTTCAGGCCCAGTTCCTTCAGGAGCTTGAGCGTGCCATCAAGGTCCTTGAGGTTGGAGTAGGGAACTTTAGGAGCCGCTTCGCGGGCGTGGGTGACATCCATCGTGCTGCTGCCTGCTTCAAAGCCGGTGAGCACGGGGTACTCATACACCTCGGTGGTGAAGAAACGCTGCGACGATTCGCTCAGCAGGTAATCGACGAACTTCTGAGCGGTGTCCTGATTTTTGCTGCTCTTGAGCACGCCTGCGCCGGCGACGAAGAGCAGGTTGCCAATATCGCCCTTGTTGGCGAAGGTGGCCTGGTCGACGGGGAAGTCGGCCTTCTGCGACTTGGTCTTGAGCAGGTAGTAGTGGTTGATCAGGCCCAGATCGATTTCACCCGAGGCGATGCCATCGAGAATTGGGCCGTTGCGGGGATAAGCCTTGGGCTCGTTGGCGATGATGCCCTTGAGCCATTCACGCGTCTTTTCTTCGCCGACTTCCGCACGCATGCCGGTGACGAACGCCTGGAAGGAGGCATTGGCGGGCGACCAGCCGATCTTGCCCTTCCACTTGGGGTCGGTCAGATCGAAGACCGAAGCGGGCAGCTGATCTTTCTTCAGGCGGACCGAGGAGAACGCCAGCGTCCGGCCGCGAGCGCTGGTGGCCACCCAGGAGTTGTCAGGCGAACGGAACTCGGGCAGCTGCTTGTCGGTGATCGAAGCAGGCAGCGCGGCGAACAGGCCCTTCTCGTGGAGCAGTTCGAGGGCGCCGGTGTCCTGAGCCCAGAAGACGTCGGCCGGGCTGCGGCTGCCTTCCTGGATGATCGTCAGGGCCAGCTGGGTCGTGCCTGCATAGCGGACCTGAACCTTGATGCCCGTTTCCTTCTGGAAGCGTTCCACCAGCGGCTCCACCAGGCTCTTGCTGCGGCCGGAGTAGAGCACCAGCGACTGGTCCTGCGCCTGGGCGACGCCCGCGAAGGAAGCCAGCAGAGCCAGGGTCAGAGCCGTGAGTGTTTTCATTCCAAATGCCATGGCGACAGACTCCATTGTGGATCGAAATTTGGATTGCCTGAGGCAGGTCAATCAGGAGGCGTAATCTACCACAATCCCGCTGCAGATGCGATGCAGTCTCATTTAGCGAAAGTGCGTGGATGAGGTCCCGTTCGGCGGGGATCAATCGCCCTCAAGGGTTTTCGATAGATATGAAAAAAGCCACGGGCGCCACCCCTCCAGTGGCGCCCGTGGCGGATATGGTTCAGAAAAGCCTCGCCATGTCCTGACAGAGCATGGCGAGGCGACATGGGTTACTTGTTCTTGGCCTTCTTGTAGAGCTTCTGGGCCATCTCGAAGATTTCTTCGGGGTGGTAGTCCGGCGCGAAAGCCGAGCCGATGCCTGCCAGGTCGACATGGTCGCCCAGGGTGGTGGGCGGGCCGTCGACAAATTCGCAGGTACCACCATCAGGATGCTCGCCATTCCAGATGGAGCCGACACTGTTGTAGTCGGCCGGGCTCAAGCGGTAGAGCTTGGTATGGCTGCCCATGTCCATGTACTTCTTGGCTTCGGGGAACACTTCGTTTCCGATGCGGGGGATGGGGAGCATGTCGTTCATCTTCACGCCGGTGAGTTTTTCCAGGGCCTTGCCATAGGCCACGGCGTGGACGCCGCCTCGGACGAACAGATAGCCGAGCATTTCACGGGCGGCCGGGTCCTTGGTCATCTGGTAGACGCGCAGCTTGTTGGTGCGGGCGCTGTTTTCCAGGAAGAAGTTATGCAGCAGGTCGAGAATCAGGTTCCCGCTGGAGAACACATACGTTCCGTTCCACGGCGCTCCGGTGGCATCGACAGGCAGCGCGTTGCGCCCGCCCGCGATGAAGTGATGCGGGTTGTACTGGTTGCCCAGGATGTCGGCGATGGGGGTTTCCAGCGGATCGTTGTCGTCGTTCTCAACCACGCCTGTTTCCGGGCCGTTGAGCAGTGAGTTGATCGAAGCGCCCACCAGCTGAATGTGGCCCAGTTCCTCGGCGGCGATGTTGGCCACCAGCTCGTAGTACGGGCCAAGGTTCTTCTTGCCACGCATGTTCATGCTCTGCATGAAGTAGTTGTTGAAGGTGGACATTTCGCCGAAGCGGCCGCCCATGAGTTCCTGAACAGCCGCAGCCGATTCCGGGTCGATCTTCGTGCTGGCGGGCAGGGATACAGGCAGTTTGTCAATGCGAAGAAACATGCGTCTTCCTCCTGTGGAATGTGAGGCGGGGGGTAATCCTGCTGCGGCGTTGCAGCCGGGCTTCCCTTGTGGGTTACGTCAAACTGTAGGGGGAGGAAGGGTATTTGAGAATAGGCTAAAAGCTGATGATTGTGATAGGATATACCTATGGAACTACGCCAGCTTGAATATCTTGTGACCGTTGTGGATGAAGGCGGTTTCTCGGCGGCGGCGCGTCGACTGGGGGTGGCACAGCCCTCGGTGAGTGAGCAGATCCGCAAGCTGGAAGAAGAGCTGCGCCAGCCACTTCTGGACCGCCTGCCTCGCCGCGTGGTCCCCACGCCGGCCGGTCAGGAACTGGTGGAACATGCCAGGCAGATTCTCTCGCGCGTCAGGCAGGCCGCCAGCCGGGCCACCGACGCCGCCGGGCTGGTGTGCGGACCGCTGACCGTCGCGGCGATTCCCACCATTGCGCCGTTTCTGCTGCCTCAGCTGATCCAGGCGTACGAGAAGGCCTATCCCGATGTGAAGCTCAAGGTCGTTGAAGACACCACGCCGCGATTGATTGAACTCATCGAGCGTGGTGATGTGGACATCGCCCTGGCATCCACGGCCGAGAGTCAGGGCAGCGTGCATGTGGAGCACGTGTGCGATGAGCCGCTGCATCTGATGACCAGCACGAAACATCGCCTGGCCAACCGCAGCAGAATTCAGGGGAAGGATCTGACGGAGGAGCGATTCGTCGCGCTGCATGAACTGCACTGTCTGGCGGATCAGTCAATGAAGTTCTGCGCCAGGCAGGGCGTGTATCCGCCGATCATCATGCAGGGCTCGAATCTGTTCACGCTGGCGGCGATGGTGGCGTCGAACATGGGCGTGTCGATGGTCCCGGCGATGATGATGCAGGCCCCGCTCCCGCGCGATGTGGTGTTCCATGACTTCAAGGGCGACAAACCCGTGCGGCCGCTGACGCTGCTCTGGAGTCTGCTGCGCTACCGCACCCTGGCCTCCCGCGAGTTCGCAAACATGGCGATCCGGGCGATGAAGAAAAAGTGAGTAGGGGGAAGAGAAGAGAGGAGAGGGGAGAAGAGAGGAGAGGGGAGTGAGGGGAGAGGGGAGAAGAGAGGAGAAGGGAGTGAGGGGAGAGGGGAGAAGACCCAGGCATGCAATGCCTGGGCTTTGAGGTTCGTGCTGTCGAGAACGTGTTCTCCGATTTCTTCTCCAAAGCCCAGCCATTGCATGGCTGGGTCTGCGCTCCACATGCTCCCGCGATTTTGCTCCAACTCACTTCACCTCACTCACCCCGACACGCGCATGAAAAAAGGACTGCATTGCAGCCCTTTTTCATTCCAATCTCATCTCACGATCGCCCATCGCATTTCGCATACTGAGCGACCCATCGTCTTACTTATGCTGATGCTCTGCAGTGTTCTGCGTCGCGCAGCAGGATTTTGCACCATCATGCGTGCTGCATGCTTCGCCGGTTTTGCAGCAGTCGGCTTTCTGGGTATCGCAGCAGCCCGACTTCTTCACGCAGCAGGCCTTCTTCGCTTCGCAGCATGCTGCGCCGGCTTTGCAGCAGTCCTTCTTACCTGCGTGGTCGCAGCAGTCCCGGGCGTCGGTTCGGCCGGCGCTGTCATGGGCGCCGTGCTTGTCGCTGACATTGACCGGGGCGGGGGTGACGATCACCGTCGGCCAGTTTGAGCGATCCAGACCCGTCACCGAAGGCTCCACGCCGGGCACGACCAGCGCCTGGCGGACTTCCGTGGAGGTCTGCTCATCGGCTTTGGGCTCGGCGGCGGGAGCGTTCTGCAGCTGCGCCTCAGCAGGCTGGGCTTCGGGAGCGGTGAGCACCACATGCTGGAACAGGGGCGACACCGGCGCACGCGACTCGCCCGGCCGACTGGGGTCGGGGCGGTTGTCGAACAGCGGACGGTCTTCCTGCAGCATCTTGTAATTTTCATCCTGACCCGACGATGCACAGCCTGTGGTCAGAGCAATGCCACCAAAGCTCAGCACAGCAGCGGTCAGTAGAGCAAAAGCCTGTCGCATGAAACTTCTCCTGTTGAATGCGCGGATCAGGGCGCCAAAGACACTATACCACCCTCGGAGCCTGCGGCCAGCAGACGTCACCGGTCGCAAGTGGTTATCGCATGTGGTTATCGCAAGATATCAGGGGAATTGTGTATGCTGATGGGCTATGAGTCACCGATGTGTCATCACCATTGGCGTCTACGATGCGGTGCATCTGGGGCATCGCGCCATTCTCTCCACCGCCAGGCATCTGGCGCAGCAGACCAGCTCACGGCTGATGGTGCTTGCGTTTGATCCTCACCCGAGCGTGGTGCTTCGTCCGGGCACGCAGCCGCCTCGCCTGACCACGCCACAGGAGAAGGTTCACTGGCTCAGGCAGGCCGGGGCCGATGAGGTGGAACTCATCACGCCTTCGATGGAACTGTTCGGCCAGTCGCCTGAGCAGTTCGTGGAGCGCATCGTCAACCAGTACAACCCGCAGGCCTTCGTGGAGGGGTACAACTTCCGCTTCGGCCATCAGCGGCGGGGCGATGTTCAGACGCTGCGCCAGCTGGGTAAGGAACATGGCTTTGAAGTGGTGGTTCAGCCTCAGACGCAGGTGAGCCTGAATGATCAGCTGATGATGCCTGTCAGCAGCACGCTGATCCGCTGGCTGGTGGGTTGCGGGCGCGTGGCCGATGCGGCCCGCTGTCTGGGCCGGCATTACGCGCTCAACGGTCCGGTAGTCACCGGCGAGCAGCGAGGCAGACAGCTTCAGGTTCCCACCGCCAATCTCGATCTGACCGTCAGCCCTGACAAACTGGTTCCCGCCGATGGGGTCTACGCCGCCATCGCGGAACTGGAGGATGGCTCACGCTGCGCCGCGGCGGTGAGCATCGGCGAGAAGCCCACGTTCGGAAAGAAACAGCTGACGGTGGAAGCCCACTTGCTGGACTTCGCCGGCGACCTCTACGGCCGAAGGCTGACGCTGCATTTCGCGGCGTGGCTGCGCGACCAGCAGGCGTTCCCGAATCTGCAGGCCCTCAAGGACCAGCTGGCCCGGGACATCGCCCGCACCCGCCAGTGGCATGAACTGGGATTGCTTGAGGAAGTCCGCCCCGCGCTGGTGGGGTGATGGGAAGGTGAGTCGTGACGATGGAGAAGGACTGACGGACGCGCGCTGCGGTTCGTTGTTTTTCCTTGGGTGAGACGGCGCCTTGCGTACGGCTTCCCCTTTGTGCAAGGCCTCTACTTGTGTCATCCCGGCCGACGCGGGAATGACAAAAGGGGGGAAGCCGCCGCGAAAGTACGAACGATTCCCCCTAGCCATCCCACACTTCATCCCTGCAGCTTTTTTACGGGAATGACGGAGAAGGAAAATCAGGCTTAACTATGTGAACGAATCATCCGCGCCATCTCACCCGTCCTGCATAAACCACGGATGAACCGAGCATGTCCGCCAGCGTTTTGGTGTAAGATGGTCTGAGGCTGGGAGACGGACGGGTTCGGGTTGATCGACCTGCATGCTGCAGGTGGCCGGGGCCAGTTTCATACGGATGATGCACGCTCTATGAACGCCTACGTATCGAATATGTCGCTGCAGGCCGTGGCCCAGCTTCTGCTCTCCAGCCAGCAACTGACGCTCACCACTCATGCCAAGCCTGACGGTGACGCCTTTGGTTCGGTGACGGCCCTGGGCCGGGCGCTGCATCTGCTGGGCAAGCGCGTGCACGTGCTGGTGATGCCTCCGGTTCCCGCAGGGCTGCGATTCCTGCAGGGCTCCAACATTCCTGATGTCTACAAGCCTCAGCTGCCTCTGCCTGAGAGCGATCTGTATGTGGTGGTGGACACCGGCGCCTGGGGCCAGCTGGTTCCGATGGATCTTCGCCTGCGTGAGAAGACCGAAAAACTGCTGGTGGTGGATCATCACCTGTCAGGCGATGTGCCCGCGGCTTATCGATACATCGATGGCAAAGCAGCGGCGTGTGCGGAAATCATCGCGCAGCTGATTGAACTGCTGGAAGACATCACAGGCAAACAGCTGATGGATGCGGTGGTCTGCGAACAGCTTTTCGTGGGCATTGCGTCGGACACAGGCTGGTTCCGCTTCTCCAATACCCGTCCTCAGACGCATGAGCTGGCCGCCAAGCTGATGCACAAGGGCGTGGATCACAGTGCGCTGTTTGAAAAGCTCGAGCAGAACGACCGGCCTGAGAAGCTGGCGCTGCTGACCCGTGCGCTGGACAACATGCACTTCCTGGCGGGCTTCAAGGGCGCGATCATGGTGCTCAGCGCCAGGGACTTTGAAGAAACCGGCGCGCTGATTGAAGAAACCGAACGACTGGTCGATCTGCCTCGCAACGTAGCAGGTGTTCAGGTGGTGGCGATGATCTCCCAGCCGCCCACGCAGGTCGGGCAGGCGGCGCAGCCCGTGCGTGTGAGCTTCCGCAGCAAGCCGGGCGAACAGGCCGTGAACGTGGCGGAGCTTGCGGCCCAGTTTGGCGGCGGCGGCCATGCCCGCGCTGCAGGGGCGAAGATCGATGCCCCGCTCGAAGAAGTCGTCGCCCGCGTGAGCCAGGCGATCGTCATGACGCTCCAGGGCCCGGTCACCACCACGCAGCCCGCAGAGGTGAGCAGGTGAGCGACCGTCGGTGGTGGGTGATGCGCTGACGTGAAGTTGAGAATGAAGTGAGTGGAGAAGACCCAGGCATGCAATGCCTGGGCTTTGGTTGATCGTTCATCACGTCGATCCCATCTCGATCCCATCTCGATCCCATCTCGATCTCATCTCGATCTCATCTCGATCCCAATCCTCCCATTCGGTGGAAAAACTGTCATCTAGTTGACGGTAACGCTCGGAGTCTTGGCATCTCCTCTCGAGCGCCTAGCATGACTGCAGGGGGGACGTCCGATCATGACCTGATGACCGATCAGGAGTTGGAATCCTGCGAGGGAGGGACAAAAATCCCCGGACGCCTGGCAGACTGTAAAAATGAATGAATCAGGAGTGTGTTGCTCTTGATGTTTTGGTTTTGTTAGGTTATCTTGGAGTCGTCCTGACTGGCCTTTGGGGGAGTAGGGTCGGGCGGGATGGCGGAAGGAAGCGAAAGCATGGCGGTTCTGTGCGACAGTCAGATTCGGAAGCTGGTTCCCATTGAACCTTTCGAAGAGAACATCAAACGGCCGGGGCGGGTGTCATACGGGGTATCGAGCTACGGCTACGACGTGCGCGTCGGGACGCTGTTCAAGATCTTTACCAACGTCAGCCGCTTCGGCGGCGCGGCGATCGTCGATCCCAAGAAGTTTGATGACGAGTCGTTCATCACGGTCGACACCGCTCAGACGGGGCGCGACCATGTGATCATTCCGCCTAACAGTTTCGCGCTGGCCGAGACGGTGGAGACGTTCTCGATTCCGCGCGATGTGCTGGCGATCTGCGTGGGCAAGAGCACGTATGCCCGATGCGGGATCATCGTGAACGTCACCCCGCTTGAGCCTGAATGGCGCGGGAAGGTGACCATCGAGATCTCCAACACCACGCCGCTGCCTGCCAAGATTTACGCTAATGAGGGGATCGCTCAGATGATCTTCCTGCAGGCCAATGAAGTCTGCGCGGTGTCGTACGCGGATAAGAATGGCAAGTATCAGGACCAGCCTGGTCTGGTGCTGCCCAAGGTTGATTAAGTCGGATATGTCGGACTGAAGAAGGCTCGATCAGACGGGGCGCAGGGGAGCAGCCGGGGGGAGTTGGCCGGGGGTCTTTCCGAGGGGGCGGCATAGAGGGAAATCCGGGGGGCAGAAATCGGTAATAAACCATCGCGGCCAGGGTCACGATGGGGTGTCCGTCGCAGTTCAGATCGAAGGGAGAAGCCATGAAGATTGCCAGACGATTCACCCGGCCGGGCGGGGATGTGTTTGCCAGCGTCAGCTGGTCGACCCGTGCCAGCCGAATCGCCAATCTCGATGGCTCGACCGTCTTTGAGATGAAGGATGCTCAGGTTCCTTCCCACTGGTCGCAGCTTGCCACGGACATCATGGTCAGCAAGTACTTCCGCAAAGCTGGCGTGCCTCAGGTTGATGAAGCAGGCAAGCCCCTCAGGGATGAAAACGGGAACCCCATCCTTGGCCCGGAACGCTCGGCGAAGCAGGTGATTCATCGCCTGGCGGGCTGCTGGCGTCACTGGGGGCAGACGCATGGCTACTTCGATTCGGAGGAGGACGCGCAGGCGTTCTACGATGAGCTGTGCTACATGATGCTCATGCAGATGGCCGCGCCCAACAGTCCGCAGTGGTTTAACACCGGGCTGCACTGGGCTTATGGCATCAGCAGTCCGGCGCAGGGGCACTGGATCGCCGATCCGAAAACAGGCGAGACGCGCAGAGCAGCCGACGCGTACACGCATCCCCAGCCGCACGCCTGCTTTATCCAGGCGGTAGCGGATGATCTGGTGAACGAAGGCGGCATCATGGATCTGTGGACCCGTGAGGCCCGTCTGTTCAAGTATGGCTCGGGAACGGGCACCAACTTCTCCACGCTTCGCGGAGCCGACGAACAGCTCTCAGGCGGTGGGAAAAGCTCGGGCCTGATGAGTTTCCTGCGCATTGGTGATCGCGCGGCCGGTGCGATCAAGTCGGGCGGAACCACCCGCCGCGCCGCCAAGATGGTCTGCCTCGATCTGGACCATCCTGACATTGAAGAATTCGTCAACTGGAAGGTGCGCGAAGAGCTCAAGGTGGCAGCGCTGGTCGAGGGCATGAAGCATTTCGACCCGCAGCAGAAGGAGCAGGCTCAGCGCCTCGGGCTGGTACTCGATTACGACTTCAATGGCGAGGCCTACCAGACCGTCAGCGGGCAGAACTCCAATAACTCGGTGCGCATCAGTAACGCCTTCTTCAAGGCGCTGGCGGAAGATGGCACGTGGAACCTCTACCGCCGCACCGATGGGCAGGTGCATAAGACGCTTCGCGCTCAGGATCTGTGGGATCAGATTGCCTATGCGGCCTGGCGCTGCGCCGATCCGGGCGTGCAGTATGACACCACCATCAACCAGTGGCATACCTGCCCGGAATCGGGACGCATTAACGCGAGCAATCCCTGCAGCGAGTACATGTTCCTCGACGACACGGCCTGTAATCTCGCATCATTCAATCTGCTCAAGTTCTACGACGCGGCCAGCAGAACCTTCGACGTGCAGGCCTTCGAGCATGCCACGCATCTGTGGACGATTGTGCTGGAAATCAGCGTGCTGATGGCCTCGTTCCCCAGCCGGGAAATTGCCCGCAAATCGTTCGAGTTCCGCACGCTGGGGCTGGGCTACGCCAACCTTGGCGCGCTGCTCATGCAGGCAGGGATTCCCTACGATTCCGATCAGGCCCGGGCGCTGTGTGGTGCGATCACGGCCATCCTCACGGGTCGCAGCTATGCCACCAGTGCGCAGCTGGCCGCAGAGCTTGGCCCATTCGCGGGTTTTGCAAAGAATCGTGATGCGATGATGCGCGTGATTCGCAATCACCGTCGGGCTGCGTATGGCGTGTCACGCGATCCGCGACAGGCCAGCGCGTCAGACCTGGGCGACTACGAAGGGCTGGATATTCGTCCGGTTCCCATCGATGCATCGCTGCTCCGCAATGGCTCACGTGAGCAGGGCGGCGTAGTCAACGCGGGCGATCTGCTCGCCCATGCCCGGAAGGCCTGGGATGATGCACTGGAACTGGGAACCCGCTATGGCTATCGCAACGCGCAGGTCAGTGTGATTGCGCCGACGGGAACCATCGGCCTGCTGATGGACTGCGATACCACCGGCGTGGAGCCTGACTTTGCATTGGTCAAGTTCAAGAAGCTCGCCGGCGGCGGATACTTCAAGATCGCCAATCAGTCGCTCAAGCCTGCGCTGGAAAGTCTGGGCTACACCGCGGATCAGGTAAGCGACATTCTGCATTATGTGATGGGCAGGCTGCATCTCAATGTCTCGATGCCTGATGGTGAGGGGCAGGTGCATGATGCTCGCCAGACCTTTGCCGATTTCCTGCGCAGCCGAGGGATGGATGATGACACGCTGCGCAAGATCACTGAGATGCTGCCAACGGTGTTTGAACTGAATCAGGCTTTCACGCCCTGGACGCTGGGCAGTCAGGCCATTGATACGCTGGGGCTCACAGCCCAGGCTCGCGAGCCAGGCTTCAATGTGCTGCGTGCCCTGGGGCTGACGCGAAAGCAGGTGGCTGCGCTCAACATGCTGATCTGTGGCACGCAGACCGTGGAAGGGGCGCCTCATCTGCGTGAGGAGCATCTGCCTGTCTTTGACTGTGCCAACACCTGCGGGCCGATGGGTAAGCGATTTATCGAGCCTGCTGGTCATATTCGCATGATGGCTGCGGCGCAGCCTTTCATTTCCGGGGCCATCAGCAAGACAATCAACCTGCCCAACAATGCGACGATTGAAGATATTCAGGACGCCTACAGGCTCTCGTGGGAGCTGGGCCTCAAAGCCAATGCACTCTATCGCGATGGCTGCAAGCTCAGTCAGCCACTCAACGCCAAGACGGATGCTGATGATGTCGAGGACGACGATCAGGAAGGCATTGAAGCGGCGAAGCAGGAAGTGGCAGGCGATGTCGCCTCGGCCGCGAAGGTGATCGAACGGGTGACGGCGGGCAATGGCAGCACCGATCAGCCAGCAGTGGCGGAGCGGATTATTGAACGCATCATCGAACGGCCGCTGCGTCGCCGACTGCCTGATACCCGTCGATCGATCACGCACAAGTTCAACGTGGCTGGCCATGAAGGCTATCTGACGGTTGGCCTGTATGACGATGGCGCACCGGGCGAGTTGTTCATCAGCATGGCCAAGGAAGGCTCGACTATTGGCGGGGTGATGGATTCACTGGGCACGGCCATCAGCGTGGCACTGCAGTACGGCGTGCCTGTGGAATCGCTGGTCAACAAGTTCACGCATCAGCGGTTCGAGCCTGCGGGCATGACGCACAACCCCGATATTCCCTTTGCCAAGAGCCTGGTGGACTACATCTTCCGCTGGATGGGCATGGAGTTTGTCCCCGGCTACCGAGCGGCCAATGCGCCGCGGCGGTCGTCGAACAGAACCGATGAAGCAGCCCATCGCACCGCAGCCCGGGATCGCGCCAGTGAGATCGTCTCCCATGCCCGCGCCAGCTCCAACGGGCAGGGCAGTGATGGTTCTTCCCATGTGGACGCCGCCCAGTTCAAGCGGAATCTGGGCCACGGCGAGGAAGCAGATGATGCTTCGCCGATGGGCAGGGCATCGCAGGGATCACCTGCCCGCCGCCCGCGCGCGGCGGTGGCGGAAAGCAGTGATGCAGTCATGCTTCAGATGACCCAGATGCAGGCCGACGCCCCGGCGTGTGATGTCTGTGGCACCATCACTGTCCGCAGTGGGACATGCTACAAGTGCATCAACTGTGGCAACTCGATGGGCTGCAGCTGATACCTGGCATCATTCCATCCCGGGGTTCATGAGAGGTGGCAATGATGCAGATCATTTTTAAAACGAGGAACATCGTTGATGAGCCTGTCCATGCCCTGACCAGCCAGGAATGGGCATTTGATGAAATCCGGGTGGTGATACAGAACCCGTATGACTGTCAGACGTTGGAGCAGGCGTATCGCGGGGTAAATGGCGGATTGATTTGACGAAAGGCAACCTAAAGCGTTCAATAGGGTTAATGTCTGTCGGCCGAGACGGGCATGCTACCGCCAACCCCCAGCCCAGCGAGTCACATGGATCAGCCTAAAGGCCCCGTTACAGCACGTTATAAGCGCGTTCTTCTGAAGCTCAGCGGCGAATCCCTGTGTGAGCCGGGCGGCTTTGGTGTCAATGGTCAGGAACTTGAGCAGATTGCTCATGAAATCGTTGAAGCCCACAACACCGGGGCTCAGCTGGCCATTGTGGTCGGTGGTGGCAACATGATCCGTGGCAGCAAGCTGGCCAAGGAAGGGCACATCCACCAGGCCACGGCCGACTACATGGGCATGCTGGGCACGGTCGTCAACGGCCTGGCCCTCAAGGAAATCCTTGAGAAGATGGGCAAGCCCACGCGTGTGCTCAGTGCGCTGAATCTCACCAGCGTGGCGGAAACCTTCATCCGCAACAAGGCCATCCGTCACCTGGAGAAGGGACGTATCGTGGTCTTCGTCGCAGGTACGGGTAACCCGTTCTTCACGACTGACACCGCTGCAGCCCTTCGCGCTACCGAAATCGGCGCTGAACTGGTGATGAAGGCCACCAAGGTTGATGGCATCTACGACAAAGACCCCATGAAGCATGCCGACGCTGTGAAGTTCGATCACATCGACTTCAAGGAAGCGCTCGACAGGCAGCTTCAGGTGATGGACCCGGCCGCGTTCATCCTGTGCATGGAGCACAACATCCCCATTCAGGTCTTCAATATGAAGCACAAGGGGCACATTGCTCAGGTGATCCAGGGTGAGCCTCATGGCACGCTGGTGGGCAAAGGCCGGTAAACTGAATAGAACCCCGTATCGAGGCCAGGCCTGCGTCTGCGCTTCGTGACTGAACACTTTTTGATTGCACGGATTGGATACGACCATGGACATCGATGAAATTCTTCTGACGGCCGAAGAGCAGATGGAAAAGGCTGTGAACTACCTCAAGAACGAACTGCGCGGCGTGCGCACCGGCCGAGCCTCGACGGGCCTGGTCGAGTTCGTGAAGGTGGATGTCTATGGCTCGCCGACGGATCTTCGCTCGGTGGCGCTCATCACCGTGCCCGAGCCTACTCAGATTCTGGTCAAGCCCTTCGATCCCTCCACGCTGCAGGCGATCGTCAAGGGCCTGCAGGCTGCGGGTCTGGGCCTGAACCCGGTGGCCGAAGGCAAGCAGATTCGTCTGAACCTGCCTGCGCTGTCGGGTGAAAACCGCCAGAAGCTCATTGGTTCGGTCAAAGCGATGGGCGAACAGGCCAAGATTGCCATCCGCAACACTCGCCGCGATGCCAACAAGAGTATCGACACCGCCGCCAAGGATAAGTCCCTGGCGCTGAGTGAAGACGTGATTGAAGATGCCAAGAACGATATCCAGGAACTGGTCAAGAAGTACGAGCAGCAGGCGGATGACCTGCTGGCGGCCAAGACCAAGGAAATCCAGGAAATCTGATTGGTTTGATGGTCTGAACATCCTGTTTCCGGTGGTGTGTAATGGGCTCTGCCGGAGTACAGCGATTGTGATTCGTTGACATTCCTGATCGGAGCCTTGCATATGCCCAAAGGTCTCAGATGGGTTGGCACGCTGGGGGTGGTGTTGTGTCTGATGATGGCTCTGCCAGCCATGGCTCAGAACAATGCGGCTGCGAAAGCCCAGCTTGAGAAGCGACTCAATGACGCAGTGGCGGCATTGATTAAAGAGGCCAATGGGCTTGAGAACGTCAACGATGATCCCAAGCCTCGCTTCTCGCGTCCGCATCCGACGATGAACGGGTGGGGCAGTGAGATGTCCATGCTGGTTCTCAACCGCATGAACCAGCAGCTCACGGGCAATGAGTATCGCGATACCTACATCCGCTGGCATCTGATGTGGGCCGTCAAGAAGGTGGAAGACGATCAGCGCGATCAGATGAGCCAGCGTCTGGTCAGGCTTGTCCAGGAAATGCCCGGGCCGCTGAAAGTCACCCGCAAACGCGAAGTCACCTACGATCCGCCTGAGAAGTACACCGCCTGGCGGCGTGCGCATGATGCGCTGCGCGTGGTCAGGGGCTATCCGCCTTTCCAGACCTACGTGGATCCGCCAGCATCACTTTCCGAACTGGGGCCTGACGCACAGGCTCGCTGGGAAGAAGTGCAGCGGATGCGTAAGGAGTTCACCTCGACCACCGATAAGGACGCCGTTGCCTTCAACCGTCTGGTGGACCGCATGAACTTCATCGTCCGCGAGTATCGCGGCGAGGTGATCTACGCCATGTTCCAGACGGGCGACCCGGCCATGCTTCGCACGATCTTCATGGAGATCGATAAGCAGGCCCGCGCCAAGAACGGCGTCGCCTTCGACCTGATGACCTATGCCTACATGGCCGCGTTCGACGGCCTGTTCTCGCTTTACGATCCTTCGCTGCTCAATGAGCTGAGCAACCAGCTTGAGCGCACCGCCAAGGCCACGGAAGAGTATGTGGAGTACGCCCGTCAGAGGCGTAACTTCGCGGAATACGCCTTCCACATGATCTACATGCTTCGCGATGCGGGCAGCTTTCAGGAGAAGCCGCCGGTCGCTGGTCGTATTGGGAGAAATGCTCCGGCCCCAGCCCGGGGTAGTGGCCGATTCACGGCCGAGAATCTGACGCTTGAAGATATTCGCAAAGCGATCGATGCAGGCGTCAAAGCCCTGTACACCCAGGAATATGAACCCAACTATGGCCTGGTCGACGAAGCCCGTCTGCGTGTCGGCCGACTGTTCGCTGGTCAGCAGGCTGTTCGCTTCGCAACCGGTAATCACGCACTGGTCTGCTGGGCGCTGCTCTCTGCGGGCGAAAGCTATCAGAACCCACAGCTTTACCGCCGCATCAACTGGGTGCTTTCCAGTGATACCGTGCAGACCTACGACCGAGCCATGCGTATGCAGATGCTTGCGGAACTGCCTCGCACCCGCTGGTCGCGTTGGATCCATCGTGACAGGCTCTGGCTTACCAGCGCTCTGACGACGCAGGGCAACTACGACGAACTCTGGCACGGCGTGGCCGACAAGGGCCCGGGCGACAATGCCAACGGTCAGTACGGCGTGCTGGGCCTGTGGGGGGCGGAGCGCTCAGGCGAATCCATCCGCGCGGATGTCTGGCGCAAGATCGACGAGTACTGGCGCAAAGCTCAGCGCCCTGTCTCCAACAACAACGATCCTGAAGCTCCCTCAGGCTGGGCCATCTACACCTTCGATTCGGAAAACCAGACTAGAGGCAGGCAGAATCCTTCCAACACCCGCATCTCGGGCCCGATGACGGCCGGCGGCGTGGCGGTGCTCTCGCTGACCGAGCGTTACCTCTATGGCGACAAGGTCACCGCCACCGAAGCCATGCGCCGTCAGCTGCCTCATCTGCGAAGGGGCATCCGCTGGCTGGATGCGAATTTCTCCCTCGACGACAAAGCCGAGGAATCGGATCGTTACTACTACTTCTGGACCATCCAGCGCGTGGGCCACGTGACGGGTTATCGCACCTTCAACAAGGTCGACTGGTATCGTCAGATCACTGCGACGATGCTCAATGAGCAGACCGCCGATGGTACCTGGGCCGGCGACAAGGGCAGGCTCCTCTCCACGGGCTTCTCGCTGCTGTATCTGGGCAAAGCTCACGACCCCTTGGCCATCAGCAAGATCCGTGTGGATCAATCGCAGGTGGCACCGGGCAATGCGCAGGGCAGGCTGTTCGACGCGGCGTGGAATGCCAAGCCCCACGACATGTGGAACTTCGTCGATTTCGTCAGTGATCTCTACGAAACGTCGGTCACCTGGCAGATCGTCGAGCTCGATCAGCCTGTGTATGAGCTGATCGAAAGCCCCATTCTCTACCTGAGCACGGATTCGCGCATCACCTTCACCGACAAGCAGGTCGACAACCTGTTTCAGTACCTGCAGGCCGGAGGCACGCTGGTCATCAACCGCGACCAGACCACTGGCGACTCGGCTGTGACGGTGCGCGATCTGATGGCCAAGCTCACGTCGAAATTCAAGAAGCCTTTGACCGTCATCGACCGCGCACCGGCCGACCACCCCCTGATGACTATCCACATGCCCATTCGTAACGCGCCGATGCGTATCTACGATGATGGCATGAGGCCGGTGGTGATCGAGTTCCTTACCGACCTGGGGGCGGGCCTGCAGGGCAATGACCCCTACGGCCGCGGGGCGGACAGCTTCAATGCTCTGTCCAACATCTTCCTCTACAGCACAGGCATGAACACCCGCCGTAAGAGGATGGAATCGAACTATGTGCCCCGCATTGCCCGTTCGCCGGGAAACACGGTGCGTGTGGCCAGACTCAAGCACGATGGCAACTTCGACCCCCAGCCTGGCGCATTGACCCAGCTGGCGAACATCGTTGCCAATCAGCATGACATCAACCTGCAGATTGAAGCGGAACTGCCTGCAGGCCGCCTCAGCAATCAGCAGAAGATGGCATTCCTGACCACCACGGGTGATGGCAAGCTCAGCGCCGAAGAAGCCACCGCCATCCGCAACTGGGTGAAGCAGGGCGGGACGCTGTGGATTGATGCTGCTGGTGGCTCGGCCGAGGCTTCCGCCAAAGCTAATGAATTCCTCAAAGCCATCATGCCTGATGCTTCGCTGGTTCCCCTGGCCAACGATCACGCCATCATCGATGGCAAGCCTCTGGGCGGGACGGAAAACCGCTTCGTGAAGTTCCGCAAGTTCCTGCTGCTTCGCACGGGGCGTGGCAATACGCCTCGTCTGATGGGCGTGGAAGTGGATGGTCGCGTGGCGATTGTGTTCTCCAATGAGGACATCACCGCGGGTCTGGCCGGGCTGGACCACTGGCGCATCTTCGGCTACACGCCTGAGTTTGCCCGCCGACTGGTGGTGAACCACGTGCTGGCAATTTCCAGGGGCGTGCGATAACCCATTCAATTGTGTGTTGATTCAACAGGCTTGTGGCAACCCCACAGGCCTGTTTTGTTTTGGCGGCCGGGCGACGCTGGCGATGCGCTGTTGAATGACCTGCTGTGAGAGGCAGCGTCGTCTGCTGAGGATTCCGTGGCCCCTGATTCCCTTCATGGCTGCGGATTGATTGTACAATGGGCCACAGGCGATCCTGCCTGTCATTGGATTCATCAGAAGGTATTTGACGTGATCAGTACTCCTCAAGCCTGGCCTGCCGATCTGGACATCGACGCTGTCGTCGCCGGCCGCGCTCGTCTGTCGCCCGAGCAGGCGCTGTGGCTTTATGACCATGCCTCCATGCATGACCTTGGCCGATGGTCCACCGCCATGGCCAACCGCATGCTCGATGAATGCGGCATTCCCAACGTCAGCTCGAACATTCGCAGCTACGTTATCGACCGCAATATCAACTACACCAACGTCTGCTCGGCCAACTGCACGTTCTGCGCCTTCAAACGCGATCTGGGCGATCACGATGCCTACACGCTGAGCACCCAGCAGCTTCACAAGAAGATTCAGGAACTGGTGGACATTGGCGGAACGCAGATTCTCCTGCAGGGGGGCATGCACCCCGAGCTGCCCATCGACTTCTACGAGGACATGCTCCGGGGCATCAAAGCCCGCTTCCCGCAGGTGCACATTCACGGCTTCTCGCCGCCTGAAGTGGTGGAGTTTGTCGCGGTCTTCGATCTCGAAGGCTTCCCGAAAACGAATCCTGGCAAGGGCCACACGCTGCCTGCCGATGTCTGGCACGCCAAGCTGCGCGTGATCCTCAAGCGACTGCAGGCCGCAGGGCTCGACTCGCTGCCAGGCGGCGGCGGAGAAATCTTCGCACCACATGTCCGTAAGCGCATCGGTCTGGGCAAGGCCACCGGCGACCAGTGGCTGGCGGTGATGACTGCTGCCCATGAGCTGGGCATGTTCACCAGCGCGACGATGATGTTCGGCCACATTGAAGGCGTGATGGATCGCATCGATCACATGCATCGCATCCGCCAGGCGCAGGACCATGCCATCGCCAGCAAGCTGCCCGGCCGTTATGTGAGCTTCATCGCCTGGCCTTTCCAGCGGGAAAACACACCGCTGGGCAAGCTGCCTGAGTGGGACCTGTCGCAGGACATTCCCTTCCCCGGTGATGAACTGGCTCTTGGCCGACCGGCGGACATGGCCGGCCGACGTCTGCGCTCCTCGGGCGCAACCGACTACCTTCGCACGCAGGCCATTTCGCGACTGTTCCTGGACAACATTCACTCCATCGGTTCCTCATGGGTGACCATGGGGCCCAAGATCGGTCAGCTGGCTCTGTTCTATGGCGCCACCGATATGGGCAGCGTGATGATGGAAGAGAACGTCGTCTCCGCCGCCGGGACAACCTACTGCCTGAGCGAGCCTGTCATCTGCAGGCTCATCCGCAATGCAGGTTTCACTCCGGCGCAGCGTGACAATCGATACCACATCATCCGTATTCAGGACGGGGCCGATTCGCCTGACCTGAAGATTCAGGACTGGTCCACCCAGCGCGTGAAGAAGCTGCATCAGCAGTCCGGTGAATCACAGGCTGCTGATGAGCCTGTGCGTGGTATCGAGTTGAATGTGCTTAACGCCAATCCTTCTGCGACGGATGTTCCATGAGTCAGTTCAATCCTCCGCCTGGTGATCCGAGCCAGCCGCCTTACGATCCCCAGCGTTATGGCAGTTTCCCGTCGCCTGAGCAGCAGTGGCAGGGCTACAACGAGCCGCCCGCGACGCCTCGCGCGTGGTACGGATTCATTGCCTTCAACATCGGCCTGATGCTGGTAGGGTTGTACTTCCTGGTCATCGGCGTGTGGTGTCGAATTGATCCACAGGCCGTGCTCAACACGCAGCAGCAGTCGGCCATGCAGCCCTCAAGCGGGGCTCAGACCATCGACGACATTCTGAAGCTGGGCATCATGTTCATCATCATGGGGCTGATGTATTTCATCATCCCGGGTGTGATGTTCCTGATCCCGCGATCGCCAGCTAAATGGTTCTATGGCCTGGGTGTGATCGCTCTGGCGTTCCTGGGCTGCTGCTGCGCGCCGTTTGCGCTGCCGATGATCTTCTTCTGGATGCTGCCTGCGACACGGGCGTATTTCTGGAATCACGCTAGAACAATCTGACCTGACATTGTCTACATGAGGTTTTCTTTCAGCGGGACGCGCGTCCCACTGAAAACCCACTGTCCAGGATGGGAACGACAATCAAACGTCCACGTCTTTTGGGCGATTCGTATGACCCAATGAAAAACGACGACAGGTGTGATCCTGTCGTCGTTGTGTTTGATGGGGGCGAGAGGTTTTACCTTGGCCCGCCGATGGGTTGTTCGAAGGCGACCCACTTGACGTGGCCATCTTCGTAGAGCGTGTTGCCTCCCTTGGCCCCGACATGCCAGTAAGTCTGGAAGCTGACGTTGTCCGGGTAGGAGAAGCGAGTTCCGGTGAAAGATTGTGTTTTGCCAGGTGTGTTGAACTTTCTGCCTGCTTCGAGCGTAGCGTAACGCTCCAGGACCAGGAAGCGTAGATATTTCACGTGGCTGAAGCCCAACCTCATCTGTTGACCTGTGGCAGGCGTGGAATAGGTGGGGCCTGCTGAACCGTTGTGAGTCTGGCGGTAGCGGTAACTCAGGGGGTAGGAGTTGCTGGCAATGTAGGCATCCAGGTTCGGGTCGGAAGGGCAGTACATGCTTTCCGTCCACCCATAGTTGTTCTGACGCGTATGAGGCAGGAACGGATTCTGGACCACCAGTCCAGCTGCCAGCGTCACGGGGGATGCATGCATACCTGCCGTGTTGGAGGCGTAAGGGAGATATTCCTTGTACTGCCCCGCGTAGTTGATGAGGGCTACACCCATCTGGCGTTCGTTGTTCATGCAGAGGGTCTTTCGGCCTTGCTCGCGGGCTTTGCCCAGCGCCGGGAGCATGAGCGAAACCAGCAGCGCGATGATGGAGATGACCACAAGCAGTTCAACGAGTGTGAAGCCGCTGGCATTTCGTTTGTGAATCAGTGTAGACATGTTCAATCCTTTGATGGCGGTTTCAAACAATCGACTGTGCAGGCAGTAATCAGGGCTGGATACTTACTTGCCTGCAGGAGTGAAATGCAGTTCCTTGACGGTTACGGTGGAGAACCACTTGGGGTTATGGAATCCAAAACTTCCTGCGGCAGGGGCATCGCCTGGGAGCAGCAGGGTGGCGTCAGGCTGGGCCCTGGGTTCATCCGCACCGAAGTAAAGCTTGATCTGACCGCCCGCGGGGGGGAGTTCAACAATCAGCCTGGCCGGGGCATCTTTGGTGTACTTGGCCGGGCTGGTTGGACCGGGCTTCTGCCACTTGGCCAGGACCGCTTCCTTTCGGGTTTCAGGATCGAAGCGGAACAGACGGATTTCACCTGAGGGGAACCAGGTCAGTCCGTAGTAAGCCTGCCCCAGATCACGCAGAGCCGTGGTTCCGCGGACCTTCTCGGCATCGGGGAACAGGAAGAGAAACTGGGGCACGTGATACTGGAACTTGGGGTCGGACTCATCGACAGTAAAAGTCACGCGATACAGGCCAGGACCTGCCACTTCCCTGGAAAGGAACGCGCCTTCCGCGCGAAGCTCCGCGCCGATGCCATCGCGAGCCCAGACTTTCTTGTTCGTCTCAAACTGACGGATGGCCCGGACCTGCGTGAGATCAGCCGAGATGCCCTTGGGGCTGGCGACAGCCGGCCTGGCAGTCGAGACAGGCTTGGCGTCACCCGCGGGCACAGCAGCTCCAGCAGCTTTGCCCATGGGCTCCTTACCCGAGGAGAGAACCAGAGCGACCTGCCCATATACGCCGCCCATGCCCTGAGGCGAGAAGACGTGGATCGTCAGGTTGTTGAGCAGGTTCTCATCCCACTTGATCGGGCCTTGGGTAGCGCGGGGAATCTCCAGGAGGAAAGGCTTATTCCACACATTGGTGATGCCCACCTGCTGGCCGTTGATGTAGACCTTGCTTTCAGTGTCCACACCGCTTAAGAGCAGATAGACCTGATCGCAGCCATGGAAGTCGTCTTCGGTGATCTGGAAGGTCGTGAAGTACCAGGCGTGACCTTCGTAGTAGCCGTGCTGCGGGTCCCAGTGTTCGCCAAAGAAGATGGGTTTGAGCTTGTCATCTGCGGGCTTGTTCTCAGGCTTGAACCAGGCTTCCTTTTCGCCGACGTTGGCTTTGTCCTGGATGAACTGAGCTTGTGGGCGGGGGAAGATCACGCGGGTGATGTTGCCCTTGGCTCCCAGCGAGCCGGCGATGTCGGCGATCTGGGCGTTGAAGGTGCGCATCGCGCGGGTGCGGATGGCGTCCGTAGCGTTGATACGTTCTTCAGTGTTGCCTGAGGTCGATTCGATCCAGCTGCCATATTCAACAGTGTTGTTGGCGTGAGTGACCTGATCCAACTGTAAGCCTGTGCCCTTGCCTGCGGGGCCTTCATATTCCTTGAGAACGTTACCTGCGGCCAGGCCTTTACCATCGCTGGAGAAGATGCTCAGTGACCAGTCAGAGATGGAGGGGATGCCAGAACTGGCAGTGGCTTTGACAACGGTGTTACCCAGGTAGACAGGGTTGTTTCCGCCTCGGACCTGAGCGTTACGGGCGGAGGTCCATCCGCCGATGCCCATGCCTCCGCCATGTGTTCTGGAGCCTGCGACGAACAGATCATTGGCATTCCAGCCGACGAAGCTGCCTGATTCACTGTTGAAGAGCATGGCGTTGTTCGTGCCTGCAACGGTCAGCGAGCCTTGTGTGGCGCGCATGTTGATGACCATGGTTCCGATGGGGTCGTGCTTACAGTCCTCAAGATCGATGAAGCCATAGGTGCGATAGAGCGTGTTGTGCATCGTGGAGTTGATGTACGTCGTTGTTCCGGAATTTTCGTGACAGGTGGTGTAACCCCAGCGGAAACAGTCGTAGGCTTCGCAGTCGAGCACGAGGTTGCCATAGCCACGCACGTAGAAGCCGTCGCCTGAGTCGTTATCCCATCGGCCTTGGTAGAAAGTGGCGTTGTACTTCAGGTCGATGTAGCCGACGTTGCGTGCCACGTTCTTCCAGAAGACGTTGCGATGGCTGTAGGTGGCAAAGGCGATGCCTGGCAGGTCATAGATGGTACAGCCGATGGCTGCAGCGTCATTGGTCAGGATGATGCCCGAACCCTGAATCTTGCCCAGGTTCTGAAACTCAGGCCAGTGTGCATTCTTGTTGCCATCAATAATCAGGCCCATGACCATGCCCCCATTACCCACGATCACAGTACGCCCGCGCGAGGGGATGCGCCGAAGGATGGCGTCGGGTGAGCCCAGCAGGATGTGACCCGCTGGGACATTCAAAGCCGTGGGGCTGCCCTCTGCAGTCTTTACACCATAGATGGCGGGTTTTTTCGCATCACCGCTGCCGGTGAGGATGACGACGGGGTTTTCATCAAGGGCTTTCTGAATCTGAGCGCTGTAATCGACGCTGCCATCAAGCACTGCGTCGGCAGGCAGGTACTTGCGTACATCTGCTGCATCTTTGGGAAGGGCGTAACGCGATTCGAGCTTACTGCGAAGCGAAATGGTCAATGCATCGAGCTGACGGGTGATATCTGCGTGCAAAGCAGCATCATACTGGCCGGACTGCAGGGCAGACTGACGATAGCCATCAAGCACCGTGCGCATCTGCTTGATTTCATCAAGCCCCTGCGGATGGAGTGGAATCTCAGCGGCATGCGCTGCAGAAGCGCAAAGCAGCAAAGCCAGGAGTGAGAAAATACGCAGTGTCCGCCAGTAAGACATGTCAGAGCATCCTTAGATCAGTAGGCAGTCATCACGTCGCAGGACGTGACAGGTTTAAATCATTTCGAAGGTCGGCCGGCTTTGTCCTGCTTCGCTGGCGAAGGGAGTCCCGTCGAAGCACGCAAGAACAGACATGAAGGAACCGTGATGGTCGCGGGAGGAAGATCACTCCCTTTCTCAAGACGGTTGAACAATAGCGAGCAGGCCGCCTGGACGACACGCGGGTAATCACGGTCGATCGATGTCAGCGAGGGCTGCAGATATTCACACAGGGGAAGATTGTTGTAGCCAATGATCCTGATCTGCTGAGGGATGTTGATGCCCATAGCCTGCAGGTGAAGCATCAGGGGGGCTGCCAGCTCATCGCTGCTGCAAATGACCAGATTGCATTCTGCAGCTTTGATTTTCATTGCAAGATCGTCAATGAGCGTAGCCCAGGGGATGTCCGGGCTCTGTCTGCCTGGTATGGGGCAGTTGAACTTCAGCAGCGATTTTTCAGGATAGCCACGCTTCTTGAGCTGAACGATGAGCTCACTTAGTTTTTCAGGGTTAGTTCCAAGATCACCTGCAAACGCCGGTTTGATGGGGCCCAGCGTAGCCAGATGGTCCAGTGCCTGTCCCAGTTCCTCGCCTATGGGCTGCAGAACCTGATCGATAGTCGGATGCAGAAGCTTGTTTCCAGCGACGACCGCAGCAGGAAAGGTGCGGATCAATGCCGGGAGATTTTTGTCCGTCAGTAGTTCATTCCAGGTGTCCTGCGATTGAAAGTGCAGCTGGATGATCACGCCATCAATGCGCTGCTGCTGAAACTGGCGCAGCGTGGCTTTGATGATCTGCGGATCGCTGAAACTTTCGACCATATGGGCGTTGTAGCCCCGCTGGATGGCTTCACGCGCAAACAGGCGGGAGATAGGGGTGCTCAGCCCCGGAGTTCCACCCGACCAGAGAATGCCGATGGTCTGCGTTCGCTTGCCAGACAGGCCACGGGCGATGCTGCTGGGGTTGTATCCCAGTCGCCTGGCGGCTTCGAGGATGGCCTGCTGGGTTTCCTTCTTGACCCCGACCTGATTCCCTCGCCCGTTGAGGACCAGTCCCGCAGTGGAATAACTCACGCCGGCAGCAGAAGCCACCTGCTTGAGAGTCACGGGTCTGGATGAGCCCAATGTTGACATAACACTTATCTACAGCGCTGTAGATGGGAAGTCAATCATATTCTTCCTGTAGTGACTTGCGAAATTAATGCGACAGCAGGGGCTGGAGAGAAACGATTGGCGGAAACAGCAAATTTTCAGGTATGACACTTCATACAATGCTTTTATGCGCATCCATTCACTGAGCTGTGGCTGTTTCTGCCCGCTGGGGAGTCGCTTGATTCATGGCCAGGGTTCCTTGTTCACACGAGCCTGCCTGATCTGTCGATGCCTGCTCGTCGAAACCCGCAGAGGACTGGTCCTCATCGATACCGGGCTGGGACATGCAGACCACCAGCAGTTCAGACTCTGGAAGAATCTCCCTGCTCGACTGCTGATGGCTCCGAAGCTTGATCCTTCGCTGTTTGCGGTGAATCAGATTCGCAGCCTGGGGTTTGATCCACAAGATGTCCGACACATCATCTGCACGCATCTGGATCACGACCACGCAGGGGACTGGCGGATTTTCTCCATGCGATGGTCCATGTCAGTGATGCAGAACATCACGCTGCCACTTGCGGGGATTGTCGTATTCACACGATTCGCTATCACGCGCACCAGATTGCCCATCAGCCTCGCTGGGTGAAACATCCACCTCAGGGCGAAGCATGGATGGGCTTTGAAAATGTGCGAGCCATTGATGGGCTGGAAGACGAGCTGCTGCTTATTCCGCTGGTCGGCCATTCAGCGGGCCACTGCGGCGTGGCGATCCGAACGCAGACAGGCTGGCTGTTCCATGTGGGAGACACCATCATGCATCATGGTGAGCTGCAGCAGCCAGAGCAGTGCCCGTGGCTTCTCCAGAAGTTCCGTCGTCTGGTCGCGGAAGATTTCGGAATGCTGATGGACAATCGACTCCGCCTGGCGGAGCTGGCAGCCCGTGGGGATGTGTCGATCACCAACTCACATGACAAGTTCATGGTTGTTACAGAATCCGTCCAGCCGGAGCAGAGCTTTTAAACGACAAGGCCCAGGTGTGGAAGTCACCTGGGCCTGGACGTTCATCCCTCGAGTCGAGGATTTCATTGACGAAAAAAGTGGGGATCAGATCCTCATCGGCCGGGCCAGCCTTCGAAGAGGAACTGGCCATCACGGGAGATCACTTCGCCATCAACCGTGATGGTTCCGCCGGTGGACTGACCTTTGGCGGGGCGAAGGTCGCAGACCATGTCCCAGTGCAGGCCGGATTCATTGGTGTTGCCCGATTCCGGATAGCCCGCGCCGACCGCAGCGTGGAAGGTTCCGCCGATCTTTTCGTCGAAGAGGGTATTGCGCGAGTATTCCTGAATGTTGTAGTTGGTTCCGATGGCGATCTCGCCCAGGAAGCGAGCGCCCGGATCCTGATCGAGCATTTCCAGCAGGAAGTCTTCATTCTTGGAGGCGTGAGCTTCGACGACCTTACCCTTTTCGAAGCGCAGGGTGATGTCATGCACTTCGCGCCCATTGTGCACGGCCGGGAAGGAGTAGTGGACGATGCCATTGACGCCGCCATCGCGGGCATTGAGATTCGGGCCGGTGAAGACTTCGCCATCGGGGAAGTTTTCGTGACCGGAGCAGTTGATCCAGGTCATGCCTTCGACGTTGACAGTCAGGTCGGTTCCGTTGGGGCTCTGGAATCGCAGCTCGTGCTTGCCCTGCAGGTAGGCCCGCAGTTTTTCCTGCGATTCGTGGACCTTCTTCCAGGCGGCTACGGGGTCTTCCAGATTCAGGAAGCCGGCGTTGAAGACGAAGTCGGCGTACTGACGCAGTGACATTTCCGCATCCTGAGCGCTGGCCAGGGTGGGGTAGAGCGTGCCACACCAGCGGAGCTTGCGCGGGTCGCTGGCGGGCAGAGCCGCGCGTTCCATCATGGTCTTGAGGATGGGCTTGCGGGCCGAGGAGGCCAGCCCCTGCCTGCGGGCGTCGATACGCGACAGGCCCTTGGTGTTGGTTTCAGCCCAGATGCCAATGGAAACGTCAATGGTTTCAATTTCATGCTTGAGCAGGGGGTTGAGATACATCAGCTGCTCTTCGCTGGCCAGTTCCAGGAAGGCCTCATGGCAGGATTCGGGAGACAGACGCAGCACGGGGTGGGCCCCGGCGCGGATCGTCTCTTCGTAAATGGCTTCCAGAAGGGGCATGGCGATGGGGTCGCCGCTGATACGCACCAGCTGGCCTTTCTTGACCCCGGTGGAATAGTTGACGATGACACTGGCCAGTTTATTGATTCGGCTGTCGCGCAAGATAGAAACTCCGAAGGATGGACCCTATAAACATGCCCATTGTAGGGCGATAAAACACTATCGTAAAAAAGAATTCTTTGTATGATGCAGGTCCTGTCCCTGCAGCTGCGATTCCTGGCGCAGCTCGTGCGCACCGGCTGGAGAAGAGACGAGAGTTCATGATTTACGCACTCATTGGCGATTCACTGTTTGTTGCGTTTAACACCTGTGTTCTGCTGCTGGCAATCGCTGGTTACATGGCTATTCTGCGCCTGTTGCTCGATTTTCAGTCCCTGCGGGCCAACACCGTCCGCAAGTGGACGTGGCTGGTCATCTGGGCCTGGGGCATGTGGCTGCTGGCGGCGGGAACGCTCTGGTATGGCCTGGGCTATCGCGGTCCACGCATCCTGCAGGATGGCACATGGAGCCAGATGCCTGCCTATGGCTGGGTGCTGATTATCCTGGGCATCCTCGCAGCAGTGTCATCACTGGGTGTGTGGATCCGCCGGGCCATGCGTGATGATCCCAAGGCCCTTGTCTCGCGCGTGCCACGCATGCTGCCTCTGCATCCGGATCTGCGCCAGCCTAAGGATGGCCAGCCCGGTCTGTCCGATCTGGTAGGCAAGCTGCCTGCCAACAGGATCTTCGACATTCAGGTGGTGGAAGAGCAGGTGCGTCTGCATCGTCTGCCTGAGGAATGGGAAGGTCTGTCGATCCTGCATATCAGCGACCTGCATCTGGCTTACACACCCAATCGGCCTTTCTTTGAGAAGGTCATTGAGTATGCCGCCGAGATGCGTCCCGACATCATCGCACTGACAGGCGACATCGTGGGCCAGTCTCCCCGCGTGCGCTGGCTGCCTAACGTGCTGGGCAAGCTCAAGGCTCCGCTTGGCAAGTACTACCTGCTGGGCGACCATGACTATTCCAGCGGCGCGGAAGATGAGATCCGTGACGTGATGGAAATGACAGGCTGGCGCGACATCGGCCAGCGTTTCATCGTCGCGCCGATTCGTGGCAAGAACCTGCTGATCATGGGTACGCAGCGGCCCTGGACTGCAAAACATACGCAGGCGCCGATGGGTACGACGGTCCAGTTCAGCATCGCGCTGTCGCACTATCCGCATCATCTGGAGTGGGCCAGTAACCGTCAGTTCGACCTGCTGCTCACCGGGCATCCGACAGGCGGGGTGCTGAATCTGCCCTGGCCAAGTCTGGTGGGGCCCGGCTCATATTCGCAGGGCCTGCATTACCGCGCTCCCACGCTGATGAACGCCAGCCATGGCCTGAGCCGTGCGATGTCGGCGGCGTTCTTCAATCAGCCCGGACTGACGCGTCTGGTCCTGCATGGTCCCAACCCGGCCGACAAGCCCACCGCTCCGCTGGCCTTCGATGCGCCGGTCAAGGAAGGGGACGCCAAAGCTGATCCCTCCGAGCTTCAGCGCATCCTCAAGGAGCAGGAAGAAGCGAGCCGAGGCAGGAAGAAGTCCACCGGCCGGGAGCTTCACAAGCGCGAAGAACTGCTGGATGACGACGAGGAGTAACCCTCTCGTTTTTGATCCAGACTCCCTTTGCTTCTCACCAACCCAACAAACAACAAAGCCCCGGTTCAGTGAACCAGGGCTTTTTCATTGATCGTTGTGATCGCGTGGAACTCAGCGCTTGCGCGTGCGGAATTTGCTCCCCAGCGTGCGGGGCGGAAGGCTCTTGGGGATGATCCCGCCGGGGAACATCGCCGCCAGTTCTTCCGGAGTCTTGTCCTCGAAACCGGTGGGGGCAGCGCGGCTGGCCAGGGTCTGCTGCGGGTCGGATCGCTTGATGGACTCCCGGCTGCGCTCCATCCGTACGTCTTCCGGAATCGGGCCGGGGACGAAGTCGGGGTAATCGAGCTTGAAGATTTCCACGCCGGCGAGCTTTTCGATTTCCGTCAGCAGCTGGCCCTGATCGCGGGTGACGAACGTCCAGGCCACACCCTTGCGACCCGCGCGGGCCGTGCGGCCGATGCGGTGGATGTAAAGCTCAGGATCTTCAGGCAGGTCGTAGTTGATCACGTGCGTGATGTGATCAATATCCAGCCCACGGGCGGCCAGGTCGGAGGCCACCAGCACAGCCAGCTTGCCTTCACGCAGTGTGTTCATCACGCGGGTACGCTTGGCCTGGGCCAGGTCGCCGTGGATTTCGCGGGCGTCGATGCCATGATCGCGCAGGTACTGATAGGTGCGATGCACTGTGGCCTTGGTGCGGCAGAAGACCACCGTGGCTTCGGGCTTTTCGTGCTTGAGCAGGTGAAGCAGCAGCTGCTTCTTATCCCAGGGCTCAACGGTGAGATATTTCTGATCCACCAGCGAAGCCGTGAGCGAACCACTGAAGGTGACAATCTTCTGCGCGTCGGGCTTCATGTAGGTGCGGGCCAGACGTTCGATGTCTTCGTCCATGGTGGCCGAGACGAAGATGGTCTGGTGCTCGCGCTTGATCGACTTGAGGATCTTGCGGATGTCTTCGCGGAAGCCGATGTCGAGCATGCGGTCCACTTCGTCGAGCACGACATAGGCGACATTGTTGAAGTTGATCTCGCCCCGGCCGTAGAGGTCCATCACGCGGCCGGGTGTGCCCACGATGATGTGGCCGCCATCTTTGACCGAGCGAATCTGCTGACGCGAGGATTCACCGCCAATGATGCACGTGGCGCGGATGGGCGTGTGCTTGCCCAGCATGTCCAGCTCGCCGGCGACCTGAGCAGCCAGTTCGCGGGTGGGGACCAGGATCAGGGCCTGCATGGGCACTTCAGGATTGGCCGCGTTGAGGATGGGCAGGCCGAACGCAGCGGTCTTGCCCGTTCCGGTCTTGGCCTGGCCGATGACATCGGCACCCGCCAGGATCGGGGGGATCAGCTGCGCCTGAATGGCGGTGGGATTGATGAAGCCCGCTTCAGTGACACCTTGGAGCAGTGCTTCATTGAGCTGAAGGTCGGAAAAGGTCTTGGATTGGTCGAAGATTTCGCTCATATGTGTGCGATGATTTCCAGTGAAACTACAGACGATTCGAGATGGCCGGAAGGCCGAAATTGGTCATCGATCCATTGACTGGTCGATAAGGCCAACGTGCAAGCCTGAACTGTTGCCTGATTCAGACTGACACAACGCCAGGCGATAAACAGGATCAGGCGGTCGGGGGGCTTGACACGCCCGTGGCCTGCAATCAACGGAATTCGATTATTCTATGAGCCGGCGCAGTGTGTTACAAATAGGACCTGAGAAAGTTCAAGGCTTCTGCTGCCAAGCCGACTCTGGAAAGGCCTGACGTGGTCGAACTGGTACGTACGAGTGAATCCAGCTGGATTGAAGTCAACCTTACCCGTCTGGATCTGAACATTCAGGCATTCAGGCAGGTGCTTGCCCGGCCGGTCACCCCGGCCGCCAGCCAGGCCGGGATCAAGCCGCCTCGCCAGCCCATGCTCTGTGGAGTGGTCAAAGCCGACGCCTACGGCCTGGGCGCTGCCACCATTGCCCAGCGACTGGTATCCAAGGGCGTGGACATGCTCGCCGTCTATTCGCCCGCCCAGGCAGCGGACCTGCTGCGGGTGAGCATGAGCTGCCCGATTCTGGTCTTCGCTCCCATGCGCGAGCTGGTGCGCACCGATGCTCTTTATCGCGCTGCGGTTACGGGTAGGCTTCACCTGGCGGTCCACGATCTGGAGCAGATCGAGCAGATCCTCAAGATCGGAACTACCTTCGGCTGCACGATGCCCATTCATCTGCATGTCGACACCGGCATGTCGCGCTCCGGCCTGAACGCCGAGCAGTTTGCCCTGGCGCTGAATCGAATCAATGGCGTGCGCTATCTGCGACTCGCAGGCATCTACAGCCACCTGGCCAGCGCTGACGACGCTGGAGGCATGGCCGATCAGCAGCGGGAAATCTTCGATGCACTGATCGCCAGTCACGCCGAAGCAATTCCCGCCGACACTATCACGCATCTTGCCAACACCTTTGCCACCTGTCGCGACAGGCAGTTCCATCGTGAAATGGTCCGTGTCGGGCTGGGGCTGTATGGCTACGGGCCTGACCTGCTGCAGGGCGGGCAGATCATCGGCGAGATGACCGAACTGCATCCCATTGTCCGCTGGCGCAGCCGAATCAATCACGTCCAGCGCTACCCGGCTGGTGCGAAGGTGGGCTACAACAGCACATACACCTGCCCGCGCGAAAGCGTGCTGGGCGTCATTCCCGTGGGCTACGCCGATGGCTATCCGCTGGCGCTGTCGGGTAAGTCAGTCGTGGCGCTGCCAGAGCTGAGCGTCGGCGGAAGGGCAGCAGTAGCGCCTGTGCGCGGCCGAGTGAATATGGACCAGATCGTCGTCGACCTGACGGATATTCCCAATGTTGCCGTGGGGACGCTGGTGGATCTGATCAGCGACGATCCGACTTCGCCTTGCGCGCTGCCTCGACTGGCCGAGCTGGCCAACTCGCACTGCTATGAACTGCTGACCCGCCTGTCTTCACGCATCACTCGCGTACCGATCTACGCCCAGCGTGAGCCGGTGAGTGCGAAGTGAGTGTTGGGATAATTGTGCGCACGTGATGCGTGACGTTGATGTTCACGCTTCTGATGACGCAGTGTTCCCTGCATCCTTCTTAGCTTAAATTCCCTCGCCCTCATGCCCGCAAAAGCAGGTATCCACCCATCTTGCGCCCAGCAAATGAATTGAAGCTGAGTTCCCGCCTGCGCGAGAATGACGAGCAGGGAAGTTTACGCCTGCTCACTCTCCAGCACTTCCAGGCATGCGTTGAGATTTGAGATATCCCCATCATGCAGCAGCTTCAACGGCGTGCTCATCGCCAGCAGCTTGCGCTTGATGGTGGCCAGACGAGGCCAGTCGGCATCTACGGGCAGGTGATGATGCTTGCGCACTTTGGCGAGCATGGAGCACAGCTTGCGGTCGCCAAGGCGGCTGCGGCGGGCCCAGAACAAATGTTCGCAGTAGATGGCGTCTTCCACCCAGTGGCCCGGCCGGGCCTGGGCGAAATCGAGCAGCACCGCAGGACCATCGGGCGCCGGGATGCGCGTCATCGCGTTTCCCAGATGCAGATCGCCATGACACCAGCCTGTGATGGGGCGCTGGTTCCAGATTTCCAACCAGTGGTCGAGTTTGCGATGCGCCTGCTTGAGCGCTGCTGACCATCGCTGCGACTGCGGGATGGACTGCTTATGCAGCTGATCGCGGGATCGCTGGAGAATATCATGCCAGTTGCGTCCGTCAGGCCTGCCCGTCAGAGGCAGATGCTCGCCGGCGGCGTAGAAACGACCAAGGGCTTCGACGAGCAGATCAAACTCCCGGCCTTGCCAGTGATGATTCAATGGGCCGTGGGGCATGCGTTCCATGATGACCCATGCCAGGTCATACCCGCCCAGGCTGTCGCCATGGGCAAAAAGCTTCGGGCTGACATTCTCAAAATTCTGTGCGTGGATGAGCCAGTTGCGTTCGACCGGGGGCACAGGCAGCTTGACGACTACTTCCTGAATCTGCTCGCCATCGTCCCACTGGCCAAAGCCTGTCAGAGCACCGCCACGCTGCCAGTCGGTGCGAAACCAGCGCACCTTGCTGAGTTTGCCCTGGGTATGCCCCATCAGCAGATAGGCGAAGGTATCGCCCATGGAATTGATCGAGTCGGTGGCGGACTCCTGCTGATAGGAGGACTGCGGATCGTCCACTGGAGCTCCCTTCATTCACCGGCGGCAGGGGTGGCAGCATGGTCTGCAGATCGTTCCTCTGCCCGGACATTAGTCACATCGGCCAATTCAGGCAAGAAGAATAACCCCAACTACCTGCAGGGCATTTTTACTAAGGTAGCCCGATCAGAGCATGGGCGTGGCCCGCTGGGCCAGCTGAATCGCCAGGCCCCAGGGGTCGCGGAGCATGGCCAGCTTGTCGCCCGCAGGGCTCGTGGTGATCTCGTCAAACGCCTGCGCACCGGCGGCGATGAGCCTGGCGCGGTCGGCTTCGAGATTGTCACTGACCCAGGCGATGTGGAGCATCAGGGGATGCATCGAGCGATAGTCAGGCAGCGGGGCCGCGGGGTTGTTGTAGAACTCCAGCAGCACGTGATCGCCATCACAGGCCAGGAAGTGCATCTGCGGGCCCTGCGTGGAAGCCCGGCGGATTGTCATCCCGAACTGCTGGGCATACCACCTGGCAACGTCCTGCGGAAACTCAACCTGAAACGCGACGTGTTCAATACGCATGATTCAATGATTCCTTCACCGCCAGCTCAAGGCTCGCGCGATGGGGCTTTGCGCTCAACTCCCTCGGGGCTGGTGAGCTCTTCGGGGTTGGTGGTGTACTTGAGCTTGCCCGTCTTGGGGTCCATGTAGTACCCGCCTGTGGGCAGGTATGGGTCGGCATGCTTGCCACGCCGGCGGGAAGGCAGGCCGCCTGAGTCGTAGTCGGCTGAGCCCGTGTAATACCCCTCAGACCCTTTGGGCGAGGATGTACAACCCACCGTGATCATGACGCCTGACATCAGCAGGAACAGACCCAGCGTGATGCGGATGGCATTGCTTGAAGCAGACATCATTTCCTCCTGACAGCAGCAGCCCGACAGATTACGACAGCACCGGCGTCTGGTAGCTGCTGCGGATGGAACCCGAAGGCGTCACGCTGCTCTTCCAGTCGCAGGGGTGGGCGGCTTCACCGAGGTAGAAGTCGTTGGCGTAGAGCTCATCAATCTTGGCCAGCAGCTCGGCCGACAGCGGCGGAGCATCGCACGCAGCGGCGAAGTCCTGCACGTCCTGCAGGTTGATGAGGTTAGGCTCGATCGACGCCATCGTCGGGTACGACGCCAGCCAGCGAAACGCCAGCTGACGCAGCGACAGGCCCAGCGACTGCGCGTAGGGGCGCAGGATTTCGTTCTTCTTGAGCCCGTAGATCAGCCAGTTCTTGTCGCGGAACTTGCGATGGTCATGCGAGGGGAACTGGTGCTTTTCGCACTTGAATTCTTCATCGAGGATGCCCGAGTTGGTAGGCACGCGGGCGATGACCGCGCCTCGGCCGAGCTTCTGAGCGATTTCGCAGAACTCGCGGCCCGGGTCCTGTTCGTAGACGTTCATGACGGTCTGGACGACCGCTGCGTTGTGCTTGATGAAGGCGTCGTAACCTTCTTCACGCCAGCCGATGGCCGGGCCAAGGGCGATACCCCAGTAGCGGATCTTGCCTTCGTCCACCAGCTTCTGCAGCTCGGCGAAGAGGTCATCCTGATACTGAGGCAGCTTGAGGTTGTGCGCCTGGTAGAGGTCGACGCTGTCGATCTTCAGGCGAAGCAGCGACTGTTCGAGGTCGTAGCGGAGGAACTTGGGGGTGAAGTCCTGACGACGTTCACGGTGGCCGCCTTGCTCGCCGGGATCAGAGTAAAAGTCGTAGCCGAACTTGGTGGAGATCACCAGATTGTCGCGCCCGGCGTACTTGATGGTTTCCGCCAGCAGGCTTTCGGCCCGGCCGTTGCCATAGGCAGCAGCGGAGTCGAAGAAGTTCACGCCCAGATCGTAGGCCTGGTTCTGGAGGCGGATACCCTGCTCGTCGGTGTAGTCACCCCACCAGTTGGTTCCGAAGATGAAATTGCCAAAGCCGAGCAGGCTCACGTTCAGGTCGGTTCCTGCGATATTGCGATATTCCATGGTGGGGCATCCTGCGATTCGAGGGCGGGCCTGCGGCTTATTGACGCAGCAGGCGATGGTGTTTCGTCTGATTTTAGGATGAATTGGTCTGATTCGCCAACGCGGGCATCAAGTAAAAAACCGCCGTGCGTGACGGCGGCTTGAACGTGCAGCATTAATGAAGTTCAGGCTCAGAGTCGTTTGGCGGGGTGGTTGCCTGCGGCCATGTAGCCGTTGCGGGCACCTTCAGGCTTGATGGTCGACACATGACCATCGATCCAGGCGTAGTTGCCCCAGTTGCCCCCGCTGAACCAGGCGGCACTGGTGGCCGGGGTCGGGTTGACCGGCGGGCCATGCCAGAAGCCTGCGCCTGACGTATTGCCATAGGCATTGGCTGACAGGGCAGCGATGGGCGTGGTGACATTGGCTTGATTACCACTGGTGCCCTGGAAGTGGTTGAAATAACCGCGAGGCGTTCCAAAGGGCGGGCGGCCCGTGAGCAGCGTCGACTGCGATTCACCCAGCAGAATGGTCTTGGAGTGGTTAATGATGTGATCGAAGCGAGGCATGTTATCACGCACGTAGAGGTAGCGATTGCCCGCAGCGCCTGGAACCAGCGATTCGACATACAGTGGATTTTCATGGGCCAGGCCCATGTTGATGGCATAGTTCGTCCAGTAGGCCGTGGTCATATTACGAGCGGGCGGGAGCTTGCTGGCACTGCAGTACCAGGGCTTGGGGTAGTTTCTGGCATCAACGGGGCTGTGAGGCAGAGGGTTCGAGATCATGTAATAGGGCTCAATCCTCGATACCCATGGCATGAATTCATGCAGACCGAACTCACTGGATGTGTAGTAACGGTTGGGCATGTCGTTTTTGTTGTCCGCGACGTACTGATGGACGCCAACGGAGATGCCTCGCAGGTTGGTCTGGCACTGCAGATTTTCAGCCGACTTCCTGGCCTGGGCCAGTGCAGGCAGGAGAAGTGAAATCAGCAGGCTGATGATGCTGACAACCACCAGCAGCTCAATCAAGGTGAAGCCTGCAGGGCGGAACGGCGGATAAGGGGTTTTAATCATCTGACGATCCCTGAAAGATTTGGTGAGACGAGAGATGGAGACAGGACTGAACTAACTCGGTACTAATACTCTTGATTGGCTCTTTCTTTGATTGGTCCATCCATTGTAAGCAAGAAGATCGAGATGGCAAGACATATTGTATTTTTGGGTGACGGGTTCAATTTTTAAATAAGAGCATGATTTTAAACCAATTAAAATTGGCTGTTGTCAAGTTGTTTGCCAAGTTTTTTTCGCTCATGGTAGAGCCATGCTGATGTTCAAGGGCTGACCTCTGTGCTGAGATTGTATCTTCAATTGTGGATGAGGTGAGTCTGGTTCGCCTGAGACCTATTAACTACAGTCGCTTCGACGGGGAAGGGTTCCGGGATGGCGATTGATGAAGCGACGTGTGGAGTGGGCTGAAAGGTGGACCACCATCAAGTAAAAAACCGCCGTGCGTGACGGCGGCTGGAACGGGCAGCATTGATGAAGTTCAGGCTCAGAGTCGTTTAGCGGGGTGGTTGCCTGCAGCCATGTAGCTGTTGCGGGCACCTTCAGGCTTGATGGTCGACACATGACCATCGATCCAGGCGTAGTTGCCCCAGTTGCCCCAGTTGCCCCCGCTGAACCAGGCGGCACTGGTGGCCGGGGTCGGGTTGACCGGCGGGCCATGCCAGAAGCCTGCGCCTGGCGTATTGCCATAGGCATTAGCTGACAGGGCAGCGATTGCCCGCAGCGCCTGGAACCAGCGATTCGACATACAGTGGATTTTCATGGGCCAGGCCCATGTTGATATGGCATGAATTCATGCAGACTGATGATGCGGACAACCACCGTCAGCAGTTCGATGAGTGTGAAACCTGAAGTTCTGTATGAAAGCGAATCGGGACAGATTACTCAGCGGGTAAACTTCAGAGCCATGCGCTTAAGTTCGCTCTTGTAAGGCTCGCCGCCCAGCTCAGCGTCGAGCTGCTCAAGCTGACGCACACGCAGCGGGATGTCGGAGGTCTGCTCGTCGAGCTTCTCCATCAGCTGCATACGACGCATCCATGCGTTCCACCACGGGGCGGGGTAGACGTTATTTTCAGGCGGCAGACCTGTGATGATGGTGTTGAAGATCTGACCGGCCTGGACGAGGTTGTCCTTCTTGCCCGAGGCGTAGAGCGCTTCGCCCATTTCGATCAGCACATCGAGCTCATTCTGATACTTGCGATACAGCGGCTGAAGGTAGGTGACGGCTTCATCGGCTTTGCCTGCCATGCGCATCGACTTACCCAGGACCAGCTGGAAGGGGAGCATCTCATCTTCGCTGAAGCCCTTGGCCATGGCCCAGTCCACCAGCATGCGTGCCAGTTTTTCAGCGGAGGCTGAGATATCGGCGACCTGCTTTTCCTTGGCGGTTTTGATGGATGGGACCAGTTCATGGGCAATCTGGTGGCGCAGCTGATCAATCTGCTGATCCATCCCGGTGAGCACCTGATCAATGATCGGCGCCGCATCATCCGGGAAGGAACGCATCATCTGGCTGGCTTCGCGCTGAACTTCTTCCAGGGCCCCGGTGTTGGAGCGAAGCAGAATACGCTTGCCCAGCGCTTCGCGAATCAGGTCCTGATAGGCGGTGTAATCCTGCTCGAAGTTCTGAAGCACTTCGATGGCCTGCTCGGTGTTGCCCGCCATAGCCAGCAGGTCAGCCCGGAGGATGCGCAGATCGCCGGCCACGTGTTCAACCAGCGTAGCGGCATCCCCCTGCAGTGTAGTGACGGCCTGGGTGGCTTCGTTCTGGGCGTTGAGGGCGAAGGCCATGGCTTCCTGAATCATCGCCGGACGCTTGTCGGCCTCGGCTTTACGAATCAGGGCAAGGCGCGAGCGGACAATCTGTTCCCGCGAGGGGAAATAATCGCGATGCGTGGCAGGTAGAGGTTCGAGCACACGAATGGTTTCTTCCTGCAGATCCTGCGGAATCAGCACTCGCGCGGCGTAGTACAGACGCTCCTGATGCGTGACAGGCAGGTCCGGGAACTTCTCAACCATCAGCTTCATCGCACGCTCATAGGCAGGCTGAACCTGAGCGATCTGCTGATCGTGAAGCGGGTGAAGAATACCACCCATGGCGCTGGCCAGTGCATCTGCAGCGCGAGGCTGATCGGGATGCTGCTCGGCCAGGTCCACCAGAATGCCCGCGGCTTCGATGAGTTTGGCGACATTCTGCCTGTCGGTGAAGTAGATGCTCAGCGCCTTTTCATACATGGCGTTAGAGCGGGCTGCAGGAGACAGGTCGCTGCGGGCCAGCAGGGTGTCCGCGATCTGGATGGCTCGCTGCAGCTTGGGACGGGCTTGCTTTTCCAGTTCCTGGCCACGCGATTCTTCGCCATTGACGATGAGCGCGTTGGCTTCGTTCATCATGTTCTGACCTTCGCTGCGAAGCATCTGCGCAACCGCAGCGGCCACCAGCGGGGGAACCTGGGCCAGATTGGTCGTCGGAGAAACTGTCGCGGCCCAGCGCTGCTGAATGTAGTTGCGCAGGCTCACGCTCATTTCGCCCAGCGCCGGATCTTCCATCAGCGAGATATAAGGCGCATAGGCGGCTGCGACGGCCTGGCTCTTCTGGGCAGCAGGGGCCTTGTCAGCCTGCTCGAGCAGCAGACGATGACGGGCGTCGGTCACCAGCAGGCGGATCAGCAGGTTGCTTGTCGCCAGCGTGTGACTGGCGGCCTGGTCCAGCGTGAGGTAGGCGTCGGGATAGTTGTTTTTCTTCGCCTGCATGTAGGCTTTGGCCAGCCTGGCTTCGAGGCTCACCAGGTTGGGCTGGTTCATGTTGATGACCCGATCGATCATCGTCAGCGCCGGATCAACCTCCCCCTGCGCAGCCATGATGCGGGC
>Ga0207868_1000128_pt1 | contig 103019 bp, 88 predicted proteins | sample Passage237B_FD_187370 | JGI IMG/M metagenome (GOLD analysis project Ga0207868, IMG submission 187370) | Cellulose adapted compost microbial communities from Newby Island Compost Facility, Milpitas, CA, USA - Passage2 37B (SPAdes) (version 3) ...
AGGCAGTTTGCGCGACGCTTCGAGCAGCCACTGGCGCATCACCGGGCAGAAGGGCTGGGCCAGTTCCACGTGCACTGCCGCGGCGTCGAAGAACGTGCTGGGGCGTTTGTGGGTCTTGTCGATGATCTGATCGGCGATGACCAGATCGCCCGGGTGGATTTCCTCCCGCAGCGAGCCGGTGGCGCCGCTGGCGATGATGTGCGTCACGCCGATCTGCTTGAGGGCGAAGATATTGGCCCGGTAGGGCACCTGGCTGGGGTTGTAGATGTGTCCCGGGCCGTGGCGCTGGAGGATGGCGACTTCCACCCCTTGCCACTGGGTCAGGACGATGGGTGAACTTGGGGAGCCGAAGGGCGTATCAAGGATCAGAGACTGGCCTTGCTCGCCGCCCAGAGCCTGTCCCAGGCCCGAGCCGCCGATGATTCCGATGCGAAGCGGCGATGTTCCCGAGGGATTTGTAGTATTAGCCATGATTATGGTCTTGACCTGATGAGATAAGGTATACACAATTGCCCCACTTGAAGCCGCTATCGGCCAGCGGGTCGGTTGCGCTCCAATGATACGTCGTCAGCGTCCCCTCAGTTCCTCGTATCAGGATGAATCGTTTGTCTACGAATATCACGCATCTGCCTACCCCGACGGATCTTCCGATCAACACCTTCTCAATGAAGCATCCGTTGCAGGCTACTGTACTGGCCAATACGCAGCTTACGGCTCCGGCCCGTGCGCCGTGGAATGACACGCGTCACATCCTGATCCAGACTCCCGGGCTCTCCTATGTGTCCGGGCAGAGCGTGGGCGTGATGCCCCCGGGCATTGATCCGCGTACCAACCGGCCTTACGCCATGAGGCTGTATTCCATCGCTTCCTGCGGCCGGGGGGACGACCGCAAGGGCGATACGCTTTCACTGGTGGTCGCCCGTCACTTCTGGGACAACCCGGAAACCGGTGAAAAGGGCATCCCCGGCGTCTGCTCTCACTTCCTGTGCGACAGCAAGCCTGGCGACAAGCTGCTGCTCACCGGCCCGGTGGGTAAGCGATTTGTCCTTCCGCTGGACTTCATGGAACGCGATTTTGTCTTTGTGGCCACGGGTACGGGCGTTGCCCCATTCCGCGCGATGCTGGCCGACCTGTTCGATCAGGGCTACGAACGCTCAGGCCGATCGGTCACGCTGGTGCTTGGTGTGCCCTTCGCCGACTCGATCCTCTACGACAACGAGTTCCAGGCGATGAAGAAGCAGTACGCCAACTTCACCTACGTGACCGCCATCAGCCGCGGCGACGATGTGAACCCTTACCCCGATCTGTTCCCCACCCGGGGCAACAAGGTCTACGCCCATATCGCCCTGTGGCATAACAGGCAGCACATTGCCCCGTCGCTGCTTCGGTCCAACTCGGTGGTGTACATGTGCGGCCTCAAGGGCATGGAAACCGGCGTGCAGGACGTGATCGACCACGTGGGCAAGGAATCGGGCATCGAAGGTCTGTCCGCCCAGCTGCTGGCTGAAGGCAGGCTGCTGCGCGAAGTGTACTGATCGCCTCCCGGAGAGGATTTTTGAGACGACCCTTGAATCCCAGGTTTCTGAACCTGGGATTTTTCACAGGTTTATAACGGTCGGCGGATGGACTTTCCGCCAATCCGTTGACGGGTCACCCCGGTTGCCCTTATACTTTTAGGCCTTATGCACCGACTGCTCCATCCAACCTCTGGCAACCTCTGCCTCATTGTCGGCGTAAGCTTCACCGCTGCGACGGTCCTTGTTAGCTGAGCGGAGGACCCGCACCAGTCTTCAGCCCGCAGGCGACGGCCTCAGAGGCCTGTCCAACGGGAGGACCACCCCTCATTCCATGCCTGCAGTCTGGGTTTTCAGATCAGATGGCTGAAACCGACGACGATCTACCCATCCACCAGTCCTGAATATCCGTATCGGCGATGGCCGATGGTTTGTCAGAAAACGCGAAAACGCTCAGCCGAGCTTTGAACCAGATGGTTGGCCGGCAGCAGCTTGAGGATGATTCATCATGACCAAGTCCCAGACTCAGAACTCCACTTCGACAGGCAGTCAGCCCTCGTCACAGTATGTGGGCATGACCGGCGCTCAGATCTTCCATGAAATGATGCGCGAACATGGCGTGAAGCAGATGTTCGGCTACCCCGGCGGCGCCATCCTGCCTGTCTTCGACGCCATCCACAACAGCCCGCACTTCAAGTTCGTGCTCTCGCGTCACGAGCAGGGCGCCGGCCACATGGCTGAAGGTTACGCCCGCGCCACGGGCAAGCCCGGCATTGTGCTGGTGACCTCCGGCCCCGGCGCTACCAACACCGTCACGCCTCTGCAGGACGCGCTGATGGATGGTACGCCCCTGATCGTTTTCTCCGGTCAGGTGGCCACCAGCGCCATTGGCACCGACGCCTTCCAGGAAGCCGACGTGACGGGCATTACCCGTCCGTGCACCAAGTGGAACGTGCTGGTCAAGAACGTGGCGGATCTGCCTCGCGCCATCAACCACGCCTTCCACATCGCCACCACGGGTCGTCCCGGCCCGGTGCTGGTCGACCTGCCCAAGGACGTGACTGCGGCCATCCTCCGCGAACCGACTTTCACCGACATTCACCTGCCCGGCTACCACGTGCGTGAGCTGGGGACCTCCAGCGAAATCGCCCGCGCTGCGGAGATGATCAACCGCGCCAGGAAGCCGATCCTTTACGTCGGCCAGGGCGTGATCCTCTCGGGCGCTGCGGAAATCCTGCGTCAGGTGGCAGCCAAGGCCAACATCCCCGTGACCACCACGCTGCAGGCGCTGGGCGCGTTCGATGAACGCGATCCGCTGTCGCTGCATATGCCCGGCATGCACGGCGCTGCCTATGCCAACTGGGCGATGAATGAGTCGGACTGCATCATCTCCATCGGTGCACGTTTCGACGACCGCGTGACGGGCAACCTCAACCTGTTCGCTCCCGGCGCTCGCGCTGCGGAACGTGAAGGCCGTGGCGGCATCATTCACTTTGATATCGCTCCGGAAAACATCAACAAGGCCGTCCCCGTCACCATCGGCGTGGAAGGCGATGCCCGTAAGAACCTCGAAGCGCTGCTGCCCATGCTTGAGTATCAGGCTCGCGAGGAATGGTTCGCCAAGGTCAACGACTGGAAGGCTCGCCATCCGTTCCGCTACAAGAGCGACGACCGTGTGGGCCACTGCAAGCCTCAGGAAGTCATCGAAGAGCTCTGCAGGCAGACCAACGGCGAAGCCATCATCACCACTGGCGTGGGTCAGCATCAGATGTGGGCGGCGCAGTTCTACGACTACCGCTTCCCCCGTCAGTTCATCACCTCCGGCGGTCTGGGCACGATGGGCTACGGCGTGCCTGCCGCCATCGGCGCCAAGCTCGGCCAGCCCGACAAGATCGTGGTGGACATCGACGGCGACGGCTCGTTCTGCATGACGGGTATGGAAATGGTCACCGCCGCTCAGTACAAGATCGGCGCCAAGATCCTGATCCTCAACAACGACTTCCAGGGCATGGTGAAGCAGTGGCAGGACCTGTTCTACCAGGAACGCTACAGCCACACCGAGATGCACAACCCCGACTTCGTGAAGCTCGCCGAAGCCATGAACTGCAAGGGCATCCGCTGCACGTCCAAGGCCGAGCTGCCCGAGAAGATGCGTGAGTTCATCGAGTGCGAAGAGCCTGTGATCGGCGACTTCCTCGTCGAGAAGCACGAACACGTCTACCCGATGATCCCCGCGGGCAAGGGCGTGGCCGACATGGTGCTGGGCAACTTCGACTAAGCCCTCGACATCAGGTCATCGACTTAAATCACAAAGCCCAGGCATTGCATGCCTGGGCTTTTTTCATGACGGAAGAAATTTCGTTTCATCGCTGCAGTCGGCGCTTCAACTGGTCCAGATACAGCGACTGCGGTTCGAGCGTCTCGCCCTTGCCCACGCCTTCCACGTGGTCGACCGGCGCGGTCATGATCAGCTGCTTCTCGAGGGGGACCTCTCGCGTGTTGTTGGGATCGGTGCGGACCGCATGCGCCTGGCCGCTGGTCCCGATCACATAGCCATAGCGGACCTGCTGCGACCAGACCACGTAGGGGTAGCGAGGCTTCTGGCCCGGCGCACGGAGGTTGCCACGGATGTTCCAGAACACACTATGCGACGACGAAAGCTGATGATTGTCGCCCGGGCGATAGAACGCCGCGAAATAGCTGTCGGTCACCGTGCACTGGTCCACCAGATTCGCGTGGCTGAACTGCATGTGATGGTCGCTGCCTGACCCGGTGGTCGACATTCTGCCTTCCAGCCCGGTGACCAGACCCGTGTTGAGATCTTCACAGCGGTGCAGCACGTTGCCCGTGGTCGCGAAGCTGGAAAAGACAAAGCCGTGGCGTGAGAAATCGGCGATGCAGTATTCCATCAGATTGTCGGCTGCGTTGGTCATGCGGAACAGATAACCATTGCCACCGCCGCCGCCGTATTGAGGCTTCTGGAAGTGGCATCGGCTCACAGTCACGCGATGGCACTGATGCAGCAGCAGGGCGTTGGACAGCAGATGCGCGCCCGAGGTGTTGCCCTCATACGCGAAGGTGTTGACGTGGCGCACCCAGCTGTCGCGCGTGCGGCGGATGCGGATCAGCCAGCTGTCGTGACTCTCGTAGCCTGCAGTGCCCGGCTCGACGTTCCACGCGCCTTTGCTCCAGTCATCCCTGCCACTGCCAGGGTGCTGCACATTGCCAATCGAAAAATGCTCCAGCCCCACCTGTTCAAGCATGCCGGGCTTGCGGTAGACCCGTGCGGCATCGCGCGTGCGAAGGAAGTAGCGGATGGGCACATCCACCTTGAGCACGTTGTTCTCGCGGTCGATGGCCACGATCTGTCTGGGATAGAGAAACGGCCCGACGCGGCGAAACTCAATCCACTTGGGCTCGTGATGCTCCTTGGCCCAGTCCACCGTGACATCGGCGCGGATGATGATGGGGTCACCCACGCGGAAGCCTTCGACCGAGTCCACCGGAATATCGCGCGTGGGCGTGAGCAGATCGTGGCGGATGAGGGCGACTTCTTGAGGCTCCCAGTGCCACGACGCTTTATCCGGGCCGATGACACTGATCACGGCCTTCTGGCGCATCTGGGTGGACGTGTTGAGCAGGAACGTTTTATCGACCCCTGCGCCTCGCAGCACGATATTGCTCGAGGCGATGGTCAGGGCCGATGGGCTGTCACCCTGCGGGGCGACGCGGTAGAGGCCGGCCGGTAGAAAAACAACACCGCCGCCGGCATGTTGACCGGCGGCGGTGATTGCATTCTGAATGGCCTGCGTGCTGTCACGCTGGCCGGTGGGGTCGGCGTTGAAATCGGTGACGACGTTGAAGACTTTCGCATCGTCCCGATTCGGAATGGGCTTGTCGCCCTGCATGTAGCCGGCGTGGGAGAAGTCGGCGATGATCCTGTCGGACTCGAACGACTTGTCTGGCGTGGCCGACCAGCCTGCGGGGTAGAGTTCACTTTGCCAGGCATTCACAGCAGGGGTCATAAGCAGCCCTGTCATGATGAGGGTCAGAGCATCTCGAAAACGCCGCCATGTCAGCCTGGTTCCCATGCGCTGTACCCTTCGGCTGGGGGCTTCATGCATGCAGCCGATCAGTTCAGGCCCATGGCCTTCATCTGGTCGAGGCTGATCTTGAGGCTTTCGAACGGATCCAGGTCGCCGTTGTCGCGCTCGACCAGATACCACTTCGTGCCCGCGGCTTTGCAGGCTTCGATGATGCGCGGCCAGTTCAGGTTGCCCGAGCCCACTTCGCACATCTTCTGAACCTGCTCGGTGGTGACGCTCATGTCCTTGAAGTGGACAGCGGGGATGTTGCCCTTGACCTTGTTGATCCACGCCGCGGGATCGCCACCGCCGTGGGTGATCCAGTACACGTCGATTTCGTACCACACGCTGCTGCCCGTGTTTTCGATCAGGGTGTCGAGGATCGACTTGCCATTGGGCAGCTTGGCCAGTTCGCGGCTGTGGTTGTGGTAGCCGATGCGCAGGCCGTGAGCCGCGAGCTTGTCACCAATGGCGGTGAAGTCCTTGGCGAAGGCCACGTAGTTTTCGACGGTGTGTTCCTGCGGGTGGAAGCCGCCGATGGCAGGCAGGTCGCACTTGATGGTCTTGTGGTAGTCCACGCACTTCTGGGTGTCGCGCATCATGTCCAGCGACACGTGGGTGGCGGCAGCGGTCAGGCCTTCGCCATCGAGAATCTTGGCCAGCTCGGTGGGATCGATCGGACCCAGGCCCGAAACCTGAACAGCTTCGTAGCCCATTTCACGAACGCGGCGCAGCGTCTTAGCCACGTCAGCGGGTGTCTTGAGGTGTTCGCGCAGAGTGTACAGCTGCGCACCGATCTGTGATTTGGCCATCGTAAATCTCCTTGACGATGTTGCTCTGGCTTGTGTTTAAGGGAATCACGCACGCTATGGGGCCATATATTAGAGCATCATGGCTCAATGTAAAAAACGGCCCCGCAGGGCAGCACCCCGAATGCACACAGCGGGTATACAATGAGTTTTTCCAACCAGGAGTCTGAAGATGAAAGCAATGGCAGCAGTCGGATTTGGTGAAGTTGATGTTCTGAAAATGGTGGAAGTGCCTGAGCCTGAATTGCGCCCCTGGGACATCCTGGTGGAAGTGGATCACGCGGCTCTGAACCCGGTGGATACCAAGATCCGGCGCGGTTATCTCGGCGAGCGGCCATTTCCCCTGGTGGGCGCCTTCGACGTCAGCGGCGTGGTGCGCAAGCTCGGCGAGAAGGTCGACAGCTTCAAGGTCGGCGATGAAGTCTACGGCTGTGGCAGCCTGATTCGTCCCGGCGGCGCGACGCAGTTCATCGCCATCGACGCACGCACCGTCGCACTCAAGCCTCGCAATATTTCCCACGCTCAGGCCGCGGCGCTTCCGCTGGTGACGCTCACGGCCTGGGAGTCGCTCCATACGCGCTGCCATCTTCACGCCGGCCAGACTGTGCTCATCCATGCCGGCGGCGGGGGCGTGGGCCACATCGCCATCCAGCTGGCCAAGATTCAGGGCGCTCGCGTTATCACCACCGCCAGCAGCGACGCATCGCTGGCGCTGTGCAAGCAGCTCGGGGCCGATGTGATCATCAACTACAAGAAGGAAAACTTCGTTGAACGCGTCAATGAAGTGACCCAGGGCAAGGGCTGTCACGTGGTGCTCGAGACCGTGGGCGACCCGACCTTCAACGATTCGCTCGACTGCCTGGCCATCAACGGCCAGCTGGTAACCATCCTCGGTCCGGATACCTCGCAGCTGAGCAAGGTCTTCCGTAAGAACGCCACGATTCACTTTGAATTCATGGGCGTTCCGGTGATCCACAACATCGAGCCCCAGAGCCATGGCTCTATCCTGAGCACCGTGGCCGAGCTGGTTGAAGCAGGCAGGCTCATGCCTCACGTCAGCAGGGTGATTGCGCTGGAAGAAATTCCTGAAGGTCACAGGCAGCTTGAATCCGGCTCCACCACGGGCAAGATTGTGGTGAAGGTCAAGTAACCTTAAACTTTCTGAAACAATGAAAAACCCCGGCCAGTGCATGGTCGGGGTTTTTGTTTTATGGAGATTGGCGGTCGGCTCAGTCGAGTTCGAGGGAGTAGAAGCTGCCATCGAACATCGGGTCGAAGCCCTGGCGAGTACCCTCGGCCGTGGTCTGGTTGGCGGGGTGATCGCTGGCGGGCATGTGGCGCAGGATTTCCTGGCGCTTGTGATGATGTTCCTTGACGATGCGCACGGCTTCTTCCACGTCGTCTGTCACGCTGAAGAGGTCCAGATCGTTGGGGCTGATGTAGCGGAACTTGTCGCGCATGGTGTCACGCAGCCAGTCGATCAGGCCATCCCAGAACTCGTGGCCGATGCACACGACGGGGAAAGGCTCGATCTTGAGCGTCTGAATGAGCGTCATGCTCTCGAAGAATTCGTCCATCGTGCCAAAGCCGCCTGGGAAGATGATGAACCCACTGGCGTACTTCACGAACATGACCTTACGGACAAAGAAGTAGCGGAAGGTCAGGCTGTGAGTGAGGTACGGGTTGGCATGCTGCTCCATGGGCAACGTGATGTTCAGGCCCACCGAGTGGCCCCGGGCTTCGTAAGCGCCCTTGTTGGCCGCTTCCATGATGCCCGGCCCGCCGCCGGTGATGACGGCGAACTTTTCACTGGCCAGCAGTCGACCGCACTCCACCGCCTGGAGGTAGTACGGATCATCCTGAGGCGTACGCGCCGAGCCGAATACGGTGACAGCTTTTTCCAGGGAGGTCAGCGTCTCGAAACCATCGACAAATTCCGACAGGATGCGGAACATGCGCCAGGTTTCGCCGGCCATGGAGATGTTCTTGTTTTGTGGCATGGTCCAGCTTTCAAATACAAAGGTTCACTGCTTCATCAGGTTATACGTCGCAGGTGAGCAGTGGTGCGATCAGCGACGGCTCATTTTCTTTTATCGGTCGAATGGCGTGGTTTCTTCTACGCACTTCACCGATAACCCCATGGGCAGGCTCACGCTGACCACTGAGCATTGAGGTGTCTGCGGAAGAACGCCACGCTGCGATTGCCACCCCAGGCGTGATCGTTGGGATGCAGATCCAGTTCCAGCTTGTCCGATGCACCGGCGGCGGCGTAGATCTTCTCCAGCGGACGATAGTGACGGTTGAGTGAATGATCCACCTGGAAGCAGCGATCATGCACGCCAATTTCCACCAGCAGCGGCCGAGGGGCAATCAGGCCTTGCAGATCGAAGGTGTCCACCAGTTCAAACAGGCCAGGTGTCAGCTGTGAGCCGCAGACGTTGTAGGTATCAAACGCGATGTCACGGAACGGGCCGGAGTAGCAGATGATGTTGACTGCTTTGTAGCGCTTGTCATCCAGCGCCAGCCAGGTGGTCATCGTTCCGCCATACGACAGGCCCATCACGCCCAGGTTGTCAGCATCGACATATTTCTGGCTGGCGACGAAGTCAGTCACCACGCGCGCATCATGCAGATTGATGGCCATGGTGGTGGTGCCCAGCATCGTAGCGCAGAGGTAATGCACGTTGCATGCATCGCGCTGGCCGAACTTGTTCAGGTCGTGAGGCTTGGCCCGGCTGTCACGTTCACCAAAGCCCAGCCAGTCGATGCTGTAGGTGACAAAGCCCTGTTTCGCCATCTGGAAGCCATAGTCGTAATTGTGATCTCGGATGGCCTGCTGTCGGGCGGGCTCGAAGTCCAGACCCATGACCGGGTCTTTGCCATGCGGGCCGTGGCCATGCGAGCAGAAGATGGCCGGCCGCTTTTCGCCACGCTTGAGATTCGCCGGGCGGAACACCAGCAGAATCACCGACAGGTGGCGCTGCGTGTTGAGAATCCAGCGTTCCTTGATCAGTCCATCTTCTTCCCACTGAACCAGCAGCTCCGGCTTGGCAGGAACCGAAGCCGGGCGCCTGCCCGCCGTGGCCAGCACCGCAGGCAGCGTCTTTTTCTGCCACGCGCTGAACTGGGCGCGCGTGCGGCCGGTGAACTGATGGGTAGGGCGATGATCCTCCGCAGTGCGCAGGAAGAACTCAAAGGGATTGATGTTTCGCGACGTGCTCATACGCTGCTTGCTCGCTTGTGATGAAGGACGCGTGGATTATTTGTGCCCCTTGGGACCGCCATCGGTCAGATACTTTTGGCGCAGGGCCTGCTCAAGGTCGATGTCGTTGATGTTGGCCAGCGTGCACAGCCAGGCCAGCACATCGGCGAATTCTTCCTGCAGGTTGTCACGATCCGTGCCATTGAGAGCCGTGGCCAGCTCGCCGACTTCCTCCATGAACCAGAGGAACGTCGCAGGCGTGCCACGTGCTTTGTCAGTGGCGTAATAGCGATCGCGGATGTGCTGCTGAAACTGCGCAACAGTCAGGGGTGTGGAGGGTGTTGTCATGGCCAACACTATAACGCAAGCCACTGCGGGAAAGCCTGTAGATGGCGCAGCTTCGGTTTTATGCGGATGGTTCTTTGCGGGCTGCTGGCCTAGAATCAGATTCAGGAATTGAGGTGACTTATGAAACATACCACCCTCAAGGTTCAGGGCATGCGCTGCGCAGGCTGTGTGAATCATGTGGAGAAGAAGCTCCAGGCGCTGCCCGGCGTTTCCAGGGTTTCAGTGAACCTGGCCACCGAGCAGGCGCAGGTGGATCACGATGCCAATCAGGCTCCCATTACAAGCCTCGTCCAGGCCGTCAAAGACGCAGGCTATGAAGCCTCGCCCACCGGCGAAGATGCGGAGGACGACAGATCCTCAGGCGAAGCTGCTGGGCGATCCATCTCGCTGACGCTGGCTCACGATGCGGCGCATCATGGCATGTCTGATGCATCTGCTCAGGAAGCCGAGCCTGATGCGCACGATCACGCTGCGCATCAGCACGATCATGGCCCGCGACAGCCCTCGTTGTGGAGCTGGCAGTACATCGTGCCCCTGGTGCTTGCAGGCGTGGTGATGGCGCTGGCGATGATCTTTCATCATCTGCGCTGGTCAGCGTGGCTGCAGCTGGTACTGGCCACGCCTGTGCAAATTGTGCTGGGCTGGCCTTTCTACAAGGGTGCGTTCAAAGCCGCGCGTCACGGCCGGGCCGATATGGATACGCTCGTGGCCATCGGAACCAGCGTGGCATTCATCTACAGCGTGGTGGTGCTGCTGTGTGGCGGGATGGATGTCTACTTCGATACCTCCGTGGTCATCCTCGTGCTCGTCGGGCTGGGCAAGCAGCTTGAAGCGCGGGCTCGCAACAATGCAGCCTCTGCCATTGGCAAGCTGATGAATCTTCAGCCGCCTACGGCGACGGTGGTGCGCGATCATCAGCAGCAGACGATTCCCGTGGGCCAGTTGCGCGTGGGCGATGTAGTGATCGTCCGTCCCGGCCAGCGTGTTCCGGTGGATGGTGAAATCATTCAGGGGGCCTCCGCTGTGGATCAGTCGCTGGTCACCGGCGAATCAATGCCCGTAGAAGTGGCCGCTGGCAGCAACGTGGTGGCGGGTAGTGTGAATCAGACAGGCTCATTCCAGATGCGAGCCACGCACACCGGGCGCGATACGTTCCTCTCGCACGTGGTGGACCTGGTTAACCGTGCCCAGGCATCCAAAGCCAACGTCCAGCGCATCGCCGATGCGGTGGCCGGCGTGTTTGTTCCGGTGGTCCTGCTGATCGCGCTGGGAACCGTGCTGGGCTGGGGCCTGATCGCCGGTGACTGGACGCGCGCGATGCTGGCCTCGGTGGCGGTGCTCATCGTGGCCTGCCCGTGTGCGCTGGGCCTGGCCACGCCGACTGCGGTGATGGTGGGTACGGGCATCGGCGCGAAGATGGGCATCCTCATCAAGGATGCGCAGGCTCTGGAACGTGCCGGGCGGCTCACGCACATCATTCTCGACAAGACCGGAACCATCACCCTGGGCCAGCCTGCGGTGGTGCGCGTGGCGACGGCGAATGGTTTTTCAGAAGACGAAGTGCGACAGCTCGCCGCTGCGGTGGAGGCAACCAGTGAACATCCACTGGGCCGGGCGATCGCGGAACTGGCCCCGCTGCAGCATGGGCTGGAAGTGACCGATTTCACCAGCATCACCGGCGGCGGCGTGTCGGGCAGCGTGCAGGGCAGAGAAGTCCTCGTGGGCCAGTGGTCCACCCTTGAGCAGCGCGGCGTCGCAAACCTCGAAGGCCTGCGCGAGGAATATCAGAAGATGGTCGATGCGGCGCAGACGATTGCCGTCGTCGCCATCGATGGCCAGGCCGCTGGGCTCATCGCGCTGGCCGATGAGATCAAAGCGGATGCGAAGGATGTCATCGATCAGCTTCACGAGCAGGGGCTCAAGGTCACGCTGATGACAGGCGACCAGGCGGCTGTGGCGCAGTCGGTGGCCAGTCAGGTGGGGATCGACGAAGTGATGGCCCAGGTGAAGCCCGCCGACAAGCAGGTCCGCGTGGAGCAGCTCCAGCACCAGGGGCGCATCGTGGCGATGGTGGGTGATGGCATCAATGATGCGCCTGCCCTGGCGGCGGCGGATATCGGCATCGCGATGGGAAGCTCAGGAACCGATCACGCCCGAAGGGGCGGGGTTGATGTGGCGATGGATGCGGGACACGTGGTGCTGCTGGGCGGTCAGCTGTCGCTGCTGCCTGCTGCTATCAGGCTGTCACGGGCCACGATGAAACGCATCTATCTGGGGCTGTTCTGGGCGTTCATCTACAACATCATTCTCATTCCGCTGGCGGTGGCGGGGGTGCTGCATCCTATGCTCGCCGGCGCGGCCATGGCGTTCAGTTCGGTCAGCGTGGTGCTCAATGCCCTGTGGCTGCGCTGGAGCTGTCGCGCGTAACACGATTTTCGACGTGCGAAATGTTCCCCACTGCCTTATAACAGGGACCGAAATCACTTTTACCAACTGGGGATACCCATGAAGAACAAGACGCTTGCCTGTGTAACCGCTGCTGTGATGCTCACCGCTGGCACAGGCTTCATGTCGATGACACTGGCCAATGAAGCACCGGCCAAGGAAACCTCCGCCGCTGCTCAGCCGCAGGATTCTCACACCGCCGCTGCGCTGGAGCTGGTGGGCCTGATCAACACCCGCGAAGTCTTCACCTCGGCTTTCAAGGTGGGGATGAACGCTCAGCTTGAGCAGGTCAAGAACGCCGGCCTGACGCAGGAGCAGTTCAAGAAGGTGGAAGGGGTTCTGATGGGCTTTGCGGATACGGTCTTTGATGATCCCGATCTGGCGAACGGGATGATGGAAATCTACCGCAGCGAATTTTCCGAAGCGGAACTTCGCGACCTGATCACCTTCTACAAGACCCCGGCCGGCAAGAAGCTGCTGGCCAAGCAGAATCTGCTTTTCAACCGTGGCGCAGAAGTTGGCGCCTCGATCGCCAACAAGCACAAGCCCACGCTGTTTAAGCAGATTCAGGAAGCCCTCCAGCCCGCCCCGGCCGCGACCCCCACGCCGGCAGATGCGCAGTAAGCCCTCTCTGGCCTGCGTCATTCCCTGACACTTAAACCTGATACCCCTGTCCTCCACAGATCATACGACCTGTGGAGGATGTCTGCTGCGCAAAACCATAGGATTTTCTTGTGGCATTTGCGCAAAATAGGCCTGTGAATCTTCCCCTCTGTGGTTGATACTGGAACTGGTTCATCAGTGACCTGCGGCCTGGATTCTGCCATATCTGCTCCGGGAGGTGGCCATGTCCTGTCAACTTTTGCGCCTGCGTTCTGCTTTCACACTGATGGAACTGCTGGTGGTCATTGCCATTGTTTCACTGCTTGTCTCCCTGCTGCTGCCTGCGCTGAGTAAAGCCAGGGCGTCGGCGATGAACGTGAAATGTCTGTCGAATGTCAGGCAGATTGGCGCGGCGGCCACGATGTATGCTGCGGATTACCAGGATCACTACATGGGCCAGCATTGGCGTGCGGTGAATGCCAGCTATCCGGCGTCGCGTATTCCCTATCACTACGCTGCCTCGGGCAGAGCGTTTCGGCCGAGCTATCCCGGACTGGGCAATCAGGTAATTTACTCGCTCGACAGCCTGAGTTACAACGGCTACGCCACGCGTCCTCGCCGAGGTGTGTGGCATTGTGCGCGACTGCAGAACATGGAAAGCAGTGACTATCACTACGCCTCCACCTATCTGCATGGCCACGTGACGGTGGGGCATCGCAACAATTATGCCGGGCCTTATCGAGGCATGGAGATCAAGAAACCGCGCTCGACCTGGCTGGTGATGGATGCGCCGGTGATTGATGGCGTCCCCACCGCAACGGCCGGCGCCGGGAATGATCGCGCCCCGGGGAATCACCAGACCTGGGATGAAACGATGACCTATGGCCGACTGACGCATGACACCGGCGTGAACATCGTCTTCTGGGATGGCCATGCGCAGTTCTTCAGCTATCAGCCCTGGTATCACGCCAATACGTCCACCGCCACGCTGCGTACGAATTTCTGGTCGCCGCAGTCGGCCGATGGTGTCCGTACGCAGTATGGCAGCACCACGAGTCAGGCGCCCTGGCCGGCTTACTGACCGTGATCATGCAGGACTGCCCACATCAATATCCAGCTTCTTGAGGCGGTAGAGCAGCGTGGTGCGGTTGATGTTCAGCAGTCGGGCGGCCTGGCTGAGGTTGCGGCCTGACTGCGTCAGCGCCTGCGTGAGCAGCTGGTGCTCAAACTGCCTCATGGCTTTGGTGTAGTCGAGCGTGTGATTGGGCTGATGTGCCAGGCTCGGCGTGCGCAAAGCCATATCGAAATCTTCCAGCCTCAGGCGGTCTTCTTCTGCGACGATCAGCGCCCGCTCAATCACGTTGCGCAGCTGACGGACGTTGCCAGGCCAGTGATACTCCTCAAGCATCGTCATGGCCGCGGGGGCGATGGTGTTGACCTGCTTGCCATACTGTGCGCTGAGCTTCTGCAGGAAGTGATGCGCCAGCACGGCGATGTCCCCCGTGCGCTGTCGCAATGGAGGCAGCTGAATGCTGAAGATATTCAGGCGATACCACAGGTCCTCGCGGAAGCTGCCTTCGTGAATCATCTTTTCCAGGTCACGATTGGCTGCGGCGATGAAGCGGCAGTTCACCGGATAGCTTGATGATCCACCCACCGGCCTGGCGGTGCGCTCTTCGAGCACGCGAAGCAGCATCACCTGGAAAGGCAGGGGGACGGTTCCAATTTCATCGAGAAACAGTGTGCCCTCGCCCGCCTGCTGGAACAGGCCGGGGCGGGTGCTGTCGGCGCCGGTGAAAGCGCCTTTGACATGGCCGAAGAGTTCGCTGGTCAGCAGCTGTTCGGACAGTGCGCCACAGTTGATGGCCAGGAAGGGCGCATCACGCCTGGGTGAAAGCTGATGGATGGCCCGGGCGATGAGTTCCTTGCCCGTTCCCGACTCACCGGTGATGAGCACCGTGGCGGGAGTAGGGGCGACTTTGCGTGTCAGTTCCAGCGCCTGCCTCATCTGAGGCGAGCGGGCCTGGATGTCAGGCAGATGGCTGTTGGCCTGATTACTTCGCAGCGCTGCGTTCTCAAGCTGAAGCTGGCGCAGCTGCGTGGCCCGTGTGAAGGCCAGCACGAGTTCCTGCGTGTAGCGCTCCTGCTGCGCGGGCTTGTTGTCTTTCCCCGTTTCCACCACGTAATCGAAGGCGCCGCGCTTGATGAGGTCGACCACCACCGGAATGTCGCTGGTGGCGGTGGAGATGATGACGGGTAGTGTGGGGTCGATCTTCTGGATGGCCTGGAGCATCTGCAAGGCAGAGAGATCACCCTCTGGCGCTGCTTTGGGCGACGCATAACCCACGGCCACGGCCAGCGGTTTTTCCGTGCACTGCTGCAGATAGGCCAACGCCTCGCGCTGCCTGACGATATCAATCACCTGCCACTTGTGGCGCAGGGCGTTCATGGCTGGGGGAATGATGCCACTGGAAACAAGAATGGTGTCCATGATCTGTCAGATTATCGACAGAAACTCAACAGGTGTCGAGGGTTCAGCTGTTTTGAGAGGAAACGGAGGCTGTTCATGACTGGAAATGTATCCAATTCCGGTTTTTTCAAGCAGTTGAGACTCAGGCTAATCTTCGATCCTCCTGCTTTTCCCTATTGCTATTGGCATTTTACTATCCTAGAATTGTTCTAAAGAAGGGATGATGGCATCTCAGGGGATGCTTATTCCTGTACATCAGAATGTCTTTTACTGAGGGAGTTTCGAATATGGATAAGGCTAAGGTGATCGAAAAGTTCAATCAGGCCGTGGCACTGGAGCTGACGGGCCTGCTGCAATACAACCAGTACGCGCAGGTGGTCCTGGGAACCGACCGCCGACTGTGGGCTGACTTCTTCAAGGAGTCGGCCGACGAGTCGCTGGAGCACGCTCGCCTGTTCGCGTCGAAGGTGGTGGCGCTGGGCGGTGTTCCCACGGTGGAAACCGAGCCGGTGAAGCAGTCGGCCGACGCGCGTGAGATGCTGGAAATCAGCCTGGCTCACGAACGCCGCGCGGTGGCGATCTACACCGAAGCGCTGGCGCTGTGCGAAGACAGCCCGGCCTACCGCAACATCCTCGAAGACCAGATCCAGCAGGAAACCGAGGACTGCGAAGAAATCGAAAAGTATCTCAATCAGATCCCCAAAATCGGCGCTGCCAAGGGCGACAAGCGCTCCAGCAAGTCGGCCTGATCTGGATCAGATTGTTGAGTGAAATGGCTCCACCCCCGTCCTGTCGACGGGGGTGTTTTTTTGTGGATGAGGTGAGAAGGAGAGCAGAGGAGAAAGGTATGCCCACCTGCTGAGGTGTGTTCGATTTCCCGTGGGAGATTTTTGTCTCTCACCCCGCTTGCGCGGGCATGACGGAAGGGAGACGGATATGCCCTCAACCGCGAACCAGTTCTCCGATCAGATCTGCTGCGGTGTGAGCGCGGGCTTCGTAGCTGGCCAGGTCGGCCCACTCGGTCAGGCTGTGAGCACCGCCGCCGAGGATACCCAGGCCGTCGATGGTGGGCACGTGGGGCGAGAACAGACTGGCGTCGGCGGCGCCACCCGAGGCCATGTGGGTTACGTTCAAGCCATGCGTCGCGGCGATGCGGATGTAACGCTCAGCCAGAGCCTCATGACGAGGGGCAGGCAGCCAGGCGGGATAGGTTGAACGCTGGCTGAGCGTCAGCACCGCAGGCTCATCATCGCTGGGGGAACGAACCGTGGGCGTCAGGGCAATTTCCCTTGCCCGCTGGCTGGCTTCCTCGAGCACTGCGGGGTCGAAAGCACGCAGTTCCCAGATGAGGGACGCTTCGTCGGGAATCTGGTTGGCCACCTTGCCTCCCTGAATGATGCCTACGCTGGCGGTCAGGCCGCGGGAGTAGTCGGTGAGACTGTCGATAGCCTGGGCGATGCGGGCGACCTGAACCACCGCATTGATCCCCATCGGATGGTTCGCGCCTGCATGCGCGGCCCGGCCCTGACATTCCAGATGGAAATGCATGATGCCCTTGCGAGCACTGACGATGCTGTCCTGACCGCTGGGGTCGTAACGTGCAGGCTCAAAGCCCAGACACGCCGACGCCCGCCTCTGCCAGGGGAGGGTCAGTTCCTTGAACGAGGCGCTGGAAGTTTCCTCGGCGCAGTTGAGCATGACCACCAGCCCGGCCTGTCGGACGGATTCATAGCGCTTGAGCGCATCGGCCAGCGCGTGAATCATCAGGATGTCAGGCCCTTTCATGTCGCACACGCCCGAGCCATAGACGCGCTGTTTGTCGTGGTCGATGCGGAAGGGCACTTCCTGTGGCGAGAGGATGACGTCGGTGTGGCCGATGAGCACCAGCGGATTGGGCGCATCGGCGTTGCGCGTGGCGATGAGGTGTCGGCCACGCGGCCCTTCTTCGGGCAGGGTGTCATGCCAGCTCAATGAAAAGCCCAGGCGCTCGAGTTCATGCCCGAGGATCTGGGCCACCTGCGTGGTTCCCTTGCAGCCAAGGGTGGTGCGGCTGTCGATCTGACAGACGGTTTCGAGCAGTTCAAGCCAGGGCCGTGAGAGGGGAGGCAGTGTTGACATGTCGGCGTTGTACCCGGCCGAAACGAAAACCGCCAGCGTGCAATGACGCTGGCAGCTGGGTATGAAAACAAGTGGTTGCGTTGGTGGGTTCAGGCTTCCTTGCGAAGCTCATCGCGCGAAGCCGAGTCGTTCACCTGCGGGCCGGGGAAACGCAGTGGGCCGCAGTTGTCATCCGACAGGCTGCCACCAAGCAGGCGCTCGGCCGAGGCGGAGCGGGGGATCATCGATGCGGCCTGTCGCAGGTGAGGCATGAGCTGATGAACGACCTGACCGGGCAGGCAGAAGGACTTCTGCACGTACCAGCCCAGGGTGGCGTTGTAGCCCAGCTGTTCGATGCGCAGGTAACCATGGAGCCCCGCTTCAACGCGAAGACGATAAGCCGTCCCCGACTCTTCGCCGGGAATGGTCACGACTTCTTCTTCCGTCATGCTGGGAAAAACGCAGGGAGGCAGCGGCTTCATGGGCGAGGTTTTCCAGGAATGCGCGAGGGCGATTCAACAGTCAGCCCAAGATGATAACTGTGCTGCGACTAATTCTCAATAGCAATATGTGAAAAATGTTCAGGGGAGAAAGGGCAGCGGGGCGGAGGCCTGCGGGCAGATTTGATTCGTGAAGAGCGATAAGCGTATGCAGGATATGTTCTTGCAGGCGGTTTGGGGTCGGGCGGACCTAGGTCGTTCTCGCGCAGGCGGGGCCCTGTCTTTCATTCATTCGTTCTGGGCAAGATCTGTGGATGCCCGCTTTCGCAGACATGACGAAAGTGGGCATGCTGGCTCCAAGGGGCCGAGATGGACCATTACAGTCGATCACTCCGTGTCACTGATCCTTGAAGCGATACCCCACGCCTCGGACGGTTTCCACCAGTTCGCCCACCGGGCCCAGCTTGCGGCGAAGGGCCACGATGTGCACGTCGACCGAGCGATCAGTCACGGCCACGTCCTGACCCTGAACGCCATCGACAATCTGCGTGCGCGTGAACACCCAGCCCGGGCGACGCGCCAGGAAGTGGAGGATGCCAAACTCAGTGAACGTCAGCTGGACAGGCTCGCCATCGACCGATACTTCCCGCCTGCCCGGGTGGATCGATAGGCTGCCCACCTTGAGCACCGCGGTGGCGTCGGCGGGCTCAGCGGGTTTGCGGCGGAGGATGGCCTTCACGCGCGCCACCAGCACCCGGGGACTGAAAGGCTTGGCCACGTAGTCGTCGGCACCCTGCTCCAGGCCGGCCACCATCTCGCGCTCCTCACCCTTGGCGGTAAGCATCAGAATCGGAATCGATCGCGTGGCGGCGTCGCTCTTGATCTGCCTGCAGACATCCAGCCCGTCGACGCCCGGGAGCATCAGGTCGAGCACCATCGCATCAGGCGGATCGGTCCGCACGGCTTCCAGTGCGGCTTCGCCACTGGTGACACACTGAACCTCGTAGCCATGCTTGCTCAGGTTAAAGGACACCAGTTCGAGAATATCCGGCTCATCGTCAACAACCAGAATGCGCGGTTTACTCACAGATCATTCCTTCATGCAGTGGTCTGGACAGATCGGCTGGTATATCCGGCCCCATGAATCTATCCACATCTCTCACACTCAGCTTGCACAGGCATCATTCTGATCCTCAAGCAATCATGTTTCGTTAAGCTGATGTTAGAAAATGATGAGGATTGGAACTGATGAGAGATTACCCTTGATTCATGATCCTGACATCATGCGGTGAGAACTCTGATTTCTCAGGCCCCCGATTTCCCGGCTTCACTTTAGAATGCATGTCATGACGCAGAATACGCTATCAGCTTCGCCATCGGACCAGCCTGCCATCCGGGTCAGGAATCTGGTCAAACGCTTTGACGACAAGGTGGTGCTCAATGGCATCAACCTCGACGTCAGGCCCGGCGAAACGCTGGTGGTCATGGGCGCTTCGGGCTGTGGCAAGAGCACACTGCTGCGTCATCTGATCGGCTCGCTTCAGCCTGACGAAGGCAGCATTGAAGTGCTTGGCCACGAGATCACCCGGGCCGACGAGCAGGAGCTTAACACAGTCCGGAAGAAATTCGGCATTCTTTTTCAGTCCGGGGCGCTGTTCAATTCCATGACGCTGCGCGAGAACGTGGCGCTGCCCATTCAGGAGCACACCGGGCTGGCCCCGGAAATGATCGACATCATGGTCAAGATCAAGCTCGAGCTGGTGGGCCTGCGCGAACATGCCGACAAATACCCCGCGCAGATTTCTGGCGGCATGAAGAAACGCGCCGGTCTGGCCCGGGCGCTGGCGCTGGACCCGCAGATTCTCTTCTACGACGAACCCTCGGCCGGTCTGGATCCGGTGACCAGCGCGGAGATCGATCAGCTCATCATCGCGCTGTCCCAGAGACTGATGGTCACCAGCGTGGTGGTGACCCATGAGATGGACTCGGCCTTCGCCATCGCCGATCGCATGGCCATGATGGATCGCGGGCGCATGCTGGTGGTGGATGATCGCAGCTACTTTGAAAAACTGCGTGATACCCAGGGCGAGCTGCCCGAAGAACAGGCCCTGATTCGTCAGTTCCTGCGCGGGGATGCCCATGGTCCGATCACTGAGCGCAAGCAGACCTCCAGTTATGAAGAAGATCTCCTGGGACTGACGCCGCCTCGCCGCAAGGTGCCCTCGGTTCAGTCCACATATTGAATTCCGGGTCGGAAGATCCATCACAGAAAGTTTGGCAGACGATGAACGCAAATCGAAATCAGTTCAAAGCAGGGTTGTTTGTGATTGGCGGCATAGTGCTGTCGCTGCTGGTGATCTTCCTGCTGACCGATTTTTCCCGCTGGACGCAGAAGCAGCAGGAGCTGCGTGTGTCCTTCCTGCTGACCGATGGCCTGCGGGGGCTCAAGCCGGGCAGCATGGTGTCGCTGGGTGATCAGAACATCGGCCACGTGCGCTCCATCGAAGACCGCGTCCATGAAGGGCGGGTGCTGGGCAAGGTGGCCATCATCAACATTCCCGCGCACTATCGCATTGCCCGTGACGCTGCCGTGGATGTGGTGGTGCCCACCTTTGGAACCGGGACCAAGCTCAACTTCACCAGCGTGGGTACGGGCGAGCCTTACCAGGAAGGGGATTACATTCCCGCCGGCCTGGCGCCCAATCCGCTGGCGGCGCAGCTGATTCAGGAACTGGGCATTGGCAAGGACCAGACGGCCCAGCTCAAGGAAGTGATCGTCAACCTGCGTGACACCAGCAAGGAGCTGAGCCAGAGCCTGCCCGTACTCAGCCAGAAGCTGGCCGACATCGCTTCACGCATTGAGCCGATGGTTGAAAAGACCGCCCCTGCGGTGGAGAACATCAACGCGGTGAGCGACAACGTCAGGCAGATCACCGAGCAGTTCCGTCAGCGTACGCCGGTGTGGTCGCAGCGCGTCGATACCATCACGCAGAATGTCTCGTCCGTCACGGGCATGCTGACGGAGAAGGATCCGCAGATTCGTGGCACGATCGACAACGTGCACGCCATCACGCAGAGTGTGCGTGAAAAGACGCTGGTGGAAGTGGACACCGCCGTCGCCCGCGCATCTGCAGCGCTGGAGAATCTACGCAAGAGCACGATGGATGTGCGCGGCCTGATCACCGGACAGCGGCCGATCCTTGAACGCGCCATCGCCAACGCCGAGCTGACCACCGATCAGCTCAAGCTCGCGGCAGTGGAAGTGCGCCGCTCGCCCTGGCGTCTGCTCTACAAGCCAGGCGAGAAGGAACTGGAGACGGATAACCTCTACGACGCCGCGCGATCCTTCGCGCTGGCTGCGGGTTCGCTCGACTCTGCCGCGACCGCGCTGCAGGCTGTGTCGAAAGATCATGAGAACCCCGAGCATCTCAGGCGTCTGCTGGATCACCTTGATGCCCGCTTTGAAAGTTTCGAGCAGGCGGAGAAGGCTTTCTGGCACGCCCTGAAAAACCGCAGGCCCGGCCCGGGCAGCACGAAGTGATAATCGATGACACCCGACCTTTCATCGCGATGCTTTGCGAGTTTTTCGCGGTGACTTTCCGGCCGACTTTTTCGGGCTCTGCTGTCGTTCCAGTTCGTTGACCGCGCGCCAGTAGCCCGATGCTGCTGAGAGCTGGAGCCATCGCATGGACTGCGTTTCACTGGCACGCACGCCCAGGCCCTTGTCATACGCAGCGGCCAGCTGATACATGGCCGCGGGATGACCCTCTTTCGCCAGCCGGCGCATCGTTCTTATCGCCCAGGGCACATCCGGGGCAATGCCCAGACCATGCAGCAGCATGTGAGCCAGGGCATACATTGCACCCTCATGGCCGTTCTGGGCGGCGCGGTTGTACCAGTAGGCCGCCGGGGCACGATCATCATCCACATAAGGTTCGAAATAGAGAGATTCCGCCAGCTTGAACGCCGCCTCGGCGGATTCATGGAATGCCCCGGCCAGCAGCAGGGCTTCACGGGTCAGGCGATGCTGCAGCGCTGGGCGCAGGTGAGGCGCCAGCCCTTCGAGTCGGATGACTGCATCCGAGTCCACACGCAGCATAGCTTTGCGATACCAGTTGAACGCCTGTGTGACATTCCGGCGGACACCCTTGCCCATCTCATAACACCTGGCCAGTTCATACATGGCATCCACGTGATAACGCTGCGAAGCGGTGAGCAGCATTTTCTGAGCCCGGGCGTGCTGGTCTTTACGCTCAGGGTTATGCAGCAGGGCGATAGCTTTTTGAACGCGGGCATCGTCGGCGGTGCTGTCAGACGGAGCGGGATCGTAATAGAGATAAACCATGCGACAATGCTCCGGAATAAACAGTCAGGCTTCATGATAAAACTGTCTAGCGTTTCTGGATACTTTTTGCATTGGAGTGAGCATATGCCTTACGTCAATATTCAGATCACTCACGGGGCTACCCGTCAGCAGAAAGCGCAGCTGGTGAAGGATGTCACCGATTCGCTGGTGAACGTGCTGGGCAAGAAGCCCGAGCATATTCACATCGTGATCCAGGAAATCCAGGAGGAAGACTGGGGCTACGCCGGCATGCTGACAGATGACTGGAAGAAGGCCCAGAACAAATAAGCCAGGGGATTGTCAGCGGGCTGGCGTATAATCAGCCTGCATTTTTTTATTCCGGGGGTCATCATGCGGAAAATCATTATTGGCGCGGTTGCTGTGGCGATGCTGGGAGCTCTGGTGTCGGCCGGTGCGATGACGTACTGGCGACAGAAGGCACAATCGCCCCAGTACAGCATTGCTCAGATCAGGCTGGCCGTGCAGACGCACGATGTGCCCTTGTTCGAGAAACATGTGGATGTCACCCGCCTGACGCAGACACTGGCCAGTGATCTGCTCGAGACCGCTCCCAATCCTCCATCTTCCAACGCCATGGCTGCCCTCATTGCTCGGCAGATCAGGGATCAGCTGGCCGCCACGATGCCTGAGCAGTTGAAGCAGGCCACAATTCGTCTGGTGGAGACGGGGAAGTTTGAAATCAAGCACCCGCCGCCGCCTTCGCTGGGGCAGGGGATCAAAGTCGATATGAATGTGACCGACTTCCCTGGCTTTCAGGGTTATTTCGGCGAGGTGGTCGCTGTGGAGGTTCAGGGCAAGCGGGCACTGGTGAGCGTGAACTACCATCTGCCTGATCAGCAGGCGCCGATGGTCCTGATCGCGGCGATGTGTGACATGGACGGCTACTGGCAGGTGGTGGAATTCACCAACGTCCGTGAGCTGCAGCAGGAGTTCGCGAAGAAATATCCTACCGGTCGGCCGACCACGCAGCCCGGCGCGCGATGAGGATCGTTCTTATCGCAGCTTGATCGTCGCAATCGCCAGCGCGGCGAGCACCGCGCTGATAAGCCAGAAGCGGACGACCACCTGCTGTTCTGTCCAGCCCTTGAGGTGGAAGTGGTGGTGGATCGGCGCGCAGCGGAAGATGCGTTTGCCCCCGCTGTATTTGAAGTAGCCCACCTGCAGCATCACCGAGACGGCTTCCATCACAAACACGCCGCCGATGATCAGCAGCAGGAACTCCTGACGGATCACCACGGCGATGTAGCCGATGAGCCCGCCGAGCGACAGCGAGCCTGTATCGCCCATGAACACCTGCGCGGGTGAGCAGTTGTACCAGAGGAATCCCAGGCAGGCTCCGACGATTGCGCCGGAGATGATTGCCAGTTCACTGCTGAAGGGAATGTGCGGAACAAGCAGCTTCTTGGCCAGCTCACCATCTTCCCAGCCTGCGATCAGGCAGAGGATGATGAACGCAAAGCCGCACAGCGCCATGATGCCGCTGGCCAGCCCGTCCATGCCATCGGTGAGGTTCACGGCGTTGGATGAGCCGGTGATGACAATCACTGTCAGCAGTACAAACGCCCAGGGCCAGAGGATGATGAGGTTAGACGATGGAACCCAGTCGACCCCGTTGAACTCCCAGGTTTTCATGAACGGAAGCGTGAGCGCCATGCTCATGGGTTCCACGCCGGTCAGGTCGCTGGTGTACTTATTCTGGCCGTGATAGTAGATGAACAATCCCAGCAGCACCGCCAGGCCGAGCTGGAAGAGCATCTTCTCCCACGCGTAAAGGCCCTGACGCGAACCGGGCAGACGACGAGCCGTGGTGAGCTTGAGCCAGTCATCGAACCCGCCGAGCACCGCCAGCCAGATCATGCACAGCATGCCCATCTGCACGTAGAAGTTGGAGATGTCGGCCAGCAGCATCGTGGTGGTGAAGATGGCGCCGACGATGAGAATCCCGCCCATGGTGGGGGTGTTGGCTTTGCTCTTGGTGATCTGGTTGAGGTCTTTGTGATCGAACTCCGGGTTGTCGCCGATCTTCTGCTTGATGAGCCAGCGGATGACGCGCGGTGCCAGGAGGATGACCATCGCAAAGGAGAAGAGCACCGAGGCGACGGTTCGGAATTCAACATAGGTCAGCACGCGGACCAGGCCAAAGAGGCCCCAGCCTTCCAGCGTGTTTTCCAGTGCTTTGACGATCAGGTAGATCATGGGAAGCCAACTGAGTTTGTGCGCGGTGATGCGCAGGGGTTACGGAAAATCAGGAAGCGGCAGAACCCGGGTTCATTTTCGCTTCAATGGTCGGGATGACACGTTCGAGCGCCATGCCCCGCGAAGCCTTAATGAGCACGATGTCGCCCGACTGAACCAGCTGCGCCACTTTCGCAGGGACCTGGTCGTCCCAGACAGGCAGCGCGGTGAATCGACTGTCAGGCCAGGCCCGGCCGATCTCGCCGGCGGCGAACATTGCCAGCTTGCCAATGAGCACCACGTGATCGATGGCGCTGCGGCCTGTCTCCTGCTGTCGGCTGGCATCGAGTTCGGTGATGAACTGGCCCAGCTCGCGGTGAGTCTGAGGCGACAGATCGCCCAGCTCCAGCATATCCCCCAGAATAGCAATCCGTCTGCCGCCGGGGCCGGGGGGGAGCGAGGCGAGTGTTTCCAGCGCGGCCCGCATGGAGTCGGGGTTGGCGTTGTAGGCGTCGTTGATCAGCGTCAGCTTCTGGTCGCCTGAGCCGATGGTCAGCTGTTCCAGTCGCATCGCCACGCCACGGGCATTGCCCAGCGCCGCTGCCAGGGCTTCATCGGGAACACCCATCCACCGCGCTACCGCGATGGCGGCCAGTGCGTTATCGACATTATGCCTGCCCAGCAGGGGCAGGGAGATTTTCAGACCGGTATCATCCTGGAAGCGCGAGCCCTGAGGCGAATAAACGATGTCATGGGCCTTGTACCCATGCACGCTGAAGCTGCCAAACCAGGCGGTTTTCACATCGGAGGGGATCAGATGCAGATAGGGCTCGAGCCACTGCCTTTGAGACGGATCGCCGGGCAGCAGCACCAATCCGTCTGACTTCACATAAGGCAGCAGCTGCGTTTCTTCTTCCGCTACGCCGGCCAGGTCCTTGAAGAACGCCAGATGCTCTCGGCCGATGCTGGTGATCACCGCCACATCGGGGCGAACAATTTTTGCCAGCGCCTGAATTTCGCCGGGATGGTTGGTGCCCACTTCGACGACAACGAAATCATCTTTCTCACTGGCCGCCAGCAACGTCAGCGGGACACCGATGTGATTGTTGAAGCTCTTGGGACTCTGCGTTCCCTGGAAGCCCGCCATCAGTGCGCTGTGGATGAGGTGGCGCGTGGTAGTCTTGCCATTGGAGCCGCCGACGGCGATCACGCGCACGCCGGCATGTCCCAGGGCATCGCGGTAATCGCGGGCCAGGGTCTGCAGGGCGATGAGCGTATCGGGAACCAGCAGCACACCGGCCGAGGCGGTGTCGACCGCGGCTTTATCTTCCTGACTGACGATGAGCACCGCTGCGCCCGCGTGACTGGCGGCGGTGAGGTAGTCATGGCCATCGAAACGTTCGCCTGTCAGTGCGATGAACACCTGCCCGGTGCTGATGGTGCGCGTGTCGGTACTTACGCCTGTGAGCGCAGCATCAGCGCTGGCGGGGGCTTTGAGCCATCGTCCGTTGGTGACAGTCTGCAGATGCGTCGGGGTCCAGAACGCCATGTCGGCCAACCTTATCTCTCATGCAGACCAGCAGTGAACTGGTCCGGGGGTATCACGCAATGCGGGGTGACGTTCAGCACTTCACCCAGGGGGAGCAGGTCTGCCTGCGACGTTCGAGTGCGGCCAGGGCGTGCTGACGATCATCGAAGTGGCGCTTGGTTCGCCCGATGATCTGGTAATCCTCATGGCCCTTGCCCGCCAGCAGCACGACATCGCGCCCGCCCGCGTGTTCGATGGTGTCGGCGATGGCTTTAGCGCGATCGGGTTCGACAGTGACGATGCTCATGCGATCCTTGGGAACGCCCGCCAGGATGTCCTGAATGATGGCCGCGGGGTCTTCCGTGCGAGGATTGTCCGAGGTGATGATCACCTGATCACCCAGCTCGCACGCGATGGCTGCCATCTTGGGGCGCTTGGTTTTATCGCGATCGCCACCGCAGCCGAACATGACGATGAGCTTGCCCTGACACACCGGCCGCAGGGAACGCAGCACGTTCTCCAGGGCATCGTGCGTGTGGGCATAGTCCACCAGCACCACGGGCAGCTTCATATTGGGCGATGCATCGGGCAGCGAGACAGGCTCAAGCCTGCCTGCGGGTGTGGGGCAGGTGGCCAGCGCGTGGGCCAGCGTGCGCGAAGAAGCAGTGACTGCGTTGGCAGCGGCGACGGCCTGCAGCGTGTTGGCGATGTTGTGACGGCCCACCAGAGGCAGACGGGCTTCGACGCTGCCCCAGGGACCATCGAAGCGGGCGACGCTGTGATCGGCTCCCAGATGCACGATGGTGGCGCGGGTCTGGCGGTTGCACGGGTCTTCGTTGTGGCCATCCTGCAGTGTGCAGCGGATGATGCGGGCCTGGCAGTCGCGGATCATGCGCGAGGCGTAAGGGTCGTCAGCGTTGACGATGGCGAATGCCTCGGCGGGCAGAGCGTCAAACAGCATGGCCTTGGCGTCGGCGTACTGGTCCATCGTGTGGTGATAGTCCAGGTGGTCGCCGGTGAGGTTGGTGAACACCGCCACATCGAATGACAGCCCGGCCACGCGCCCCTGATGAAGAGCGTGACTCGACACTTCGGCCACCGCAGCTTTGCAGCCATGGTTGACCATCGTGGCCAGCAGGCGGACGAACTCAATGGAGCCGGGAGTCGTCAGCTCGGCCGGGTAGACGTTCTTGCCATCGTCGATGGAGACTGTCCCGATCATGCCGCAGTGCGTGCCCGCTGCTTCGAGCAGGTGGCGGATGAGAAACGCCGTGGTGGTCTTGCCATTGGTCCCTGTGATGCCGATGAGGCTCAGCTTGTCGTCGGGGTGGTCGAAAAAGCGCTGCGCCAGCAGCCCGCCGATGGACTGATTGATCGTATCCATCACCATCCAGGTGACAGGCTGGCCCTGCGGCGTGGCGACGCTGACCGAAGGCGAGGTGGTGGCGAGAATGGCCACAGCGCCCTGGGCGATGGCATCGCCTATGTAGTTCTGCCCGTTGCTGGCGTGGCCGGAGCGGGCGATGAACAGCGAGCCCGGTTTGACCTGACGCGAGTCGTCGGTCAGATCGAGGATGTCGATATCCAGGCTGCCTTGCGCCAGGGTGATGTTGAACTTATCGATGAGCTGTCGCAGTTTCATGGCTGCACCTCCGCCTTGAGGCCCAGGGCAATCCTTAAGCCGGCCGATGTCTGGAAGCAGACAGGCGCGGCGCCCCTGAAGAACAATAGGCACTTTGGCCTCAGGTTTTTATCGGCGATTGTGCGGTTCTGGCCGTAAATTCCGGCCTTGAGAAACGGCGTTAGAGATGCTGATGCCACTGCAGCCCGGCTGGTAGTGGAAAACCTGCGTATTCAATGTGAAGAACCCGCCGATGTCGGGCCGTGGTCGACTTGCTCGACGCATGAAGCAGCAGCGGTCGCATGAGCAGGGCGTCGCCGCGGTTCATATCACAGCAGGTTTCTGACAGATCCTGACGCAGCCGGGCGATGTCCTGCGCTGTCAGAACGCCCTGCCGATGCGAGCCGCCAGGCACGCGCAGTCGGCCGTTGGTTTCATCCAACGGGTCCAGATGGGCGATGAGGTCGTCACACTGCTGCGGGGTCAGCACGTTGAGCCTGTCGGAGTAGCTGCAAAAAAAGGCTGTCTATCACTTCGTCGCTGCTTCGTATGCGGTGGAAGCCATTGATGGGGAATGTCGCGCATGATCAGGGTGTGGTCCAGGGTGACAGTGCCTGCGGGGAACGGGGAGCGATCCTCAAACCAAGCCTAATCGGGTGGTCCTGTGTGGATTGGCTGCGGGGCATATGAGGGGCTATGCGAGGTGGGGGACTAAAAGTGGAGCTGGCGGGTAAGGATTAATTATTTCAAGAACTTACGTGATTTTTCATCTGGGGCACGCAAGTCAGGTTAACCCCCGGCCGATACTTTTCGCAGTCCTGGCGCCGAGAACATACTGGCCCGCAGGTCCAGTCATGTCGACTCTGGAAATGCCCGGGTGGGGTAATTTTCCGTATGTCTGACAAACAGCAGCTACCCATTGATACGATCCGCCTGAGCCGGCAGGAACGCCAGCGGGTGATCGAACAGATTCAACGTGACAGCCGACGGATGGCGCCCTCGGACGATCGGCGTCGCCTGCGGGTGGATTATCAGGGTCACGTCGTGGTCTGCCTGAAAAATCCTGACAGCAGTCAGGTGCGTTACATGGTGACGCCCCGCAATCTCTCGGCCCATGGCCTGGGGTTCATTCACGGGCAGTATCTGCATGAAGATCGGCCCTGTGATGTGATGATGTCGAACCTGCGCCAGCAGTGGGTGCGCATCCCGGCCCGGATTCGATCCTGTCGCCATCTCACGAAACTGATTCACGATGTCGGGCTGGTCTTTGATTCGCCCATCGCGCTTGAAGAATTCGTGCTGCTCACCCCTGAGCAGATCATGGAGCATCAGCAGAAACCCATCGTCGGCAGTGCGGCTAAAACCGGAAACGGCTCGCGCCCTTGTCTGACGGGAACTGTGCTGGTGGCCGACGATCAGACCATGGATCGCAGTCTGTATGCGATCTGGCTGGCGTCACTGGGACTGGAAGTTCAGCAGGCCGCGTCACCTCAGCAGATGCACCGGGTCATGGATGATAAGTCCCCTGATCTGATGCTTGTCGATGTCTGCGTGGGGGGCCAGGCCGGGACGGTGATTGTCGAACAGCTGCGCATTGGCGGCTATCAGGGGCCGATTATTCTGATGACCGCCGATGAAAGTGGCCTGCAGCAGTCACTGGCACTGGCCGCGGGCGCTACCGCTGTGCTGGCCAAGCCGGTGGATCGCGACAGTCTGCAATATCAGGTGGAAAAGCTGATGCTTGCGGGCAAAGCCGAAGCCGAGGGAGCCACACAGTCGATCATTCGCAGCGTGTATGCCGACGATGAATCGATGCAGCCGCTGATCCAGGCGTATGTCGCGGAAGTCGAAAAGCTGAGCGAGTTGATTTCGCAGGCCCGCAGTAAGCAGGATGTTTCTTCGCTCAAGCACATCTGCAGCCGGCTCAAGAGCGGGGCGAGCTATGGCTTCTCGCCACTGACCCGCATTGCCAGGCAGACGCTGGAACTGATGGAGACGTCCAGCAGTGTGCTTGATCTGGAGCGGACGCTCGATGAACTGTCGCTGACGCTTCGCCGCATCGCCGCGCCGTAAGCGTGTCATTCAGCCGATCTCTCGTACGGCCCTGGTTCATGGCGAACCAGGGCGTACTTATTTCATCGAGATCGTTGCTCAGTGCGTGCGCGTGACCACCGCAGGGCTGTCGCCGGGGCGAACCCACACGCTGCCACGGCCACGGTTGCCCTGCACGGTTTCCAGACGACGCAGATACGTCTCAAGCACCTGCTGATCGAAGTGAACCAGGAACGAGTCCTGGGCGGAACGGTTGTGGCTGCGGATGGCGTCAATCAGTTGCTGCTTGCTCATGGTCTGTACTCCTCTCGAAGGGCATCATCACTTCACTGATCGACGATGCCCGTCGGCCCCTAGCATCGGCGGGGCATGCGCAGCTTCATGAGCTATAACTGGTGCGGACCTTGAGTCGAAAAAAAGAAAATCTGCATCACCCGCCAGGATGATGCAGATTCCACTTATTTGAAAAGGTTATCGGCTACTTGTTTCAGGCTGTCACATACGTGCTGACCGTCTCGCGGCGGATGTTATTCGTATTCCCGCTGAGCACATCCTCCTCGCGGAAGGAAGTCAGCAGAATTTCGCGTGATGAGTAGCGCTCGCGATCGTAGATGATGTGGATCAGTCCATCTTTGGCCTGCACGCCATCGGGGTAGGACACCTTGATGCGTTCATCGAGCAGCAGCCCGCCTTGCCAGGTGGCGCCTTCGTCGCTGGAGATCCACGCGGTCAGATGCGTGCGAGGCGGATACACCTTGTTCTCCCCCAGGACCAGCTTGGTCAGATCGTGGGAGATCAGCAGCCAGTTGCCCGAATCCAGCACACCCATATAGAAGCGGCTGTTTGGGCAGGGGATCGAGCTGTCGACGCCCTTGGTCCAGGTCTTACCCTCGTCGGAGGAGTAGCTTACCGCCGCCAGGTAGTTGGGATTCACGGTGCGACACCAGCTGCTCCAGCGGCCATCGCTCAGTTCGATGACGTGATGCTCATCGAAGATCGGGAAGTCGATCTCGGCTGGGTTGTTCATGGTCACGCTGTCGGTCCTGGGATCGTAGATGACCGCATGCGGGCCCAGGCGGTCTGCATTCACATCCGGGTGGTAAGGCTTGCACTTCCACATCGAGACCGGCATGAGCCAGCGGCCTTTCTTATCGATGGTGGGCTTGTTCATCATCACGCCATCGCAGAAGCGGCGGGGGGCTGACCATTCGTAAGGGTTGGTGTCAGGCTTTTCACAGTAGATGCCCCACACGCCCGATCGGCCGTCCCAGCTGTTGTTGATCTTGAAGGACATGCACTGGGCCCAGAAGAGCCAGAGCCTGCCCTGCGGATCGGTCCACATGGTCGGGTCATAGACGCGGACATTGGGGTGGGGGTGATGCACGAGCATCCACGGCTTGGCCCACTGGCCGGTGGTTGCGTCGCGGGTGGTGACGTAAACGTCGTTGTCAGGCCCTTCGCCTGCGCCGCCGCCGTACCAGGTGGCCCAGAGGTTCTGGCCGGGCGTGATGCCGATGCCCGGGATGCCCTGAAAATCGATGGGAGGCAGCTGTGGCCAGGGGGTGTTGATGTAGAGCTCAGGCGCGGTCAGAACAGGTTCGCTGGTGGTCATAAGGCTGGGCCCAGAAGAAGGTGGGAGAACGGGTTACAGATTGATCAGAGTGAAGGAAAGTATTGAAAATACGGGCAGTCTTGAAAGGCTGAGGTTATCATGGCCGGTCAATCATGCATCGTATTCCAAGGGAGGCTGGATTATGCCCATCATCGTACACAGTCCATTCAGCGGTCGCCCGGTGAAGATACGTGATGAAGACGTCGGCCGAGCAGTGCGCGATGAGGAAAACCGCATTTTTTACGTCCTCGAACGAGCCGATGGCTCAGGTCACTACGGGGCACCCACACGCTCGGGCAATCCCCGCGATGAGCAGCGATACGACGAGCTGGTGGCCAAGATGAAGCAGGCCAAAGCCTCGGGTCAGGAACAGAGCCAGCTTCAGATTCATGACGCCCGTGGCAAGGGCAGGCCGGGCAGCCTGCTGCGCAAGTTCGTCATCCTTGTGCTGCTGCTGATCATTGCCGCAGCGGCCTACCTGTTCTTCTCCGGTCAACTCGACCAGCTTCTGGGGAGGCAGCAGAACTCGCCTGCGCCCCAGCAGCAGTCTCAGCCTCAACCCCAGCTGCCTGCTCCGAGCCAGCCGCCGGTGTCGTATCTGGGTGTATATGGTACTACCTTTGTGGTGGAGCTGCAGTGCTTCCAGTACGACGCTGCCTGACCGCGCACCATGGGTCCGGGTTTCTTAGGTTTCTGTGAAAGTGTCTGTCATGCGATTTTCTGCAGTGCGATGGTCTCTGGGGGTGATGCTGGCTCTGGGGACGCTGGCGGGTTGTGAACGCCAGGATCCGACCAGTAGTGGCCCGGTGTCTGACAACGCCAAAGCTGTGCTGACGTTTGCCAGCAGCACCGAGCATCACTATCTGGACCCGCAGAAGATCAGCTGGCTTCATGACTTCCGCGTGGCGGAGCTTCTGTTCACACCGCTGGTACGCTGGTCGCTGACGGATATGACCCTTGAACCCGCCGCCGCAGCGAAGTGGGAGATCAGTGACGATCAGCTGACGTACACCTTCCACCTGCGCCCCGATGGCAAGTGGAGCAATGGCGATCCGGTCACCGCACGCGACTTCGTCTACGCCTGGCGTCGTGCCCTGCTGCCCGACATGGCGGCAGACTACAGCCAACTGCTTTACTGCATCGAAGGTGCCCAGGCGTTCTTCGAATGGCGATCGAATCAGATTCAGCAGATCGCTCAGGGCAAGCTCAACGCCGATCAGGCCTGGCAGCAGGCCATCAAGCGGTTCGATGAAACCGTCGCCATCAAAGCCGGGGATGACCACACGCTGGTGGTCAAACTCGCCAGCCCTACGCCTTACTTCCTGCAGCTCTGCGCGTTTGTCACCTTCTTTCCCGTGCATGAGGCGTCGCTGAGCAAGCTGGAGAAGGTCAGTGCTTCCACCGGCATGATCGAATACCCGGCCGAGGTGACCAACTACTGGTCTGACCCCGCGCAGCTGGTGAGCAATGGGCCTTACATGCTCAAGAGCCGACGCTTCCGTCGTGACTTGGAAGCCGTGCCCAATCCGCATTACTTCGATCGCGACAAGGTGGCCAATGGCGGGTGGATTGAAGTCATCAGCACCAATCCGCAGACCCAGCTCATCGAGTTCCGTCAGGGCAAGATCGACTGGCTGCCTGATATTCCCACCGTTTCGCCACTGGCTGCAGACCTGGTGAACCAGAAGCTGCCGACGGTGCATGTCTCGCCCGCTGCGGCGACGTACTTCTACAACTTCAACTGTCTGCCCACGCTGCCTGATGGACGAAAGAACCCGCTGGCCGATGCACGCGTGCGCAGGGCGCTGTCGCTGGCCATCGACAGGCAGACGATTGTCGATCGCGTCTCGCGTCTGGGTCAGCCGATTGCCCGCACGTTTATTCCGCCGGGCGTGATCAAGGAATATCAGTCGCCAAGTGATGCAGGGCACGACTACAACATCGAGCTGGCTCGTCAGCTGCTGGCCGAGGCAGGCTATCCCGGCGGCAAGGGTCTGACCGGGCTGAGCATCCTCTACAACACCGGTCAGGGCCACGAGAACCCTGCCCAGCAGATCAAACGCACCTGGGAAGAAACGCTGGGCGTGGTGGTGGAACTCGAAGCCTATGAGTCCAAGCGCTTCAGTGAACTGCTCAAGGGCAAACAGTACACCATCTCGCGCGCGTCGTGGTTTGGCGATTACATCGACCCGTCTACCTTCCTCGACAAGTTCCAGACCGATGGTGGCAACAACGACAATGGCTGGAGCAACACGCAGTACGATGCGCTGCTTCGCCAGGCGGCGGTTGAGCTTGATCCCGCCCGTCGTATGACGCTCTTCACCCAGGCGGAAACCATTCTGCTCAATGAAGCGCCCATCGCGCCGATCTTCCAGTATGTGAATCTGGACGTGTACGACACCCGGCTCAAGGGCATGAGCGACAACCCCTGGAAACTCCGCCGCCTCGACCTTGTGTCCCGCAGCGGTCGATGAGTTGAAAGGCCTGCATGTTTCGGCTGATTCTTTCACGCCTGATCCAGCTGCCCGTGATCCTCACGGTGATCTTTGTGGTCACCTTCGTGCTGGCATGGGTCGCGCCGGGCAGCCCGTTGGATCGCACCGATGGCCGGCGTCCGCCGCCTGAAGTGCAGGAGGCGATGCTGCGCCAGTACAACCTCCACAGCCCGTGGGCGTTTGCGGGGTCGTATGTGCGCAATGTGGTCACCCGGGCCGACTTCGGTCCGAGCCTGCAGTATCCGGAATTGAGAGTCAGCCAGATCATCGGCCAGTCGCTTCCGGTCAGCGCGGCAGTGGGGGTGGCGGCGCTGATCATCGGCCTGTTCATGGGCGTGATGGCCGGGGTGATCGGGGCACTCAAGCCCGGATCGGTGCTCGATGCCGCCAGCCTCGCCACGGCGTTATTAGGCGTAAGTCTGCCTGCGTTTGTCACCGGCTCGATCCTGCTGGTGATCTTCGTGGGCCTGCTTGGCTGGGTGAGCGTTGGCGGCTGGGAATGGCCAGGCTGGGACTTCTGGACCACCGCCTGGTGGGGCGATGCCTGGCAGTTCCTCAGGCGTATCACGCTGCCTGCGGTGACGCTGGGCGCGATGCCCGCGGCGTATATCGCACGCCTGGTCCGCCTGGGCCTGGCGGACATCATGGCCAGTGACTTCATCCGCACCGCCCGCGCCAAGGGGCTGAGCCATCACCGGGCCCTGTTCCGCCATGCCCTGAAGGTGGCGTTTCTGCCTGTCCTGAGCTTCCTGGGCCCTGCGGCGGCGGCGGCGATGACCGGCTCATTCGTTGTGGAGAAGGTGTTCAACATCCCCGGCCTGGGGGAATACTTTGTGAACGCCGTGCTCAACAAGGATCAGTTTCTGATTCTTGGAATCGTGCTGGTTTATTCGGTGATGCTCATCCTGTTCAATCTGCTGGTTGACATCGCCTACGCATGGGTCGATCCTCGTATCGAGCTATGACCGCGGCCGAGGCCGCCATTTCCGGAAATAGCATTGAAGGTTTTGCACCGCCGGGGCAATAATGTATGGAATCGGTTCGTTTGAACCGATGGAGAGGTAGCACCGTCGGGAAATGCGCCCATGAGCCGAATTGCATCATTACAGCCCCTGGCGGCCTCGAAGTTCGGCTTCGAGCAGGCCGCCCACCTGCTGAACCGGGCAGGCTTCGGGGGGACGCGGCCGCAGATTGAAGCCCTGCAGCGGATGGGGCTCAACCGCGCGGTCGACTATCTGGTGGATTACGATCGCATTGATGAATCGGATCTGCCTGAGCCCCAGTGCGATCCCGACATCATGCGTCCGCCCACTGCCGAGGAGCGTGAGCTTCAGAAGCAGGCCCGCACGGATGAAGTCATTCAGGACCGTCTGCGCGCCGCCCAGCTGTTCAGGCAGGAGCTCGACGCCAAACAGATGGTCGAACTCGAACGCTGGTGGCTGGGGCGACTGATTGCCACCCCTCGCCCGCTTCAGGAAAAACTCACCCTGCTGTGGCATGGTCACTTTGCTTCGCACTACCGCGCGGTGGGTGACAGCTATCTGATGCTCAAGCAGAATCAGTTCTTCCGCACGCATGCAGCGGGCAGCTTCGCCGATCTGGCGCTGGGCATCGTGCGTGATCCGGCGATGATCAAGTTCCTCAACAACAACTCCAACCGCAAGGGCAGACCCAACGAAAACCTGGCCCGCGAACTGATGGAGCTCTTCACACTCGGCGAAGGCAACTACACCGAAGAGGACATCAAGGAAGGCGCCCGCGCCCTGACGGGATACACCTATCAGGACAACGACTTCCACTTCGACAAGCGCGCTGCCGACATGGAAACCAAGACCATCCTGGGCCAGACCGGCATGTGGGATGGTGAAAGTTTCGTCCGCATCCTGCTCAATCGTCAGGACTGCCCGACGTTTATCGCCTACAAGCTCTACAGGCATTTTGTGGCTGACATTGACGATGGCTTTTCTGATCTGGCCAAGTCGTTCATCACGCAGCTGGCCCGGCTCATCTGGACGATGCGTTATCAGCTCAAGCCTGCACTCAAGGCCATGTTCCGCAGCCAGACGTTCTACGACCCGGCCATCATGGGCAATCAGATCAAGAGCCCGGCCCAGCTGCTGGTGGGAACCGTGCGCATGCTCGACATGCCGGTGACCGACATCAACCTGCTGGGCGATGCCATGAACATGATGGGCCAGAAGCTCTTCAACCCGCCTTCGGTGGCGGGGTGGTATGGCGGGCGGTCGTGGATCAACACCTCCACGCTCTTTGTCAGGCAGAATCTTTGTACGTATCTGCTGACGGGCAAACTGCCTTTCCGTGATGGCTGGTCGCCCGATCAGATTGAGCTGGATCCTTCGCAGTTCATTGAAGGCCTCGAACACCCCACGCCCGGGCAGATTGTGGACCATCTGCTTGGTACCTTCTGTGCTGTCAAACTGTCGCCCGAAAGGCGTGAGCCGCTGGTCAAGTTCCTGGCCGACCGGGCGAATCCGACGTCCCGTGATGCGCTCATCGGCGTGATGCTGCTGATCACCGCGATGCCCGAATACCAGTTATGCTGATGACCTTCCCAACCCTTCCGGGGCAGGGGCGGGAGGCAGGAAAAGAAGTTTCATTCCGGGGTCAGGAGATGCCCATGTCTGACAAATTCATGTTCACGCGTCGTCGGTTCCTGCAGACGGGCCTGGCATTGGCTTCGGCGTCGTCGCTGGTGCCCGCATTTGTGCAGCGATCGGCCGCGGCGTCGACCGATGGCGCTGACAGCCGACTCTCCAGCCAGCCCGGTGTGCCCCAGGATCGCATTCTCGTGGTCGTGGAACTCAACGGCGGCAATGACGGGCTCAATACGGTCATTCCCTTCGGCGACCCGGCCTACTACCACGCCAGGCCTCGCATCGGCATTGCGGAAAAAGACGTCATCGCCTGGGATACGACGCAGGGCATCGGCCTGAACCCGGAAATGCGCGACTTCAAGACCATGGTCGACAACAAGATGGCCGCGGTCATTCAGGGCGTGGGTTATCCCAACCCCAACCGGTCGCACTTCTCCTCCATGGACATCTGGCATACCGGCGACCCCCTCGGTGGCAAGGGGCTGGGCTGGATTGGCAAGACGCTGGATCACTACCGCGCCAGCCACAACGGCGTGATTGATCCCACGGCCTGCATCTGCATCGGGAACGAAACCCCGCTGGCCACGCAGGGCAGGCAGGTCAAACCTATCGCCTTTGAAGATGCCAACCTCTTCCGCTGGGCCGGGGCCGATCTGCATCCAGTGCTCGAAAAGGAATATCAGCACATCAGCAGGGTGGGCGCTCAGGGACAGCTGGAAGTTGACCCCGCCAACCAGGCGTCGTTCCTCATGCGTACGGCCCTCGATGCGCAGATTGCATCAGATAAGGTCCGCAACGCCGTCAGCCGCAAGCCTGTCACGAACTTCCCTCAGAGCCGTCTGGGCAGGCAACTGCAGATGGTTGCGGCGATGATCCGTGCGGAAATGCCCACGCGTATCTACTACGTGGGCATGGGCGGGTTCGACACGCACGCCAATCAGATCTACGGTCACGGCCGTAATCTGCGGGAATTCTCCAACGCGATGCTGTCGTTCTACAACGAACTTGAAGCTATCGGCCAGAAGGACCGTGTGCTGTCGCTGGCGTTCTCTGAATTCGGCCGACGCGTGCAGCAGAACGCTTCTAACGGAACCGACCATGGCACCGCCGCGCCGGTCTATCTCTTCGGCTCGGCCGTGAAGTCGGGCCTGCTGGGTACGCACCCGAGCCTGACGAATCTGGACCGTGGCGACCTGATCTATAACGTGGACTTCCGCAGCGTCTACGCCGCGATCCTCGAGAACTGGATGAAGATCGACAGCACCAAGGTGCTGGGGCGCTCTTTCCGCATCCCCAACATCATTCAGACGGCCTAAGCCAGAACTCTCGCTGATCCTCTGAAACAAACAAAGCCCTGGTTCACCGAACCAGGGCTTTTTCTTTCATATGGACAGGTCGACTTCACTGCGCCGCAGGTACGGTCATCTGCCCCTGAATATGTTCATGGATCATGCGGACGAGCTTGTTCTGCACATCGCGCACGTGTGATACATACACCGGCGGATCGAAATCGTTGAACATCAGCGCAAAGGCCACCGTGCGCAGCTCCTGCGGGCGATTCGGGTCGGTCACGATGACCAGCCCTGACAGCGTGGAAACCTTGTTGATGTAACCGCTCTTGCCCAGGACCACTGTTCCCTTCAGATCGGTGAAGCGGTTGCGCAGGGTGCCATCCTTCCCGCCCACGGACAGGCTTTGCAGGAATGGCCGGTTCAGCTGCGGATCGCGCGCCATGGCCACGATGACATCCGACAGGGTTCGGGCGGTGATGCGGTTCTCCCGACTCATCCCGCTGCCATCGGCGATGGACAACGTAGCGCTGCGGGCACCGAGACGCTGACGCAGGAACATGCGCATGGCCGCGCCGCCATTTTCCCAGCTGCCAGGCTGGCCGGTGACCTTACGGCCCATCCGCTTGAACAGGCTTTCCGCAAAGAGATTCTGCGAGTCCTTGTTGCAGCGGTCGAGCACCTGATCGATGGTGGTCTGAATCACATGCAGCGTCTGGCCCGCAGGCAGCTGCGCATCATGGGCCGGGCGGATCACTTCATTGACCACAATACCCTGACTGGCCAGACGATGGCGGATCAGCTCGCCGAAGAAGATCGGCGTGTCATGGAGCGTGACGTTGATGGGGCGGGAGCGACGGCTTTTCACCTTGCCATAGAAGGTCAGCTCGTTGCTGTCGGCTTTGCGTGAAACCCAGAACGTATCGGCATTGCCCGTGACCGAGCGATTGGTGATGCTGATGATCGGCGCATCAGGCCAGATGCGGACCCTTGAGGTCTGGCCTGGCGTGGTGGGCTCAGGCAGCAGGTCGAGACAGTTGTTGTTGAAGATCAGCCCGGTGACCTGCGCACAGTACCACTGGTTGAGCTGGTCGGCCGGCCAGGTGCTGTGGACGAAGTTATCGTCGAACACGCGGTCGTCCACGATGATCTGATCGAACTGGCGCACGCCGGTAGCTGCGATCGCCTGGATCCAGGCATCCAGCAGCTTTTCCGCATCCAGCCCATGGCGCGACAGGAGCGTGGCGTCGCCAAAGGCAGGGTCGCCATCGCCGATGATGACCAGGCGAGGCCCCGCAGTGGGGCCGCCAGGCAGGTAACGCAGCTCGGTGCGGAAGACAAAGTCAGGCCCCAGCGTCTGCAGGGCCGCGGCGGAGGTCAGGACCTTCATGTTGCTGGCGGGGATCATCGGCTCATCGCCATTGATGTCCACCAGCGTCTGCTGGCGGTCCAGATCGTAAATGTAGATGCCGATCCTGGTCTTGCGCAGGTCAGCGGCATTGAGGATGCTCTGTGTTCGTCCACGCAGGTCGGCATGAAGGGTGGACGTGAGCAGCAGCGGCGTCAGGCAGGCCAGGAAAGCCAGGGCTCGGAACCATCTCAGGGGTACAGCGTTCAAGCGGAAATCCTGTCAGACTTAAGGGGTGAAATCCGTTTCCGTTAATCATCGGCCAGAAGGGGCTTCCGGCTTGCCAAGTATAGACCCTTCACCCGGCCGGGTGCGGATTCAGGGCAAAAAGTTGGCGGATAACACGGTGTCTGAAGGCGTGACGAGACGTCAGCGGGCGAGCATTTTTTCGTAAAGGCTGGCATAGCCCTGATGCATCACATCCTGCCTGAAGGTGCCAAGCAGCCTTTCCCGGCCGGCCTGGCCCATACGCTGACGCAGGGGGGCATCAAGCAGCAGTCGGGCGATGTTCTGGCCCAGCCCCTGGGCATCCTGTCGCGGGGAGAGCAGGCCTGTCTTTTCATGGAGCACCACTTCGCCATTGCCACCCACATCGGTTGTGGCAATGGGCAGGCAGGCGCCCATGGCTTCAAGCAGCGTGACTGAGATGGCTTCGCTCAGGCTCGAAAGCACAAACACGTCGGCAGCGGCCACCAGCTGGTCGACATCCTTTCGCACGCCCAGGAAGCGCACGTTGTTCTGCAGGCCAAGCTGCTGGACGAGCGCTTCACACTTGGCGCGGTCATCCCCATCGCCAGCCAGCAGCAGCAGGGCATCGGGAACCTGCTTGACCACTGTGGCCATCGCGGTGATGGAGGTGGTGTGATCCTTCACTGGATGAAAACGCGCCACCTGCAGCACAACAGGCTGGGTGTCAGAGAGCCCCAGGGACTGGCGCATCGCTCTGCGACGCTGGCCTGTGGGGTCGGGGACGAATTTTTCCGGGTCGATGCCGTTGTAGATCACATCAATGCGATGGCCAGGCAGGCCTTCGTTAGCGATCAGGGCATCCTTGCTGAACTGACCGCAGGCCGTCATGTGGTCATGCCTGCGCAGCAGGAACTTGTTGGCGATGACACGCTTGGGCTTGCGAATATCCGGGTAATGCCTGCCATGCTCGGTGAAGAGAATCGGGGGCCTGCTCGACAGCATGCGGGCCGCGGAGGCATAGAAGAAGGGTGTGTACTGATGCGGATGCAGCAGATCCACGCGATGCTCAGCGATGGCATGGCGCATCTTGCGGATGACCGAGAAATCCACGCCGGGCTTACGCTCAAGGTTGATGACCGTGAAGCCTTCATCGATGAGCTGATGCCCCAGCGGACCGGTGTCATCCAGGCAGATGAAGACGAAGTTGTACTGATCGCGCAGCTGGCGTGCCAAAGCAGCGGCGAGCACTTCCGCGCCGGCCAGATAAAGGCGGTGAAGCACCTGAGCGATGATGGGTCGGGATGGATGATTAGCCTTGGTCAATGCACACCATGAATCGTTGAGGATGGATTGTCAGGTCTGAGGCTGGCCGTCGCCAAGGCCCTGGGTCAGACAGACACGGAGCATGTGAAGCGTCCGCCGCCAGCGATAGAGCCCCAGCGGATTGATCAGCAGGGCGCCGATAGCCCGATACAGCGCCCGGCCATTGTAGTGATTGCGCTCAAAGTGCACGCTGTCGTGCAGCAGGTTGTGCGAGAGGATACGCCAGGCCATCTTCGGATTGCGCAGCAGATAGTGTCGCACCGACCGCCTGATGATGATCCACTCATACTTATTGCACCGCAGCATGGACCTGGTGTTGTTGTTGTCATGCTGGCGGTAGTACAGGCAGGGCTCCTCCATCATCATGAAGCAATCCGGCCCGAACTTGAAAAGGATGCGCAGCCACAGATCCCAGTCCTGCGCGGTGCGCATCTGCAGGTCATACTTGCCCACATCAATCATGGTCTGGCGATCGATGAGAGAAGATGCCTGCGAGGTGATGTTGCGGATCGGAAGCATGGCGCCCATCTGTTCGGAGGGAACCGTGTGCACCTTTCCGGTGATCTTGCCATCTTTCCAGTACCACGCACCGCCGCCACACATGCGTTTGCCAGGCTGCGCTTCGGTCATGGCCACCTGACGTTCCAGCTTCCAGGGCTCCCACCAGTCGTCGCTGTCGAGCGGAGCGATCCAGCGGCCTTGCGAGTGATCGAGCGCCACATTGCGGCAGGCCGGGAAGGGCTGCTTATTGGCGGGGTCGATTTTGACCAGTTTGAATCGGCTGTCACCCTGAATGTACTTCTCAACCACCTCGACGGTGTTATCGGTGGAGCCGTCGTCAACGATGATGCACTCCCAGTCCTGATAGGTCTGGGCCAGGACTGAATCGAGCGTCTGCGCGATGTACGCGCCAGCGTTGTAGGCACAGATATTGACGCTGACATTAGGCATGGCGGTTTCTCAAATCATTTCAGACTCAGGCCGTGCTCACGGGTCAATGCCGCGGCGTGAGGCGAGCCAAGGGTTTCAAGCAGTTGGGCAAGGGTGACGTTGGGGGCATAGCGTTCGAGCATCGTCTGCCTGCCTGTGCGGGCGATGGTCTTTCGTTCCTCGGGCGAGGCATTGGCGATGTCGGCGATACCGTTGGCAATATCCTGAGCGGTGGGCATATCCAGCAGCCAGCCGTTGTGCTTGTGGACGAGATATTCACCCACACCGCCGCCTGTCTGAACCAGCACGGGTACTTCACAGGCCATCGCTTCGACGATGCTCAGGCCAAAGCCTTCGCCAATCGTCAGATTCGCTTCCATATCGAAGCTGCGATGCCAGGGGAGCGTGTCATCGGTCCAGCCGGCGAGCATGACCTTGGATTCAAGCTGTTTCTGCCTGATGAGTTCTTCGAGTTTCTTCTTTTCACCGCCCTGGCCCACCATGATCAGCCGTGTGCGGCCGGGATACTGCTGGGCAAAGAGGGCGAAGCCTTCGAGCAGCTCGACCACGCGCTTTTCAGGTGACAGTCGGCCGGCGTAGCCCACGATGAATTCATCATCGCCAATTCCCAGACTGGTACGGTGCGCCTGGCGGACAGCCCCCTCGGGGCAGCATCGGTCAGTATCCACCCAGTTGGGGCAGGTGGTGATCCATTTCGCAGGCACGCGATAGATGCGCATCGCCGAGGCTTTGACGGCTTCGGAGATGGCGATGGCGCGATGCGTGGAACGCATCAGCAGCCAGAATTTCCAGGGGGAAGGCGGCTTCCACCCTGGCTTCATGCTGGCAAACGCCTCGGCCATGCCGTGCTCGATGATGATGAGCCTTTTGCTGTGTCGCCACAGCGCCAGCATGACTGCCAGCTGCACTTCACCAACGATGCCCTGGCAGAAGACGGTGTAATCGGCTTTGTGTTCTTTCAGGGCCTGCGACCAGACTTTGTACTGCTGGCGCGAGTCGCCATAGACAGGCAGGGGGTATTCCACCACCTTCACATTCGACTGGCCCAGATGACGCTGCCTCAGTTCCTTCGTGAGATTCAGCACCGTCACCCTGTGACCGGCTGCAGCCATCGCGCGGGCCCACTGAGCGGTGTGAACACCAAGACCTCCGGCGGATTGATTGGGCATCACTGCCAGATAACTCGCACGCGTCGATTCAGCCACTGCCTGATCCATTCCTTATGAGGAAGGGCCCCTGATCCGGGCCATACATTACTTCATCGGTCGAAAACGCAAATAAGTTCAGATCATCCGGCGATAAGCCGGCCTCGGGGGTCCACCTAACTGGCATGACGCAATGGACATACGCCCGACGGAAATTGAAGTCGACCTTCGCATCATCCGATACCATAACATCGACTTTGAGCATTAACGATCAGGGAACGCCTGCCTGCCAGGAATGTCCCCGTCATACCGTGAAGGATGATTCATGGCACTGCCAGGCGACCGACGATTGCGCATTCTGCTGGTCACCCCGCTGGAGGAAAGCACAGGCCCGCTGACCGGAACCCCGCAGCGACTGGAGCTGATCAAACGCGCGCTGCGCAAAATTGGCGATCTGACGGTCTTTGTGGTCCCGCCTGACGAGGACAACATGACCGCCGCCCAGCTCAAGGAATTCAACAAGCACAGCCTGAAGGTACACCACGCGAATCTGGCCACCGCGGCCTGTCGCAATCTGGCTGCACACAAGCCCAGCCCCAAAGCCCAGACGCTTTATCAGGCTCAGAAGCCTGAAACCTACGATGTGATCTTCCTCCATCGTCTGGCGTCGGCGTGGTGGACAGGCTCCATCGATCCTAAACGCACGCTGGTGGACATGGATGACATCGTCACCCAGTATTACGCGCAGGGCCTGCATAAGGGCAACATCCTGAAAAGGCTGGCCAAGCGCATCCGCTACGAATACATGAAGCGGTCGGAGCAGCGCATGCTCAGCTGCTTCCGGCATGTGCTGGTCTGCAGCCAGACCGACAAGGATTATCTGAATCATCCCAATGTTGAGGTGCTGATCAACAGCTACTGGCCGACGCCTGAGATGGACATCGAGCCGCAGATCAAGCCTCAGGGCGGCATCCTCTTTGTGGGAACGCTGGGCTATCCACCCAATGTGCAGGGGATGGAATGGTTCGTCGAGCAGGTGCTGCCTCGCATCCGCCAGCGCAGGTCTGACACCACCGTGACGGTGGTGGGCCGCTGCGATCCGGAAGTCGCCAGGACCTGGGCCTGGACGAAGCAGCCCGGCGTGGACTTCAAGGGCTCGGTCCCGGAAGTGGCGCCGTACATCATGAACAGCCAGTTCGAGATCTGCCCGCTGCTGCAGGGGCAGGGCACGCGCATCAAGATTGTCGAGTCGCTGGCGTATGGCAAGCCGGTGGTGTCTACGACGATTGGCGCTTATGGCATCGCGCTGGGAGACGATCAGGGCATCATCCGCCGGGATGATGCGGAGTCGTTTGCAAAGAGCTGTCTGGAACTGCTCGATCAGCCTGAGCGGTGTCATCAGCTGGGGCTGGTGGGGCGCAAAGCCGTCCAGGAAAACCTGGGCCCGGCGATGATCGAAAAGACTCTTACGCGCCTGATTCACGGGATGACCGGACAGCCAGCGTGAGGCTGCACGGTTGATTGAAAAGTATTTACATCAAACCCACTCATGCCCTGAGTGGGTTTCTTTCTATCCATTCCTTGTTTCTATCTACAAAAACAATGAACCAGAGGACTGCTGATGCGTCTTTCCAGATATCGCGGGATTGACGAGGCGGGAACCGCGATACACTCTCTTTGAGAGTAGGTGTTCATTCCCTGAAGACAGGATCAGACAATGGGCTGGTTTGGCAAAACGTTCCTCAAAGGCCTGGTGACGATTTTTCCGCTGATGGTGACTGTGATTGCCATCATCTGGCTGGTGACCACTGCTGAGCAACTGCTTGGGGCGCCCATCCGGGCGATTCTGCCTGAAGGCTACTACATGCTGGGCATGGGCGTGCTGGTGGGGGCGGTGCTGATCTTTGTCGTCGGCCTGCTGCTCAACATTGTGATCGCCCGAGCCCTGTTCCATCGCTTTGAACTGCTGCTTAACCGCCTGCCTCTGGTGAAGTCGCTCTACGGGTCGGTCAAGGACCTGATGGGCTACTTCATGGACTCGAACCAGAAAGGCCAGCAGGTGGTGATGGTGACCCTTGGCGGCCCGTTCCTTCATACCTCCGCCGACGGGCAGGGGGGGCATGGCACACCATTCAAGCTGCTGGGTCTGGTCACCCGTCAGGATTTCTCCGACCTGCCTCCGGGCGTGGGTGATGACCAGTGCGTAGCCGTCTATCTGCCCATGAGCTACCAGCTTGGCGGGTTTACGGTGATGGTCCGCCGCAGTCAGGTGGAGCCGATTGATATGAGCACGGAAGATGCCCTGCGCTTTGCGATCACTGCGGGCATGAACGCCAAAGCCAAGCCTGCTCTGGTGGAAGAGATTCTCGAAGTGCAGACCGAAACCCAGCCCCAGCAGGCGGCAGCGCGGGCGGATGCTCAGTAAAAAAAGAAGAAAGCCCAGGCTCCGGGGGAGAACCTGGGCTTGAAGCAATGGAGAGAGTCCCGATCCCGTGTCCGATCGGGAAGTGTGTGGTTATTTGAACTTGTAGACATCGCGCAGGTCGCGGATCAGATCATGACCCTTGACGATGCCTGCAAACTGACGCTGCAGCACATCATTCACCGCGCTGCCTGCGGTGTGGAGCAGGACGTCTTCATACTGCTCCTTGATGCGGTCTTCGCCGCGCTCGGCTTCGATAAGGATGACGTAGGGGTCGCCACCATTGATGGCGGCGCGCATGGCGGTCCAGCCTCGGTGGATGGCACCAATTGTCGAGCCCTCGGTCTGGGCTTCCTTGGCGTTAGCCGTCACATAGCTCTGAAGTTCACGGGCGTTGTTGGTCCGCTCCTGAGCAATCTCGCGGAAAGTGGAGGCCACACGGTGGTCGTCCACACGTTCGGCAGCGGAGACCAGACCCTCAGAACTGTCGATGTTGGTCTGGATCAGTTCCTGCAGGTGCTTGAGAGTGTCATCACTCAGGCTGAGTTTGGTTTCCAATGACATGACTGGCTCCTTTTTTCTTGACCTGAGAATCATTCAGGGGGCATTCCTTATCCCGATTGCCACGATATCCGCAGGCCATGAAAGCCTCATAAAGATCGAATAAGGATTTCTTCATTTCGATGAAGACAGGGCCCGGAAATATCACATCATTCTAAAGAATCATCAGTTACAGCTTAATGAGGGTTTAGGCTTAATTCTCAAGTTTTTCACAGTTAACGTCCGATAGTGGGCGTTAAAGGTCTTATAACATGCGGACCTTTCCGGGACTGTGGTAACCAAAGTGTCATTTCTGATGGGTGTAGCCATGTCAACAGCTGCGGTGGAACTGCGTCAGCGCGTGACGTTGGCGCTTCAGACCCAGGACATGGGCCAGGTGACCCAGCTGCTGGAAGATATTCCCCCCGAAGGCGATGCTCAGCTCGACCAGATTGCCTCCAGGCTCTACATCGCCTGGCGAAAATGGCCTGAAGCAGCTGCGGTGCTTGCCAGGCTGGATCGTGCGGACCCGCAGAATCAGCTCAAGCTCAAGTTGTCCCGGAATCTGGCGGCGATGCAGCAGCATCAGCCGCAGGTGTATCAGGTTATTCAGGACACGCCGGTGGCGGGCATCCATCGGCTGCACATGCTGCCAACCGGGTATCTGACCATCGCTCGACAGCGGCCGGGCAATGCAACACTCTTCCTCAGTGCTGCCGAGGACCCGAACAAGGTCGTCCAGGATTACTTCAACGCCATCAAGGGGCCCTGGAGCAAGGGGCAGGCGCTGGGCCTTTGCAGCGTGGCCGATGGTTACTTCCTCAAGTTCATCGCGACAACTCAGCCTGAGCTTCCCTTCAATCAGACCCAGGCCATCCATGTGTTTGAGCCCGAAGTAGAGGTGCTCATGCACACGATGATGATCCACGACTACTCCGGCCCGGATGGCCCCATCGCGCAGAAGCGGTTCCACTGGCACATCGGCCCGAAGTGGAAAGAGCAGTATCAGCAGGCGATGAATCAGGAACTCTTCCTGCCTCAGCCGACCGTGATGCTCCATCTGATGGGCGATGATCTGGGCGTGACGGCTCTGGTGGAAGACACCCAGAAAGCCGTCAACGAACTGCAGGTTCCTATTCAGAACAAACTCGATGCCTACTACGACCAGCAGCTGGCTCAGGGCATGCTGGCCAAGCTGCTGGGACCCAATTCGCCACGCAAGCCTCGCGTGCAGGTGATGACTTCTCGTTTCACCACCGTGCTCCAGCACGAAGCCCGACGGATCACCCAGGCGTTTGTCGACATGGGCTGGGATGCGCGGCTACTTATTGAGACCGAAGACCACCATCGCATGATGGCCGCGGGCATTCGCAGAGCTGTTCAGCATTTTCTGCCCGACTTCGTTTTCACGCTGGACCACCTGCGCCATGAGCAGGGCGATCTGCTGCCTCGCTCCCTTCCCTATGTCTGCTGGGTTCAGGATCTGCTGCCCAACATCATCAGCACGACCGCCGGCCAGAAGGTGAAAGATCTGGAATGGGTGCTTACGTTCTGCAAGCCCCTGCTGACAGGGCGATACAACTACCCGGCTGATCGCTGCATGGATGTTCCCATCATGCTCGCCAGTGAACCCAGACTGCCCCAGCAGTGGGTCAGTGACGGGTTTGATCTGGCCTATGCGTCGAATCTGTCGCAGACCGTCGAAGCCATGGTCGAGCACACCATCAAAACCGTGGTGGAAGATGAACGCCAGCTGATGGCCCGCTGCTGCAATGCCCTGGTGGAACATTACGCCGCGGGTAGCAGTCTGCCTGGCAAGCCTGATATTGGCAGGCTGATCGCGCCGGTGGTGGAAGCGTACTATCGCGAGTGCGGGAAACAGGCGTCGGGTGAACCGCAGATTCGAGCGCTGGTCGACATTCTCTGGAATCCGCTGAACGTGGGGCTCTATCGTCAGCAGGCGCTTCGGTGGGTGGCTCAGATTGCCCGGGAGGAAAATCTCTCGCTGGCCATCTTCGGTCTGGGCTGGGAGAACCACCCGGAATTTTCGGCGTTTGCCCGAGGCGTGCTCATTCCCGGCCCGGAAATGCAGGAGACGATCCGCCGCACGCGCATCAACCTGAATCTTGAGCCTTACGCCTGTGCAACGCACGTGCGCCTGCTCGACGGGCTGACATCGGGCGGCTTCTACCTGCTGCGCCATCATCCGGTGAATATTCATCTGGCCGAGCTGGCGACGTTTCTGAACGAACACGCTCCGCAGGCCCAGACCGATGATCAGGCCCTGGCGCAGACGCCAGAACCGCATCGTGGAGAGCTTCACAGGCTGATTTCGCTCAACGTCAGCGTCAGCTACGACAACCCGCCCGATGTGGTGGCCCAGCTGCGGGCCTACCAGCGGGCCGGGGTGCTGCCACAACAGGGAGGCGACATGCTGCCCCAGCTGCCTGCGGTGTCGTTCCATGATCTGGAAAGCTGCCGGGAGCGGATCAGAACCTTCATCGGCGACGAGGCAAAACGCCGACAGATTTCTCAGGAACAACGTGCTGCAGTCCTGGAGCGGCTGACGCTTAAACAGGGCATGCAGAGGCTGATAGATCGCATGAGATCGGATATGCTTTTACGCGAAGCCCGAACGGAATCGGACAACGCTTCAACTGACAGTCAGGCAGAACGCAGGATGTGAATGCCCCATGTCGCTGACGCATCGCCCAGAGTCTGAAGATGTCATGGTTGCGCAGACAACCCAGGCTGTCACTGCGCCTGATACGTCAGCCAAGATCATGCCCTTCGATGCGCTGTGTCAGCATATTCAGCAGATCCGCCAGGGCAGGACCGTGGTGCTCTGTCATGGCGTGTTCGATCTGCTGCACATCGGTCACATCAAACATCTCGAAGCGGCTCGCCAGCTGGGCGACATTCTGGTGGTCACGCTTACGCCTGACCAGTGGGTGAACAAGGGCCCCAACCGCCCGGCTTTCGGTCAGCAGCTTCGAGCGGAAGCACTGGCTGCGCTGGCGTGCGTGGACTACGTGGCCGTCAATCTCTGGCCCAAAGCTGTTGAGACTATCGAACATCTCAAGCCTGACGTTTTCGCCAAGGGTGCGGACTACCAGAACCGCCAGAGCGATCTGTCGGGCAACCTCAACGAGGAAGAACTGGCCATCCAGAACGTGGGTGGCCGACTGGCTATCACACCCGGGCAGGTGTTCAGCTCATCGACCCTGATCAATCAGCATCTGTCACTGCTGCCTGAAGAGACGCGCAGTTACCTGGCCGACTTCTCCCGACGACGCGGGTTCGGCGAGATCGTCAAAGCCTTCGATAAAGCAGCCAGCTTCAAGGTGCTGGTCGTTGGTGAAGCGATCATCGATCAGTACGACTACTGCCAGGCCATCGGAAAGAGCTCGAAGGAGCCTGTGCTGGCGGTGCGCCATACCAGCCAGGAACGCTTCATCGGCGGCATTCTCGCGGTGGCGAATCATCTGGCAGCCTTCGCACCTGCTACTACGCTGCTGACGACGCTGGGCAGGCAGGATTCCTATGAGTCTTTCATTCGTGGTCATCTGAACCGAACGATTCAGCCTCAGTTCCTCTATCGCGATGATGCGCCCACCATCGTCAAGCAGCGCTATATCGACAGTTACTTCTTCCAGAAGCTCTTTGAGGTCTACCACCTCAACGACACACTGCCTGATGGCGAATATGACCGTCAGATCACCGCTGCCATTGAACGCCTGGCTCCGCAGGCTGATCTGGTAGTGGTGGTCGACTTCGGCCATCACACGCTCACCGATAACGCCATCGCCGCGCTGGCCAAGCACAGCCGATTCCTGGCGGTCAATGCGCAGTCCAATGCAGGGAACCTGGGCTATCACGCCATCAGCAAGTATCCACGGGCCGATCTGGTGTGCATCGCTGAAAACGAAATGAGGCTGGAATCACGCGATCGTCATGGTGATCTGCGTGACATGATCCAGCAGCTGACCGGTCGAATGAATTGCCCGAAGGTGATGGTCACGCGCGGGTCCAATGGCTGTCTGGTTTATGACGTGAAGGAAGGCTTCGCCGAGATCCCGGCTGTGGCGGGCGTGGTGAAGGACCGCATGGGGGCGGGGGACACCTTCCTGTCGGCCGCGGCGCTGTGCGTGGCGGCTGGTCTGTCGATGGAATCTGCCGGCCTGGTGGGTAACGCCGCCGGGGCTCAGGCTGTGGCCACCGTGGGGCACAGTCGATTTCTGGAATGGGTGGGGCTGCTCAAGCAGATCGAGTGTCTGCTCAAATGAATTCAGGAGACGCCGTATGAACATCCCAGCTGCCGACTACACGCGCATGCTCCAGGCCCTGATCGAAAGCGCCCAGGTCACCACACGTGATGGTGTTCAGCTGGGCATCAATGCCGGCTGTGAGCAGGCCATCGGGATGATCAAAGCCCTTCATGCCGCCGACCGCAAAGCCATGGTCATTGGTAATGGTGGATCCGCCGCCATCGCCAGCCACATGGTCAACGACCTCAACAAAGCCGTCGGCGTACGGGCCATGGCGTTTAACGATTTCTCTCTGATCACCGCGCTGGCCAACGATGAAGGCTACGCCCATGCCTACGAGGCCTGCATTCAGCAGTGGGCCCAGGCGGATGACCTGCTTATCGCCATCTCCAGTTCCGGAAAGAGCGAGAACATGCTGCGTGCGGTGGATGCGGCGCTGGCGGCGGGGGCACGCGTGATCACGCTCACCGGCTTCCGGGCGGACAATCCGCTGCGCCACATGGGCGATCTGAACATGCATATCGCGGCTGAGCACTACGGGATGGTTGAGCTGGGCCATTCGATTCTCGCACACTATCTGACGGACGCCGCTGCCACGGCCCGTGTCAATCTTGCCATCGAGGAGTCTGAGCATGAAATCACCTTCCCTGCCGCGAGTGCTGGTCACAGGCGGAGCCGGCTACGTCGGAGCCGTGCTAGTGCCTAAACTGCTGGCCAGAGGCCATCAGGTTCGCGTTCTGGATTGGTACATCTACGGCGACGTGCTTCAGCCTCATCCGAATCTGGAGCAGGTCAAAGGTGACATGCGCGACAGCGACACGCTGGCGCAGGTGCTCAGGGATTGCGATGCGGTGATCCATCTGGCATGCATCTCCAACGACCCCTCAGCCGAGTTGAACCCCGAGCTGACCCGCTCGGTCAACATGGATGCCTTTGCGCCGCTGGTCAAAGCCAGCAAGCTGGCAGGCGTACGCCGGTTTATCTACGCTTCCACGTCCAGTGTCTACGGCCTGAGTGATCAGCCTGATGTGACCGAAGACCATCCGCTGGTTCCGCTGACCGACTACAACCGCTACAAAGGCCTGTGCGAACCGATCCTGCTTGATGAGCAGACTGACAGCTTTGTGCCCGTCATCATCCGCCCGGCCACGGTGTGCGGTTACTCGCCTCGCCTGAGGCTGGACCTGTCGGTCAACATCCTGACCAACCTGGCTGTGAACAAGGGTGAGATCACTGTGTTTGGCGGCTCACAGATGCGCCCCAATATTCACATTCAGGACATCACTGATCTGTACTGCCAGCTGCTGGAAGAACCTGATGTCCGCATCGCCGGCCAGACCTTCAACGCCGGCTATCAGAATCGCACGATTGCGGATATTGCTCAGATCGTCAAAGGCATTGTGAGCAAACGCGTGCCCGGCCGGGAGGATATGCGCATCATCACCACGCCCAGTGATGACATCCGCTCATATCACATCTCAGCAGAAAAGATCCGCAGGCATCTGGGCTTTGTGCCACGCTACACCATTGAAGACGCAGTCAACGAACTGGTCGATGCCTTCCTGGCCGGAAAGATTCCCAACTCACTGACGGATGATGTGTACTACAACATCCGCACGATGCGTCGTCTTGAGCCACAGCTCGCCATGGGGATGACGGTCTGATGAGCACACTGGCCACGAGTCATGCGGTGGATCGATCAGCTCTTGCCCGCAAGGTAAGGCAGACGATTCTTCGCATGTCCTTCCAGGCCGGCGCTCCTCATCTGGCTTCGGCGCTCTCTTGCGTGGACATTCTCGTGGCGGCCTACTGGGGCTTCCTGCAGATTGATCCCGCACAGCCCAAAGCCGTAGATCGCGACAGGCTCATCTTCAGCAAGGGTCACGCTGCCAGTGCGCTGTATGCAGCGCTGGCGCATCGCGGCTTCTTTCCGATGAACGATCTGGAAACCTTTGGCCACGATGGCGGTCGATTCGCTGAGCAGCCCATCCCCTGGGCAGTTCCCGGTGTGGAAGCGGCGACGGGCTCTCTGGGGCACGGCCTGCCGATGGGCATTGGCGCTGCATTGGCGGCCCGCATCCACAAGCTCGACTACCGTGTGGTGGTGGTCATGGGCGATGGTGAATGCAACGAAGGCTCCGTGTGGGAAGCTGCGATGCTCGCTCCCGCCCAGAAGCTGGACAATCTCATTGCCATTGTCGACTTCAACCGATGGCAGGCTACGGGCCGCAGTGAAGAGATCATGTCGCTGGCTCCACTCAAGGATAAGTTCGCGGCTTTCGGGTGGGATGCCCACGATGTTGATGGCCATGACATTGATGCCATCGTTCACCGCTTGAATCATCGCGCTTCAGGCAAGCCGACGGCCATCATCGCTCACACCATCAAGGGACGGGGTGTCTCCTTCATGCAGGATGACAACAACTGGCATTACCGCATTCCCAATGAGAAGGAACTGACCGCAGCGCTGGCGGAGCTGGCGTAATTCAGACTGCTGATCGTCACGGAAGACACGACCCATGCGAAACATGTTTGCCAAGGTGCTGACCCAGATGGCCGCTGCGGATGATCGCGTGGTCATGCTGTCGGCTGATATTGGCAATCGCCTGTTCGATGACTTCAAGACCCGCTTCCCCGATCGCTTCTACAACTGCGGTGTGGCCGAGGCCAACATGATCGGCATGGCTGCGGGGCTGGCGGCCAATGGTCTGCGGCCAATCTGCTACACCATCACGCCGTTTGTCACCACGCGCTGCTTGGAACAGATTCGCGTGGACCTTTGCTATCACCATCTGCCCGTCATTGTCGCGGGCGTCGGCTCAGGGCTGGGCTATGCGGAACTCGGCGCGACGCATCACGCGTGCGAAGACATTGCCATGCTCCGTGTGCTGCCCGGCATGACGGTGGTGTGTCCCGCTGATCCAGTGGAATTGAAGCTGGCCATGCTACAGGCCACGAGCATCAACGGCCCGGTCTATCTGCGACTGGGTAAGAAGGGCGAGCCTGTCGTCCATGCTCAGGAGCCTGCGTTCACTATCGGCCAGTCGTTGAATGTGAAGCAGGGGAAAGATGTCTGCCTGCTCTCCACAGGAACGATTCTGCCAGTCGTGATGCAGGCAGCTGAATCGCTGGAATCGCAGGGCATTTCCTGTCGGGTTGAGAGCTTTCACACCATCAAACCGCTGGATGAAAAGCTGCTTGCCCGCGCGTTCCACGACTATCGGCTGGTGGTGACAATTGAGGAGCACAGCATCATTGGAGGCCTGGGGGCAGCAGCAGCGGAGTGGTATGTCGATCAGGCTATCACGCACAGCAGACTGCTTCGCATTGGCACGCCTGATGCATTCCTGCATGAGTCGACGCATTACGACACCGCCAGGCAGCGCTGCGGCCTGACAGTTGACAATATCGCATCCCGTATCGCCCAGGCCTGGACGCATGCCAGCACCAGCCCGTCGGCGGTCTTCATCCAACAGGTGAGCTGACGTGAAAACGACTGCCGCAGTTCTGGTCGAAACAGGCAAGCCGCTTGAGCTGATGGACCTCACCATCCCGCCTCTCAAGCCCGGACAGGTCCTCGTCGAGCTTGCCTACAGCGGCGTGTGTCACACTCAGCTTCTCGAAGCCCGTGGGCGTCGTGGGCATGATGCGTTCCTGCCTCACTGTCTTGGCCATGAAGGCAGCGGCGTGGTGCTGGATGTCAGCCCCGGTGTGAGCAAGGTGAAGCCCGGTGATCGCGTGGTGCTCTCCTGGATTCAAGGCTCGGGTATGAACATTCCAGGCAGCGTGTATGACAGCGCAGCTGGCAAGGTCAACGCTGGGGCCATCACCACGTTCATGACGCACGCGGTCATCAGCGAAAATCGCCTGACGGTGATTGGCGACAAACTTTCCATGCGTGATGCGGCCATGCTCGGCTGCGCTGCGCCGACGGGGCTGGGCGCGGTGCTCAACACGGGCCAGTTCACCGCCGGTCAGTCGGCGGTCATCTTCGGCGCTGGTGGCGTGGGGCTGTGCGCCATCGCTGGCGCGGCCATCGCGGGGGGCTACCCAGTGATCGCAGTCGATCCAGTGGCTGCCAAGCGTCACGCTGCACGCGAAGTAGGGGCGACGCATGACATCGACCCGATGACCTGCGATGTGCTGCAGGCCATTAGTGCCATCGTTCCCGGCGGCGTGGACCTTGCCATCGAAGCCACCGGCCGACCTGAGGTGATGGCGCAGGCTCTGGCCTGTGTGCGCCCGCGAGGCGGCGCTGCGGTCATCATCGGAAACGCTCATCATGGCCAGCAGGTGACGATTGACCCCAAGCATTTCAATCTGGGCAAGCAGTTGCGTGGGACGTGGGGCGGCGACAGCCAGCCCGACCGCGATCTGCCTCGCTTTGCCCGCTTCATCGAGAAAGGCTCGCTCAAGCTCGCGCCGATGCTCACCGAGGGCTACACGCTTGAGAGCATCAATCAGGCGCTGGACGATCTTGAACAGGGCCGAGCCGTGCGCCCCATCATCACTCTGGCCGGTGAAGTGAGGGCAGGCGGATGATCATCGGGGTGGACTTCGATAACACGATGGTCTGCTACGACCAGCTCTTCCATCACATCGCCTGCGAGCAGGGGCTGATTGAGGCCTCCACGCCTGCGAACAAGACCGCTGTGCGCGATACGCTGCGAGCTGCTGGACGCGAGCAGGACTGGATCAACCTTCAGGGGCTGGTCTATGGCCGACGCATTCTCGAAGCCCCCGCGTTCCCCGGTGTGATGGCGTTCTTCACGCAGGCGAGAGCGATGGGGCATGAACTGTTTGTCATCAGCCACAAGACGCGGTTCCCCGTCAGTGGGGACGATGTGAACCTGCATGACGCTGCAACCCAGTGGCTGGAAAGACAGGGATTTTTTGATCCGTCACAGGCTGGTCTGCGGCGCGAAAATGTTTACTTCGAGCTGACCAAGCAGGCGAAACTCCAGCGTATCGCGACCTGCCGCTGTGACCACTTTATTGATGATCTGCCTGAGTTCCTGGCCGAAGAAACTTTCCCGAAACACGTTACGAAATGGCTGATTCACTGTGAAGCCTCTGCAGGGGACGATGACAGCCCCCGGCCGCTGATTTCGTGGGATGATGCAACTGCTCAACTGCTTGCACAAAGGGTCCGTGTCTGATGAAGCCGACGCCTTTCTCATCTGTGCCCGATTCGGATTCGCCTGAAATGCTCCAGCAGGCCGCGGCGGTGGTGCTGTCGATGGTGGGCATTGCTGGCAGTCCCGTGCTGACCCCGTTGGCAGGCGGCCGCAACAACCGCGTGTTTCGCGTGGATGTGCCTGATGGTTCGCTGACGCTCAAGTCCTACTTCCAGCATCCCAATGACCCGCGTGACAGGCTCGATGCGGAGTTCTCCTTCATCAAGCATGTGTGGGCGATGGGGCTGCGTTGCCTGCCTCAGCCGATTGCGAGGCTGCCACTGCGCGGACTGGGGTTGTACAGTTTCATTCATGGCCAAGCTGTCACACCCGGACAGGTGACGAAAGAGCACGTTCAGCAGGCGGCTGACTTCGTACTGGCGATCAATCAGCGTCGCCACGAGCTGGCCGGCGCAGAAGCTTCTGCAGATCTGATCGTTGAAGAAAGGCCAGTCCTGGCCGAGGCGTCGGATGCCTGCTTCAGTCTTGTGGAACATCTGACGAGCATTGAAAAGCGCATCTCTGCACTGCTGACGATGGCCGCGCAGGATGATCTGGATCGACAGATGATCGAATTCGTCGAACAGCAGCTGGTTCCGCAGTGGCGCAGGATCAGTGCGCAATTCCGAGAGCGTGTCATACAGGCGGGGGGTGATCTGCAGGAGCCTGTCCCAGCCGATGACCGGGTGATCTCACCTTCAGACTTCGGATTCCACAATGCCATTGAAAAAGACGATGGCAGTGTGGCGTTTCTCGATTTTGAATACGCCGGCTGGGATGACCCGGCCAAGCTCATATGCGATTTCTTTACGCAGGTGGCCGTTCCGGTTCCGGTGGAATATGGCTCGCTGTTCATGCACCGATTTCTGGGATGTCTGAATAATGCTGCTGCGGTGAAGCAGCGTGTGAACTGGCTGCTTCCGCTGTATCGCATCAAGTGGTGCTGCCTGTCGCTGAATGTGTTCCTGCCCGTGGCAGCTGACAGGCGAGCGTTTGCACAGCCTGCCGATGACCGGATGCAGCAGCGTCAGCATCAGCTGGAGCTGGCCAGAGGATTGCTGGCCGATATTGAAACGGGATCAGCCGGGGTTTGTTTTACGGATTAATAAACAGTCGTCAGTTTGCAGAGGGCCGTCATGGCTGAGATCGATTTTCTTTCCGACCTTCACACGCGCACCAAGCGCGATTACCTGGCTCGTGTTACGCAGGTGAACAAAGCCGACGCCACGCGCGTGGCTCGTCAGTTTGGTTTTGATTACTGGGATGGTGATCGTCAGTATGGCTATGGCGGATACAAGTACGACGGCCGTTGGCGCGTGGTGGCGGATCGCCTGGTGGCCCACTATGGTCTGAAGCCTGGCGACAAGGTGCTGGATATCGGCTGTGGCAAGGGTTTTCTGCTTTACGATCTGCTCCAGGCCGTCCCGGGGCTGGAAGTGGCGGGGATTGATATTTCGGAATACGCCATCAGCAAAGCCATGCCGGAGGTGAAGGATAAACTCACCCGTGGTACTGCGGCCCAGCTGCCTTACGCCGATGGTGAGTTTGATCTGGTGATCTCCATTACCACGCTTCACAATCTTCACTGCTACAACCTTGAGAAGGCCCTGCGTGAGATGCAGCGCGTGGGCAAGCAGAATCGCTATCTGTGTGTGGAGTCGTATCGCACCGATCAGGAAAAGGTGAACCTGCTCTACTGGCAGCTGACGTGTGAGTGTTTCTTTACGCCCAAGGAATGGCAGTGGTGGTTCAACCTCACAGGCTATACGGGCGACTACTCGTTCATCTATTTTGAGTGAAAGCCGGGGCCATCGACTATGACCACCGCTTCAACCCTTCAGGTTCCCTATATCGATCTGGCGCTGCAGCATCGCGCGATTAAAGCCGAGCTGCTTGAAGCAGCAGCGTCTGTGATCGACAGCGGCCAGTTCATCCTCGGCCCGGAGGTGGAACTGTTTGAACGCGAGATGGCAACGCTCTGCGGTGTGAAGCATGCCATCGGTGTGAACAGTGGAACCGACGCCCTGATTCTGTCACTCAAAGCCCTGGGCATCGGGGAAGGCGATGAAGTGATCACTGCGCCCAACTCCTTTGTCGCCAGCGCCAGTGCGATTGCCCTTGCAGGTGCTACGCCGGTATTCGCCGATGTGGGGGCGGACTATCAGATTGACCCCGCAGCTGTGGAGCTGGCAATCACCTCCCGTACTCGCGCGATTCTGCCTGTGCATCTGACGGGTAAGCCAGCGAATATGACGGCCATCATGGAACTGGCAGCGAAACATCACCTGGCGGTGGTGGAAGACGCCGCACAGGCCATCGCAGCAGAACATCGTGGACGCAGGGTCGGGTCATGGGGAGATGCGGGCTGTTTCAGTCTGCATCCGCTTAAGACACTCAACGCCTGCGGCGATGGTGGAGTGGTGACAACAAATCGTGATGATGTGGCGGAAAAGGTCAGGCTGCTGCGCAATCTGGGTCTGCGTACGCGTGAGAAGTGCGAGGTCTGGAGCAGCAACTCCCGCCTCGACTCCATGCAGGCGGCGATGCTGCGTGTGAAGCTGCGCTATCTGACGCAGTGGACCGAAAAGCGCATCGCCAACGCCGCGTATTACCGCAGGGCACTGGCTGATGTGAAAGAAGTGATCTGCCCATCCCACGAGGCCCACGACAAGGCGGTGTATCACACCTTCGTCATCCAGGCGCAACGGCGGGATGAACTCAAGAACCATCTGGCGGCCTGCGGTGTGCAGACGGCCATTCACTATCCCATTCCCATTCATCTTCAGCCTGTGGCACAGGATCTGGGCTATAAGCCAGGCTCATTCCCGCAGGCAGAGTCGCAGGCCAGTCACATTCTGAGTCTGCCTGTTTTTCCCGAGCTGACACAGCAGCAGCTCGATCATGTGATCAAGAGCATCAGGCAGTTTTATCAGGGGTAAATCATGCGGGTTCCCTTCTCGTATCTGGATCGACAGTTTGCCAATCTTGAAGATTATCTGGCTGACCTGCGTGCGTATGTGCCCACCGGTGATTTCACGCTGGGCAAGCCTCTGGTGGAGTTCGAGAAGCGATTTGCCGACCTCTGCGGTGCGCCCTACGCCATTGGTGTAGGCAGCGGAACCGATGCGCTGATCCTCTCGCTCAAAGCGGCTGGTGTGGGCTATGGCGATGAAGTCATCACCACGACCAACACATTTATCGCTACGGTCGGTGCCATCGCCATGGCCGGTGCGACGCCGGTATTTGTCGACAGTGAAGATGGCTTTGTAATTGATGCGACGAAGATCGAAGCAGCCATCACCCCGCGCACCAGGGCGATCATGCCGGTGCATTACACGGGCAATGTCGCCGACATGCCCGCGATCATGACCATCGCGAAGAAGCACAACCTGGTGGTGATAGAAGACGCGTGTCAGGCCATCGGCGGGCAGATTGATGGCAGGCCTGTGGGTTCCTGGGGGCTGACGGCCGGCTTCAGTCTGCATCCCCTGAAAAATCTCAACGTCTGGGGCGATGGCGGGGTCATCATCACCCACGACGAAAAGACCTTCGAGCATCTGAAGCTGCTGCGCAATCACGGGCTGATTAATCGTGATGAGGTAGCCATCTTCGCTCACAACTCACGGCTGGATACATTGCAGGCCGTCATCGGTAATCGACTGATCGACCAGACCGGCTTCATCACTCGCAGACGAATTGAAATCGCCCAGCGTTACGATCGCGAACTGGGACAGCTTGCTCCGCATGTAACGATTCCCGTGAGACGCCCGGGCGTGAAGCACGTGTTCCACCTCTACATCGTGCGCGTGGAGCGGCGGGATGAACTGCTGGCGCATCTGACCAAAGCCGGTGTGGAGGCCAAGATTCATTACCCCATCCCGATGCACCTGCAGCCTGCTGCGAAGCATCTGGGTTACAAGCATGGCGACTTCCCACAGGCCGAGGCGGACTGCAGGCGCATTATCACACTTCCCGCCCATCAGCATCTGACGGATGAGGAAGTGGGATATGTGATCGAGCAGGTCAAGGCGTTCTACGGCCGATGATCAGGCTGCTGCAAATCGCGTTGTTTCCGCGATGCTCTGGCGTGCTTGCTCAGCATGCAGGCAGATCGACAATCTCAGCCTGCAGGGTTGTCAGATCCAGCCAGGCGATGGTACGACGGTGATATCGCCAGCCGCAGCATTCACCTGGGTTGATCCACAGTCGGCCTTCGCGATGTTCGATGCGCGGGCGATGATCATGCCCACTGATGATCACATCCGCGCCGATCATGTCTGTAGGCTGCAGCCAATCATAGAAGTGATGCATCACGATGGTGCGCCCGGCCAGCGTCACTCGAAGCGGGCCATCTTGTAATTGAGGCAGAACGCCCGCCAGTCCCTTGAGTTGACCAGGCGGACATCCTGGGACGGCGCGGTCTCCATCGTTGTTGCCATAAATGGCATACACGGGCACGTCCACCCGTTTGGGCGAGAGCAGCAATGCTGCCATGGGGCAGACGTAATCGCCGGCATGAAAGATGGCCTGGACCTGCCACTGCTTGAACATCTCCATCGCCATGCGAATGGCAGGCAGATGATCATGCGTATCGCTGAGGATGCCTATTTTCATTGAGGAATGAGGATAGGACAACGCAGATCACTTGACAATTCCATGGTCAAAGTCAGCAGATGAAGATCTGCAGCGGCCTGCATCTGAATAAAAACGCGCATGACACTTTGTCATGAGCGCAGATGGATACGTGATTCTGAACACCCCTTTAACGCTTGCGCAGCACCATGCCGTGGAAGGGGCGACCTTCGCGGCGATACTTGCGTTCAAAGTTGCTGCCTACCAGTTCGCCTTCGCCGGCTGACTCGGGGCTCTGGTATTCCAGGCGTTCGAGCACGTCGTCGGCTTTGGCGGCGTGTTCTTCCATCCAGGCGAAATAGTCGCTGTGGTCGGTCGCCAGGCGGATGCAGCCATTGGGCTGAAGCTTTTCGACCAGCGTGCGCAGGAAGGGTTCCTGGACGATGCGCCGGCGGTTATGGCGAGCCTTGGGCCAGGGGTCGGGGAAGTAGATGTGGACCTGACGCAGCGACAGCGGAGCCACGTAGCTGCGGATAAAGCCTGCTGCTTCAGCGCGGACCACTTTCACGTTTGTGAGGTTGTGGCGACGGGCGCGGTCGGCGGCGTACTTCCAATAGGCCTTGGCCCACTCGATGCCAATGTAGTTCACGTTGGGCGTCAGGGCTGCCTGCTGGACGAGGAAGGTTCCCTTGCCTGAGCCGATTTCGATTTCCAGCGGCTTGTGGCTGTTTTCAGCGCCGAACCAGGTGGAGAAATCGATGAAGCCCTGGTCGATAGGAGGCAGTTCATCCTGGAAGATGCCAAAGCCTTCGACGTTCATGTCTCGGCCATGTGAGAAAGAGTGAGCCATAAAAACGGGAAATCCAAAAGAGTCAGGTGGAGCGTTGAAAATCGGGTCACATCGTCCCCACTCAAGCAGGGACTGGGGGGAACTTGCTGATTACTGCGGATGCCCCTGGATCGCCACCTGTGGGTGGACGACACAAGGGCAAGCGGATTACTTACGGGGATAGACGAAGTCGATCTCGCCGACGTCGGGAACGATGCCCGCTTTAGCCGCGTCGGAGAGCAGCTGATTCACCGCACGTCGGCCGCGATCGCCGTAGTCGAGCGTCCAGTGGTTCACGTACATGCCCACGAACTCGTCGGCCAGCTGGGTATCGAGCCCGCGACCAAAGCCCATGGCATATTCGAGCGATTCCTTGCGGTGTTCCAGCGCGTATTCGATGGAACGCTGCAGGATGGTGCACACTTCGGTGAGCGCTTCGGGGCCCAGATCGCGGCGGATGGCGTTGCCTCCCAGCGGCAGGGGCAGGTTGTACTTTTCCTGCCACCACTGGCCCAGGTCGACGATCTTTTCAAGGCCGGCTTTCTGGTAGGTGAGCTGACCTTCGTGAATGATCAGCCCGGCGTCGAATCGGCCGGCGACCACTTCATCAATGATCTGGTCGAAGGGAACCACCTCATACGTGAAGTTGTCCTTGCCCAGCAGCAGTGACAGCGTGAGGAACGCCGTAGTGCGCTTGCCCGGGACGGCGATCTTCACCTTGCGCAGATCATCGATCGACAGCTTGCGGGGGGCCACCACCATCGGGCCGTAGTTTTCGCCCATGGAGGAACCACAGTTGGTCAGTGCGTACTTGTCGGCTACGTAGGGGTACTGGGCGATGGAGATGGCGGTGATCTCCAGCTCGCCGTTTTCCGAGCGGTCGTTGAGGGTCTGAATATCCTGCAGGACATGGACGAAGTCGTACTTGCCTGTGTCGATGCGGGCCGTCTGCGGGCGAATGTCGCCCAGCGGATTGGTGGCGTTGGCCAGGGGGAACCACATGAAGGCGTCGTCCGGATCGGGAGAGTGGCCGATGTGGAGCTTCACGCGGGCTCGCGTGTCAGAGCTGTTGGAGGAGGATTGCGTCACGGTCAGGGCTCTCCAGTAGGACAAACGGAAACAGTCAGCAGTTGATCAGTCAGGCCTGTGGGCATGACCGGGCCGGCGGATGCCGGCTGCAACATCATACACGTTGTTGAAAAAGGGTCGGTCAGTGAGCCAGCGGGCCCCGGGCCTGCGTGCGGGCCAGAGTGATGCTGCGACGCAGGATGTCGGCCACCAGACGCTGTTCGAGATCGGTATCCCGGCCGACGGAGCGCCAGTAGTTCTCCGAAACCTGTTTGTCCTTGAGAGCCTGAGGCGACGCGGAGAGGTTGCGCATCATCCTGCCTTCGGCGCTGGAACCGGTGAGGTATCGCCGGGGGGCTTCCACCTGCTCGATGATCACCTGCGTTTCGAGCATGTAGCTGTCGCTCACACGGGTGACGGCCGGGGAGGTGGCAGCGGCGGGGGTATCACTCTCGGCGTTGGCCGGGGTGGAAGGCGCGGGAATCAGACGGATGCTCACCCGCCTGCGCTGGAAGTTGAGGGTGCTTTCGACGGCCTGTCCGACGGTGGTGTTATCGCGATGCCAGGGCTCGAACGCCGAGGGCGAGGGGCGGGGATGCGTCGTCACCACGCCAAAGCGGTAGTCCTGACGGTCAAGGTTAAAGCCGTTGTCCTGCAGGACATCCAGGGAGGCCTGGAAGATGCGGTCATACTCGGTGACATCGATTTCAACCGGGTTGCTGATGACCGGGGTTCGGCTGGCGCAGGCCGTCATGGACAGCATGCTCAGCACAATCGTCAGGATCGATACAACCCGCATCGTTTGCCCAGTTTTCTGAATGACGTTCATAGAGGCTCAGTCTACCGGGGTAATGATGTTTTGGGCAACCTGACAGGGCATATTCGACATCAAGCGAGGGTGAAATTCGGTCGATGGGTGGAGTGTCCAACTTTGCTGGAGAAGCAATGGCTACTCGCCGGTCGAATGACCCAGTCGCCGCGGCAGTGCAGTTACCCCCGCGTCAGCGCTACAGTTTGCAGCGCAAGCTATTGCTTTGGACGCTGGTGCTGATGGTCACGCCAATGCTCTTTTCCAGCTTCTGGCTCAGCCGAGTGAATCGCCAGCTGCTCGAAAAGCAGCATGCCGATAACGCCATTCTGGTGAGTCAGACGATGGCCTCGGCTTTATCAGGCAGACTGACCCTCGAAGCCGCCCGTGCGGGCGAGCTGCGCAGCTCCGTCGCCCCCATGCTCGCTGCATTGGAGCGCGACCAGCGACTGGCGTTTGTGGTGGTGGCCGATACCACCATGACCCCGCTTTATCGCTACGCCGTGGATGGCAAAGCCTGGGCTGCTGCGTCGGAGCATCTGGAGAAAGCCGGATCCGGGACGCTGAACGTCGATAAGCCTATCTATATTCCGGGTGAGCAGGATCTGGTCATCATCAAGGTTCCGATCTGGAGCGAGCCTTTTGTCGGTCGGCATATCACGCAGTCGCCCAAGCTGCAGGGCTTCTTCATCCTTGCGATGCGTGAAGATGTGATGTCCAAAGCGGTGGACCACCTGCGGACGGCGCAGATTACCGCCATCGCGGCGATGTGTCTGCTGTTCCTGCCTGTGGTCATCTGGGCGGTACGCCGCTGGTGTGCACCCCTGCGGGCGCTGCTGGAAGGAACCCTGCGTCTCTCGGCCGGCGAAGCGCCGACGCCTGTCCCCGTTCGATCTCAGGATGAACTGGGGGCCCTGGCGCACTCCTTCAACCATATGTCGCGCAAGCTCTACTTCACCAGGCAGCAGCTTGAACGTGCCAACGAAGTGCTTGAGCAGAAGGTCATCAACCGCACAGCCGAGCTGGAAAGGCTCAACCGCAAGCTCGAGTCCGAAATCCATGACAAGAACGAGTTCCTGCGGGCCATCTCGCATGACCTTGGGGCGCCGCTGCGCAATATCAACGGCATTACCAGCGTCCTGCTGATGAAGTATCGCAATCAGTTCACGGAAGACACCCTGGTGAAGCTTGAGCGGATCAGTGCCAACGCCAAAGTCCAGGCCGATCTGATCAATGACCTGCTTGAACTGTCGCGCATCCGCTCGCGGCCGGGCAAGCGTGAACAGGTGGATCTGAATGAACTGATGGCGCAGCTGCGCGATCAACTGGCTTTCGATCTGGAAAAGGCCCGCATTGAGCTGGTGGTCATGCCCGGTCTGCCTGTGGTGATCGCCGAGCGTACGCGCATGAGGCAGATCTTCCAGAACCTGCTGGATAACGCCATCAAGTACATGCTCGACGCCACGACTCGCAGGATCACCGTCAACTGTGTGACGGAAGGGGAATGGTGGCATCTGACGGTGGCCGATACAGGCTGCGGCATTTCGGCCGAGGACGTTCCGCACGTCTTTGACCTGTTCCGCCGGGCGACCCATTCCAACTCGCATCAGGTCAGTGGTCGAGGCGTGGGCCTGTCGACCGTCAAGACCATTGTGGAGCACTATGGCGGGCGTATCTGGGTGGAAAGTGCGCTGGGTAAGGGTACCACCTTCCACATCACCTTCGACCGCAAAGCCATGACTACCCGCGCGCAGCCGACGGATGTGGTGACCGCTGCTCTTGGCGAGGCCAGGCCGACGGACAGTGAAACACAGGCTGGAGATACGCCTGAAATCAGAAAACAGGAAAATAAGTCTCCGATTTTGGTCAGGAGATAAATCACCCCTTCGTTTTCGCCGATGTTGGACATGAAAGGCAGGGAGTCTGACGGATACCCGTGATCCGGGCTTTTTCTGTGGGTTTCATTTCGGGCTGGTTTAAGAGGTACAGGGGCACAGATTCATGAAACAGACGACCCCTCCACGACTGCTTCTGGTGGAAGACGATGCGGATACCGCATCGCTGATGATTGAAATTCTGACGGATCATTACGGCACTAATTCCATCCAGCACATCACGCATGTGGGCGCTGCCAGTGCGGTGGATCTCACGCAGGTCGATCTGGTGCTCTCGGACATGAACCTCCCTGACGGGACAGGCCTGGAACTGCTGGGCAAACTGCTGGCCAGGCGAGCCGATCTGCCCGTGGTGCTGGTGACAGGTGAAGGCATTCTGGAAAACGCGATCACCGCACTGCGCAACGGGGCATATGACTACGTGCTCAAAGCCGGCGATTATCTGATGGCCATCCCTGAGATCGTGGAGAAGAACCTATCGCTCTGGCGGGTGAAGCAGGAAAACCATCAGCTCAACACCAAGCTCCAGCAGACGCTGGAAGAAGTGCGGATCAAGAATCGGCAGCTTGAAGAAGCTGTGCGTCAGCTTCAGACCATGGCTGCGACCGATCCACTGACCGGTCTGGCCAACCGCCGGGCGTTTAATCAGTCGCTGGCTCGCTACTTCGCCGATGCGTCGCGTCAGGGGCATGACCTGACGGTGATCATGGTCGACATGGACAATTTCAAGAAGCTCAACGACACCCTGGGGCATCAGCGGGGGGATGAAATCCTCCAGGCGGTGGCGCAGTGTCTGGAGGCAAGCTGTCGCAAGAGTGACGTCATCGGCCGCTTTGGGGGGGATGAATTTGTCGTTGTGCTCCCCCAGACCGATCCACTGGTCGCCAGGCAGGTTGGCCAGCGCGTGTTTGATTCCTTCGACCGCCACCTGAGTCATGGCGCCGGGCGGGATGCAGCGGCATGTGACGTCTCGCTGAGCATGGGCATCGCCAGCCTGAGCCTGACCCAGCCTCAAACGCCAGATCAGCTGCTGGCCCAGGCCGACCATGCGCTCTACCGCGCCAAGAACTCGGGTAAGTCCCGCATGTCGGTCTATGGCGTGCAGGAAAAGCCCATCCCGGCCGAAACGCTGGTGCATTGATCTTTCTGATTATCCCGCCGATGCTTACAGCCTGCCTCCTTCAGGCGGGGCGTGTGCTTATCCCTCACTTGGCCCGTCTGGAATCTCATGCGACAATGCTTCATCCTTTGATTCTGTGATGGAGCGATTGTGTCCTCAGAACCCTGTCCGTATGTTTCTCGTGGTGGATTGAAACTCCAGGCGGCGCTCGACGCCTTTGGGGTGGATGTCACGGGCAGCTGCTGCGCCGATCTGGGCTGCAATGCGGGCGGGTTTACCGACTGCCTCCTTCAGCGGGGGGCGACACGCGTGTTTGCGGTGGACACTGGCTACGGGGCCCTGGCATGGAAGCTCAGGCAGGACCCACGTGTGGCGGTCATGGAACGCACCAACGCACTGCATGTCGATACCTCGAAACTTGAAGGCTTTGAGCCTTGCGCATTTGTGGTGATCGATCTGGGCTGGACACGCCAGAACAAAGCCATCCCGGCGGCTCTGGCCTGGCTGGATAAAACCAACCCGGCCGCCCGCATCATTACCCTCATCAAGCCCCACTACGAAGCCGATACCCAGACCCTCTCGCGTGGCCGAAAGGGGGGCATCCTCACCGATGACGACGCCCGCGTAGTGGCCCAGCGGGTAATCGACGAACTGCCTGCGCTTGGTGTGAAGGTGCTGGGCGGCATCGAATCGCCCCTGCGAGGCGGGGCTGGCAAGGGCAAAGCCGGGAACATTGAATTCCTTGCATTATTGGAACGGGCCGGCTGAAGCCGATACATCTATCTGAACAGGCACGGACGCCATGACTCAGAACACAAACCCATCCTCACCCACCCGGCTGATCGTGGTCATTGCTCGCGCAGGCAGCAAAGGCTTGCCCAACAAGGCCATGGCGTTGCTCGACGGCCGCCCACTGATCGCCTGGACGCTCGAACACGCCCGCGCTTCCACGCTGGCATCGGGCATCATTGTCAGCTCCGACAGCCCGGAAATCCGCCAGGTGGGGCAGCAGATGGGGGTTGATGTCTGCGATCGCCCGTCAGCGCTGGCCAGCGATCAGGCCACTATCGACTCGGCGGTGCGGCACGCCGTGGAAACCTGGGAAACCCGTCATGGCCGATCTGCCGCCCAAGTGGTGATTCTTTATGGGAACATCCCGCTTCGCCCGATGGATCTGGTAGACCGGGCCCTGGGGAAGCTGGACCAGACCGGTTGCGACAGCGTGCAGTCGGTGTACCCGGTGGGCAAGACACATCCCTTCTGGATGAAGAAGCTCGCAGGCCCGTCGCAGGATGTGCTGGAGATGTATCAGCCTAACGATGTGTACCGCAGGCAGGACCTTCCGCCGGTGTACATGCTTGATGGCGGCATCATCGCCCTGACCCGACAGAGCCTGTTCAACTTCGACCCAGAAGGGCGTGAGCCTCACCGTTTCCTGGGCAGGGACCGCCGGGCCATCGTGACCGAGCCGGGTGACGTGGTGGATGTGGACACCCCACTGGACCTGCTGCTGGCCGAAACCATTCACAACTATCGCAAGCAGAGCGGAAGTCGGACATGAAGCATGGCATGACGATAGCAGGTAGACGGGTAGGCCCGGGTGAGCGTTGTCTGGTGATCGCCGAAGCAGGTGTGAACCACAATGGCAAGGTCGATCTGGCACACCAGCTGGTCGACGCCGCAGCCGACGCCGGGGCTGATGCCGTGAAGTTCCAGGCCTTCAAGACCGACTGGCTCGTCACTCCCGATGCTCCCCGCGCCAAATACCAGGCAGCCAACACTGGCTCCAACGAGTCCCAGTATTCCATGCTCAAAGCCCTTGAACTGGGGGCGAAGGATTTCGCTGCCATCAAGCGTCACTGCGAAGACCGGGGGATGATCTTCCTCTGTACGCCTTTCGATGTCCCCAGCGCCGACATGCTGGCGAATCTGGGTGTCCAGGCCATGAAGATTCCTTCGGGTGAAGTAACCAACACGCTCTTCCTCGAACATCTGGCGACGTTGAATCTGCCCCTGATTCTCTCGACGGGCATGGCGTCGATGGAGGAGATCCATCGCGCGGTCCAGACGCTCCGCCGACCTGCCGATCATGCGGGGCTGGTGGTGCTTCACTGTGTGACCAACTACCCGGCCGCGCCGCAGGAGGTCAACCTCCGCGTCATGCATACCCTGGCCCGTGAGCTGGATGTGGCGGTGGGGTTGTCGGATCACACCCTGGGTGTGTACGTCGCCATCGGTGCTGCGGCGATGGGGGCGTGTGTCATTGAGAAGCATTTCACGCTCGACCGGAATCTGCCCGGGCCCGACCATCGCGCTTCGCTCGACCCGGCCGAGCTGGCCCAGCTGGTTGAAGGCGTCAGGCAGATCCACGAAGCCATGGGCGATGGTGTGAAGCAGGTCTCGCAGGAGGAACATACCACTGCGGGTCTGGTCCGTCGCAGCCTGGCTGCTGCCTTACCGATTCCTCGGGGAACGGTTATTACCTCATCAATGCTCACCACCCTCAGGCCGGCCAGTGGGATTGCGCCGCACCTGGCGTCGCAGGTCATCGGCCGACGCGCGGCGGTGGATATTCCCGCCCGCAAGCTCCTGTCCTGGGACGATGTGGCCAGTGAAGCGGTGGCGGTGTGAAGTCGTGTGAATGGCCGGTGGACAACCTTTTTCGAACCGATCGGCTGTCATGATCGTGCGGTCAAACCATGGTTATAAGGCACCAGACTGGGGGCTTTAACCATTGGTCTGTGGGGAAAAATCGGAAAGTAGGGGCTCTGCGCATTCTCTTTGCAATCTTTCGATTTTTCCTCTTTTTTTTCGGCAACGCCACGATATAAATCTACTCATGGATCGGTGTCCGCTGTATGCGGACGGCAACATTGATGGAGGTCGCAACGCGCGTCTTCATGGATGATCCCGGTGGGCAACGTCTTGGCCTTGCCCCAATTGAACTGGCCAACAAGTTCGACTTCGAATCTGCCTTTTCAAACCTCGCTCAGCCACTCTCGGACTATTCCTTCGCATGCAACTACATCTGGGGGTCAAGCCTCAAGCTGTACTGGCTGCAGACGGATCGTCACCTCTGTGTCTTCGCGAATGGCACAGGGGACCTGACGCTGCTCGTTCCACCCATTCCTTACCAGGGTGCGAATGATGCAGATATGCGCGACTGCCTGGGCCGCTGCTTCGACATCATGGATGCGTACAACGCCGTCCATGCTCAGCGAAGCTGCTCGCGCATCGAATACGTTTCCGATGAGCTGCTTGAGCGTATCAACACCGCCACCGTGCGTGGACCGCTGAATCTGGGTGCAACGCCCATGAGCGGTGACTATGTCTATGACATGGCACGCATGATCGATCTGGCTGGTGGATCGCTTAAATCCAAGCGACACGCTCGCAGCAAGTTTCTGCGTGAGCATCCTGATGCTCGCGTCGTTCCCTACGACAACACCTGGAAGCAGGCCTGTCTGGATGTGCTGGATCTCTGGCAGCATCATGGCGATGAAACGCACGCTGGAGAAGTTAATGAGGACCGCATCGGCTCGAATGAGCTGCGTCATCGTGACACGCTGGCTTCGCGTTGTGCACTGGAGAACTATCAGCAGCTTGGCCTGACGGGGATGGTGCTGCTGGTGGGGGATAAGGTGATCGGCTTCACGTTCGGCGAGACCATCTCAGCCACCCAGGCCTCGATCCTCATCGAAAAGACCGACTACCACTACGACGGCGCCGCTCAGTACATCTTCAGTGAGTTCTGCAGGCTTTACTGGTCGCACCTGCCCGAGTGCAATGCCGGCGACGACTGGGGTTTGCCCAAGCTGCGCTTCACCAAGCAGAGCTACAGGCCAGTGCGCATCCTGAATAAATCGGTCCTGGCACGGGCGAGTATTCCCCTGGTCATGGGCTATCAGGGCAGTGGGGGCAATGATTCCACCGCTGCTTCTGACCATCCTCTTCAGGACGCGACCGATGCTTCGCTCGAGTCGTCGATAGAAGAGATGCCCTCGGCTGCAATGTTCCGCCGGCATGAGGAAACCCAGTCTCTGATTTCCACGGGACCGGAAAGAGTCTTTGATCTGAACACATCTTCCGGGAACTCGCCCGACGTTCTGGTTGAGCCTGCCACGATGTCGGATGTCGACGCCATTCTCAGGCTTGAAGCCGCATGTTTTGAATTTACGGAAGAGCGGTTCTGCCGCCGCCAGGTGCGGTCGCTGATGACCAATCCCCGCGCCACGGTGCTGGTTGCCCGGTTTGAAGGGCAGGTCGTGGGCTGGCTCTCCACGCTCATCCGTCAGGATCGTGCGGGCAAGGTGGGGCGTATATATGCCATCGGCGTCCACCCGCAGATGCAGGGCAGACACATCGGCCGACTGTTGCTGGAACACGGCCTGAACCGGCTGATCCAACTGGCCCCCAGGCGGATTGTGCTGGAGGTGCGTGAAGGGAACGATGCAGCCATCAGCCTGTATCGCAAACTGGGATTCGTCGATCAGCAGTTCCTGCCTGACTACTACGGCCCGGGCAGGCATGGCTACCGCATGCACCACCCGCTGACGGGGACAGCCGCCACGGTCCGGGAAACCTCCTCCGCCCAGGAGACCCGCAACCCCTGAGTGACGGGTGGATACGCCGGGGCTGCCATCTGTAACGATTGATATTGTCAGGTTTTCGAATCAGACCATTCCTTTTTCGAGGAATGGTCTGTTTTTATCCGATAATGCGTTAAGCGCCTGATTTATCCCCATGGTACTCAGGCAGATGTTTTGCCCCCTCCAATGGGCTACCATGTCGAAAGCATCATTGGGTTCCAACCCGTTGGATCAGTGAGTCAACAGGACCATGACGCAGGATCAGGCGACAGACCAGTTCAAGCATCCGGGGGGAGGTGGAACGTCAGGGGCGACCCAGGTGGCCGCTGACGCCGGTGCTGCATCTGTAGCCCGAACCCCCGCCAGGCAGCCCACCCCCTGCGGGCTGGGGCAGATTCTCAATCTGGATCAGCTTCGACTGATGCAGCAGAGCTTTGCCCAGGTCACCCGCGTCAAGCTCACGGTTCTCGATGAGACAGGCCAGCCGCTCAAGCCCTCGGCTGTCTCCGCGCCATCCACGATGCCCGCGCCCGACAGCCCGCTGGAACTGCCCGAAGTCCAGATGGGGCCCGATGGCAAGTACACCATCCCGATTGTCGTTTCAGGCCGGACGGTGGGCAGCTTCGTGATGGAGCCCCAGAAGGGTGCCCCCGATTCCGATAACGCTGCTGCGGTCCAGTTGCTGTACCTCTGGGCCAATGGCATTACGCGTGTCGGCTACCAGGAACATGAACTGCGTCAGCGCATGGAAGAGCTGGGCACGCTGTACAAGCTCAGCACACTGCTGACATCCCACCGTAATCTGCAGCAGGTGCTCGATGCTGCTGCCAAGTCTGCAGCGCAGGCGCTGCGGGTGAAAGCGGCGTCGATCCGCCTGCTGGATGAAACCAGCCGGGAGCTGGTTCCCCGCGCGGTCTACAATCTGTCGCCGGCCTATCTGAACAAGGGGCCGATCAACGCCGACAAGAGTGAGCTTTACCGCCGAACGCTGCAGGGCGAGGTCATGTACGTCGAAGACATGGCCACCGACCCGCGCGTGCTCTATCCGGAAGATGCCCAGCGTGAAGGCGTGGTGTCGATTCTCTCGGCCCCGATGATTTATCAGGGCAAAGCCATCGGCATCGTCCGCCTCTACACGGCGGAACGCAAGCGATTCAACGATTTCGACATCAGCCTGGTGCGTGCGGTGGGGCAGATGTGCGCTACCGCCATCGAAAATGCCAAGCTCGACGCCGAGCGCATCGAAGCGATGCGTGTTCAGCGACAGCTCCGCCTGGCAGCCGACGTGCAGCGTCGCATGCTGCCTCCGGCGCCGCCTTTGTATGGCCCCTTCGAGATCGCCGCGCGTTACGTCCCCAGCTTTGAGCTCGGCGGCGACTTCTACGACTTCATCCCGCTCGAAGGTCACCTTGGCGTGGCTGTGGGCGACGTGGTGGGGAAAGGCATCGCCGCGAGCCTGATGATGGCCTCGGTGCGAGCCTTCATCCGCGCCTACGCCCAGGACGTGTACGACATCGATGAAATCGTTGCCCGCGTGAACGTTCAGCTCACGCGCGACACACTGGATAACGAATTCGCCACGCTCTTCTACGGCGTGCTCGATCCGTCCACCCTCCGACTGACTTATTGCTCAGCGGGCCATGAGCCTTCGCTGCTGCTGCGCGATGGTCAGCTCTCGGCACTGACCACCGGGGGCATGATCGTGGGGATCGACCCGCATCAGGAGTATGAGAAGGGCATCGTTCAGCTGCGTAAGAACGACCTGCTGCTGATCTATACCGACGGCCTGACCGACGCCTTCAACTTCGCCCGCCAGAAGTTCGGCCGACAGCGCGTGATTGATGCCCTGCACGAAGCGGCCAAGGGGAATATGTCGGCCCGTGACGCCATGAACCACGTGCTCTGGCAGATGCGCCGCTTCGCCGGTCTGCGAACCCACAATGACGATCTGACCATCGTGATGGTCAAGGTGGTGGGCGATCCGACACCCCGTTCCGCCATGGCCCACCTGCCTCAACTGGGCCCGACGCTGCGGAAATGACATGAATTGATCATAGATTCCACAAAACACATGTTAATCGTGTGTTAGTATGTTTTGTTGCGTAGCGGCCGCATCCATCCTCGCGCAGTGATGTGGAATCTCGTTATAGTATTGGGCCGTTGATGGAGCTATTGTCTTGCGCAAGAGTCGTCGTCCGATTGTTATTGCTTCCCGTCGCAGTCCGCTGGCCAAAGCACAGGCCACTGCGGTGGGTAATGCCCTGGCTCGAATCCACCCCAAGGTGGCTGTCGAATATCGCTGGATTGAATCCGAAGCCGATCGAAACCTGGAAGTGCCCCTCTCCACCGAGGGGGGCAAGGGGCTCTTTGCTCGTGCCATTGAGCAGGCCGTCCTCAAGGGTGAAGCCGATCTGGCCGTGCACAGCCTCAAGGATCTGCCTGCTCGCCCGGAAGCCTCGTCGGCCGGTCTGGCCATTGCCGCGGTTCCTCCGCGGGCCGATGTGCGCGACTGCCTGATCGCCGCTGACCCGGCCATCACTCAGATCAGCCAGCTGCCTCAGGGTGCGGTTGTGGGCACGGCCAGTCCGCGCCGCTCCGCCCAGTTGCAGCGTCTGCGCCCTGACGTAAAGGTCGAGCTGATCCGTGGCAATGTGGAAACCCGCCTGGCCCGTATCCAGGAAGAAAAGCGGTTTGATGCCACCTTCCTGGCCATCGCCGGTCTGTCGCGTCTGGGCCTGCTCAAGAAGTCGGGCGGCCAGCCGATTGATATCGACACCATGCTCCCGGCCGCGGGGCAGGGTGCTCTGGCGCTCCAGTGTCGCGCCGATGACCATGTGACCATCTCGCGCTGCCTGCCTCTGAACGACGCCAACGCCGCAGCGGCGGTGCATGCCGAACGTGCCATCGTGGCCTCGCTCGGTGGTGACTGCCATTCGCCCATCGCCGTGCTGGTTCAGCCTACGACGGGCACGAATGTCGAAATCCACGTGCGTGTCTTCTCGCCTGATGGTCGTGAATGTATTCAGACCTACCACACCGCCACGTTCAAGACGCTGGGCAAGGTGGTCAAGCAGGTCATTGCTGAACTGGATACCAAGGGCGCCCGCGTGCTGCTCCGAGCCTCGATGCCCGGCTACGGTCTGCGGAATCTTTCGCGCGTCTGATTCGTTTAACTGACTTCAAACGCAAAGCCCCGGTCCACTGAGCCGGGGCTTTGTTCGTTTCAGGGGTAGAGGGGTCGGTCTTCTCAGACCTCGTTAATCCAGACCGTCATATTGCCCGGCTTGCGGTTGTTCCACAGCGCGTAGGGAATAGCACGGAAGGAAGTCTTCGTGTAGCTGGGGCGTCTGGTGCTGTAGAGATCGCCCGTCCACTTGTCTGCTTCCACGCGGATGGCGTTGTGGACATCAATCGCCACACAGCCGCCCAGCAGCTTCGGTTCGTAGACGGCTGAGAGTTTTGCTGTGGGTGGCAATGTGAGCTGGAAGGGGTCTGCTTTAGCGTCGATGGCTTCCACGCAGTAGACCACAGGCCCGCGCGTCAGGGCGACCTTCCCCTGGTTCATTCGACAGGCCGGGTGGGCATACTGGCGCTCCACGGGCATCGCAAGGACCAGCTCCACCGTGTCGCCTGCCTGCCATTGACGTGTCAGACGGATGTACCCTGTGCTGTCGGCTCTGGCCTGTCGGTCGAGTTTCCCGTTGATGCGGACCTGAACCTGTCGACACCAGCCCGGCCAGCGCACCGCCAGCGTCCATGGCCTGGCCGCATCGCTGTGGATCTTGAGCGTGACCGTTTCATCCCAGGGGTAATTGGTGGTCTGTGTCAGCTTCACGCTCTGGCCGGCGAGTTCCAGATGTGTGTCACTGCTGATGTACTGGTGCACATAGAGCGTTTCGCGGCTTGCGGCATAGATGTACTGGCCCAGCGAGGCCAGCAGTCTTGCGAGATTAGGCGGGCAGCATGACGTGCTGAACCAGGGCTGGCGCACCGGACTGATGCTCCCCTTGAGTCCATGATTCAACGCCGGGCTGGCGGCCAGCGGATTGGCGTAGAAGAAGCGATCCCCTTTAAGGTTCACGCCACTGGTGATGCCGTTGTAGAGCGCCCGTTCAATGACATCCGCATACTCGGCCAGCGGCTGCGCCATGAGCATGCGATGGGCGAAGAACAGCAGCGAGATCGTCGCACACGTTTCCGCGTAGGCCGACTCGTTGGGCAGATCGTAGTCGATGGTGAACTTCTCATGCACCGCAGTCGAGCCGATACCGCCAGTGAGATACATGCGTTTACGAGTGATGTTCTCCCAGAGCTTGCGCAGCTGCTTGAAGAGACGTTTATCACCCGTCGCACTGGCCACATCCGCAGCACCGGCGAAGAAGTAGCCCGCACGCACCGCATGTCCTTCAGCAGTGTTCTGCTTGAGAATCGGCAGATGCGCCTGCTGGTTGATCAGCGAAGCAGGGGTGGGCGTGAGGTTCTCGCGGCGGCGCGATTCCTCCACGAAGAAGTTGGGCTCCTGCCCGCGCTGAAGAACGAAGAACTCAGCCAGCTTCAGATAGCGTTTTTCGCCAGTGGCCTGATAAAGCTTGACCAGCGCCAGTTCGATTTCCTGATGGCCATCGTAGCCGGGCATCTTGCCTTCAGATTCCGGGCCGAAGATGGAATCGATCAGATCGGCGTAGCGACACATTGCTTCCAGAAAGTGACGCCTGCCCGTGGCCTGATAGTGAGCCACCGCAGCTTCCATCAGATGGCCAGCGCAGTAAAGCTCGTGCATATACATGAGATTGGTCAGACGTTTCTCAGGCATCAGCGTGCAGTAGAACGAGTTGATGTAACCGTCAGGCTGCTGGCTGGAAACGATCAGATTCACCACGTGTTCCAGTTTCTTTTCCAGTTCCGGGTTCGGATGACAGGCCAGATCGTACGCAGCGGCTTCAACCCACTTGGCCACATCGGAATCCCAGAACTGGTGGGGCTTGTTGGGCATGCCTTCCTTCCAGTTGAGCCTGAAGGCATCAATGCGGCCGGTCTTGAGACACTGCTCATATTCGATATCCAGCGTCACCCGGCTGTTCACCCGGCGACGCATGCCCCAGTAGCCTGAGTCATGAATCTGGACCTGATGCCATGGCACGCCCTGGCACGCAGTAGTGGATCGAGTGGGCCTGGCCTGGGGTGTGTGAGTAACCATCTGAATCTCCGGAAGGGGAGTACGGAAACTTGGTATTCGTCATGATTCCGATGCGATGAAATGGTTATATCGCGGTTATTCTGGTCAACAAGAGAACCAGACCTTATAAAAAAGTCACAATTCCGAGGTGTGGAAAATCGTGTCACGGGTAGAGTGGTGTCATGGAAAATGCATTGACGCTCAAGGTGTCGCAGAACTGCCAGTTTGAATATGCGGGCCTGTTCGTCTCGCGAGGCAGCGGTATTCACGCCACACGTACGATCGATACGTGGGAGCTGATTTTCGTTCGCTCAGGCACGCTGCATATGCACGAAGAAGGCCGACCTTTTGCAGTCGAAGCTGGGCAGACGCTGCTGCTGCATCCCGGTCGGGTGCATGGAGGGACGCAGCCTTATTCGCCTGATCTGTCTTTCTTCTGGCTCCACTTCCAGCTGCAGGGCCAGCGTGGTGCATCTTCTCATAAGCAGACGATGACCATTCCCCAGCATGGCCGGCCTGCGCGGCCTGATCGTCTGACGGAACTGCTGCGCCATCTGCTTGACGACAAAGCTAATCGCCTGCTGACGCCTATCACCGGTCAGGCGCTGCTGATGCTCATTCTCCATGAAGCTTCCCAGACGCAGGGCGACGGAGCCTCATCGCATACGCCAATTCCGCCTCTGGCTTCGCAGGCCGAGTTGTACATCGCCAAGTATGCTCACAAGCCCATCAGCACCTCGAGCATTGCCCGGGCGCTGGGCTGCAATCCTGACTATCTGGGCCAGCTTTATCGGCGGACGTTTGGCGTAACGATCACCGATGCCATCATGGCCGCGCGCGTGAAGGATGCCCGCCAGATGCTTTGCGATCAGAGCATGAACATCAACCAGGTGGCGCAGCTCTGCGGGTTCCATACGCCTGGCTATTTCCGCAGGGTGTTTGTGAAGCACGAGGGGATGACGCCGGGACGTTACCGTCGGCTGCATCAGCGTATGCACATCGTGGTGCGATAGGCCTGATTCTGCGTCAAAATTCAGGAGCAGGATTTGGCGAACGCGCTGTCGGAATGTACGCTGATTTACTGTATACCGTCCGAGTATGCGTGACTCGATACTCCCCAACGAGAGGTTCTCTTATGAAACTGTGTGTGAGCAGCTACAGTCTGGCCCGCTGGCGTCGTGAGCAGGGCAAGTCACTGGAAGATTCGATCGTCAAGGTCAAGGAACTGGGCGTTTCGGCCATTGAGTTTTCCGGCATTGGCGACAGCAAGTACGCCGCCAAGGCGAAGAACCCGATCGACCTGGCCAAGCGCGTGCGCGACTTCACCGAGAAGCAGGGTCTGGCTATCGCCGGCTATAGCGTGGGTGGCGATCTGATCCTGCCCCCGGCCAAGCAGAAGGAAGCCATTGAACAGCGTAAGCTCGAAATTGATGTGGCTGCGGCGCTGGGCGTGCGCAGCACCCGTCAGGACGTGACGCGCGGCTTCCCTAAGGACTGGAAGGGCAAGGGCCCGCAGACCTTCGCTGAAGCGCTCAAGATTGTTGTGCCTCCGCTGCGTGAACTGGCTGACTATGCCCAGGAACGCGGCGTGATCCTCACGCTTGAAAACCACGGCTTCTACATGCAGGAGTCCAAGCGTGTTGAGAAGCTCATCAAGACCGTCAACCACGCCAACTACGCGCTGACGCTGGACATGGGCAACTTCCTGTGCGTCAATGAAGACCCCGTCCAGGCAGTGGCGCGTGTGGCCAAGTATGCCGTCATCGCCCACACTAAGGACTTCCACGTTCGTCCCAAGAAGATGATGCCGCCTTCGGGCTGGTTCGCCACCCCCACGCCAATCGCGCTGCGTGGCGCCATCGTTGGTCATGGCGAAATTGATATCCCCGCTGAACTCAAGCTGCTCAAGAAGGCCAAGTACAAAGGCTACCTGTCGCTCGAGTTCGAAGGCATGGAAGAACCCATCAAGGCCGTTACCCTGGGCCTGGAATACCTCAAGCTCCAGCTTCAGGCTCTCAACGCCTACGATGGCTGAGCAGGCTTCCATCGTGCGGTCGATGTGATAGTCTGATCGCATGACACAAAACAAGGTTCAAACTTCAGCCGCCCCGTTGTCGGGTCCTTCTCTGGTGGAACGCCACTGGAAACTGGCCCTGACAGCGGTGGCGGCTGTTGCTTTGATTCTCAGGCTGATCTACCTCTGGCAGCTGCAGCAGATGCCGATGTCGGGCTGGCTCATCGGTGATGCCCGTGCCTATGACGCCTGGGGGCAGCGCATTGCCGCCGGGGACTGGATAGGCAGCGAAGTGTTCTATCAGGCGCCGCTCTATCCTTACTTCCTGGGCAGCATCTATGCGGTAATGGGGCATGATCTGCTGACGGTTCGCCTGCTGCAGATCCTGCTGGCGGTGGTGGGGTGTGTCCTGCTGGCGATGACTGGGCGTCGACTGTTCGGTGCATCGGCCGGCCTGATCGCAGGACTGATGCTGGCGTGCTACCCGCCGGCGATCTTCTTTGATGGGATGATTCAGAAGTCGGCGCTGGACCTGCCATTGCTGACTGCGTCCCTGTATCTGCTGGTCATGGGCAGGCAGACGAGCAGGCATCGATGGTGGATTGCCAGTGGCGCAGTGCTGGGCCTGCTCATGCTCTGTCGTGAAAACGCACTGGTGTTCATTGGTGTAGCCGGGCTATGGGCGCTGTGGCCAGCACGCAATGGAAACGATGGAACATCGCGATCGCAGCGGAGGGGTTTCAAAGCCAGCGGTGCTTTGCTGCTGGGCCTGGTCATTACACTGTCGCCTGTGGTGATCCGCAATGCAGCGGTGGGGGGCGAGGTTCATCTGACCACCTCGCAGTTCGGGCCGAACTTTTACATTGGCAACAATCCCAGTGCGGATGGAACGTATCAGCCACTTCGCTTTGGAAGGGGCGATGCGCTCTACGAGCGACAGGATGCTATTGAGCTTGCCCAGCAGCGCACGGGTCGAGCGATGACGCCGGGTGAAGTGTCGGCCTACTGGGCGGGGCAGTCATTCCGATTCATCCGTGAACAGCCTGCTGCGTGGCTCAAGCTCATCGGACGCAAGGCGCTGATGACCACCAACGTCGTCGAACTGGCGGACACGGAAGACCTCTATGGCTGGAGTGATTTCGCTTCCATCCTTCGGCTGCATCACCTGTGGAATTTCGGGCTGCTGCTGCCTCTGGCGATCGCCGGGGTGGTGCTCACCGCCGGCCGCTGGCGTGAGCACTGGCTCATCCCGGTGTCGGCCGGCGTGTATGTGGCCAGTGTAATCCTGTTCTTCGTGTTCGCGCGTTACCGCCTGCCTGTGGTTCCACTGCTGATGCTGCTGGCCGCAGGGGGTGTGGTGATGATCCCTGCGCTGTGGCGTGAAAAGCAATTGCGCACATTGATTCTGGCAGGGCTGCTGCTGGTGGCTGGTGGGGTGCTGTCGCACTGGCCCGTAGTGAAGGTGGAGCATCAGCGGGCGATCACCTATCTGACCTTTGCCAGCGGCGCAACACAGCTGCAGCCTGCAGATGTTCAGCGGGCCGATGCGTTCTATCGTAAAGCTATCGAGCTTGGCCCGAGGCATGCTGCGGCGTATTACAGCTACGCCATGCTGCTGCGCGATCAGGGGCAGGAAGAGCAGGCCCGCTCTCTGCTGATGCAGGCGGTGGGGTTGAAATCCGACTTCGCCGATGCGTGGAATCAGCTCGGCCTGCTGATGGAAAAGCAGGGGGATGCTGCTGCGGCGATGCGCTGCTACCAGCAGGCGATTTTTGCGGTGCCCGGTCATGCCTCGGCGCATAACAATATCGGTGTGCTCTACTCACGGGCGGGTCAGCTTGAACAGGCGCTGCATCACTATGACCTGGCCCTCCAGGCCGATCCGAAAATGGCTCAGGCATATAACAATCGCGGAACTGTCCTGGCCCGAATGGGCAGACTTGCTGAAGCCGCTGAAGCCTTCAGGCAGGCACTGGCGATCAATCCAAACTATCCCGATGCTCAGGCGAATCTTCAGCGTGCGATGAAGATGCTTGAAGCCCAGAAGTGATCGGCAGGTTCACCTTGAGGGATACGTGGTCAAAGCCCCAGCAGCTGGCGGGGATTGTCGGCCATCATCTGATCGACCATCTCGTCCCCATGCTCCACGGCGATGAGCTGCATGCCGTCGAGTCGTGCTTCGAGCGAATTGGGCTTGTGGCAATCGGTGGCCAGAAAGGTGTACAGGCCAGCGCGAAGCGTCTGGAGGATGAACTGTTGGGCGTGGAACCCATCGGTTCCGGTGACGGCTTTGCAGTTGCCCTGCAGCCAGACGCCCATCTTGATCAGATCGTTAATCCGTCGCGGGTCCAGACAGCACTTGATGCGCTCGGGATGCGCGAGGATCGGCTGGTAGTTGTTATTCAGCAGCCACTCGAAAAGCTCGGTGGCATACGCAGGCCATTTGTCCGCCCAGAAGTCTATCAGGACGCAGCGCGAATCGGCCAGTGTGGGCACGCCATGATCCATCATCCAGCTGATGATGTTTTCCGATGCACGCAGTTCCGCGCCTGGCCAGATCTGATAGTCGATGCCTGCATGGGCCAGGTCTTCCCGCAGGTGATCCACCCAGAGCCTGATATTGGCCGGGTTGTTGTTGGGGTACTGAGTGGGCACGATGTGCGGCGTGAGAACACTGCCGACAAATCCCAGTTCCTTGAAGCGAGTGATGCAGGCGATGGTGTCATCGAGCGTGGCGCAGCCATCATCCACACCGGGCAGCAGGTGGCAGTGAATGTCGATTCGGCCTGGAGGCAGGGGAGCGTGCGTGGGATCGGTCGTCATGGGTTACTCAGGATAACGCAGGCCGCTGTTCCATGGGGCCATCACAGGCCCAGAATTTTCCGGGGCAGGCGGACAGTCTTGTCCTGCAGCGCCTCATGGCCTTGCAGAGCGGTGAAGATTTCCCTGCCTTGGAAGGCATGAGGGAAGCTCCCGGGCTTGTGGCCGTCTGTCGCCATGAAGTCATACAGATCGGCTTCGAGAAGCTGTCGGGCATAGGATTCAATTTCCGGGCCATACTTGCCCACCAGACAGGGGAAATTACCCTGCAGCATGACGCCCATCTGCTTCAGATCAGCCATCAGGTGGATCTGATTCACCCAGCCTTTGTATCGCTCGGGATGTGCAAGGATAGGCTGGTAGCCTTGATCCATCATCCAGCGGAACAGGGGGATCAGCCAACTGTGCCACTCGGATCCCCAGACATCCATCAGCACATAGCGGGAACCAGCGAGGGTGGGTACGCCGTTGGCTTTGAGCCACTCGAGTGTGTAATCGCGTGCGGTGACTTCTCCCCCCAGCCAGATCGGATAGTCCACTCCTGCTTCGCGCAGCTGCTGCTGAAGCTGCTGAAATTTGGGCGCGAGTTTGTCAGGCGTGTTGTCGGGGAACTTCTCAGGCAGAATGTGAGGCGTGAGGATGCTGCCCACGTAACCGGCTTCCTTGAGCAGGCGGATGCACTCGATGGTGTCTTCAATCGTAGGACAGCCATCGTCCACACCAGGCAGCAGGTGACAGTGAATGTCAATGGGGCCAGGCGGGAGTTCGGTATTGGGGAATGGGGTAGTCATGGTGTTCTCAGGACATCTTCGACCAGATCACACGTCTGGTTGAAAAAAAGATCCACACCAGCCTGAAACAGCAAAGCCCAGACTTCGAATGCCTGGGCTTTGCAAGGGCATCTCAAATGTTGCTGGTGGCAGGCTGTCTGCGGGACCACGTCAGGTTATCGACGCTCAGGCCCATGAGCGAGAATCGCAGCATCTGCAGAGCGCACTTGGCGGCGCGGTCGCGAACATCATCACGATTGCCTGAGATCACAAACTCGCGGGCTTCGACGTTCACTGCGTCGGTGTCCTTGTTTCGCCTGGCCAGGCCGATCCACACGGTTCCCACCGGTTTTTCGGGGGTTCCGCCACCCGGGCCGGCGAAGCCTGTGGTGCTCAGGGCGACATCGGCTTTGCTGGCGTTCAGAGCGCCCAGCGCCATCTGGCGGGCGACAGGCTCGCTGACGGCGTCATGAATCTCCAGCGTGCGCGGCTCGACGCCCAGCTGGGAAATCTTCATCTCATTGGTGTAGGTGACCCAGCCGCCTGCGAAGTTGTCGGAGCAGCCCGGGACATCAGTGAGCATCTTGGCCAGCAGGCCGCCCGTACAGCTTTCCGCAGTGGCGGCAGTGAGCTTGTGTTCGCAAAGCAGATTCACCACAGCTCGCGAGAGCGTCTGGTCTTCCTGTCCGAAGATCACCGGGCCGAGTCTTTCGTACACTTTGGCGATGGTGTCATCCAGCTGCTCGCGAGCCTGGGCGGGGGTATCAAACTCCGCACGGATGCGCACGGCTACGATGGCGTCGGAAACCGTCGTGCCCACCGTGGGGTTTCGGGTGCGATCCATCAACTCGCCGAGCTTCTGTGCCACGTCGCTCTCCCCGAGGCCGAAGGTGTTGATCTTGGCAGTGAGAATGGCCTGTCTGTCACCCGGGAGTTGTTCGATGGCCGGGGCGATGAGGTTCTCGTAGATGGAGTACATCTCCCGGGGCACGCCGGGCATGACGTAGATATCAGCTTTGTTCAGGCGGGCGTGGATGCCCGGCGCGGTTCCCCAGTGATTGGGAATTACGGTGGTTCCCTGTGGATGCAGAGCCTGTACACGATTGCGCGGGGGCATCGTACGGCCTCGCTTGGCGTACATCGCGGTGATGGCTTCGATGCTCGGCTGATGTTCCACCAGCTCCACGCCCATGGCCTGTGCGAGCGCCTGACGGGTCAGGTCGTCTTCCGTGGGCCCAAGGCCGCCGGTGATGATGACCAGCTCTACACGCTGTGACGCCTGCACGATGGCCTGCGTGATAGCTTCCTGATTATCTGCCACGCTCTGGTGGTAGAGCGTTCCAATGCCCTTACTGGCCAGATGCTGGCTCAGATATGCGCTGTTGGTGTCGATATTCTGGCCAAGAACCAGCTCATCGCCGATGGAAAGTATGACTGCTTGCATAAAACCATTCTAGCAGGACGTTATATCGTGAGTTGTTGCCCGTCGAGGAGGGATTCTTTTTTACACGCATCAGGAGACCTGCGTGATGCGACGAAATGCCTTTACTCTGATTGAACTGCTGGTGGTGATTTCCATCATTGCTCTGCTCATTGGCATTCTGCTGCCTGCCCTGGCGGCGACGAAGCGTACGGCCCGTCGGGCCAGCTGTGCCAGCAACGTCAGACAGATCGGGGTAGGGACGTTCGCCTATCTGGTGGACTTCCGCGAGATGTACTACTGGCGCGGGGCCAATGTGTCGCTCGAAGGCATGGACTGGTACGTCTATGGCGGCCGATCGACGGATAACCTCTACACTGGTGCGCAGGGGGGCTTCTTCAATCAGTTCAACCCACGCCCGATCAACCGCTATCTGGCGGACAACATCGATATCTTCCGCTGTCCGCATGACGAAGGGAATTACGAATGGTCAGGCGGCGTGCCCCATTTTGAATGGGTAGGTAACAGCTACACCTTCAACGCGGTGGGGCATCCCATTGATCTGAGCGAAACATCCACCGCAGGCCTGGCTGCCAGACGCAGTGACATGATCCAGAAGCCGACCCTTACGCCTCTGTACTTCGACACATCACTCCACAAAGCTCCGGGCACGTGGCATGGCGAACATGGCAACATCGTGCTGGCTGACGGTCATGTGCAGTTCACGGGCCTGTCGCAGACGCTGGAAGAATCGCCCTTCATCTGGAGCGTGAAGAAATAAATGCCTTCGTTCCGCAGCGATAAAAAAAGAAGCCCGGCATGCACCGGGCTTTGTGACATTGTGCTGTTGGCTCAGTCCGCTCAAGGCTGCGTGGTGGCAGGCTTCGCGGGCGTCGCAGGCTGGATGACCAGTTCGCTGGCGTTGATGCCACTGCTGCCCGTGGTCAGAGCGTGACGCCATTCTTCACGCAGCAGCTTGTCGGCCTGCAGGCTGGTCTGATTGGCGGGGCGACCATTGAGGCGGACTTCAAGCTGAGCGGCCAGGCGAGGCAGGAAGTTGCCCGCAATTCGGCTGATGCGACGCAGGTCTTCCAAATTGGCCGGCGGGGTGGCCGTGTTGGCCTGCAGCGTGGTCGAAAGATCGAAATAACGGAAAAGAACCACCACCAGCTGGCGGACCAGTTTGGGGTCGACGTTGGCATTGGGGGCAGTCAGGGCCGTGAAGGTACGCACCGTCACGCTCTGCAGGCTTTCCACCTCGGCTTTCATCGAAAGCGTGGGATTGCCCGCGTGGATGTTCACACGCTGATTGAGCGCCTGAAGCAGCATGGTGTTGGCTGCAGGGGTGCGCTGGGCATCCATGGCCAGGAGGATCTTTTCAAGCACATCAATCGAGGATTCGGTTTCCCAGACGCTGGCCAGGAGGTTCAGCACACTCTGCTGATCAGCGGGGCTGAGCTTGCTGCCCGCCTGTGCGGCGGTGACAGCGGCCCAGTAACGCACGCCAGCGTTCGCGTCGGCCAGACCCTGACGGATCAGTGCTACCACGCCGCCATCGCTAAGCCTGCTGGCGACGATCATGGCGTTGGTACGAACCAGGTCGGATTCATGTTCCAGCGCAGCGCGGGCGTTAAGCTCTCGGCTGATGGCCGGCGAATAGGTGGCCAGGAATGCATCGGATATACCAGGCAGGGAAAAAACATCGACCAGCTGACGGCGGCCTTGCGAGACTGCGGCTGGATCACCCGAGAGCAGCTGTTCCACGCCACGGGTGACAAACTGATTGATCTGATTCTGCTGGGCCCCGGTCAGTGTGCTGTTTGTCATCACCACTTCCGTTGGAAGTGATGCGGCCTGCCCCAGAGCAACCGAATAACTCAGCGCGGGTGCTGCCACCAGGACCAAGGCCATCAGACTGCGGTGTAGACCCATGAACCCGATCTCCATGTAGGGACTGCAGATGAATAAGGGCCAGGCGTGACACAACCAGCCCTGACAAGGGATGATATAGCCGCCAGGGCCGTTCGGAAAGTATCAGCCTGCCATAGGTGTGTCAAACATTTCGTGAAAGCCTCATTTAGAGGCGATTCCTGCGGGAGATTTCCATGCCGAGAATGTCAGTGCAGGCAGGTCTGTTCAATAAAAGCTGCTCTCTGACATTCTGGCCTCTGTCGTTTGCGTCAGAGTCTGTCATTCATACTGAAGCATTAACGCCAGGCCGGCTGAGACACTATGGCTGCCCCAGCTGGGTGACTCCACATGCTGCGCCATCTCAACAGACTGAGTCTTGAGCGTCCTGCCATGCCGATCCTTGAGAATGACTAGCGCAGGCGAATCACTGCTGCGTTCCATCCAGACCCTTCTTAAGGCCCAGGGCGGCTCATAGGGGTACACCACCAGCTCATAATCACCTGTGGGGTGATGGAAGCGGGCATAGGCGACATCACTCACCGGGCGATGCATAAATGCCAGGTAAAACAGCAGCATGCCGAGCGATATCAGTACCACAAACACACGGATCGCCGATCGCATGACGCACCTCCTGTGGCAGGGCGTTTTATCAAGGCGTGCTTTCGGGTTCCGAAGCCGTGCGGAAGCCATGCTGTGTCATGAAATTTCGGACCACTTCATAGCTGGGCTTATTGCGGATGCCATAGCCCGTGTCCTGCGGGCCGCCCTGGTGGTAGACGTCCCAAGCATAGAAATAGAAGCCCAGGAAGCCGTGGGATCGGAAGGGGAGGGTAGCGGATGATCTGCTCGTCTGCTTGTGTGATATTGTGAGAAGATCCTCCCACGCAGCCAGGAAGGCACGGTAGCCCGCAGCCTGGGCCATAGGGTCGGGCTTGGCCTCGGCGCCGGCGGCTACGTAGTTCCAGGGGTTCTTCAAGGCCCAGGGGAGCGTGGGGTAGCCGATTTCGGTCATCACCACGGGCTTATTCTGCGCCTGACTGAATTCCAGCAGCCGACTGCGGATTTCAATCCATCGCTTGGCCAGATGGTCAGGATCGACCACGCTGCCTACAGGCGTGAGGGTGGTCATATTCCAGTAGCCGCTGATGCCGATGATGTCCACTTCCTTCCAGAACGTGGGCACGTGGTAGTGGTCCCAGTTGGTGGAGTAGATCAGCTTACCTTTGAACCGCCGGCGGACGTGGCTGATGAGCTTCTGCCAGGCGTCGTTGTTAGTTTCAGTCGATAGAAGCTCCGAGCCGACGCAGTAGACCTGAACATCGGCTTCAATGGCGATCTCCAGGAAGTAGTCAGTCATCTGGCGATAACTGCGCCACCAGGGCTCCCACTGCTCGGGATTGATCTTCCCCCGCCATTCGTTTCCACGCGGATGGCTGAAGAGCACGATGGGCATCAGTGTGGTCGACAGTCCCTTGCTGCGGGCGTAGGTGAGGACCTCGATCAGATCTTCACGCGTGGGCGACTTGCCCGGGGCATACTCCACGCGGATGGTCTGGGATGCACCATGATCCTGAAATGCCGGTGTAACAATCTCCACGCTGTTAAAGCCCAGCGCGGCGATTTCATCAATGGCCTGCAGATAGAGGGAGATATCCTGCGTGTGATGGAAATTGATGGCAAAGCCCATCAGCGGATCAGGAACCTGAGCCTTGCGCGTGGCAGGCTGCTCGGCTGCAGCTTCACGGGCGGTCGTCGGCTGGGATCGCGGCGCAAAAGCGGCCCCCATGAGCGAGAGCCCATACACCACTGCTGCTGCGATCAGGAGTCGCTGAAGGATCATGCTGCTGTAGCGTGACGCTGGAACCGCAGGGTGTCAAGCGTTATCGCTTATCGTTTGAACCCCAGCCCGCGTAGATCGGCCATGCGGCCGGTTTCTTCCGCTTCATACAGCCGCCAGACGACACGCAGGCTTTCGATGGCATCGCGGGCGGGTGAGATCGAGATCTTGCGCTGCTCGATGTGCTCAATGAAACTCAGCGTCTGCTGGCAGATAGCTTTATTGGTCTGTTGTGGCGACTGATAGATCAGGGTTTCCGTCGGACCGAGCTTTTCGGCTTTGCCATCGGCACCGATCGCCAGATCAATGGCGTGGGGGTCGCCGCCTGATTTATCCTCGTGGAGGATGATGCGGCCTTCGCGCCGCTGAAGCTCGAGCATGCCGCCGGTGCAATGGGCGTGAACCGAGTATTTCAGCCTGCTGCCTCGCGCGCCCCAGGTTCCGAAGTGGTAGGCCATCACATTGTTTTCAAAGCGGATGACGACGTTGCTGTTGCCTTCCTTTTCCATCCAGGGCGTGCCCTTGTTGGAGCCCATGTGGAAGCCTTCAATCGGCTCACCGAGCCAGAGCAGCAGCTGATCAATGTAGTGACAGCCATGACTGAAAAGCTGCCCCCCACCCAGACGCTTGGCGCTGCCCAGCCAGGCGCCGCGGGAAAGGTCAGTGTACTGCTCGGTCCAGATGGAGACCTGGAAAGGCTCGCCGAAGGTTTTCTCGCGGATGAGCTGGCCGAACTTGATCCACAGCGGATCAGCCCGCAATGGATAGCCGACCATAAGCATCGGGTCGGGGGACTTGTCGAGCTCGATGAGGCGCAGACATTCCTCTTCCGTCAGGGCCAGCGGTTTTTCCAGCAGCACGTGCTTGCCCTGCAGGAGGAAGAACTCCGCCGAGGCGAAGTGAAGATCGTGAGGCAGGGCGATAATGACCGCATCCACCGCATCGGCCACGTCACGATAGTCAGTGGACTGCTTTGCATCTGGGGCATACTGCGAGGCTGCGTTGGCGGCTTTGGCGGGATCGACATCGACCAGCGCTGTGAAGCGCAGTCGATCCTTCAGCGCCGTGAGGTCCCTGAGGTGGTTCAGTCCCATCATGCCACAGCCAATCAGGCCCATGTGGATCATGTCTTGCTCGCTTAACTAAGGGCGGAAACGGTCCAGTTACCAGCTCCTATTATGAATCGAAGGTTGCATGAAACGGAATGGCAGGCAATGATCAATACATGGATAAAACATGCGCCTGGCTCAAGACGCTCCTGGCGTGGGTGGACCGCCAGTCGACCAGTCCCATCCATTTCGCCGGGATAGGACGCACCTTTGGCACACGCCCAGCGCCGTTTCTGGAGTTGATCTACCTGTCTCGAGGCGACATTCCTCAGCTTGCCATGGGCCCGTTGACGACTTCTGTCAGGCAGGGGCAGGCTGCTCTGCTGGGGGTGCACTTTGGCAATGTTGCACCGCCCGAAGCTGTCTTTGAAGGCCAGTGTGTGTTTCTGGATGTGCCATCGCATCGGCCTTTCGATGTGCTGGCTAAGGCGCCACTAGCGATTGTGGGTGATGTGCGTGATCAAGCCCGTGTCAGCCGTGCGTTTGATCATGTCATCCAGCGATGCCGAGCCTCAGCCTGGACGCTTCCGGCGTATAAGCCTGGCCGGCCGCTGCGGAACTCATCCATCAGTGTGGCGGGGCAGGCGTTACTCAAAGCAGCGCTTCTGGAACTGCTGGCCACGCTATTGGAGGAGATGGCCCCGGCGGTTGACTCCGGGCCAATGGCGGGGCTGCCTGCGGGGGTGGATGAAGCGGTGGCGATGATGCATCGCATGTATCACCAGCCCGATCTGGATCGCGATGAACTGGCGGCTGCAGCAGCACTTCACCCCGACCATTTCACGCGGGCCTTCAAGCGATACCTGGATGTGACGCCCATGCAGTACCTCACGCAGCTGCGCATCAACCAGGCTGGCTTTCTGCTGCAGCACACTGATCAGCGTGTCAGTGACATCGCTGAGCAGGTGGGCTTTGTTGATGCGTTTCATTTTTCGCGCGTCTTCCGTCAGCAGATGAAACAGAGCCCGCGAGCGTATCGGGAAAAGTCGCGTCAGGAATCGCGATAAACCCGTCTGACCATCTGGTTGACGATCTTATTGGGCAGCATCACCATCGAGCGCAGATTGGAATGCAGTGTGGTGCTCATGTAGCGCACCACTTCCTGTGTGGGGTGAGCGCGGGGCTCGTGAATCTTCAGCGCGAAGAAGATGGCGCTGAATCGCAGCACGAACGAAAGAATGAAGATGATGGAGTGATACGTCACCACGATGTTCAGCACGGGCAGTTGCCAGCGGCTTTCCACGAATTGTCCTGCGAGGAAGCCTGCCCCGATGCCTGAAATGATGCCGCCTGCGCCCACTGCAGCGGCGTTGCACGCCACATACGCGCCGCCGCCTTTGTTGGAGCCTGCCAGCCCCAGGAGCATGTTGAAGTTGGCACTTTCCACGCCTGGCCAGGCCAGCAGGGAAAAGAAGACCAGCAGATACCCCGGCCAGATCAGGTCAGGCTGAACAAACAGCCAACCGATGCCACCGAGTGAGGAGATCATCGAGGCGATCACCAGCACAGGGCGGCAGCCTACGCGGTCAATCATTCGTCCCCATATGGGAAATGCCAGTGCAAAGCCGACGAGGGGGATGGCGATGAGCATCGCATTGGCTGAGCGATTGCTGACCTTCACCACGTCGAACAGATACAGCCAGAGATACTGCCCCAAGGCCCCAATGCCCAGCCAGAGCATGAAGTTGAACAGCAGGAACCAGCGGAAGCTGGTGTCCACGAAAGGCTGCAGGATGAACTTACCCCAGTTGATGTTCTTCCTGCCTGCGGGAGCCTGATCGTCGGGAACGCGTGTGAAGACCTGGATATCGAGTATGCCCACCAGCCCAGCGAGCGCGATCAGGGCGCTGGTGGTGGCGAGCATCAGCCAGTCCATGTCGATCTCAGTCATGCGGCCGATGCGGTCGATCTGGTCCATCACCACGCCTACGGCCAGCGTGGTCACGATGCCTGTCACCTGCCCGAGTCGATTGCGCAGCCCGAAGTAGCGGCCTCGCATGGAAGCGGGGATGACATGGGCCATCCAGTTCATGTACGCCGGCCCACCCAGGCTGTTGCTCGACCATGAGAGGAAGACCATCAGCAGCATCAGCGGCCACCAGAGGTGTCGATGGTCGGGCAGCCCCCAGGGAATGGCGGCCATGATGACCCATGCAAGCCGTGAGAGCGTCAGGCAGGTAAGGAAGATAGTCTTGCGCCTGCCCAGTCGCTCGAGCATGATGCTCGCAGGCAGTTGAAGGATGCCCGCCAGGGGTGGTGTCATTGCCAGCAGGCCGAATGCCCAGTCCGGTGTGCCCATGCCTCGGGCGAAACGCGTCATGGCTGCGCCGTTGACGATCCACAGCCAGAATGAACCAAACACCCACGCAAAGAGAATAATGCGCAGGTAATAGCGCAGCGGAGACTCCGCTTTGCTTATACGACCCGGAGAAGGGTTTTCAGAGGCCATGACCCACAATCAGCAACTGGCGGTGTGACGCATCGGTGAACGCAGGAGCCATCCTTATCGAATGGTCACTTGACCGCAGTCCAGTTTTCCAGGGCACGCACCAGCAGTCGCACGCCAAAGCCAGTTGGTCCCACGGGGAAGGGGCCTTTTTCGCTCTTGGCATCAGCAACGCCTGCGATGTCCAGGTGGGCCCACGGCGTAGTGGGCAGGCCCTGTCGGCCATCGGGTTCAATGAAGTAGGACAGGAACGCCGCGCCCTGAATCGGTGAGCCTTCACGGTTGGCCGAGTTGATCAGGTCCGCATGATTGCCCTTCATCTGCTGGCGGTGTTCATCCCACAAAGGCAGATGCCACAGCCTTTCGCCTGCGAACTGGCCTGCGTTGATGAGCTGATCGCGCAGCGGATTGTTGTTGGCAAACAGGCCGGCCATGTGGCCGCCGAGTGCAACGACCACGCCGCCGGTGAGAGTGGCCAGATCAATCACGGCCTGGGGCTTGTAGGTCCTGGTCCCATAGGCCAGAGCGTCGGCGAGGATGAGCCTGCCTTCGGCGTCGGTATTGGTGATTTCGCTGGTCACGCCGTTGGTGAAGCGGACGATATCGCCGGGGCGGTAGCCCTTGTCGCTCACCAGGTTCTCAGCAGTGGGGATCAGGCCGATGACATGCTGATTGACCTTCAGCGAGGCCAGTGCGTGCATCGTTCCGATGACAGCCATGCCGCCACACTTGTCGTACTTCATCTTGTCCATCGACTCGGCGGGCTTGAGGGAGTAGCCGCCGGTGTCGAAGGTGACTGCTTTCCCCACCAGCAGCACGGGTGCGCCCTTGGCGTTGCGGGGCTTGTGTTCCAGGGCGATGACCGCAGGTGGCGTGGAGCCCGCAGCACCCACGGCCAGCAGACCACCCATGCCCAGTTTCGCGGCCTGCTTGTGGTCGATGATGGTGCACTTGAGGCCGGTCTTCCGGGCGATCTGCTTACAGGTCGAGACGAGGTAGGCCGGGTTGGCGACGTTGGGCGGCGTAGCTGCCAGCGTGCGGGCGAGGTTGACCGATTCGCCCAGCTTCAGCGCCCGATCCACATGGGCCGACAGGGCAGGTTCCACCAGCAGCGTGAGCGTGAGGCTGGCGTTCTTGTTGTCTGCAGGTTTGAGGCCCTTGTAGCTGTCGAAGGTGAAGTTCCCGATGGCGATGCCATCACCCAGTGCGCGGCCGGCGAGCTGTGCGTCGGCTTTGTCGCCCATGCCGGGTGTCAGATCAACTACCAGACTTTCCACCTTCGCATTGAACGCCATCTTCACCAGGCGACTGCCCGCGATGCGCAGCGCTTCGCCCAGTTCCGATTCGTTCTTGCCCAGACCCAGGATGTAGAGCTTATCGCTGCCTGTAGTGGGGTAGACGGCCGTCACTGCGCCCTTGGCTGCCGAGAATTCAGGACGCGCGATGGCTGCCGCGATGGCACCACCCAGCTGTTCATCGGTGGCTTTGTAGCCGGAGGGCAGCCTGGTGGTCTTGTCATACACACCAATTACGAGAATGGCGTCAGAAACATCAGAAGCAGCTTTGGTGCGCAGTTGACGATACATCGTGGCAATCCTTGCTTGAGGCTGAGCGGTGGAACAGTTGTGAACCTGATGATCCAACTGTTCTACCAGCATAAGCAAAGGCCATGGCGCGTCCAGTTTTGAGCCTGATGGAAGATCGGCCGTACTTCTATAGAACAAGGCCACGCACATTGTGCATGGCCTTGAGAGTTGGAATCAGGGATTGGCGGTTACTTGCGCAGGATGTTGAGCGACACCCGCCCCTGCAGGTCGGCTTCGGGCTGGGCGATGAGGTCGTAGGCGTCGGAGTCGACGATCTGACACTTCACCAGTTCGCCGGGGGAGAGTTCGCTCTTGCTTACCACGTAGGTGACGCTGTCGATCTGCGGGGCCTGAGCGTAATTGCGGCCGACGTAGAGCCTGCCCTTGGCAGGCAGACGGCTGGGGATCTGGCCCTGCTCATGCACGCCGGGCTCAAGGGAATCGCTGCCAATGTTGCGGACGCCTGACGCCACCGGGCCATCGATGAGGATGTGCATCGTCTGGCGGTTCTTCGCCAGTTCCGCGTTGTATTTGAAGACCACTTCCTGCTGGGTGAGCATCAGTTCATTGATGCGGTCGGAAATGACATCTTCCGGGATGGCTTTGCCCGAGGCGTGGAGCGTGCCTGCGGGGGTTCCGGGTTCGGGGGAGTAGGGGAACACGCCCATGGCATCGAAGCCGAAGTCGCGCACGAACTTGACCAGTTCCTTGTGCTGCTTGTCGGTTTCGCCGGGGTAGCCGCTGATGAAGGTGGTACGGATGGCCATGCGACCGTCGGGGCCTTTGACGTTGCGCAGCTTGTTGAGCAGGGTTTCGATGAGCTTGCGCGAGGTCTTGCGACGCATGCTGTCGAGCACCTGATCGTTGATGTGCTGCAGCGGCATGTCGATGTACTTGACCACGTTGGGCAGCTCGGCGATGGCGGCGATCATCTCATCAGTGAACGCAGACGGATAGGCGTACATCAGACGCAGCCAGGCGCCGCCTGCGTTCTTCTGGGCGAAGCTGCTCAGTTCGCGCAGCATGCCCGCAAGGCCGGGGGCATAGCCGATGTCGTTGCCATAGCTGGTGGTGTCCTGCCCGATGAGGTTGAGCTCGAAGGCGCCGTCGGCCAGCAGCTCGGCCATTTCGGGAAGCATGGTTTCCAGTGGCTTGGAGCGCATCTTCCCACGGATGGAGGGAATCGTGCAGAAGGCGCAGTTCTGGTTGCAGCCTTCGCTCATGCGCAGGTAGGCGTAGTGGCGGGGCGTCAGACGCAGGCGGGTGGCGTCAGACTCAAAGTAGCCACTGGCCGAGATCTGTCTTTCGCTCTTGGCGATGGTCGCATTGGCGGCGATGGACGAATAGACAGGCAGCGCCACGGAGCCGTTCTTGTCGCCAGGTGTTTCTTTGGGGCGATTGCTGCCTCGCACGGCTTCGACAATGCGGTCGCGGTCGAACACGCCGATCATGGCGTCGATGTCGGGGCACCAGTCGAGCATCTTGGCGCGGTGGCGCTGAACCAGACAGCCGGCGACGATCAGTCGCTTGAGCGATCCCGCTTTCTTGAGCATGGCGGCCTGCTGGATTTCAGCGACGGATTCTTCCTTGGAGGCTTCGAGGAAGCCGCAGGTATTGACGATGATGGCGTCGGCCTGCTCATGCTCGGCGACAGGGATCAGGCCGTCTTCCGCCAGCAGGCCCAGCATCTTTTCGCTGTCGACCAGGTTCTTGGGGCAGCCCAGGCTGACCAGGGCGACGGTCTGGATGGGTTTGGGCTTCCGGCTGCGAGTGCGCGGCGCGGGGGAAGCGCCAGCAGTGCGCGATGAGGAAGTCTTGGGAGACGAGGCTTTGGGCATACATCCATCCAGCAGCGGCGGTAATAAATCAGGACAACCTGGCCGGGCAGGCCTGGCTGTGACAGGAAAAGACCCGACATTATACCTTCAAAAAGTTCCGGTCGTCAGTTTTTGATAGAGGATTTGATTGTCTGGCTGAACCTGCCATGGGCGGCTGCGTAAAATGGTAGTGATACGCCACTATCAATAGGCTAGAATAAATCCATGACCCTTTCGGTGACTTCAACCCATCAGACTGTCGCAAACCCTTCGGTATTCCGGATTTTCAGCATGCTCACAGGCTCTGTTTCCCGACTGACCGGCTCGATGCGTCGACTCGGCCTGATGATGCTTCTGCTGGCCGGGCTGATGGTGGCATCGGGCTGCGGAAACACTGCCTCTCAGCCTGGATCTGCCACGGGAACGCCGGTGGTAGTGGTGTCGATTCACCCTCTTGCGGATCTGATTCAGCCTCTGGTGGGTGACTGGGGCAGGACGGTAACGCTCCTGCCCGCGGGCATGTCGGTTCATGGATATGAGCCTGACGCTGCCCAGCTCAAACTCGCCAGCCAGGCCGATCTGCTGGTAGTGGTGGGGCGTAATCTTGATGGCTGGGCCGAGGACATCACCCTGCGGGCGGTGGGCAAGCGGAAGCTGCTCATCGAAACCTTCGCCGTCATGCTCGACGGCCAGGCCGGGCTGAATCAGCGAAAGAGTGGCCATCATCACCATGATCACGATCACGCGCACGATCATGGCCATGCGCATCATGATCACGATCATCGCGGGCCCAATGCCCATCTCTGGCTCGACCCCGTTCTGACCCGCCAGTTCATCGCACAGCTGGCTCCGAAAATTGCAGCTCTGGCCCCTGATGACCAGGCGCGTCAGCAGACGCTCGACGCCGCAGCCAGGCTCGATGAACGACTTGCGCAGCTGCATCAGCAGTACACCGAAAAGCTCTCGCCTCTGACCCGGCGGGATATGGTGACCTTTCATAACGCCTTTGACCTGCTGGCGGCCCGCTACGGTTTGACTGTGGCCGCCCACCTGACCGACGTTGACCTTGCCCCGGGTGGCGAAGTGACTGCCAGCCAGCTGGTGGAAGTGATTCAGACGGTGCGAAAGCTGAATCTCAAAGCAGTGTACGCCGAGCCTCAGTTTCCCGACCGGGCCATTCAGGTGATCAGGCAGGAAACCGGGGCTACGATCCTGCGACTGGACGATCTGGGCGGGCCGGGCATTCCCGGTTACGACAGCTACTTCGCTATGATGCAGTCGAATCTTGAGCAGCTGGTCCGGGGTCAGACGCTGGAATAATCCTTTCCCAAGGTGACTGACATGAGTTCGCCTCTGCCTATTCTCGACCCCCAGCCCACGCCCGGCCACGTGCATGGCCCGGCGTGTAATCATGGAAGCCTGGCGGTCCATCGCGAACAGAGCGATGCCATCTGTCTGGATGATGTGAGCTACCGTTACCCGGCCAATGGGGCTTCCAGTGGTGAAGCCCGACCGGCCGGTGCTCCCGGGGGCTGGGCGCTGCGCAATGTCACGCTCCACGTGGAGCAGGGCTGCAGTCTGGGCATCATCGGCCCCAATGGCGCAGGCAAAAGTACGCTCATCAAGCTGCTGCTTGGCATGCTCAAGGGCTATCAGGGGCAGGTGCACATCATGGGCATGACCCCCGAGCAGGCCTGCCGTCGGGGTGATGTGCTGGGTTATGTGCCTCAGCGTCATGAAGTGGAATGGCGATTCCCGGTCTCGGTTCAGCAGGTGGTGAACATGGGCCTGACGGGTAAGACAGGCCTGTTCCGCTGGTACAGGAAAGAGGACAAAGACTACGCCCTTCACATGATGGAGAAGGTGGGCATCATCAACCTGCGCCACCGGCCTATCGGTGAGCTGTCAGGTGGTCAGCAGCAGCGGGCTTTCATCGCTCGGGCGCTGGTGTCCCGGCCGCGCGTGCTGTTGCTGGATGAACCGACCGTCGGGGTGGATGAAGCCGGTCAGCAACAGTTCTCCAGGCTGATAAATGATCTGCATCAGTCGCTGGATCTGACGGTGCTGATTGTCAGCCACGATCTGCAGGCCATTGCTGCGGGCTGCAATCGTGTGGCGTGTCTGAACCAGCGCATTCACTATCACGATGCCCCGGGCAAGCTCACGCAGGAGGTGCTGCGCGAGGTGTTCCAGCACGACATCATGTCGGTGCTCAACAAGCGATAATCGTCATAAGCGGCCTGGCACAGCAGTCATGGCCGATGGATTTACAGCATGCGTTCCATTGATGTTTCCCAGCTGACTCAGCCTCAGGCATACAAGCTGCTCATCGGCTCAGTTGTACCTCGGCCGATCGCCTGGGTGAGTACGATCAGCGAGCAGGGGGTGACGAATCTGGCACCCTTCAGCTTCTTCAATGCGGTCTGCAGTCAGCCGCCTGCGGTGATGTTCTGTGTTTCCACGCCGCCTGATCTGTCGGAGAAGGACACGCTGCGTAACATTCGCGCCACTGGCGAGTTTGTTGTGCACATCGTTACCCAGGCGATGGTGGAGCAGATGAACGCTACTGCGGTCCCCGCGCCCTATGGCGTCAGTGAAATTGATCTGACCGGGCTGGAAACTGAGCCATCAACCATGGTCAGGCCGCCTCGCGTCAAGGGCACGCCGATTCAGCTTGAATGCAGGCTCCTGCAGATCGTGGAGATCGGCCCGCCTGTTCAGGGCAGCGCTCGGATGGTGATCGGGCAGGTGGTGTACGCTCACCTGGATGAAGCCATCAGTGATGATGCGCTACATATCGACACCCATGCCCTGCAGCCCGTCGCTCGCATGGCGGGGAACTCCTATGCCCCGGTGGGCGAGCAGTTCACGCTGCCCAGACCTACGTGGAACCCGCAGACTAATTCCTGAGACATAATTCCAGCCCGGCTTTGCAAGGCCGGGCCTACCTGCGATAAAACCATCTCCCATGCCACACGCTCTGCAAACGCTGATGCACTTTGAATTCGCCCGCCACGCGCTGGTGACTGCGGTGGCGGTGGGCACGCTCTGCTCCCTCCTGTCGGTGGTGGTGGTGCTCAAGCGGATGGCCTTTGTCGGCCATGGCGTCTCGCACGCCGGCTTTGGGGGCATCGGGACCGCCATTCTCCTAGGTCTGGCGGGGTGGAGCCAGAATCTGCTGATCATGATCTTCTGCCTGGCGACAGGCATTGGCGTGGGGGTGCTTTCTCGCCGCCGCAGACTCGAGCCTGACAGCGCCATTGGCATCCTGCTGGTGATGGCCATGGCCTGGGGCGTGTTCATGACCGACCTGTGGCGACAGATCCGCTTTGAGCCCTGGTATGTCGAGATCTTTGGCGTCACACCCAACCCGCCAAGCTGGGAAATGATGCTCTTTGGTTCGCTCTTCTCCGCCAGTGCGGTCGACATGTGGCAGGCCATCATCGCTACGGTGGTGATCCTGGGCATCTGTGTGGCGTTCTTCAAGGAAATCGTCTTCTTCACGTTCGACGAAAAGGCCAGCCGGGTCTTTGGCGTGCGGACGGGGCTCATCTATTACCTGCTGCTGGTGCTGCTGAGCGTCGCCATTGTGCTGAGCATCCGCATGGCCGGGCTGCTGCTGGTTTCGGCCCTGCTGGTGATTCCCGGGGCCACCGGGCTGATGATCTCCCGCAAGCTCTCGCAGGTGCTGCTCTGGTCGTGGATCAGTGGCATGATCGGGATGGTGGGCGGCGTGCTGCTGGCGCTGCAGGTAGACCGCATTTCCAGCGGGCCCTGCATCGTGGGTATGCTGGGGCTGACCTTCGTCCTGGCGTGGGTGGTAAGCAAGGTAAGGCTGCGAATGAGTCAGAAACCGCTGAATACGCCCTGAGGGATGGCCTGAAACGCAGGATTTCTTTCCACAGCAGCTTGATTGACCCGCCAGAAGAATGTAAAAACAAGCTGCCTGACAGAGTTATGATGTCCTGGACATTGTCCGATTCTGTCTGACGCAGCGCTTCGCAAGGGGCATTTCAATCCTTTGAAATGGGTTGGGCTTGGGCGACAGACCTGGATGTCTGGTACGCAGCCCTGCAAGGCTCATCTAAACCGCGGGCCGGCCAGCGGCCGAACCACGGGGCAGGCGGGGAAAGAAAGTCGACAGGGGTGTCGATTGCTCCCTCACGAATCTTTGCTTGTGGCTGACAATTCCCTCCAGGGAATGGTTTTAGCTCAGGTACAGGTCAACCACGCTATGTTCGGCGGGCGTTTCACACGCCTGCATCGTCTGCTTACGTCTCTTCCATGATGTTTTTGCCTGTTGTTCTTCCACTTGCCTGGCCTGTGTCGGGCTTTGCGATCAGGGGGAAGAACGGCTCCGCAGGGCTTTTTTAATGCAAACGCAAATCGGGATCCTCGAGCTTTCCAGCCGTGCAGATGGTCGGCTGCGCACACTCGATAAAACCTTCATCGCCTCTCCCAGCGACCCCGTGGTTCCTCAGAAGTTCATTCAGCAGTATCAGTTGCGCTCTGGACTTCAGCTGAGCGTCACGCTGGGCAAGCCCGTGGGGAACCCGCAGCACCAGCATCAGAACTTCGGCGGCGGGGGCAAGAAGGGCAAGAACAAGAAGAACAAGAACCGCACTAACGATATTGCTCCCAACGCGTTGCGCGTTGAGCACATCGAAGCCATTGATGGTCTGGAGCCTCAGGAATACCTCAGACGCCGCCGGTTTGAAGACCTGACCATTATCGATCCCCAGCCCCGGCTGACCCTCGAATATCCTGGCTGCCCGCCCGCATGTCGGCTGATCGATCTTTTCTGCCCGATCGGCTACGGCCAGCGTGGCATGATCGTCTCGCCCCCCAAAGCTGGTAAGACGACGCTGCTCCAGAACATCGCCTTTGCGATCCAGAAGAATCACCCCAAGGTTCGCGTGATTGCGCTTCTGATCGACGAACGCCCCGAGGAAGTGACCGACTTCCGCCGTAACGTCCCCTGCGAAGTGCTCGCCAGCTCCAACGACCATCCGCCTGAGCGTCACGTGGGCCTGGCGATGATTGCCATCGAGCGGGCCAAGCGCATGGTCGAAGCCGGCGAGGATGTGGTGATCCTGCTCGACTCGCTGACCCGCCTGGGCCGTGCGTTCAACACTGCTCCGGGCATGTCCAACACCGGCCGCACGCTCTCAGGCGGTCTGGATTCCTCCGCCCTGGCCATTCCCAAGCAGCTTTTCGGCGCGGCCCGCAAGATTGAAGAGGGCGGCTCGCTGACCATCATCGCCACTGCTCTGGTCGACACAGGCAGCCGAGGCGACCAGGTGATCTTTGAAGAATTCAAAGGCACGGGCAACATGGAACTGATCCTCGATCGTTCCATCGCCGAACGCCGCCTGTTCCCCGCCATCGACCTGGCTGCGTCGGGCACCCGCAAGGAACACCTGCTCCTGAGCGAAGCCGAGCTGACTACCATGGGGGCTCTCCGCCGCCGCCTGCTGAACATGCCGCCGCCCATGCAGGTGGAACAGCTGCTCAAGGCTCTGGAACGCTTCAAGACCAACGACGAACTGGTGGGCAATCCCCAGAGCCCGGGCAACGCCCAGGCCGCCTCCCGCGTCTGATCCAGCACAATCTGACCACGACTTCCCAGCCCCGACCCTCACCGGTCGGGGTTTTTCATTTCCCGGTCCCTGATCCAGGCCACAGTCTGCCCACACCTGGCCTGCCTGTACTGATACCCCAGTTCTTATTGCACCCTTGGGGATAAATTCCCCAGATTTCGTTCAACTTGAGAGGAATTTCACGAAAACCTGTCTCGAGTGTGAATCTGTAACGGTTATGCGGACCTTGATCGCGCAATTTCAGGGAAACCAGGGGTGTGAACGCTGTTCGATTCGCTAAAATCAGGTAGGCTTCAACGCTCATGGAGGGCGGCCTGTTCCTGGAGGGGGCAGGCCAGAGAGATTCTCAGAGAGACGCATATGGTCAGCAGTAACCCGCCTGGCGGGCGACATCCGCACTCTTCGCGCCGATCGGTCTTCGTGCGCCAGCCCAAAGCTGCCGATGCTCCGACTGGTGCTGCTACGCCCGGCGCCAAACCCGCTGCGCCTGCAGTGACCACTGCTCCCGCGACGCCCAGTCTTCGACTGGTCGGCGCTCCCGGCCCCAATCCGCCGGCAGTCCTTCGCAACGTCGGCCAGCCCATCACCTCACCGACCGACCCGCGCTGGGTGCTTGCCCTGCGCACTGCGGAGTCTCTGCAGGGGTCGCTGATCACCCCGGAGAAACGCCAGCGTCTGGTCCGCCTGGGCCAGTCCATGGGGCTGACGGCCTTTGACGCCAATCTGGTCATCGCCATCGTTCAGGACCAGGCCCGCCGCGGGTACGCCGCCGACTACTGCCCGACCGCAGGCGAGCTTCAACTGCAGATGGTCCCGCTGCCTCGCCTGTCGAGCGTCCGCCACAACTTCCCCGGCCGACGTGCCCTGATGCTCTCAATCACCATCGCTGGCATCCTCGCCGCCGAGATCGCTTTCTTCAGGTGGATCCTCGGCGGGTAAAGGGTGACCTCTTCACCTGGCCTGAATTCTTTTCTCACGAAGATTTACGAAAATCGTGCTGGATTTTTCATGCCTGATAGGGTTATCATGAAGGTTGGTTCGAGATTGATCCTTTCGTCCACTCTCATTTCGGGGGCCTGACATGACGCGATTTCACAGTCGAGCCTTCACGCTCATCGAACTGCTGGTATGCATCAGCATCATCGCCATGCTCATCGCGCTCTTGCTGCCCGCGCTGCAGAAAGCCAGGCAGGCGGGCAAGGATACGCAATGCCTGTCCAACCTCAGGCAGATCGGCATCGCCGACTACGCATACGCTGCCGACAACCGTGCTTATCCCATGCCCATGCAGCAGCCACTTTTCCCTCAGGATGCGGCATCAAGACTGGTGCGACTCAAATATCTTTCGCCTGTATATGATCGAAGCCAGATCTGGCCCACCAGCACGCAGCCTGATGCCCGCGTCATGTTCTGCCCGGATCGTGTGGGGAACAGCAAGCACACGTTCGGCGTGCCCTATCAGTCCAATGCCAACTGGTCGGGTTATGCGGGCAACTCGGCAGTGCGAGGCGTATGGCATACCACCAACAAGGTCTGGAGCGATTCCAACAGCTGGACGAAGCATTTCGAGCGCTACGACGACATCAAGAAACCCAGCAGCATGCTGCTTGACGCTGATACATACTCCACCGTCAACATAGGCGGAGCGGCCGGCGCAGCGACATCCTTGCAACTGGCCACCGTCGTTCCCACGCCCATCCTGAACAAATCCGCAGGCGGAACCACCATCACCACCATCGGCCTGATCCAGACCCATGTCCCGCCTTCCACGTGGACACACATGCATTACGTCCACGACGGCAGCCCCAGCGGCCTGTTCGTCGACGGCCACGCGGAAAGAAAGAAGGCGCGGTGGAGGATGGAGTGATAAACTCCGGCGATAATGGTTGAATATAATACCTGACACCCTTTCTCGCCCTGCCTAATGCCACCGAGAAGGCCAGCTTCGCCATTCGTCTTAATGGGAAGATGATGATGTAAAGCGAGTTTTTATGACTCGGGGCAGTGTTGTAAGTGATCCGTTTTTGACGTTTTTATCTAAATCGCTGAGGTTATAGCCAAAAGTTTCGGCGCAATAAGATAAGTAGGCTAGTAATTCCACATATTTTTTGTAGATTTCATCAGCATCCGCATTACGTGCTGAAACCTCATTCATCGCGAATGAGTACGCATGCTTTATCAGATCGCGAATTATTACTTTGTCTTCTTGGGGACGGTGTTTCCAAACTGAGGCATCGGCATAATTAAGTTCATTTTCAGTGTTATTGGTTTTGATAAGATTAATGCATTCCGCTGCAATCTTTTGATAAACAATGTTTTTCTTGTTGTCCCGACAAAATACTTTGCTATTAAGAAAACTCATGAATCGATCGCATACCAAGATTCGCGGGTAGCGTGATTTTTTACTTTCTAGGTAATAGGCTCTTGCTAATGCAGGTCCGTAAAATCCACCGAAATCGTCGCTGTCAGTTCCAAATCCTATAGAGATTCCTCCCCGAATGGGGATACCTTGAGCGAGATAGTCTAGCATGAGAAAGGCAGATGAAAGCAGGAGCCTGAATGCAGGCATGGTTGTTGTTTCACCATCGTTGATGGTTATGGGGCTATATGCGATTACTGCATCGGAGATGTGCCTTAGTTTAAATATGCCACCTTCTTGGGGGCTATAATCAAATTTGGTGACGGGGTCGTTAGACTTCAAAAGATGTGTGTAGTATTTATTAAGATCGCGAATTCTGGATAAGCATTGGAACACCTCTGGCTCAAACTCTGGGGATTTTTTTGCCTCGTTGGGCACCATGTCCCATTTACTTAACTCACTTGTTTGGCCAAGAATGTCTATGTACGAAACAACATAGAATTGAATTGAAACAGTCTTGCTTGTGTTCAAGTTATCCATGGATGTTGATTTTATCGCAATCTAACATTTGTGGCGTATCCGCTGCATTCGTGGCATGTTTCACGGATGATCATGCCCATAATGTGCATCTCCTGGCGGGCGGCCATGCGCGTCCGGGGTGGTGGGGGCGACGAAGCCGGGTTGCGGCGTGATGATGACGTTGTCCAGTGAATTGGGCTTCTCGGCCATCAAGTACAGGCAGACACCAGCAGCCCGGCTAGGCAGATCGTCAGCAGAATAAACGTGATCTTCCATGAGCCGGCGGGGGCTCCAGCGTGGGCCGGGGTGGATTGAGGGGCATGTTTCTTCGCAGTCGGCTTGTTCATAGCGTATTCCAGGGCCCGGAGATCACGGGGGGTCGAGTCGAGATACAGGCAACACTTCCGAATTTATAGCACTGACAGAGGAATTATTCCTGACTTGAATTTGCAGGGGCATGCACGAACGAAGCATTCGCATGCACTAAAAACAAAAAGGCCTGGATCGTGGGATCCAGGCCTTGGTTTTATGAACAGGTTGTTGGCTAGCGAATCAGGGCAGGACCGTCGCCCCCATGAGGTAGCGGTCGACTTCGCGGGCGGCGGCGCGGCCTTCGTTGATGGCCCAGACGATCAGGCTCTGGCCACGGCGGCAGTCACCGGCGGCGAAGATGCCCGGGATGCTGGTGGCGAATCGGCCGTATTCCGCCTTGAAGTTGCTGCGCGGGTCGAGCTCGATGCCCGAAGCCTTGGCGAGCGTTTCTTCCGGGCCAAGGAAGCCCATCGCCAGCAGGACCAGATCGGCTTTGAAGGTCTGTTCGGAGCCGGGGACTTCGACCATCTTGAACTGGCCTTTGTCGTCCTTCTCCCACTTCACGCGGACGGTCTTGATGCCCGCCACGTTGCCCTGACCATCGTCGATGAATTCCTTGGAGAGGATGGAATACTCGCGAGGATCCTTGCCATGGACTGCCTGCACTTCCTGGTGGCCGTAGTCAGTGCGGAAGATGCGGGGCCACTGTGGCCAGGGGTTGTCCGGAGCACGCTTTTCGGGCGGCTGGGGGAGCAGTTCAAAGTTGACCAGGCTGGCGCAGCCATGACGCATGGAGGTTCCGATACAGTCGTTACCCGTATCGCCACCACCGATGACCACGACATGCTTTCCGCCGGCGTGGATCGGGGGCTTGAAGTCGGGGGACTTGTTGGAATCCAGCAGAGCCTTGGTGTTCTGATGGAGGAACTCCATGGCCGGGTGGATACCCTTGAGCTGCCTGCCCGGGATGGGCAGGTCGCGCGGGCGGGTCGCGCCGGTGGCCAGGATGATGGCGTCAAACTCGTTACGCAGATGCGTGAAGCTGACGTGCTTGGTTTCGTGCGAAGGCGTGAAACCATTGAGCCAGGCCGGCGGTTCCTTGCCACCCACGTGCGTGTTGGTGATGAAGGTCACGCCTTCTTCACGCAGCAGGTTGATGCGGCGTTCGACGGTGGCCTTGTCGAGCTTCATGTTGGGGATGCCATACATCAGCAGCCCGCCGATGCGGTCGGCTCGCTCGTAGACGGTGACCG
>Ga0207868_1000129_pt1 | contig 102995 bp, 94 predicted proteins | sample Passage237B_FD_187370 | JGI IMG/M metagenome (GOLD analysis project Ga0207868, IMG submission 187370) | Cellulose adapted compost microbial communities from Newby Island Compost Facility, Milpitas, CA, USA - Passage2 37B (SPAdes) (version 3) ...
TCCCTCGGGCTTTGCCCAGCCTGACGGCTGCCCAAAACAGCTATCCTGCTGTTTTGTCGAACTCGCGGGAGTTCTCGCTCTCCGGGTGCGCAAAAAAAAACCCTCGCTTTTTGGGCGAGGGTTTTTTGTATTTGGCGCACCCGGAGAGACTCGAACTCCCGACCAAGTGGTTCGAAGCCACCTACTCTATCCAACTGAGCTACGGGTGCATGGTCGTTTCAGCTGGGCTGAAAGAGGCGCACATGATAGCAGGCGGCGGGATTTAGGCAAGGGTGGGATGCGGTGGTGGTTTAAATTTTCGCGCCTTGATTTTTACCAGTCCATTCCGGTCGCCAGACCAGCGTAGGTGTCTTTATCAAACAGGATGGCGACGAATTCGGCGTAGGAGGGAGTTAGGAAATAGAGGGCGATGACGGCGACGGCCATGATGCCGGAGGTGGTGATGTTGCGGTAGTCAAATAATTTGAAGGCGCTGCCGAATGAACGCTTCATAGCGACGTTCATAAAGTCCACCGCAAAAATTTCGTCGAGCAGCAGATGGATGCAGTAACCAAAACCGAGAAACAGCGCCAAAAACCAGCTCATAGTACCGCCCGCACCTAAAAAGGCAGCGCCTATGGCGGTGATGAACATAAACAACAGGCACGCCAGCAGCGAATGGAAAATGCCTCTGTGGCGCGTGAAGCGCGCAAACACGTAACGCACACCGAACTGCACCGCAATAAATACCATGGTGCAGGCTGCCCAAACCCAAATAAGAGGCCAGGCATCTATCCATGCCACTGCAGTAAATCCACAGGCAGTAACACTAAAGGCGCCAAATAAAATTCCAAGACTGTGGGAATTGTCGGAATCTATATCGGGCAACAAGCCGCCGAATGTGCCCATAATCCAACAGAGGAATGCTTCTTCCGCGAGCAAATGACCACTGCTGTAAAACAGGGTGCTGGCCAAGCCGCTGCTAATACTTGCAACCTGTAAATGGGTTTTGAAATTCGCCATACTGCCGTCCGTTATTTCCGTAAGGGCGGCATTCTAGCGATGGAGCCAAGCAGAATGAAGTCTGGCTTCGTCCATTTACTGGAAGCCATTCTCAAAAATGCAGAGTCGAAGCATTTTGTAGTAGTTTTTTCCCTATAGCGTTACTCACATGATCCCATTAGTCGCCCACCCCCAATACAGTTATCCATTTCCGGCAAGCCATCGTTTTCCAATGGAAAAATTCGGTTTGCTGCAGGAGTACCTGCGCCAAAAAGGTTTGGCGACTGAAGCTAATACTTACCGCCCGGGCAGTGCGCGTATGGATGTGTTGGAATTGGCGCACTGCCCGGATTATTTGCGGCGTTTTATCCATAACAGCCAGAGTGCTGCGGAAATTCGCCGAATGGGATTGCCGTGGAGCGAAGGGCTGGTGCGGCGCACGTTGATTTCACCCAACGGCACACTGCTCACCGCCAAACTCGCGCTGCAAAATGGTATTGCCTGCCACCTCGCTGGCGGGACGCATCATGCGCATCGCGATTTTGCTTCCGGTTTTTGCATTTTGAATGATCTCGCTATAGCTGCTTTGACTTTGTTGGCGCAGAAAAAGGTTACGCGAGTACTGATTTTTGATTGCGATGTCCATCAAGGCGATGGCACCGCCACTATACTCGCGCACGAACCGCGCGCATTTACCTGTTCTGTCCACTGCGAAAAAAACTTTCCCGTGCGCAAGGCGAGCAGTGACCTGGACGTCAATATCGCCAAAGGCGCGACGGATGACGAATATCTCAGCCGCGTGCACGAGTCTTTCGATTTAGCTGTCGACGCCGCCAAACCCGACCTGGTTTTGTACGACGCGGGAGTGGATATCTACGAGCACGACCCGCTCGGTTTGTTGAATGTCAGCCTCGCAGGAATTCGCGCGCGCGACCGCATGATTTTGCAGGCGTGTAAAAACCGTGGCCTGCCAGTCGCCACGGTGATTGGCGGCGGGTATGATGACGACCGCGAGGCGCTGGCGCGCCGCCACGCCATAGTCACTGAAGAAGCTTTCGCCGTTTGGGCAGCTCATTTCCAACCGCAGAAAAATCGAGTACTCACATGCTGAATAATTTTTCCTGGCAAACCGGCCACAGCGATTTTGCCAAACTCTCACTGACGACTCCCAACGGAGCGAGCGCGGAAATTTATCGCTACGGCGCACACCTGACTTCATGGAAAACCCGCAGCGGACGCGAATGGATGTTTTTGAGCAGCCAATCATTGTTTGAGCAAGGCAAGGCCATTCGCGGCGGTGTGCCGGTTATTTTTCCGCAATTCAGCGGTTTTGGTCCCGGCCCGCGCCACGGTTTTGCGCGCAATATGGAGTGGCGCCTATCGCGCGAACCGCACAACGGTAGCTGCACTTTTTTATTGGAAGCGGATGAATCCTCCCTCGCCGCCTGGCCACATAAATTTCACGCGGAATTTACCCCGACGCTCGCAGACGATCAGCTCACCATGACTTTGCTGATCCGCAATATCGATGACAAACCTTTTACCTTTACCGCCGCACTGCACACTTATTTTGCGGTGAGCAATGTGCATCAGGTGGAATTATCCGGACTCGAAGGTTTGACCTATTGGGATAACAACGGCTCGGATTTTCACAAAGACCGATTTGTGCAAAAAGGCAATTCACTGAATTTCCCCGGCGCTATAGATCGCGTTTATTTTGCTTGCACCGGCCCGCTGCAATTAACCGATGGCAACCATAAGCTCAGCATTCAAGCGGAAGGTTTTAGAGACGTGGTGGTGTGGAATCCGGGCGCCGATGCGGCAAAAAATTTGTCGGATCTCGCCGATGACGAATACCAAAAAATGTTGTGCGTTGAAGCAGCCGTAGTGGATCAGCCGATTACCTTGGCACCCGGAGAAGTCTGGAGCGGGTCGCAAATACTGAAGGAATTATCCTGACAGTAAACCCCGCCTGTGCGGGGTTTTTTATTTTTATCCAAGCAATTTCGCCAAAAATCCCAGCGGGTGATGAGCTCTGGCAACTGACACGATAAATCCATACACCGCCAATGCGGCAAGCCAGAGAAAAAATCGTCTGCCGCGCGGACAATGAGTGCGAAAAGCCATAATTCCGAGTGCGATATAAATCACCACACAAATGACTTTTACCGTCAACCAAGGCTGCGACACAGGATATATATGCAACATGCCCATCAGCATAAAAGCGGCAAGCAATAAAATGCTGTCGACGGCATAGGTGGCATAGCGCAACACAGGGATTTTCGGCCAGGACTGCTGCAGTAATAATCCCACACCGCGAATAAAAAATAATCCGCCGCTTAAAAGCGCGGCGGTTATATGTAGCGTGCGAATTTCCAAATAATATTCCAGCATAATACTCACATCGAATGTGCGCTGTGCAGGGGTTCCATACCGAGAAGGCGGATCATTTGCGGGCGATTTTCCGCAGGCAGCAAATCGGCAAGCGTGTATTTATCCAAACATTCGAAAAATGCCTGCAAGGCTCGGGCAAAGACTTTTTTCAGTTCGCAGGCGGGTGTCAAAACACAATTACCTTCGCCGGCAAAACACTCGACAATTTTCAGATCCTGTTCCAAATCGCGCACCAGCGCACCTATATTGATCTGCGCCGGATCGCGTTTTAAATACATGCCGCCATTTTTTCCACGGCTCGCCGCCAGATAACCCTTGGTGGAAAGTTCGTGCACAACTTTGCGCAGATGGTTTTTGGAAATACCGTAAGCCTCCGCGATTTCACCGATAGTGGAAATCTGGTCGCCTTTAAGAGCAACGAAAAGTAAGACGCGCAGTGAATAATCGGTATAAAGGGTAATACGCACAACCAGCCTCAGAATTTATCCCGGTTTTCCGTCCGCCCGCGGACGCAACAGCACCGGTATGTAAAGAATCAGAAAAAAAGTAAATGCCACCATCCAGGCCGCACTGGCCGCCAGCACTCCGACCCTAAATCCCAAGACTCCGGAGGGCACTAAAATGCGCAACACCGCAGCAAGACTAATGGCCAGATATATCCACACGCCATAGCGGGGAAGCTGCAAGGGTCTTCCGGTGTGCCCCAGGGACACCCGGGTCATCACTCCCAAAATCATCGTCGCTATCGCCCCGACGCCCAGCGCATGTTGCCATAGGGAAGGGACAATCGCCGGGAAAAATGCCGCCAAGCCGCGCAGAAAAAGAGCCAGCACCAGCCAGAAATAAGACAGATGCAGAATCCACAACAGCGGTTCCTTCAGCGTCAGCCAGCCTCGCCACAACAGCAATCGCCACCCATTGAAGCAGGCCGCGAGCAGGGCAACACCTCCTGCTACAACCGCCGGTACAGGTGTTATATCCGTAACCAGCAAGGCGAACATACTACTCAAAGCGCCGATTTCCACCCACTGGGCCCGCTGCACCACAGTCCCATCGCGGGCATTTCTCACCAGCCAATTGGCGGTAAACAGCGGGGTAATTCTGCCGGCGATAATGACGATCAGAATGCTGATCAAATCCAAGCCCAGCAACTGGCCGGTTTGCAGCACGGCAGTTTTCCCCGTTGCCAATCCGATTTGCATAAGCACATTGCCGAGCCACAGGAGCGCCAGAACTCCGACCAAAATCAGATTCCGCCGGTTGTTATAGCGCAGCAACACAGTGCCCACATAAGCCGCCAGCACTGGCAAAAATGCCAAGTCGACCACCGCCACCAGCCAACCGGGCAGCCAGCCTGCCATCCACATAACCACTCGTCCAGCCGCCCACAGCAGCGCCAATAACAATAGCTTTCGTCCCTGCAGCGGCGGTGCGCCGGTCCAGTTGGTCATAGCCGTCAGAACAAATCCGGCAATCGCGGGGGTGACGAATCCGTACAGCATTTCGTGGCTGTGCCACTCTATCGGCGCCCACCCGACAGGCAGCGGCCAGGAAGCAAATAAAAAGGCCATCCAGCCAAAAATCAGCAGCAGCGCATAACTACCGGTGAGGATAAAGAAAATGCGGAAGGGGTAGGCCAGGGCGGATTTCATAAAGGTCTCCGGGGCACGGGGCGAGTCAGGATAAAAGTGCCGACACAGATAAACAGTGCGCTGATCACCATCAATACCGGCAACACCGTTCCGACTATCCACAACAGCAGGGCGCTGGCCGCCATTGTTCCGATTGCGAGCCGTTTGGCGCGCCTGCTAATTGCACGCTGGTCTCGCCAGTCGCGCAGCGTGGGCCCCCAAATGGAATGTTGATACAGGCGTTCATAGAATTCCGGCGCTCCCCGCTTTGCCGCCCAGGCGGCCACCAGCAGAAAAGGGACAGTAGGTAATCCCGGCAAAACCGCACCCACAGCGGCAAAGGCGACACAGCCGCCGGCTAACAACCGCCAACCCATTTGCGGCAGGAACAATCTCAATCGGCGCATAGCGGCCTCGCTATTTTTTAAGATGTATTTATTTTACATCATTTAAAGATATATCTAGAATATATTTTATAAATTTCCGCAGACGCCGGATTTCTTCCTTTTCATCAACAGGAGGCTCAGATATGGGCTCGTATCGCAAACTCTGGTGGCTGCTTATTGCAGTTCTGGGAGTCACCTTCAGCATATTGGGTTACTTCGGCTCCGAGGTTTACCGTCAGGCACCACCTATTCCCCAAGCGTTTATCGATGCCCAGGGACGCCCGTTGATCACCCAAGAAGACATCCTCGAAGGCCAGACGGCTTGGCAATCTGTCGGCGGAATGCAGTTGGGATCGATCTGGGGACACGGGGCGTATCAGGCGCCCGACTGGACCGCCGACTGGCTCCATCGCGAACTGCTCGCCTGGCTGGATCTCGCCGCCCGGGAACAGCACGGAAAACCCTACGCCGAACTGGATGGGGCGGCCCAGGCCGTTCTGCGCTATGAACTGAAAAACGCTTATAGAACCAACACCTTCGATCCCGCCGCCCAAACCGTGCGCCTGTCCCAGCGCCGCCTCGAAGCTATCCGCCAAACGGCCGATTACTACAGCAAACTGTTCAGCGATCACCCGGACTTCAGCAGCACCCGGGAGAGTTACGCCATGAAAGAGAACACCCTGCCGGATGCCTCCAGGCGTGAGAAGCTCGCCACCTTCTTTTTCTGGACAGCCTGGGCGGCAGCCACTGAGCGCCCCGACAGCACCGCCACCTATACCAATAACTGGCCCCATGAACCTCTGATCGACAACCGCCCGACTGGCGAAAATATCGTGTGGTCCGTGGTCAGCGTGGTGTTGTTGATTGCCGGTGTCGGCGGTTTGGTTTGGGGTTGGGCCTTTCTGCGCCGCAAGGATGAAGACGAGCCTTCCGCTCCCGCTCAAGACCCTATTTCATTGGTCAAACTCACGCCTTCTCAGCGCGCCCTGGGTAAATATCTGCTGGTAATCGTGGGGCTGTTCGGATTTCAGGTACTGATGGGAGGACTCACCGCTCACTACACGGTGGAAGGCCAGCATTTTTACGGTATCGACCTCTCCCGCTGGTTCCCTTACACACTGACCCGCACCTGGCACATTCAGGCGGCGCTGTTTTGGATCGCCACGGGATTTCTCGCCGCCGGCCTGTTTCTCGTTCCTATCATCAACGGCGGCAAAGACCCCAAATTCCAGAAGTTGGGTGTCGATATTCTCTTCTGGGCATTGCTGGCGGTCGTCGTTGGCTCGTTCACCGGCAACTACTTGGCGATCGCCCAGGTGATGCCTGCGCATCTGAATTTCTGGTTGGGGCACCAGGGTTACGAATATGTCGATCTCGGACGCCTCTGGCAGATTGGCAAATTCACCGGCATAGCCTTCTGGCTGGTATTGATGCTGCGCGGCATGGTGCCGGCTCTGCGCCGATCCGGAGACCGCAACCTGCTGGCCTTGCTCACGGCGTCTGTCGTCGCCATAGGTCTCTTTTACGGCGCAGGCTTTTTCTACGGCGAAAAAACTCATATCTCCATCATGGAATACTGGCGCTGGTGGATCGTGCATTTATGGGTGGAAGGATTTTTTGAAGTGTTCGCCACGACTGCACTGGCCTTTATTTTCTGCAACATGGGTCTTGTATCGCGCGCCGCCGCCACCACTGCCAGTCTGGCATCCGCATCCCTGTTTATGCTCGGCGGCGTTCCCGGCACTTTCCACCACCTGTATTTCGCCGGCACCACCACACCGGTGATGGCGGTAGGCGCAACCTTCAGCGCCTTGGAAGTGGTTCCCCTGGTGGTACTGGGTTATGAGGCTTGGGAAAACTGGCGCCTGCAATCCCGCGCGCCCTGGATGCAGCAGCTTAAATGGCCGCTGTACTTTTTTGTTGCCGTGGCCTTTTGGAATATGCTCGGCGCCGGGGTGTTCGGCTTTATGATCAATCCGCCCATTTCGCTGTATTACGTCCAGGGACTCAACACCACCGCGGTACATGCCCACGCAGCTCTGTTCGGCGTCTATGGATTTCTCGCATTAGGCTTCACTTTATTGGTGCTGCGCTATATCCGTCCCAATTTCGTTTTTGATGAAAAATGGATGAAAACCGGATTTTGGTGGCTTAACGGTGGCTTGGTTTTGATGATTACGACCAGCCTCCTGCCCGTCGGAATTATTCAATTTGTCGCCAGCGCATCAGAAGGCATGTGGTACGCGCGCAGCGAAACCTTTTTACAGCAGGGATTTTTAGAAATGTTGCGCTGGATACGCACAATCGGCGATGTGGTATTTCTTATCGGAGCGTTTGCCGTGATATGGCAGGTTATCAAAGGCGTTTTTGGCAAGCAGCCAAGCAGCATCACAGCTCCTGCTCACACCTCGACAACGGCTGTTTAACCAAGCAAAAAGCCCGCATTTCGCGGGCTTTTTTAGTTACACCTCATGTCAATTTAATTCGGTGAATTTAAAAGGCCTTTTGCGGAGAAGGACGGGAAAGGATGAATAAGCTCACACAGATGAACACAAGTGCCATCACGATCCGTACCGGCAGCGCGGCGCCCAAAAACCATAATAAAAACCAGCTCGCGGCCATGGACACTAAGGCCAAGGTTTTTGCCTGTTTAGAGATAGCGCGCTGATCGCGCCAGTTGCGCAAAGATGGTCCCCATACATGGTGTTGATGCAACCGATCATAGAGTTCCGGAGCTCCACGTTTTGCCGCCCAGGCCGCCACCAATAGAAACGGAACTGTCGGCATTACTGGCAAAAAAGCTCCGACAACAGCCAGAAAAACACCAGCTCCCGCCAGCATCCGCCACCACAACCGCCCACCGTAACCAAACTGTTCCGGATATATTTTTTCATCATGCATACGCAACACCGAAAACTCTCAATCGCATAAGACGAAGATCGGCGCAATAAATTCCATTTTCATGAATATGAATGTTTCGGTGCGATAGCTTTATTTCGTCAATACAAAATGCCGAGACGAATTAAACGCTTACAGTAAAAAGCCATAGCAATCATGATTGCCGTCAGAATAATCGGCATAGGCCAAAGAACCCCCATGGCGAGGCGTCCATCGGTAAGCAAGTGGGTGTAGACCATATACACCACACTCCCTATCACGGAAGCGAAAAATAAATGTAACGCCCAATGTTTACGCATTAACAAAGCCAGCGCTCCCAGTGCACTGCCCAAAACAGAAATTATCCAACCTACGACCGCCCAGGCAGGCTGATTGGTAAAATAGGCAATCTGTGCCTCACTCATGCCGGAAGATCGGTAAAAATCCTCACCTTGTAAAAGACTCATAAAAAGGTCGAATGATGCGGCGAGGCCATATAAAAACAGCAGCCCATCAATAATCCATATATGCATGGGCATTTTGGGTTTGGTCATAATGTTTCCGTATTGTTAATAAATAAACTTGCCTTGCAGTCTTATGTCCTGACTGGAGGTTCCAACCAAAACCTCAAATTCTCCCGGTTCGACTTTCCAGTTATGCGCATTCACATCCCAAAATGCCAAATCGCGCTGGGTAAGATTAACGGTAATGGTTTTTGCTTCTCCATGCTCGAGAAATACTTTTTTAAAGCCTTTCAATTCTTTCGCCGGGCGCTCGACACTGGCTTGCACATCGCGCAGATAAATTTGCACTACTTCGGCCCCGGCTTTTTCACCCGTATTTTTTACAGTCAGAGTGACCGGAATTTCGTTGGCTTTGGCGGAAATCTTTTGGGGGATTTTTAAATCTGATAATGCAAATTGCGTATAGGAAAGTCCGTGCCCAAAGGGAAAAATGGGTTCGATCTTTTGCTTTTCAAACCAGCGATAACCGATAAACACGCCTTCTTTATAAAGCGAGTCTTTGTCGTTGTAATCGTTGAGTGCTATAGGCGCTGTATCGGCAAGTTTTTGCGGCAGAGTAATCGGCATTTTTCCACTCGGATTGACTTCACCCAATAAAACCCGCGCATAAGCATTGCCAGCCTCCATACCACCGTACCACGCCCACAAAATAGCGTTGACCTTGTCCACCCACGGCATTTCCACCGCAGATCCTGCAATCATCACCACAATGGTATTGGGATTAGCTGCGGCGAGATCAGCTATGACTTTGTCCTGCATACCGGGCAGCGTCATGGTTGTGCGGTCATCGCCTTCCCGGTCGTGGTTGTGGTCGAGGCCGGCAAAATAAATAACGGCATCGGCACTTTTTGCTGCAGCGGCATATTCCGCTGCCGAAACCGTGCGCAATCCCGGCGCATCCCAACCTAAGGTTGCGCCTTTGCTGCCGTCGTAAAGAAATTCCACGTCGTATTCGCGATCGGCAGTTAATTCGATTGCATGACTGTGCGAGCGGCCCGCCAGGTTTTGTACTGCCAGTACTTCACGCCCGTCAATTTTAACGCGCGCTTTGCCATCACCTTGCACTTTCAGCACATGCTGACCATTTTCCAACGGTTTTATTTTTGCCCACAGAGTTAAATAGCGGGTTTCCGTTTGTGCAGGAATTTGCGAGGACGGCCATTCTTCGCGTTGCAATTCTTCTTTGCGCGCTGCCTCAGCGAAACGACGCACTTTCCAAACCGGGGTGCCGGAACCGCCGTGACGAGTAAGAATAAAATCCGCCGGAATGGGTTGTACTCGATCGCTATCCGCCGCGACCAGATAAAGAATTTCTGCTGTATCGCCCAAAGCGTTGCGCAAACCCTGTAAAGGTGTGACCTCATATTCGGATTTCACTTGCGACGAACCGCCGCCTCGACCGTGTGCCAGATTGGCGTTGGGACCCATCACCAGAATTTTGCGCAGCTGGCTTTTTTCCAGTGGCAGACTATTTTTGTCATTTTTCAGCAAGACTACGCCTTGTTCGGCAATATGTTGTGCAATGGCACGATGTTCCGGCGTATTGCGCGCACCGGGTTTGCGATCGGGATCATATTTACCGACGCGCAATTGCAGCCGCAGCACGCGGCGCACTTTTTCATCCAATACGGATTCGGGAATTTCGCCTTTTTGAATCGCTTCGCGCAGCGGTCGAGCGAAGAAATAATCTTCATAATCCGGCACATGAGTGCCCATTTCCAGATCGAGGCCGTTGAGCGCCGCATCGCGGGTATTGATATCCACATGCCAATCCGTCAGCAATACACCGTCAAAACCCCATTCACCTTTCAGAATTTTTTTCACCAACAATTCACTTTGATTGGCGTTGGTGCCATACACACGGTTGTAGGACCCCATCACGGAATAAGCGCCGCCTTCTTTTACCGCGGCTTCAAAAGCGGGCAAATACACTTCGCGCAATGTGCGTTCGTCGGGTTTGGCATCGACACCCCAGCGATTTAATTCCTGGCTGTTTAAGGCGTAGTGTTTTACACAAGCGGCGACATCCTGTTCCTGAATGGCGCGAATTTCCGGCACCACCATATGTGCTGCTAAAAACGGATCTTCGCCAAAATATTCAAAATTACGGCCGTAGAGTGGCAGGCGCGCAAGATTAACGCCGGGACCGAGAATAATATCTTTATTGCGATGCCGCGCCTCGCGCCCGAGCACAGTGCCGTGCAGATGAGCAATTTCCGGATCCCAACTGGCTGCGACCGCAGTGAGCGGCGGCAAATAGGTGGCGAAATCCGTCGTCCAATTGGCCGAATCCCAGCTGTGGCGCGAAATTTCTTCGCGTACTCCGTGCGGCCCATCGCTCAGCGTCATTTCTGCAATACCGAGCCGAGGAACACCTGCCACGCTGAATTTGCTATTGGCATGTACCAGGGAAATTTTTTCCTCCAGGGTCAAAAGACCCAATAAACGCTCAACTTCTTTTTCAATGTCAGGAGGGGCGTCGTTTTTACTGGCGGGAGCGCTACAGGCATTCAGAAGCAGCACAACAAGCGCTGCGAGAAAATAGAAGGGGTACAGTGGGGATTTGTTATGCATATGGGCCACCTGACCGTTTTTATGGTGGCCCAAGCTTGACCATTGAAGTTTATTTGGTCAAGCGAGATAAATCACCTAGGTACGACCGAGGCAGTGGTGCCGCCGTTTTTATCCTCCAGGTTGGTTTTGCAAAATAACAGTCCCTGGCGCGCAATAGGAGACAGGTATTCTTTGTATTTATCCAGATTGCCTACCAGGTGGCGCGCATTTTTCACATGCAAATCAAATAACACGTTCTCATGTAGTTCGTTTCGGTAAGCACCGATGAATTCACAATAATTGGCAGCAACCCGCAATAATTTTTCAACGGAGGATTTGAAGTAGGAATCAGCATTTTTCGGGAACGCAAAAGTGCCATCGATCATATCCGCAAGCTCCACCCGGCGCGCCGGATCCACCGCGAACTCACGGTGCAATAAGTGGGTGAGCTCATTTTGATATTGGCTGAGATTGCGCAACATTTCCTGACTGCGAATTTCGCGGGTAATTTGCAGCATGTCGCGCTTTTGTTGGCGCAGAGTGTGAATCAATAAAAATAGCAAAACCCACATCACCACCGGCCCCAGGATTCCGCCAAAAAAGGTGGCGAAGTCCGACCAGTCGAGAGGTGCACCTAATAAATCCAGTGTTCTGTCGGCGTAATTGAAATAGAGAAAAACCGCCGTTGCGATCAGAATAATTCCAACCACTGCTGCAATCACAAACTCCATAGAGGGGCTCCTGGTTTTTATTGTTCTGCAAATAGCGAATTGGCGTGTAGATCACTTAATACTGGGTTCGCTTGGTTTAAACAAGCGCAACGGTACGTAAAATAGCTGCGATTGACGGAAACAGCGGAGTTTTTCGCGGTGAGATGTGAATTTATTCGCAGTTCACCGCGATTTTCTTCGACCGAGGCGATTTGACAGGCGCTGGTTTGCGGAGTAGGGTCAGCGCCCCTTATTTACTCGGGAATCTGTCATGAGCCAATTACCTAACTGCCCCAAATGCAATTCCACCTACACATACGAAGACAATGGCCTGTTTATCTGCCCGGAATGCGCCCATGAATGGTCCGGCGACGCAGCGGCAGTCGCGGCCGATGATGTGAAGGTGGTGAAAGATGCGCATGGCAATATCCTGCAGGACGGCGACACAGTCACCGTGATCAAGGATTTGAAGGTAAAAGGCTCCTCCCTGGTCGTTAAAGTCGGGACGCGAGTGAAAAATATCCGTCTGGTGGAAGGCGACCACGACATCGATTGCAAAATCGATGGCATAGGCGCCATGAAACTAAAAAGTGAGTTTGTGAAGAAAGCCTAAGAAGCGGGCAAAAATCCACATAAAAGCCGCCCTAGGGCGGCTTTTTAGTTTCTCCCAAGTCGTTCTCTCCAGCTGGGGTGAGGGCTACAGGGCATGCCAATTAGGGAGCCGGTGGCGGTGGTTCCGACTCCTGCTTGGAGGGTTTAATCGGTGTCCACCAATAACCGTGCACGCCGAGGTTTCTCCAGGCCCAAGGCAGCCAACGCATCAGCGCAAACGCCAGCCACAATGCCCACAACAGCATGGCGATGCGGTAAACCCACAAGGGCAAGGTAATGGCCCAGGCCGTGGGAATAACGCCATTGCCCTGGTCTTGATACCAATTCAAATAGCTTGCGCTGGAAGCGTTGCCTACCACCATCATGTCCGGGCGCGACAGGAGGGATGCTGGAATGGAGCTGATCAGCGCCCCTAACACCACCACTGACAACACAAATAAGACGATCTGGATCAGGTTGAACAGGTGATCTGCCGGTTCAGTCTGGCGGCGGCCGCGCCAGTACAAGACCACAAACCAGGCTGCAATCAGGGCGAGGACATACAAGTTGAAAGTCGCCACCCCCAAACTCAGCAGCACCCATTCATAGGCTTTCAGCGGCGTCATGCCGGTACGGGCCAAACCGACCGCCAGCAACAACACCACGATCAACACACCCCAGAACAGCAGTGCAGGACCCATTGCCGGACCGCCGACCAGCAGTAACCAGCGATCACTGGGCAAGTTCATGGTCAGATTCAAGTTGGTCGCCGGCATGGCCAGATCCAACGCCGGGGTTTGAGTGCGGAAGCCGCTGTGGTTGTCGCTCTGCCAATCCACCTGAATCCGGTGGTTGCCTGGATTGACCGGGATTTTCAGGCGGTTCTGACTCTGACTGATGGGCGTTTCCGAGCCGTCGATCAGAACGCGCTGCAATTGCGCCCCTTCGGGCAATTGCAGGTCGTAGTGTTCACCCTGGGTGGCGCGCATTTGTAGACGCAGGGAAAGGTTGTCGGCGCGTTTGCCGACATTTTGGGTAAGGTCTACCGAGTCGATGCTCAACTGCCGACCTTCCACTGCCACTGGCCGGCTGATGGCAATGGTCAGCGCCTCGCCCGGCCAGGGCTGCCACAGGTTGTAGTTGCCCGCCACCGGAGGAATGCCGCTCGCTTCCGCATGCCAGCTGGGTGAGATATCCATCGACCACACCTCGGCCCAAGGCTGGCCGCTCGGCGCCACCAGGGTGATATCAGCAAAGGGTTTGATGGTGGACTCCCAGCGATACTCCCGCTGCTGCGCGCCCAGGCGAACATCCATAGCACCGTCGCGCACTTGTCCGCCATTGGGCGCTTCACCCGGCAACAATGGCACAGACAGGTTGATCACACCCTCTTGCGGCGCCACCCGGCTGACCACCGTGGTTATGGTCCACTCCAGGCCGACCTGCAAACTGCGCGTCACTGTCACGTAGGGCGGGATAGGGTCCGGCAACAGGCGTTGAATTTCGTCTTGCGCGGTCTGCTCCTGCTCGCGCTGCAATTGCAGCACTTGGCTCGCTTGCTGCGCATTCGGCTCGCCGCTCACACGCCAGTGGCGCAGTGCATGTTTGAGATTCTGAATCGGCATCTCGAAGCTTAAGGAGATCTGCTCCCGCCCCGCAGTGCTACCCAACAACTGCACCTGATGCTGCCCCGGCTGCAAACGCACCCACAGACGGCCATTCAAACTCTTGAGCCACGCCGCCTCCCGACCATCAACCGTCACTTGCTGCGGATACCAGCCACTGACCTGGGCGGGCAGCGGAAACGCCAATTCGGTTGCAGCATGGACCTTCATGCGCACGCTCAAGCGGTTCTCTTCATCGGCCAGGGTTACCGACTCGATCGAAGCGCAATCCGGCAGACATTTCGGCGGTTCGAGCAAACGTTTTTCTAGCGTCTCCAGCAACTTTTCGTCGATAAGCACATCCGCTTCCGCATTGGGTGAACCCAATCCAACCGCCAATACTAATGCCGCAGCAGCGGTTGCATTAAATGGCCAGATGCGCACTGGCGGCGTGGGAACGCGGCCGCTGATATGACGCAGCAGCGCCACCGTCAGCAGCAATGGCAGGATAATCGCCAGCACATAGCCCAAACGATTCAGCCACGGCGGCACCAGATACAGGCGGGTCTGCTCTCCAGCAACTACAGGTCCGCTCCAGCCGAGCTGCACCTGATGCCAATTCCAGTTGGGCACACCGGGACCCACCTGAATTTTCTGGCCCGGATCATAGGTTTTTTGTTGCGGGGCGGCTGAGGTGACCTTGGCACGCGGTGGCGGAGCGGCGTATTGGACGCGAGCGAGACTTTCCCGACTTACGAGTTCCGCTACTGCCGCTTCCTCACGCAACGCATCGCTAGTTCCGCTACCCGCGTAATAGTCGCGGCTATCGCTGCCCGACCATTCCCGCTCCAGTTGGGGGTAGAGCGCCTGACGCGCCTGCTGCACGGCAAATGGCAGAAGAATCAGTGCCAGCGCCGCAAAGCTCAGCCACAAATAGCGACGCAGCCAAGTCAGAAACTTGCCCTTGGCAAAGGGCAGCAGTGCGAAGATCGCGGCGAAATTCAGCCAGATCACCAACGGCGAATCCGGTCGCTGGAAGGTCAGCACCACGGTGACAAAAGCGAGTGCGCCGATTGCCGGGGTAGTCGCTCGCCCTAAAGCTACCGCAATAATGAGCACCAGAAATATCTCCCAAAGACTCCAATTGCCGATCCAACTGCCGGAAATCCGATCCGCGCTGGTGGCGTGAAACAGCGACCAACCGGGTGGCAAATAGAGGGTCGCGTTGACCTCGTCAAAGCTCGCCTGCCAACCGCTGACCGGCAGAGACGAGGTCCGCTCAAGACGGCTGACCGCGAGCAGATTCAGATCCTGAGAACGGATTTCCACCCCGCGCGGTCCCTGCTCGTCCAAGCGAGTGACCGACAGCGGTTGACCTTTCTGCTCCGCGCGGCCCAGCTCATAGGCCGGTGAGGCGTCCAGACGCTGGCTGGCGGTAAAGGAGCCGTTGATCTGGTCTTTGACGGTGAACTGGCGACCGGTGAAATCGAGCCACAGGTCTTTGTTCAGAGTGAGCTGGTTGGCCACCGGATTGGGGTCGCCGCGATGCAATTCGCGCACAACTAGGCGGCTGCCCGGCTCGGCCAGATAGGCTGGCAGGCGCTGCCATTGGGCGGGCAATTGCGTCTGGCTCGGGTCGATACTGGGAAGACCTTCCAGCTGCACCGTGCGCAATGCGGGGTTGGCCTGGAATACCCAGATTTCCTGTTGTGGCCATAGGTCATCGGAAGGTTGATAAGTTAATTCAGCCAATGGCTGGGCACTGTGCGCAGTCAGGCGGATCTCCCAACGGCCGGGCTTGAGCTGCATACGCAGGCGACCGTCTTTCTCCACTCGTGCCGGCAACTGGCTATTGAAACTGCGCGGCTGGAATCCCGGCAACAGAATCGGCCCGGTTTGCACCTCGCGCTCTTTGCCGCTGACGCTCAGCTGCACCAGGGTTTCCAGAAGCGCCGGGTTGGCGTCGTTGAGATAGCGGAAGACTTTGATATCGAGACTGTCGCCCGCAGGCGCGGCCTGTTCTTCTTTTTGCCCGCGCAACCACAGCTCAGTCGCCGTGGCGCGGGTGGGGTTGGCAACCGGGGTGCCGTTGATGGATAGGGTCAGAAGGCCGGTTTCTGCCGGGACCACCAGGGTGCGCGGCAGTCCTTTCCACCCCCAGACGCCATTCAGCTGATGCCGGCCTGCCGGCAAACGCACCTGCGGTTTGTTATCGCGCAGCAGTACCGCAACCGGCTCGCCGCGGTTGCTGACCTGCTCCGGCCAGACGCCGCCCGTACCCGGTAATTCAATCCAGGTTTCGGCAAAGGTTTCCACCTCAAAGGAGAACTCGCCACCACCGTCACCCAACTGCAACGCCAACCTACTCGGCCATACGCAGGTTTTTTGCGCTTGGTTGTGCAAATATGGGCAGCGGATGTCCGGGTGGTCGTGCAACACCCACTCGCGCCATTTCTCCAACTCTGGCGGCACCGCCACCTGGGCTGAAGCTGCCAAAACCAAGCTGAACCAGCCGATCAGAATTGCCAGACACTTTCCCATATTGTTTACCTGTTATTTTTTATTCGTCTCGAGGGAGTTAATCCTTCACATCGGCAACGGCCCAAAGACCCCAGGGGTCTGATTAACCCAATTCCACCCTTTTCCCGGTCGCCCCGGACTGCAATACCGCCTGCACAATCCAAATATCCTTCAGCCCCTCGCTGCCGGGTACCATGACGTCGGTGTTATTGAGAATAGCCAAGGCGTCGTCGTCCATTTGTCTGGCTTGTTGGTGGACGATTTTTTTATCCAGGGCTTTGCCGTCGCTGGTGCGGCCGCGCACGCCGTTGTACGCCTGCATGGGCGCCAGCTCGTACCAGCCTTTTTCGCAGTCCACGCGCAGTTGGTTGAAATTGCGGGTAACACTGGTGGCGCAGTGAGCGATGACGCCGCCCGGGAATTCGAGATCGAAAATCGCGGTGGAATCGGCCTTGGTGAAAATTTCCGGGTAGTCGTTTTCGAAGCGTGCGGTGACGGCGGCCGGCTCCAACCCGGATGCATAACGCGCGGCATTGATCGGGTAAACGCCCATATCGTAGATAGCACCGCCGCCTTTGCTCTGGTCCATACGCCAGTCATCCTGCGGCGCACCGCGACCGGCGTAACCCGCTTCGGCTTTGACGGTTTTGATCGCGCCGTAAGGTTTGCTCTTGGCGAATTCGATCACCGTGCGCGTATTGGGCTCGTGTTGCAGGCGATAACCGATGGAGAGCTTCACCTTATTTTTATTGCAGGCATCGATAATGGCCTGACATTCCTCCACCGTCATGGCCATGGGTTTTTCACACCACACATGCTTGCCCGCCTCGGCAGCGGCCACGGCAAATTTTTTGTGCAGAAAGGTCGGCGTCACTATGTAAACGACGTCTATATCCGGGTTGTCGGCAATTTTCGCCAAGGTGTCGTAGGTGTAGACGTTTTTATCCGGAATACCGTACTTCTTCTGCCACTCGGGAATTTTCTCCGGGCTGCCTGTGACAATGCCGCGCAACTCGCAGTGTTCAGTCAATTGCAGCCCCGGTGCCAACAAGTCGCGGCTGTAACCTCCCAGCCCCAGCAGGGCAACGCCCAGTTTCTTTTTCGGTTTGGCGGCCCAGGAAGGAAGAATCAATCCAGAAGCAGATGCTCCGGCAATTCCCTGAAGTAAACGGCGGCGGGAAAGAATAGACATGGCGTGTCTCCTTTGGCTGAAGGGGAGTCGGTGGGAAACGGCGAGCATATAACAGTCCACAAGCACCGAACCACCAAGGTTTGTAAACGGCGCATAGACCTTGAAGCAGATGGGAAATTCGGATTTCGCCCTCTCACTCTGGGAGAGGGGGTTAATTGTGCGAATCTTCCTTGTGTAACCCTTGTTGCCGGTTTGCACGGGTGAGGGCCTAAAACAAAACGCCCGATGGGTTACACCGGGCGTTGATAAAGCGGATGGGATTAAAGGATCAATTACATCCAATGCGATTGGGCGATACCACAATATCGTCGTACTTCATGGTATTGCCCGCAGAGCCGTGCCAGCCTAAACGCACCAGACGCACATCGACGTTGAAGGAACCGCCGAAGGCATCCAGCCAGCGCTGGTCGTAACCGGTGTTACGGTCGTTGTCGATGGCTAGGCCCGGCACCTCGGTGCCGTTCATCCACACGCGGATCAGGTCGTTGGCGTTGTCGTAGAACAGCTCAAAACAGGTAGTAGCGCCGGTGGGCAGGGAGACGGTGGAGCTGCGTTGCGCCGGATCGAAGAAGTTGGGCGATACCGTGTCGCCAGCGGATTCCATGTTCCAGGCCAGAACATTGTTATCGAAGATGCGCATGCGCATGGACTGGCCGTTGCTGTCTGCCTGTGGACCGTTTTCCACCAGCATGAACCACTGCAAGCCGCTTTTCGCTGCCGCTTGGCGGGTATAGAAACGCACATAGCCCGCCGGCAGATTTTGCACGGCTTTCACATCCAGCCAGGCTTCACAGAAGTTGCCCGGCGAGGTGACATCGACCGATACATTGCCGCGCAGAGCGCCGCTGGTAGTGATGTCGTAGCTGGAGCCATTGCCACCGCAGTTGCGGAACGACAAGCCTTCCGGCAATTGCCCGCCCGCCAGGGATTCGAAAGTCTCACAGAAGATTGCGCCATTAGCGCAGTTGCCTGTCACACCCGAGCTGCTGGAGCTGGAAGACGAAGAAGAGCTTGAGCTGCTGCTTGATGACGACGAGCTGCTCGAACTGGATGAAGAGCTGGAACTTGAGCTTGATGATGAACTGGATGAGCTGCTGGAGGACGACGAACTGGAACTAGAGCCAGTCCCACCACCACAGGCAGTCAGCAACAGGGCGAGGCTGGCAAGGAGCAAAGGTTGTTTCATAGGGCCACCCGGATTGAATCATTGTGATGGCGCGGAGCGCGCCGGATGCGCGCCATCTTATAGTAGGGATGACTGCGCTTTCCGAGTGGCCGGTCAAAAAATGATGTTCAGGCTGAACGCCCCAGGTTATTGCTGGCTGTTGCCCAAATCCTTAATCCGCTGAGTAATAGGCGGCACTTCCTCGCGATCGATGCGAATATCGAGCAGCAGTGGACCGCGCGATTTCACCACACTGGCAAAATCGACTTCCTCCAGTTGCTGCGCCGTATGGATCACCAGACCGGGCACGCCCATGGCCTGCGCCTGCAGGGCATAATTCACCCGGTTCAGCTCCCAACCTATAGGTTCAGCCCCGGCGATGCGCTGGCCGTGCATCACCATACCGAGCGCGGCGTCATTCAGCACCATAAATACCACCGGCAGATGATGTTGTGCGGCGACGCTCAGCTCCTGCGCGCTCATCAAATAGGCGCCATCGCCCACCAGGCAGACGGTCAACACATCCGGATTGGCTTTGGCCGAGCCTATGGCCGCCGCCAGCCCCCATCCCATAGCGCCAAAGCCCATGCCGGAACGCACCAGGCCGAGGTTATTGCGGTTGACAAAGTAGTGCGTCATCCAAGCCCAGACGTTGCCAGCGTCGAGGTAAATGCGCGCATCCTGTGGCAACGCCCGATTGAGCGCGACCATCAAGCGTTGCGGTTTAATTGGCGTGGAATTGTCCTCACAGCGTGCAGCCGCATTCAAGGTCACACGGGTACCCAGAGAATTCACCGGCGCATCAGCCCTGACACAATTGCGCCAGCGTTTGCCCTGGCCGAGTGCTTTCAACACCATTTTATTGAGCTTGCTGAACACCAATCCCGGATCGCTGCACACATGGTGATTGGCCATAGGCGAGCGGGTGAAATGTTCGGCGTTTTGATCTATATGCACGAGGCGGGTGTTGAGCAGATGGGGATCCCAGCCGCCAGTGGCTATCTCGGTCAGAGCCGTACCGACCGCCAGAATCAGATCCGGGCGCCCTTCAGTAAGCACGGCGTGAGCAGAACTGTGACCGGCAAAACCGTACACCCCGCGATACAGCGGATGGCGCTCGTCCACCCAGTATTTGCCGGTCGGCCCCACCACAAAGGGGGCGTTTACCAACTCGCAGAAGGCGATAACTTCGTCTGCAGCCGGACCTATTTCACCGTCGATAAACAAGGCGATGGTGTCCACCTTACAGACTTTTTTGGCGAGCACATCTATGGCCGCATCGTCGGCAATTTTGAAATCGTGGGAAAACAGATCCGCATGAATACGCCTTGGCGGCGGGCAAGGCGAGTTGAGCAGGTCCGAGGGAATGCTCAAATGTGCCGGAGCGTAAGGGCTGCGATGGGCCGCCATAATGGCGGAGATCAACTTGCTCTCCAGTTGCTCCTGGTGGGACACCAGAGAGGAAAACACCGTGCAATGGCGCATCATACCGACCGTATCTATGGCGGTGCAGCTACTCTCTTGCAAAGCGCGGCGGCCAAATTTCGGCAGAGCCGTCTGCGCCGTGATCACCAACATAGGCACATGTTCCACCATGGCGGAGCTGACACCTGTGATCAGATTGGTCGCACCGGGACCTGTGGTGGCGCACACCACCCCCATCTTGCCGGTCTCGCGGTAGTAGCCGTCCGCCATATAGGCCGCGCCGCACTCATGGCGGGCGACGATCAATTGTGGACCGCCGGCGCGACCGCTGCGGGCAAGGGCGTTGAATAGAGGCTCTATAGCCCCGCCCGGCACGCCAAAAACGGCCTCTATGCCCAATTGCGCGAGGTAGTTCACCACCAAATCCGCCGAGGTTGTGGCCCTTTGGGTAGGCAGGGGAAGCGTTGCAATATTGGATTCGCTCATAAAAATATCCAGCAAAAAACTCGGCCAGGCGCAGGCGCTGTCCGCAGAAGTGTTGATAAAAAAGGAATTAGCGCGGGGGTAAGGCGCGGGGGCTCACCCCGTCGTAATGAACGTCCGTACATCGCTGCGGCAGAAAGGCCTGCGCCGGACTGCCATATAAATCCCCGTAACACGCCAGCACACCGCTCGCCACGTCCATGGTGCGGATGCGGTATACCTCCGTGGCGTTAAACCCTTGATCCATCAGCACAGCGCATGCATAAGCTGCAGCGTTCATATCCGCCTGGTGATGCAGGCGTAAATGTTCCGCCAAGGATTCGGTAAACCTGAGATAAGGCCCGTCGGCCAAGCCGAGTTCTCGAGTAAATTGCCGCATAGGCTCGAGGCGCTCGTCGGCGATTTTCACCGGGCGCGCAAACCCGCTGATGCTCGGCACCCCGTTGCGCACGGGAAACCCGGCCACCAGCTCGGCGAAACTCTCGCCTGCGCAATAACGGCGATAGAGTTCTTCCAGGACTTTTACCGTGAGGTACTGGGCGAGGCTGCCGTAGGCTCTGGAATCAGCGGCCAATACACCGGCAGCGACCGCGGCCACTGGCGATGCAGCACCGTTGCCCGCCAGAGCGCCGAGTTGGTTACACCAGATGCGATGATCGGGATAACTGGTAAAAAACACTGTCTTTTCCAGCCAAGTGGCCAGCTGCGGTTCAATCAACCGGCCGGTGATATTCAGCACTTTCAGTTGCGTAACGCTGATTTCCTGCAACAAGTCGCCGAGCAGCCAGCGCCCGCGCACACGCGTATCGCGCCCGCCGAACCATTTACCTATGGCGGTGCGAATATGGCGGCGACGTCTATCGAGTTGCTCGACCGCTGGATCGCCGGTTGCGCTGGCTATGTGCTTGTCCCTGTCTGTCATACATCGAGATCCGTACATTCGTACTGGTCATCGCGCAGGAAAGGATTGCTGGCGATAGGTTTATGAGATTGCTCTATGCCGTGAGCGGCGACTCCCGGTGCAATAGCGACTTGATAAAAACCCATGGTCTCACGCGCGCCGAGTCCAAGCGCGAGACCTCCCGCTGCGGCAATGCCGGGCAATAGCCAGCCCTGGCCTTGTCGATTGAGTGATTGGTTAAACGCAGAACACCATTGCATAACCGGGCTGTCCGGCAAGGCCGCAGCCAAGTCCTCCGCCAGCTGTTGCCAGATAGGCTCAATGTCACCAAATTCGCTGCCAAAACCGGGTGTGGTACTGGATTCACCGAGACACCGTTCGGCAAATGCGTGCGGCTCCTCCGCCAAATGCGAGGAAATAAATTGATGCGCTTCGGCCACTTGCTTTGCGCCACCTTGAACACCTGAACCTGTTAATAATCCCAAAGGCAGTAAATGTTCCGGCGCGGTTTTGCTGACGCCGGCGGTCATGGCAGCGCGCACGGCCACATGGCGCGGACCTGGATTGAGCAAACCGATCAGCAAAATTTCGCCAAAGCGGATTTGTGCCGGCGTCGGTAATTCACCTAAAAACAGTAGCAACAGCACTTCGGCGTAGCTGCGCCCGCGCCATAAATCCGCCAGGTTATAGCCAGCGATATAACGGCGCTCCGCGATATAGGGGTTGGTAGCGGCGGGTTCTTCCAAGCAGAGCTTGGTGGTGAAATCTGGGCGGAAATTAACGTCGCTCATCAAAGGCATAGGTCACATCAAACAGCCAATGGCGTCCCGCCAGCGGATAATCGTCCACAATAAATCCATTGCTCGGTTCCCTGGCGTCTTCGTCGAAGAGATTTTTCACAGATAAACCGAATTCAAATGCGCGCCAACGTTTTTGCAGGCGGGAATTCACCCATACGTAATCGTCGATCTTTGGCCGCGTATCGTTCTCGGTGCGGTCGCGGTCACCAACCCACTTCGCTCCCAAATACCAATTCCAACCATCGAGGCGCCAATTGAGGGAGAGATTGGCCATTTGCTTTGGCACTGCCGAAATGTCCACGTCACGCTGAGTCTGCTCATGCAACAGGGAATAATTGAACTCCAAGGTGATTTGCCGGCTCGGGCGCCAGTTCACTTGATATTCCAAGCCGTTCATATGCAACTCGCCGGAATTTTGCGCCACCTGTCCGCCGGCAGAAGGCTGGAACGCAATAATGTTGTCCGCCTCATAACGGAACAGGTTAATTTCCATATAAAGGGCGTCATTGAATAAATAATTAAGAGCAAAACCGCCGTCTAAAGTTTTAATTTTTTCCGGCTGCAAATCAGGATTGCCCAAACCTGCAGGATTATTTTGTGAATACAAATCGACGAACGAGGGGGTGCGAAACGCCGTTCCCAAAAATAATTTTGCTGTCAGGCGCGGCGTGGTTTGCCAGGTAATACCGAGACGCGGATTTACCGTGGAACCAAAATCGGTGTAGTAGTCGTAGCGTACACCGAGTGTGCTTTGCAGGGTTTCGCTGATGGCCCATTGATCCTGCAAAGCGACGAAATAGGTTTCGCGGGTTTTATTCGGGATATACACAAATGGTGTGTCGGTGACGTCCGTCAGTTCGCCCGGCGCAACCGTTTCGCCTGATCCCAGCACGCCGGTACCAAAGTTTTTTTGTTCAAACACGTCTGTGTCGACAAATTCATAGCCCACCGCCCAGCGCACGCGATGATTTTCCGCGAGATCAAAAATATGGTTGAGCCATAAGGTTGTCGCTTGATCGTCATATCCTGCGATACCGATCATGCCGTATGGGAAATCCACCAACCGAGTGGCATTTACAAAATCCAGATTGCCGTCGTCATCGAGAGGAAGCCGCGCCCCTGCAGGAAAAATATTGGAAGCCAAACGTCCATAAACCCGGCGCCAGTTGGCCGTCAATTTCATGGAGCCGCGCACGAGCGAAGAGAGATCGTAATTTGCTTCGAGTGTTTGGGATTGTTGGCGGAAACTGCCATCCGGATCGAGCGCCTGCGCCGCACCTGCACCATTGCCATTTTCGCGATTGAGCCAGTTGTAATACTGCACATTTAAATTGCGGTATTGCCAATGTGCCCGCGCGCTGTAAATTTCGTGGTATTCATTCATAGGGCCCGGCGCGCGCGAAGCGGAAGTATCGAATTGTTCATCCAACTGCGTTTGTAAATCCGCACCTACGATCCGGTTGGTATCACCATCACTTGTCTGTGCACCCAGCGCAAACTGAAACAGGCTTTCACCAAAATTCAATTGTTGGCTCAATTCGAATTGCTGAGTATCGAAATTTCCCGCTCGAACCGTCATACGCCGTGGCACTTCGCCAGCGTCATAACTGACGAGGTTAATAATGCCGCCCACCGCATCCGCACCATAAATGGCGGAGCCTGGGCTGCGGATGATTTCGATGCGTTTAAACGAATTTAAAGGAATGCGCTGCCCCCAAAAGGAGCCGCCATCGCGAATGGCGCGAAAACGAATGCCGTCGATCAGCACTAAAATCTGTTGCCCGAAGGTGCCGGATAATCCGCGAACCACGGGTCGATTATTACTGACAGCGGTCTGTGCTTTGGTGATGTGCAATCCAGGAACATGCAGCAGCGCTTCGAATAAATCGGTAGCGCCCATGGCCTGCCATTCTTCTGCGTCTATAACAGTTACGGTTGCAGGCGCTTCCTCGACGTTTTGTTCAAATCCCGCCGCTGCGGTTACCACGCGAACATTGAGCAGCTCAGTCAATCCCAGATCGAATAAAGACGTCTGACCTTTATCAGGATCAGAACTTACCGTGTCCTGACTAAAGGCCACGCAGGGAACCAGAGAAATGCCAATAATCTGGAATAACGTTGTCAGGTTCATGCAACGCCTTATTATGAATTAGCCCGCGAAGTAATTACTCACAAATAACTTGTGAAATAAGAACGTATAAATAATTCGTGTTATTTGCTCAGTATAGACAAGAATAAAAAATGGCAAATGCAGAATAAGCGGAATAAGAAATTACCGCCCCGGAGGGCGGCATTGATTTGATTTGCTTTAGAAAGGAAGGAAATCGAACGAATAGTTAAGCGTCGTTTGCAGGACGTCGGAAGCACCAAAATTAATCCCGCGAACGGCCGCGAGAAGTTTGCGTTCCAGATCGGGATCATTCAACTCAGAAGAAACGATCTGAGCGCTGGATACCGCACCGGTGGGTTCAATAACCAGTTTAAACACCACTTTTCCTTGCAAGGTCGGATTTTCCCGCAAGGCGCGGTTGTAAATACCAAAAATGCGCCCTTTGGCTTCCTCCATTTTCTGCCGAATCGCCTGATCGCTGCGATAGGCTTTGTCGCGCGTCTGCTGCTGGCGTGTCTCCGCAGCGGCAGCCGACACTTCTTCCAGTTTGCTTTGCACCGTTGTGGTCTCGCGTCCGGAAAGCGCCACACCGCCGGTATCGCGGCTGAGCGCCGAAGTATCTATGCCGCCGCTTTTTGCCTGTGCAGCGCTGTTGAGCAGATTGCGCTCCACCTGCGCAGCTTCGGTTTGCGCGCGCCTGAGGTTGGCTGCCGGCTTTTTCACTTCCGCAATATCAAATGCGTCGCGCATTTCTGCCAGCGCATCCATATGCTGCAACACACCACTCTGTTTCGCCTGGTCAATCGCCTTTTGCAATTTCACCGGATCCGGCTCCACTTTTTTTGGCTCTGGCGGTTTGACTTCCGGCTTTTTCTCTTCCGGTTTCGGCTCGGGCTTTTTCTCTTCGACCTTTTTTTCTTCCGGCGGTGGTGGAGGAGGTGGTTTGGGCAATTCCTTTTTCTCCAACACAACACGCGCCAACTGCGGCGGTAGCTGTTCCAGTTCTTCGCGTTTCGGCTCGGGCACCGGGATATAAGGAATGGCGATACTCAAAACCAACAAAGGAATACAAAGAAACCCCAAGACCCGCCAAAAGCGGCGGTCATCCTGCTCGGCACTGCTCCAGGGTAATTCCAGATTGGGCGCTGCAAAAACTACCGCCATATCAGCCGCCTCCCTGTGTTTCCGGAGGAAGCTGGTTCACCGCGAGAGAAATATTGCGATATTCGGATTTCGCGCAGGTGGTGATGATTTTTTTCAACAGCGTATAGGGCAATGCGGCGTCACCCATAATGGTAACGTCGCGGCCTTTTTCGCGCGCCTCATCCGACGCGTAGGGTTCGCGGGATGCGAGATATTCCAGTTCTTTTTTCAACGGTTCAATGTCTTCCGCGCTGCTTTCAACCACCGATTTCACATCAGTAATCAGGCGGCCGTTGATGACGATATCGTCGCGGCTGACCATCACGATCAGATTATTTTCTGGTTTTTTATCCGAAACCGATTCCGGCAATTTGATGCTTTTATTGCTCTGCAGAACTTCCACTTCGGAAGAATTCACCAGCAGGAAAAACACCAGAATCGTAAAAATATCCATCAGCGAAACCAGATTGAGTTTCGGCTGAGTTTTTGCGCGCTTATGTCGGCGCGCCATGCGGCTGGCGTGCATCGACTGCTTCATGGAGCACCTCCAGCATCTGCGGGTGCATCACCGAGGGAAATATCTGGAAACAATTCCGCATCGACCACGGATGCCACTACCACCGCTTTAAATGAACGCACCGTATCCATCACGGAAACCAACGTCTGATAATCCGTATCCGGCTGCGACAAAATAAAAATATCGCGTTTTTCGATGCCTTGATCTTTCAGCAGGCGTTTGACTTCCTGCAATACCTCGGAGAGCAGCTTGTAATCGTATTCGCCGTCTTTTTTCGGCACCGTTTTAAGCGGCGCACCGGCGGGATAATTCACTACAAAGCGATCTTGCAAAACCACCAGTTCGAGCATCTGATTTTCTGCAGGGCTTTCAGCTGCACTGTCCGCAGAGAGATCCGGGAGCTTTAACTCCAGCACGGTGATATGCGAGAACACCATGCTCATCAACAGCACCGGGACCAGGATGATCATCAGATTCATGAAGGACGTGATTTCGAGATCCGCCTCTCCACCATTTCGTCTTCGAATGCGCATGCGAAACGACCGTTGAGATCAGGGAGTTCGTGGCTTTTCTGAAACTGATCGACCTACGTCGGACGCACGTGTTCTCTCACTGAAGGCGTCACTGCTGGACATGATATTCAGGGTTTTAACACCGGCCATTTCCAGGCTGTCGATAATTTCATTGGTTTTGTTTTGGATCGCGGTGTGCAACAGCAACAGCGGAATCGCCGCAATCAAACCAAATGCCGTGGTGTTCATCGCCACCGCAATACTCTGCGAGAGCAGCGCAGCCTTTTCTGCCGGATTGGCATTGGCTACCGCGGTGAACGCCTGAATCAAACCGATAATGGTGCCGAGCAGACCGAGCAGAGTGGCGATGTTCGCCAAGGTGGCGATATAAGACGTGCGCTTTTCCAAACGCGGAACCGCTTCCATCACACCTTCTTCCATCGCGTATTCAATTTCGTCGCGCCGTGGAGTTTGCTGCATGCGGACGAGGCCTGCAGCAATGATGCGGCCGATAGGAGCGCGGTTGTTACGCGCCAGATCGATAATCGCGTTGTAATCGCGCTTTTTCAGCAAGGGCAATATGCGATCGAAAACCCGGCGATTGGAGCTGCGCGCCGCACTCAGTACCACCCAGCGTTCGATGGCAACTGCCAGACCGAACACCAGCACTACGGCTATGGGGTACATAAACACACCGCCATCCTGAAAAAATTTCACGGCACTGTTAAACATGATGAATTGGCCTCCAAAAACTTGGGCAAGATTGAATAAATTCCGATTTTTTCGCTTGCACTGCGCGCCGCGCGCGCAATCAGCAGGTTATTTTTCCGGTTTTGGCGTCAACTGTTCCAGGTATTGCAGTTCACGTACATGCTCCGGGCGCTCTATATGGGCAAAAATATCGCGGTGTAATTTGGTGGTGAGCGGTTGGGTAAGAATAGTGTCGTCAGTGGCTGGCTGCCAGGGAACTATATACAACACCTTGGGTTGTTCCTGATTTCCGGTAACTGTGTCACTCAACACCACAACCCCTTCCTGCTGCGCATTCGCCCAACTGGGCAGCCAAAAGGCCAGCAAAAATAGCGTAAAAAGTTTTTTCATGGGCTACTTCCTCGACAGCTCAACCCGCCGCCATGCGCCGTTTCAAATCGATGATCCAACCTTCCACTTCTTTGTTGGGGGTGGGGGACAGTTTCAACACCATTTCGTAGTGCTTCAGTGCCTCCTCGAACTTTCCCATATAAAGATCGTAGAGAATGCCGAGATTGCGGTGCGCAGCGGCGTTGTGCGGCCACACTTCCAAGGCTTTCAAATATTGCGCTTCCGCGTCGGCAAAACGCCCCTGCTCACGCAAAAACAGCGCAAATTGCACATAGGCATCGTTGTTGAGCGGGTTAGCCGTCAGCGCGCGCGTAAAAAACGTTTCCGCCTCGACCAGTTTTTCCTGGCGCCAGGACACTATGCCCAGATTGACCAGCGGACCTGATAACTCCGGATGGCGATTGTGCAAATCGAGCAACTGCTGTTCCGCCAAGCTCCAGTCTTCACTCTGCATGGCGACCAAGGCATTGCGATATTCGGTTTGCACCGCAGGCGGCACCTTGACGGCCTGGGCCAGATAGGGGTTGGGAATTAATTCGATTGGGCTGCTATCACCATCAACAGACACTTCGGCTGCCGCAGCGGGTTTGTCTTTTTTGCTGCCGCCGGATGCGGCGCATCCGGCGATCAATGCCAGGGCACTCACAATCCATAACCAGCGAACAATTCGTGTCTCAGTGCAGACCATCGCTTACCTCACTGCTCTGTTCCTTCTTGCCGTAACGCGCAGGCAGAATCTTCGCAAGTTCAATAAAACTCTGTTTCACCCACTTGTCGTACAAGCCTTCCCACGAGCGCTCGGCCGTCGCGGCCAGCAGCTCCACCGATTTGTCCTGGAACGGTTCGGCCTGCTCTTCCAGCAAAATTTCGTATTGCTCCATGGCGAGTTCATCCAGACCCTTTGGCCGTTCGGAATTCATCAGATCGCGGCTGAGCTGGGAATAGACATTGCCGATGCGGTAATTGGCTTCGGTCACAAATTCGGCCACGCCGTAATCAAGCACGCGCTTGTAGGCATTGAGGGTTTCCTCCAGCGCTTTGCGTTTGGCCGCCAGACTGTTTTTGATGGGCAGCGTCAGGCGGATGCGTTCAAACCGGGCAAAGGCTTCCCCGGCAAATTGATTGGCGGCATAGGCGGCGAGATAGGTGGAGCGATCCGTACGATCCGCGCCCGCACGCGCGTCCGCTTCGATCAATTGGTTCAACCACTGGCGGCGCGCCTTATCGTCGCCGCGTTGCTCCGCCAATTTCAGCAACTGATAGCGCGCCTCAGTGGCGAGCGCAAACGGCTTGGGATACAGGCGGACATAATCAGCATAGCGGTTGGCGGCATCAGCGAGGCGACCGGATTTTTGGTAGAGCTCGGCAGACAGGTACAAAGACTGGCGGCGCGCCTCGGGATCAGCTTCGTTTTGCGCCATAAGTGCGAGAGCAGCTGCGGCTTTATCCCACTGTTGGGTTTCCTGATAGATCAACGCCAGCTTGGGCGCAAGGGTCGGCGTCAGAGCATGGCGCGGAAAGCGCCGCTGAAAATCGCTGAAAACCTGCTCGGCGCGGTTCCAATCCTTTTGTTCCAATAAATAGTTACCGGCGTCGTACTGAGCTTTTATGGCAATTTCGCTGCCGGGGGCGGCACTTTCGATTAACAACAATTGCGCTATGGCCGCGTCTATATTGCCCGCCGCCACCTTTTGCTCAGCGGATTTGAACATGCTCGCGGCAATGCGCTCGATCACAGAAGCGCGCTCGCGGTCTGTCGGTTCCATCAGCGCCAGAGCCGAGCGATAAGAAGTCTCCGCATTGTCGAAATCCGCTGCATCAAACTGGCTGTGCGCCAGGATCAACCACGCGGTTTTGCGCAAATCTGCCGCTGGTTCCGGCTGCCACTGGGTAATGCGCGATGCTATGGCCACCGCCTGTGCCTGATTGCCACCGGCAAATACTTCCTGCGCCGCCCGGGTCAGCACCGCGACCGCGCGCGGATCTTCCGGGTAATAATCGGCAAAACTGATGGCACTGCGGATTTTGTGCTCCTGTAGCGCCTGGCGACGCACTGGGTCCTGCGTCTGCTCGATCTGCGTTTGCAGGGCCAGGACTGCCGCATAACCAGCTGCGGCGCCGCGGGTCTGATCGAGTTGGTCATAGGCCACGGTTTCGTAAGCTGGCACCGCGCGGTCGAGCCGGCCAGCCTCGAAGAAGGCTTCTGCCATCAAATAGGTAATTTCCGCTGTGCGCGGACCTTGCGGCACTGTGCGCAGATACTGATCGTAGTATTCGGCGGCGCGCAAAAACTGTGGCTCCGCTGGTGCAGGCTGCTGTCGCCCACGGCCGCGCGCCTGCTGATTAGCCCGTTGAGCCGCCAGCAAAGACTGGCCTTCGGCGTGATAGAAGCTGGAGAGTTCGTCGAGGAAACTTTCCAGGCGCGGCAGAAGCTGCTGCCGCTCGGATTCCGAGCGCGCTGCCCAAAAGGTGCTATCCACACCGAACTTGCGCACAAATTCTTCTTTGGCCGGCAATATCTCCGTCGGGAAGCCGCCCTCTTTGTAGACCTCTATGCGCTGTACTGCGAATTCCGGCCCGTGTTCGGAATCCGGAAACTGCTCCAGGTACTGGCTGAAAGTATCCGCCGCATCCTTGTAGCGTTTTTTCTCCAGATAGAGATTGCCGAGCGCCTGATACACCCGGTGTTGATAGGGGCGCGGACCTACCTCGGCAAAGGCTTCAGCAATGGTCGGCGCGCCGTCTTCATAGCTGAAGGTAATACCGAGCACCCGCAAGGTGTCGTCCATCAAACTGCGCTGGGCATTGGTCAAATCCGCCTCAGTGCGGCCTTCATGCAGCAGGTCGAGCACCTGGATAAAAGTGTCGACACCCGGGCGGAAATCGCTGGCTTTGAACTGCGACCAGCCGAGCATATAGAGCGCATTCAAATAAAACGGCGTCTCGGACCCGGCGGCCACCACGTTTTGATACAAACGCTGGGCCTCGCGATAGCGACCTCTGCTGAACGCCTGCTCGGCGCGGCGGAATTCCGCTTCTGCGGCGTAGGGTGAATCCGGGTGGAGGCTGACCAAACGGGCGAGCGCCGCGTCGGATTCCTCCATGCGACCGTCGAGGGCATAGGCCTTGGACAAGCGATAGAGCAGACGCTCGTCGGTGGTTTTGTCGGCGCGGGTCTCTTCGAGGGTCAGCAGTTCGTTGTAAAGGGCGATGGCTTCCTGGAAGTGGACTTCCTGTTCCATCTGCGTCAATTGGCGATTTTCACTGCGCGCCATTTCGATATCCGCCAGGCGCACCTGGATGCGGTGGCGCAGTTCCGGCTCAGCGGCGACGTCGAGAGCAGCGCGGTAGCTTTCTTCGATCTGGTCCAGTGTCGCCGGCGCCACAGGTTCACCTGCAGGAGGCAACTGCGCGGCCGGTAAATCGGCCAAGGTGGGACCGTAAGGACGGTATTCACTGCCCCACCAGGAGCAGGCGCTGGTGGTCAGCAGCAGGCCGGTCAGCCACAGGTAACGCGTATTAGCGATCATTCAGCGCCACCTCCAGTTTGTTCCGCATCCGCCGATTTAGCCGGTCCGCTGACGGTCTGGTCGAGCAACCGGGCGATGGACAGGCGGGACTGAGCGAGATAGTGCAGCAAGCGCGCTTCCTGTTGTTCCAGCACCCCCAATACCTTGCCGCGCAGTGCGTCCTGGGCCAGCTCGATGGCGTGGTCAATATCTGTGCTTTGCACCAATAACTGTTCCGCCGCGGCGGCTATGCGCTGGCGATAGGGCTGCAAGTCGAAGCCTTGATCGAGGATAGCCTGCACCCGCGCCTGGGTGGCGCGCGCCGCGCTGATTTCCTGATTCAGCTGCGCCAACTCGGTTTCTGCGCGCCAGAGCCGCTCTTCGTACATTTCCATGGCGCGCCACACCATCAAACCTTTCTGGCGGCGCAGGGTTTCGGCGAGTTCTTCGAGTTCACTGGCAGGCATGACTTCCACGCCGCGCTCCCATACCGCGCGCTGCAGAACGCCGATATTGCGCTCGGCGCGCAGAATCCGCTCCAGGCGCGCCGTGTCCTCTACGTCCACCAGTGCGAGAAAATCTTGTTGCGCGCGCAGTCGCGCGATCGTGTTCGCCAGGATGCCGCGCTGGGTTTCCAACTCGGTGAGCTTGCTTTCCAGCTGTTCGCGCGCGATGTAATCCATCTCCTTGGCCCTGTTGGCCTCACGCTCGTCGAGCATGGCGGTGTAAAAGTCGAGCTTGCTCTGCCATTCGGCAAATTGATTCTGAATCGCCAGCAAGTCGCGCAGCTCGCGCACCAGATCGATGAAATCCTCGCGCGCAAACAAGGCGACCAGATAGGTCAGTTGCGGGGACAACTGCTGTTGCTGGGCCTGGTCGAGCCAGTTGATGTCGGTACTGCGGTCGATATTGAGCGCTTCGCGAATGGCATAACCCTGCAGACTGCCGATCACCTGGCGCAATTGGGCGATCTCCGCCAGATAACTCGTTTCCGCTGTGCGAAACGATTCCAATGCCTGTTTGGGATAGCCCATTTTTTCGTAGGCGTAGGGAATGGCGACCAGCACTTCCTGGGTGTATTCATCGATCAGCGAGCGCTTGGCCAGCTGCTGCCAGGGTTTCAACGCCAGCACATAATCCCCCTGCTCAACCGCCGCCCAGCCATAACCGAGCAGCGCGCGGTTGGACAGTGGACTGTTGAGGCGAACCTGGGAGAAGTGATTGATGGCCTCACCGTATTGTTTGTCCAACAAGGCCGCATAACCGGCGCCGGTCATGGCCTTGTCGTAGAGCGCGAGATATTCGGGTGTGGTGGTCGGTAGGGTGTGCAGTTTGGCGAAGTAGGGAATGGCACTGCTGTATTCGCCCGCGCGACTGTAGGCCGCGCCCAGGTTGAAATGCATATAGGGCGCAAGCGGCGACTTCAGATTGCTATCGAGGATTTTGCTCGCCTCATCCACACGCTCTTGCTGGACGGCGAGATTGAATTTCAGATTCGCCACCTCAGGCGCCAATTCGGCATGCGGACGCGGGCTGACTTTGGCGAGCGCTTCTTCCGCACCGGCCCAATCGCCGCGCCAATAACGCATCTGCGCCAGATAGAACCACGCCGAATCACGCGTGCGCTGCGGCCGATTGGCGTCCAGCAGACGGGTAAAAATATCAGCGGCGCGTCGCTCCATGCCGTAGGCCATGCTGAAACCACCGGCCATGATTTCCGGGTTATCCCCATGACCTTTGATGCCGCCTTTTTTCTCCGCCACCATGAGTTCCGTCATGGCTTCGAGATTGCGGTTTTGATAGTAGTTGTACAGCGCTACGCCATAACGCAAATCCGCCACAGTGGACAGCGATTTTTCCTTGGCGCACAACGGCGCGGCGGCGAACACCGGGAGCAACGACATCACCTGCAACGCGGTTTTCAGTTGCAGCACATTGGCGCGCAAACGGCTGGGTCGCAACATGCTCATGCCGTTTATTGGACTTGCCATTCTTTGAATTCGAATTCCGGCTCCATGCTGGCGGTGGAGTCTTTGATGCGCATTTCCAGCATGGTGGGTTTCTGATCTTTCTTCAGGGTGTAGGTGGCCGCGCGTTTGTATTCACGCCGTTGCGGGCCATAGCCGTGCACAAACGCGGTGATTTCGTGTTTGCCGGTTTTCAAATTGCCCAAATACAATCTTTGAATACCGCCGCGATTCAGCGCGCTGTTTTGTTTTTCGGTGTATAGATGGCTCGCCACCAATTGGTTGTCGACATGCAGTTTGATGGCGTCGAGCTGAAAATAATGGCCGACATCCGACGACACATAGACGGCAATTTGGGTGTTGGCGGGGAACAACAAATCTTCTTCGAGAATCAGCAAATCGCGATTGAGTTCCAACGCGGCCTGCTTGAGATCCTCCACCTGCTGACTCAGTGATGAGACATTTTCCTTGCGTACGCTGAATTCCCCAGTGTTTTGCGCAAATGCCGGAGATGCAAAAAGAAAACTCAGCAGCACAGCCAAGAGTTCATGGCGCCAATTTAGATTTATCAAAGCTTTATCTCCCCAAAATGCGACAGCTGCAGAGGATAGGTGGAACAGCCTGAGCAGTGGATGCCGGGTCCAGTGGCCCTTGCGTTGGCAGTGGAAAACAGGCGTGAAATCGAGGTGCGATATTACCGGCCAGGTCCAGCAATGGGAACCGACAAACAAGTTAACCTTCATAAATTTAGCACGGTGGGAAAAATCCAAAGGGGCGAAGCGGAAAACAGCGGGAATTTTGTGGCCTGAATCCCAAATCGCACTGATCACTCGGTCGGTGCCTGTAGTCCCTTGCTGTAATGCACTTTCCCCTGGGCATCGATCATCACCGCGTCAAAATCCGCCAGCTCGTCAATCAGAGCCAACCCGTCCTGCACACCTAAAACAAATACGGTCGTCGACAGAGCATCAGTATCAATTCCGCGCGGGCCGAGAATGGTCACGCTGATCACCCCTTGCGCGGAACGTCCAGTTTTCGGGTTGATGATGTGATGGACACGCTCACCGGTTTTTTCATCGACGAAATAACGTTCGTAATCCCCCGAGGTGCTGACGGCCACATCGTTGAGCGGCATGGTCAGTACAACATCTCGGTCGTCCGGCCCTTTTTGGCGTGGATTTTTGATACCGATCAGCCAGGGGCGGCCGCGTCGGTCACCCAATAAACGGCTGTCCCCGCCAGCGCTCACCGACGCGTGCGCGACCCCATGGCGCCGCAGTATGTCGATCGCCCGATCCACGGCGTAGCCTTTGGCGATGCCACCGAGATCGACGCGCACATTGGGGTGGCCGTAGCTCAACGTCCGGCGCTCGGGGTCGTAATTCAGCAGGTGATAATTAATAGCGGGAAGCAGGGATTTTTGCTGTTCGGCATCCGGCTGTTTTTTGCCGCGGTAATCGTAAAACCAACCGATGGAGGCAAAAGTGATATCGAAAGCCCCGCCACTGAGACGGCTGTAATGCAGGGACCGGTCGATCAGCAGACTCAATTCGGAAGAAAGTTGCACGGGTTGTTTGGCGGCGGAGGCGTTTAGCTTGGCCAGTTCACTGGTTTCGATATAGGGAGAGTAGGTGGCATCAATCCGGCGCATTTCCGCCATCACCGCAGCAATTGCGGCTTTGCCCTGAGCGGCGTCCTCATGCCAGACGGTCGCGGTGATTTCGGTTCCCATAATGCTCTGCTGGTCGTGAACCCACTCGCCCAGTGCCGGAAAGGGAAGGGCGAGCATCGCCAACAGCAGCCAAAGTTGTCGCAAGCTAGCCTCCGATAGGCCACTCGAGCTTATAGGAGCCGTCATCCTGCATTTCCATAAACACGCCCAAGGCGTCTTTGAGCGGTTGCGGCGCCGTTTCTTTGGGTGTGATCACACCGCTCAGCTGCGGCTGCTCCCCCACCATCAAGTCACCCTGCACCTGCACACTGAAATCACCTTCGATATCCGTGATATTCAGCGCCACACCGCCGCGCCCGTTCTCCGTGGCGTCAGCCGCAAAAGAACCTAAGGAAAACCAGCCAGTGCCGACATTGATCGCCATGCGTTGGGCGGTTACGCTGCCAGCCAGATCCTTAATTTCCACTTGGCCGCCATTGCGCAAGGTCAACTCAGCGTGTTGCACAGTTGCGTTACCCGTCCCGCCAATTTGCACACCCGGGTTGTTGTAAAACACTTTGGCGGGCACCTGATCGACCAACAATTTATTGATGGTGACCCGTCCGCCCAACCCGTAGCACACCTCACCTTGAATGGTGGTACTGCGCACGTTCATGCAGGCTTTGAGCAACAGCAGTGATAGGCCATCCAGGCGCCACTGCAGAGCGCCCAAATCCATGGTCTCGCGATTTACCACTACCTGGGCAGAGGCCGCTTTGCCCGCCCACAGAGAACCCGACACCCCGTTCAAGCTTAAATTCGGCACAGCGCGCAGCGCCACCCAGGCACCCCATTCAGCTGGCGTTCGCGCCACTACGGCCATCAGGAAATAAATCAGCAGGCCGACAAAGAACACTACTTTTACAAGACGCTCCACTCAGCCCCCCTGAGTCAACTGGATATTCACCTGCACCACGCCGGGATTCCGGTCTGCGGTGATCGTCAGATCCGTGATCTGCAGTCCGTGTTTGATTTCCATGTCGTGCAGCCAGGCGAGTACACGATTGAAATCCGATGCGCCCAGACGCACCCGCGCACTGTTGCCGGACGGCTGAATGTTTTCCATCGTCAGGCCGTGGTTACGGGTGGTTTCATTCAGCAGCGAGGTCAGGTTTTGATTGCTGCTGTTGCCGTTCTGGCCTGACTGTTGGCGGGCGAGCATTTGACCGGCGAGCTGGCGGACTTCCTGCTGCTCCTGCAAGGACGCCAGATTGCGTTTTTCTTTGCGCTCCAAATCGTTTTGCAGCGGAAACAGCACCAGAAAAATCAGGATGTAAATCAGCACTGCAACCCCGCCGAGCGACAGCATCATCTGGTCGCGCGGATTCTGATCGAGGAACCATTGTTTGATCTCGTTCATCAGCCAGCCCTCGATACGCGCAACTGCGCCTGGTGAACATCGCCGCTCACATTGGCGCTTCGGATATCAACCGTCATACCCGCTTCCGAAATTTTGCTGCGCAGGTTTTCAAAGGTATCGAAACTTCTTGCCTCCAAATTCAGCTGCAGCTGGCCGCTGTCATGGTTGTAGCGGAAGCTGCGCACGGAGACATCGTTAAAGGATTTAATTGCCGGAGCTACACCTGCAAGAAGTTCCACCGCATTAGACGAGGCTGCCTGGCTGCCTCTATTACCTAATAAACCGCGCAATTGTCGTAGAGGGTCGGTGATGGTCCCCTGTGGAACGACTTGGCGGAAGATCGCGTCGGTCTGCGCCATGATGCGTTTGCGCTCGCTCTCGGCTTTTTGCATCCCGACCATAGTGGTGGCAACCGCAATCACAAAACCGGCGGCAGTGGCGATGATGGGATATTTGAATTCCTGCCACCATTTGTGGAATGGCAATTTGCGGGCGAGCTTGCCACTGCGAAATTCCATCAAAGACGGATTTGAGGGAACCACCAGATCCCAGAAACCCGCTTCTTGTTCGGTGATAAGGATGGTTTCATTCTGAGTGATGGAGGCTGGCAGCAGCGCGTGCAGCGCCATCAAGGATTCTTCACTGTCGCCATACAGATAAATATTGCCTGGAGCTGGCGACTGCTCCGCCAGCGCCGCCAAGAATGCACCGGCCATAGGTTGTTCGACGGTAAAGCCAATCCCCTTGTCGACCAGGGCCAGCAAGATCTCGTTCTCCAGCAACAGGGTCCAAGTACCCGGCTGATACGGCAAATAGAGATAATCCGCTGAACAGCGCACCACTTCGGCGCCAGTGGCTTCCACTTCGCTGATGGTCGCCTGCAGGCTGTCGAAGTCCGCATAGGCGACGGGAATGGTGTCGTTTTCGATAGGCCCGAAGGCGAAATGCAGATCTTCCACTGCATCTATGATGGTGTCCTCGATCTCGTAGGGGAGCACCTTGAACAATTGTTTGCGGTCTTTGATATCCACATCGACCCGCTGGCTGACAATGTCCTGGCCCGGAAGGATCAGTACAATCGGCTTGCCTTCCACCGCCTCCTTCAGCAGGTTGATATCCCCTGTGTAAAAAGCATCGCGCAGCCATTCCCCCTGGCTGCTGGCTTCGCGCCACTGCCACAGGTTGTGCCCGATTTTTCTGACCAGAATTCGTTCTGACACTCGTCTCACCTATCGATGATTTTGTTATGCCCCATCCTGGGATGCGATTCGGCACTCCCGTGCTCAAATCGCCAATTGTTCACGAACGACCAAACTAAAAATTGGAGTCCGTCCGCCTCACTATGTGTACATGATCAACGCCATTCATGTTGCCCCGATACAGCAACGTTTTACTGCGCCGCACCTGCTCACCCACCAGGGTCTCGGAGATGAGTATGAAATAGCGCGACGAGGTCACCAAATCAGATTGGTCAAATTCTCCGCCGCCCAATATTGCCGCGGCATTGGGCGCGTTTACAAAATCCGCGACCTGGCGAAAGCCTTCTGTCGCAGCAGCGCGATCCTCCTTCAGCGCTTCCCACTCTGCCTCAGACAAAGGCTCCGGGTTTATTTTGCGATTCAAACTGCGCAGGATTGGATCCTTCAGTGTATTGATATTCATCATTTCGCCGTAGGGCAACACCACTACCAATGGCAGGAGCTTTTCGTAAAGCTCCGGCGTCATGCCTTTGATTAAACTTAGCTCACTGACGCTGGTCATGGGACCGTTGGTAATCGGGTAGGGCGGATCCTGATCGCGATAATAGTCCGCCTCTGCGCCGCCAAAACCTGTCACCTGATCATCCGGATCGAGCCAATCCTGGATGGCGTCGACCAGCTCCATCGCCTTTTGATAGGTGACCGGCCCATCCTCCAGTTCGATGGTCTGTAACAACCGCACAAATCGCCGTTGGCTTTCAATCAAAACGTCCCAGGGGTCCTTGTTGCGCTCGTTATTACGACCACCTTGCTGGGGGCGCACCAACAAATTCAGATTGAAGCGACCGTGGGCGTCTTCGATGATGCCGCGAATCCAGCCTTCATCCGTGGGCAGAGGGTCGCCCGACAATGCCCACATCTCACCCAGGTGATCAATATCACCCGTTTCAACCCGATCCTCCCATAATACCTTTCGTGCCAGCTGTTCCCCACCCTCCATATAGGCGCGCGCCTGGGAACCGTGCCAGCGATTTTCATTGCGCGCCATATCCAGGCTGAAACGCCAACTGACCGACACCACTATAGTGGTGACCAGCGCCACTACCAGCAGGGCCATGATCAAAATGACCCCTCGTTGACGCGATGGCATCTGGCTCAAGGTTCCGCTCATATCAATTTATCGTTTCCTGAACCGGCTCACCGCTGCTGGAAGACGAAGACGAGCCGGCTCCTGGATTGACCACTGGGTCAGGTCCTTTACCGGGCAACAAACTGTAAAGCCGTTTGATTTCACCCATGTCTTCCAATGTCAGCGTCAATTCGATGGCAATAGGCAACTGATCCGCCGGTCGCCCCGTCGCTGGCCAAGCATCGTACCAAGGACCACCGGCAATCGAGACGCCCGGGCCGGTTGGCAATACTCGCACTACCATATCCCTTACACCTGTCAGGAGCTTTTGCTGACGCGCCTGCTCTTGTTCCGTCTCCAAGGGGTTATACCAAGTATCCCGCCAGATGGTTTCCTCTATGTAGCGATAGCCAACCCTCACTTCCTCGGTACGGCGCTGATGCAGCGGATTGGCCATACCACCGCGCATGATCGTCAACCAATAATCATCACTTTGGGCGACATACAGGGCTGGCAGCGTTTCCCCGAGTCGCGTGCGCAGGGGCTTGGGAATGGCATTGCGCAGGTCGTTTTCGATCAACACCAGAGTCCGGTCAATCTCCGCCAGACGTTGCATAGCCTCGCGCGTGGCATCAGCGCCCGACGAGGCCGTGTTGAATGCTTGAGCGGCCAGAATCGCGATCATCGCCATGATGAACAGCGCGACCATCACTTCCATCAAAGTGAATCCGCGGCTCACCCTATTGGCTGATTTATTCAAGAAAGAACCCCGATATCTCCACCAAGTTGTCGTCCGAGTCCTGCAATTTCACCCGCACCCGCAGACGCAGCAGCCCCGGCAATGCGGTTTCTTCGGTCTCCGTCTGCCAATCCCAGGTCTCTCCCGCCATTTTGACGTCGTCCGCCTGCCGACCGCGGGGCGTCACACCCTGCAACCGCTGGGTGAGATAAATTTCCTGCATCTTGTTTTCCGCCACCCAGTAGGCAATCGCAACATCCCGGCTGTGCCCGGCTGCAGTGGCCATACCCCCGATGCGCATCAAAAGTGCCGGCAAGGCCATGGCGATGATCAACAGCGCCACCATCACTTCCACCAAGGTAAAACCGTGCACTGATTTAGAACGCATTGCGATCCACCTTCGGCGGTTCGGGGGCTTCCACCCAAATCAATTGCCCGGTTTCATCAACTTTTATGTTCTGGCTAAAACCGGGGGCGCGCTCATCGGTGATTTCGATACTGAATTGCGTGATATCACCCGTGGGATAGTAGGCAGCGACGGGTGTGGTGCGGTCGACTTGGCTTTCGTAGTCCCAGAGCATTTCGTCTATTTCCACCCGCAGGTGGACAGTGGGCGGCAAGCTCACGGCTGGCACATTAGGTATCCTCTGCCAGCCCTCACTGCTGGACGTCAGCCAAGTGTAACGCCAGCCGATGTCGCGCACCGACTGGCCGCGCTGCACCTGCCATTCCGGCGGTTCCAGATACAGAGCGGAGGTTTCACCCGAGAGAATGGCCCGCTCGCTGGCGAACTGGGCCAATCCCATAAATTGCTCGATGGCGGTCCATATCTCGTCTTGCGGCTCGCCGCCTCGCATGGTCAGGGCAACTATCCCCAGACTGATGCCGATCACAAAAATGACCGCCATCAACTCCAGTAGCGAAAAACCTCGTTGGTTCCTGACCTTCATATATCTCGCTTGCCAGCGCGTCCCGTTATGGCGTTACGTCGTTGGCGTCATCCCAAAAACCTATATCGGCATCTTCACCCTCACCACCGCGCACACCATCGGCGCCCAGAGTGTAAAGGTCAAATGGGCGGCCGTTATCGCCGGGGCTCACGTAGATGTAATCGTTGTCCCACGGATCCTTTGGAATCTTGTCCATGTATTGTCGCCAGCGTTTCGGCTCAGGGTCGCCACTCGGTTTGATCACCAGTGCCATCAACCCTTGTTCAGTCGTGGGATAGCGATAATTGTCGAGACGATAAGAATCCAACGCTGTCTTCAGGTTACCGAAGTGGGCTTTCACCGTCTGAATTCTCGCTGCGGTGATGTTATCGAATACCTTGGGACCCACTACGCTGAGCAACAGTCCCATAATCACGATCACCACCATGATTTCGATCAAGCTGAAACCACGCTGACCACCTTGTTTCATATATCCCCCTGGATCATTAAAAATGCTGGATTTCGATTAACCGCCGATCATTTCGTTCATCTGAACATGTCGTTCATCTGGAAGATCGGCAACATAATCGCCATCACAATAAAGAAGACGATGCCAGCCATGAACAAAATCATGGCGGGCTCCATCAATCCCATCATGGTCCCCAATGTAAAAGACAGTTCCCTCTCCTGGTTGCGCGCGGCGTGTAAAAGTTGTTCGGCCAACTGTCCGTTGGCTTCGCCACTTGCCACCATTTGCACGACCAATGGTGGAAATTCATCCACCTGATCCATGGCCCGGTGCAGACTGGTACCTTCCTGTACTGATACCGCCACCGCTTTTGACGCGTCCTGAATCACCCGGTTCGTTAAAACCTGGCTCGCGATACGCAGCGCTTCAAGCAGCGGCACACCACTTTTGACCAACAGGCCCAAGGTGTTGGCATAACGCGCCGATTCGGATACACGGATGAATTCGCCAAAGAGCGGCATTTTCAGTAACAGGCGGTGCCAGCGCAACTGCCGCTCTGGCGCTTTGAGAAGCTGTTTGAACAGAATGATCAGGCCAATAATGCCGATAAGGACAAACAAACCGTAATTGACGATAAAGTCGCTGGTGCCGATCAGAATTTCGGTAATCGCCGGCAGTTCCCGTTTGGTCTGGGAAAACATGCCGGTGAGCTTGGGCACCACAAACGCCATCAGCGCCATAACCACCCCCATACTCACGCACAGGAGCACTACGGGGTACATCATCGCCGTTTGGACTTTTTGGCGGGTCTCTTGGCTGGTTTCGGTGTACTCAGCCAACTGTTCTAGTACTGGGCCGAGAAAGCCTGCGGATTCGCCCGCTTTTACCATCGCCCGGTACAGACCGTTAAAGGCTTTCGGGGCTTCGGACATGGCTTGGGCGAGACTCAAACCCTCAAGAACCCGGGAGCGGACCTGCAACAACAAACTCTTAATGGTGGGTTTGCGGCTTTGCGTCGCCGCCGCTTGCAGAACCTCATCAAGCGGCAAGCCGGACTGCAGCAACGACGCCAGCTGGCGCGTCACCAGGGCAATATCTTTGTGGCTAAGTTTAGGACCTCCACCGCCGAACAGACGGCGTGGGGACGACGAGGTGTCCGAAGACTTGCTGCGTTTTTGCGAAACGCTGCGCACATCGAGTGGCTTGAGCTGGCGCTGGCGCAACAGCGAGCGCACATGGCGTTCCGAATCGCCCTCAACAACTCCTTTGACAGTTTTGCCATTGGCGTCCAGCGCCTGGTAGGAATAAGCTCCCATATCAACCGACGACCGTTACTCGTAACAGTTCTTCCACACTGGTGATGCCTGCCAGCACTTTGCGGCGACCATCTTCATCAATGGAGTCACTGAACTGGCGCGCGTGCGCCAACATGGCCTGTTCACCCACCCCCTCGTGAATCAACTGGCGCAGCACGTCATCCACCGGGATCAATTCATAAATACCGGTACGACCCCGGTAACCGGTGTGATGGCATTTGTCACACCCCACAGCCCGATAAATGACACTGCCTTTGGGAATATTGACCCGTTCGCATTCGGCGTCGCTGGCCTCGTGCTGCTGTTTACAATCGGGACAGAGTTTGCGCACCAGACGCTGCGCCATAAGCGCCTCAAGACTCGACGACAGCAAAAATGGTTCTATCCCCAAATCCTGCAAACGCATAACCGCACCAATGGCGGTGTTGGTGTGCAAAGTTGATAACAACAAGTGACCGGTCAAACTCGCCTGTACAGCGATGGCCGCAGTTTCGCGGTCACGGATCTCACCAATCATGACGATATCCGGGTCCTGACGCAGAATGGCGCGCAGGCCGCGGGCAAAGGTCATATCGACCTTGGTGTTTACTTGGGTCTGGCCAATGCCGGGCAGTACGTATTCGATCGGGTCTTCTACTGTCAGGATATTGCGCGAGCGGGTGTTGAGATGGCTCAAGCCCGAATAGAGCGTTGTGGTTTTACCGGAACCCGTCGGCCCGGTTACCAGAATAATGCCGTGCGGTTTGGCGAGCGCCGCTTTGAAATCGCGCAGCACTTTCTCCGGCATGTTGAGCTGTTCCAGCGAGATGGCGCCAGCAGCTTGGTCGAGAATACGCAACACCACACGCTCGCCGTGCGCTGAAGGCATAGTCGAGACCCGCAGGTCCACCGCGTGTCCAGCTAACTTAACAGTGATACGACCGTCCTGGGGAATCCGTTTTTCGGCGATATCCAAACGCGCCATTACCTTCAAACGGGAAACCAGCACAGGAGCCAGGGCGGGTTTGGGGGAGAGGACTTCTTTCAACACACCGTCGATACGGAAACGCACTGAAACCCGGTCTTCATAGGGCTCAACGTGAATATCCGACGCCTTCTCCTGCACCGCCTGGGACAGGATCGCGTTGATCAAACGAATCACCGGCGCATCGCCTTCACCGCTGAGCAATTCGCCGTCATCGATATCTTCCGCCAACGCCGACAAATCGAAATCGGCGTCCATATCTTCCACCGCCTGCTGAGCTTCTGCATCACTGCTTTGATACAGCTTGGTCAGGCGTGTCTTAAATTCACTTTCCGATAACTCTTCCAACTCCAAAGGCGCACTCATATAGCGGCGCAATTCGCGCAGGGTCTTCAATTTCAGCCCAGGCAAATGCACCAAACGCCCGTTTTCAATCATCACTCCATTGCTGGACGCATAAGAAAACGGCAAACGCGCTTTGGTTGGCGCCGCCGGCGCCTCTTCGGCGAGTGCAGCGGCGGGAAGTTCGTTATCCGATAAAGGTTCCATATCCATCACTGCTCGATTAAAGGTGCCGGGATATTCTTGGCCTCTTCATCAGCAGCCTCCATGGCTGCGTCGGCTGCTGGAGTCACAATGACATTGGCAGTATCCGCCGGAAGAAGTGGCGCCTTGTTGTAATAGGAAATATCTGGCAGCACTGGTATCGCATTGTCTTTGCGACGCATAAAACCACCGCCGCGCTGCTTGAGCTGCTGCCCACGCAAATATTGATATTTTTCCGCTGTCGCTCCGCTAAGCCCCTCAACATCGCGAATAACGGTGACTTTCAAAAACACCATCAGATTTGTACGTTCTTTGGTCCGGTTGTCAGAACGGAACAACCGACCGATAAGCGGAATGCGCCCCAGTACAGGTACACGCATCTCCCCTTTGTCCAGCTTGTCCTCAATCAATCCACCCAAGACCACGATTTCGCCATTGGAAGCCAATACTTTGGTCTCGATTTTCCGCTGATTCGTTACAAACCCTTGATCGGTCGGTGAAGAGGTATCAATGCTCGATACTTCCTGCGCAACCGTAAGGAGAATGGTGTCGCCTTCATTTATTTGTGGTGTAACCGTCAGTTTGATACCGACATCCTGACGCTGAATGGTTTGGAAAGGACTGCTCAAGCCATTGGTCGTCGCAGATGAACCTGTGAGAATCGGAATATTTTTACCGACAACAAAACTGGCCTCATGGTTATCCATGGTCAGCAGAGACGGCGTGGACAAAATGTTTGTCTGGCCTTCCTGCTCCAGCGCACTGATCAGCGCCATAAAATCGGTTTCATTATCAGATCCCATTATCCCCAGGGTCTGGCCCAATGTGGTCGACAAGGCTTTGCCAAAAGCCTCCAATGCCCCTTCGCCATTGGGATCTGCCAATGCGGCTCCCCCGAATGACTCAAGACCGGCATTCGCACGTGAAGCACCAAATACACCTTTATCCGTGTTGCGGAAAAGCCACTGGATACCGAGATTTCTCGAAGAGTTGTCTCCCACCTCCGCAATAATCGCCTCAACCAACACCTGGGCGCGGCGGATATCGAGCCGGGCCACCACATCCAACAACGCCTCCAAGTCGTCTCCAGAAGCCGTTATCAGAAGCGCGTTGGTATCCTCATCCGCTTCCACAGTCGCTGCGACCACATTTTCTTGTTTGCCACCAGGGCCCAGCTTGGCCAGGTTGGCCATTACCTTCGTCAAGGTTTCCGCAACGCTCTTGGCTTCTGCGTAATCCAGATAGACCACCCGGACATTGCCAGACTGAGCGCGCGGTTTGTCGAGGCGTTTGATCAGAGACTTCATGCGTTGGCGCTGTACATCCTCACCGGTGATCAGGATCGCGTTATTGCGCTTGTCAGAAGTCAGGTTGAGCGAATTGTTCGGCAGGTTATTGTTGTTCGGATCTGCCTTTTCCAGACCTTGTAAGACCTGCACCAAATCCGCCGCGTTGGCGTATTTCAATTCCACGATTTCGGTAACCGGCGTCGCGGATTTATCCAGGCGTTCGATCAGATCGCGAATACGCGCGATGTTTTCCGCCGAATCGGTAATGATGATGGCGTTCGATGGATCGTATGCGGACAGATGCGAATGCTGCGGCACCAACGGACGGATAGAGGGCAGAATTTTCGCCGCCGCGATGTTTTGCAACTGAATGACCTGCGTCAGGAAGCCTTTTTCCGGCGAATCGGCATTGACCACCGGAACCGGAGATGAGCGTGCATCTTTCAGCGGGATAATGCGCATTACCCCTTCGACGTCCACAACCGAGAAATCGTGCATTTCCAGCACAGTACGGAAGAGTTGCAACAGTTCTTCCTGATTGAGCGGTTTGGACGAGATAACCTTGATCCGCCCTTTGACACGGGGATCGATAATAACGGTGCGCCCGGTGACATCGGCCACGAACTTGATGAGCTCCTGGATATCCGAGTCTTTAAAGTTGATCATCCATGTCTGTTGGGCCCAGCTGTTCACCGCTAGTGTCAGCGCCAGCATACCTGCCGCACCCAAACTTGTTATTCGTCGCAACACTGTTACCCCTCGGAACTCATGGTAATTAGGATTGAGTGCGTCGAGCCGTCACGCACCACTTGAAGGTTGGCTTCTGTGGCATTCTTCAATGCTTGGTAAACCTCCCGCACTTTCTGCGGTTCATTCACCTCAATGCCATTCACTGATACAACGATGTCATCTGGACGCAATCCGACCTGGTCAAACAGCTCGCGTTTGCGCCCCGGCCGCACTTTATAACCGATCATGCGACCATTTTCTGTGGCGACCATAAAGCGCACCACATCGCCTATGTTTCTGGCTTGTTCAATCTGGTCACGACTGACCGTCGCCGCCTCAGGAGCGAGGCCGGTACTGATTGGGGGGGGAGTATAAGTGGGCTGTGGCGCTGAACTGGCGACCTTTAAACCATCTTCGCCATACAACCATAGCTCTTCCAGTTTGCCGTTATTATTCAAAATCACTTTCAGCGCATGGATTTCGGCAATTTTTACGCCGCGAGCGTTATCGATTTCATCGCCGATTTTGTATAACTTTTGATCGTTTGCACCACCAATGATTGCCCATGAAAGCTTGGGATCATTAGCCGCAATAATGCCCTGCAGCTCCAAATTGAGCTGGGTTATTTCGATGCGGGGTTGCTCAATGATTGGCTGCTGCACTATTGGCTGTTCGCCCATATTGCCAAACAGATTGAGTGACTGGATGCTGGTGATGTCGATATTGCGACCTGTGCCACTATCGACCCGCACTGCAGTCGATGGAGTCACGGGTGCCACTGGCAGTTTGGGAGCCGGAACCAGATACCAGACGAGCACGGCCAGGTTGTGGCAGATCCAAAACAACACCAAGCCCAATACGGCCATACGCCAGAACTTCAGCGGTACCTTTTTCACCACTGCAGCCCATCGTGTCAATGCGGCCTCTGCATTGGTAAAGAAGGGATTATTGGCGACGTTATTCAGGGCCACCACAGATCTCCGTTAGGGGCGTTGAATGATACGAAACCTGTGCGAGAACCTACACAGGGTGCGCAAGTATGCAGGTAAATTATTATGGATTCACCCACAATATCTCTTAATTAGACTTAAGCTGTAAACACTTTGCATCAAATATAGCCTTTAAATTCCGTATTTTGGGGCCTGTTCCTCACCCTAAGTCTCAACCTTGTTTCAGCGAAAAACAGTTTGTATCCTAGCGACCTTCGCGCAGAGGTACCCTATGTCTGAGATGTATATCATCCGTAATCAGGACCATTTTTACCTGAGCAAACAAGGTGAGTGGGTCGACGGCAGCGACAGCCACGGCCTATTCCGCACTGCGTATAAAGATGAAGCGATCAACGTAAAAGTCGAACTGTCAGTGCGTGACCCACATTTGCGCCTCACCATAGTCCCGGGTGTCCTCGACGAAAAAGGTCACCTGACCCTAAAAGGTGGCGAAGCCATAGGCCCGGTTATTGACCAAAGCCCAGATGGTTCGTTCAGCTCTGCCGCCACGGAATCCGCGGACCAAGCAGCAGATCACATTGCCGAAGATGCTATGCAACCTTCCGACTCATGCGCATAGCACCCAGTCTTCAACCAGTTCCCCAATTTGCTGTACTGTTAAAGCCTAGCCGCAAATTCTCTGTGCGGCTGCCCCTGGTCAACTGAGGATGGCATTGTGAGCCAATATACAAAGCTCAGCCCCGAGCAGATCCCTGCCGGATTATTCGATCGGGAGAATGCCCCTCTGTTGTCAGGCATTCTGCGCGGTGTCGAAAAAGAATGTTTAAGGGTTGCAGACTCCGGCTGGATTGCTGCGACAACTCATCCGATAGGCTTGGGTTCTGCACTTACCCATCCGCAGATCACGACAGACTTCAGCGAAGCCCTGCTGGAATTCATTACCCCGCCATCGCACCGACTGGGCATGTTGCTGGAGCAACTTACGTCTCTCCATCAATTCACCTACCGCCATATAGGCGACGAACTCCTGTGGAGCCACAGCATGCCTTGCCTAGTGGGCAAGAGTGACGATATTCCGGTTGCGCTCTACGGCACCACCAATCGCGGCAAAATGAAAACCGTCTATCGCATTGGCCTCGGCCACCGCTATGGTCGGGTGATGCAAACCGTTGCAGGCGTTCACTACAACTTTTCGTTGCCGGGATCGTTTTGGGCCTTCATGCATCAGAACGAAGGTTCAGTGGAAGAGCTGGACCAGTATACAAACCGGCGCTATTTCGACTTGATCCGCAATTTCCGTCGCAACTATTGGTTATTGATTTATCTCTTTGGTGCCTCACCAGCACTGTGCCGCAGTTTCGTACAGGACCGTCCTCACGCACTGCAGCCGTTTGGCGAGGATCAAAACACCTTGCACCTGCCCTATGCAACCTCCCTGAGAATGGGGGACTTGGGATATCAAAGCAAAGCCCAAGAGTCTCTGTATGTGTGTTACAACTCACTGGAGAGCTATGTCAAAACCCTGGGCCGCGCTATTACAACTCCTTACGCACCTTATGCAGAGATAGGAGTCACCGACAGCGAAGGCCACTTCTGCCAACTCAACACCGGCTTGCTGCAAATCGAAAATGAGTTTTACAGCGCCATTCGCCCGAAGCGCAGTGCGCAGAAAGGTGAAACGGCGCTGACCGCTCTATGCCGCAGAGGGGTTGAATATATTGAAGTGCGCTGCCTGGACATAGATCCCTTTTCGCCCATAGGTATCAATGCGGACCAGATCCGCTTTCTCGACATCTTCTTATTGTTTTGCGCCCTAGCCGACAGCCCCCATTGCGATAGAACCGAGTTTCAACACATTCTCGCCAACCAGAAAATCATCGTCAGCGAAGGCCGTCGTCCGGGTGTCGATCTCATCACGCCGGAAGGCCAGAGTATCTCTATGCGCCAATGGGCCAATGAGTTGTTCGATGCGTTTCAGCCATTGGCGGAACTGTTGGATCAGGTGCATGGCGGCAACGCCTATAGCAACTCATTGAAAGTACAGAAAAACAAAATCGACAACCCCGATTCCACGCCATCCGCTCGCGTGCTGACAGAACTGCACGAGCAAAAGCTTTCCTTCCATCAATGGGCAAAACAGCGGGCCGTTATCCATAAACGCACACTGCTCGCGCAGCCGCTCGCGCCTGCAGTGGAAAAGCTTCTCAATGATATGGCGGAAGAATCGCTGACGTTGCAAGCAGACGAAGAAAGGCAAGAGCAAGCGCCATTTTCCGATTACCTTAAATCCTATTACGAGCAATATCAGCGCTGCTGCAACGAATCGAAAGTGGCCTAAACGGTACTGCCTTTGAGATAAACGGTTATTTTTGGATTAAAAAGGCGTTGAAGTAGAGATCGACCACACCTTCTACCTGGTCCTCTCGCTGGATGACTTCGCGCACCGCCTGCAGTGCCTCTTGCCGCAGCGCTTCTTTACCCTCCTGAGACGAAATACTTTCGTCTGTTTGAGCGGAAAACAGCATGACAAGGTTATTGCGGATATAGGGCATATGGTGGCGCACAGAATTGGCGACTTGCTGGTCCTGTAAGCGCAACGAGATATCCGCCTTGATATATTTCAGCTTGCCGGGACCACCGTAATTCACAATAAATGCCGGTTTCAACGGTAGATAAATATTCCCCGCATTGCCGCCAGTGGCTTCTGCCGAGGCGTCAGAGGACGCCCACGCGAAGGATGGAGCGAGCCAGGCGCAGGCCAGCAACATGATTACTCTCAGCAACATTTTGCTTATCTCGTTTGCGATATTCGAACTTAAGAATAGTTGAATCCCCGTTCTCTGCTTGTTAGAGCAAAACGGCGCCTTGAGTTAAAACGAAACTTTCACTACCGTACAGCGTCCATCAGGAAAATTTTAATGCGGACTCCGATATGCCCTTACCTTCATCTCGCCAGACGTTTTTGCTGATTTTTCTCGGCTGTACCGGATTGATTCTCACCGGCCTTTATATGCAGTACTTCATGGATCTTTATCCGTGCCCGCTGTGTATAACGCAGCGAATTTTCATTATTGCGGTGGGACTCACCGGGTTGCTGGGGTTCATTTTTAATCCGCAGGCTAAAGGCAGAAAAATCTTCGGAATACTTGGGGTTCTGTTTGCTATTTTGGGCGGCTCTTTTTCCACCCGCCAATTATGGTTGCAAAGTTTGCCGCCAGATCAGGTACCCGCGTGTGGTCCCGATATCAGTTATCTGCTGGAAAACTTTCCTTTAATGGATGCTTTGTCGGTGCTTTTGCGCGGCGACGGCAACTGTGCGGAAGTCGTGTGGACCTTTCTTGGGATCAGCATCCCCGGTTGGACACTCGTCGCTTTTATCGGCTTAGCCTTATTTAATATCTGGCAGATCTTGCGCCGCGCTTGATGCGGCCTAAGTGCCCACTTCTCTTTGGCCCCGCTTCGATCTAACGCCCTCCAAATGCCCTAAACCCGGTTAAAGTTTAGGGCTTGCTCATTGCTCGCAGATCACCTATCTTGCTGAACAAGCCAGTCAATAATCCCAATTCGAATAATAATGGCTTTATAAAACCGAGGAATTATGAATGCTTGAGAACTGTCAATCGGCACGGGAGCGATGGGGTGGTGTAAGCGAAATCATCGACCGGTGGTTACAAGAACGACAATCCCTTCTGGTATTGTTTTGCAAACTTAGCGCAGAAAAGGAAAGCAATTTCACAGCAGAAACGGAAGAAAACCTGCGCCATTTCTGCCAAATCCTAGTGGATTATGTCTCCGCCGGACACTTTGAAGTTTACGAACAACTTCTGAATGAAGGACGTGAATTCGAAGACCAGGAGGGACTCGCGCAAGCCAAGTCGCACTACAAAATCATAGATACCACCACCGAATTTATTCTCGACTTCAACGATAAATATCAGGAAACCGATGACTTGAGTTCTCTGATAGCCGACCTATCCAAGTTGGGTGAATCTCTCGCTATCCGCTTCGAAGCGGAGGATCAAATGATCGAAGTGCTCCACCATTCGCACAGAGATCAGGTGATATAGATTCACACTCGCCCAATAAAAAAAGCAGCATTAGCTGCTTTTTTTATGTCCCTGGCCATCATCGGGAGTGCTGCTAAGCTTCCAATGAATAGCCCCCACCAATTCGAAGACCGCCGCATGAATCCGCGCACATTTATTCCTTTGCAACACTCCGCAACATTCCGTTGCTGTGCGCGGGCTCTGGTCGCGATTTCTGTATTAATGGCTGGGTTGGGCTGTAGCGAAAAAGCGCATCCACCAGCGGGCCAAATAAAAGTGGCTACCGCAGGGATTTATGCAGGTACGTTGGACGATCGTGGAAATTATGCGGTGATCGGCTCCATGCATCACGGCATCAGTTATTGGCGATTATCCGATGAAGAGCGCCTGTTCAACTGGAGCCATAAAGCGGCGACCGACACCATTTTGGCCGCTGCGGATACCTCCCCGGATGGCAATTGGGCGCTGACAGCCGATACCAATACATTAGTGTTGTGGGACACCAAAACGGGTGAGGCTTCGCGCTACTGGCAGGCACCAGGAGAAATATCCTCGGTACAGCTTTCTTCGGGCGGCAATAAAGCACTTTTAGGATTGGCTGACCACACGGCGGTAATTTTCGACGTCAGACGCGGCGGAATTATTCACACGTTCAATCATAAGGATCGGGTTCACAGCGTCAGCCTCGATGACAAAGGATTGATCGCCGCTACCGGCTCAGCGGATTACACAGCTGTGACATGGGATCTGCAAAACAACAAACACTTTGTACGTATGCGTCACAACGACGAGGTCCAATTGGTCGTCCTGTCGCCCGATGGCAGCCTTGTTTTATCCGTCAGCCAATACGATAAAGCCATTATTTGGCGCAGTCGCGACGGCCAAGTGGTAGGGGAAATTCCGCTCAAGGCGGGACGAGTAAAGCGCGGTTTAAGCTTCACCAGTGCTCGGTTCAGCCCGGACAATCAATTTTTATTAGCGGGCCAAACGGATCAGACCATCTCGTTATGGCATTTGAACGATCTTAAAAACCCCACCATTTGGAAGCTAGGGCAGCGCAGACTATGGAAACCGGCGGGTGCAGCAGTCATTGATGTCGCCTTTAGCGAAGAGCAGGGGAAATTTTACGCAATTGCATCAAATGGACTGGTTTTTAAATTGACCCAGAAAAAATAAACGGGGCCGAAGCCCCGTTTATTTTCAACACCTTTATATCAAGGGTGACCTTCCATTGATGGATTGATTTCCAACAACTCCACTTCAAAAATCAGCGCGTCGTTTGGACCGATCTGTCCAGAAGTACCACCTTCGCCATAGCCCAACTCTGGCGGAATGTACAATTTGAATTTATCACCCACTTTCATCAACTGCAGCGCTTCCACCCAACCGTTGATCACGCCTTTAACCGGGAAGCTGACAGGCTGACCACGTTCGACGGAGCTATCGAATACAGTACCGTCAACCAGAGTGCCGTGATAATGCACTTTGACCACGTCATCTTCAGTCGGTGACGCAGCGCCTTCCGGAGCAGCGGTCAACACTTCATACTGCAAACCGCTTTCGGTGACTTTCACGCCATCTTTTTTCGCGTTCGCAGTCAAAAACTCTTGCGATCTTTTCAGATTTTTCTCAGCAGCCACTTTGCGCTCTTCTTCGCGCTTGCTGTGCTGCTCTTCCTGGAAGGACATCATGATTTGTTGCTGCTCGGCTTGAGCAATGCGGGGATCTTTGCCATCCAGAACATCCTGGATTGCAGCGGACATAACTTCTTTTTGGAAATCAAGTCCGTTGGCCTGAGCCTGTTTAGCCATGTTATATCCGACGATGTAGGTCATCTTCTGTTCGACGGTGTCGAGCTTGACCTCAGTTGAGGCTGCATTATTGGATTCTTTATTACAGCCTGAGGTAACCAATACTGCAGCTATGGTGGCACCCAGAAGGCCGGCTTTGGTGACGTGTAACTTCTTCATAGTGTTTTTCCAGTGAGCTCCTATTATTCAAAGGGTTCTCAGCTGTAGCGGGCGAGCCTTACTCCCGGGGTGCCGAGAAAACGAACTTGGTGCGCCATGGTAACGCAATTTTTGGCGGGATCGCAGACTGGCAGCACATTTTTTTGCTTTACCCACCCTCCCTTGAAGCATTACCCGCCAAAGTTGCCGAGCGAATGCTCGTATCGAAATTTCGACTCCCAACGAAACACTCAAGGCGCGCCGATCCAACCCCGTATTCAACTAGATATTTCTTGGCGGAAATCCTGCGAAAACGACATTTCACATCAATTAACAATACGTGCGATTGGGTTGTGTTATTACTGATGCTCGATCGCGATTCTATTCATTTCAATTAAATCGCGAATATTTAGTGATATTTTTTTGAAAAGTTGCATTTTTAAACTTGCAAATAGCGCAAAAACTGTACATTTTTTATTTGAAGCACGCTATTATTTTGAGTGTTGATTGAATCCCTTGTTTAACATTACACAGGTATCCCGTATGGCTGCGCCGAAAAAAAAGAAGGTAGATCCCGTTCTCGCACTCGAAAAACAGATCGCCCAACTGCAAGGACAACTCGCTAAAGCTCGCGCGAAAAAAGTAAGCGACGCGCAAAAAGCACTTAAAGCTGCTCAAAGCGGTGCCGCAAAAAACAAGACTGCGTTGAGCAAGGCTAAAGACAAACTGGCGGCTGCTGTCGCTGCCAACAAGAAGAAAAAGTCTCCAGCTAACCAAAGCAAAGTTAAGCAGCTCCAGGCTGAAGTGGCAAAACTGAAACAAGCTTCAACTGAACTCAAAGACGCAATTGCTGCAGCAAAACTCGAACTTGCCCAGGCAAAAGAAGGCGGTAAAACCGCAGCAGCAACCTCAAGCAAAGCTCCTAAAGCCAAAGCTGCTGCGAAAGCGACTGGCAAAAAACGCGGACGCAAGCCAAAAAGTGAAGCTGCCGCAGCCCCTGCAAAAGCGAGCAAAAAGGCAGATAAGAAAGCCGAGAAAGCCAGCAAAAAAACTGAGAAAGCCAGCAAGAAAGCTGAGAAGGCAAATAAGAAAGCTGAGAAGACCAGCAAGAAAGCTGAAAAGGTAGTGGTTGAGAAGAAAAAGCCCGGCAGAAAACCTGGCAAAGCAAAAACTGAAACTGCGCCAGCTGCAGCAGAAACTTCCACAGCGCCAAAGCGACGCGGTCGTCCTAAAAAGAATGCCGCCCCAGCGGAAGTGACGGAAGCTAAGAAAGCTACTGAGAAGAAAGAGAAAAAGGCGAAAAAAGCCAAGCTTCCCAAAAAAGAAGATGTAGTATCAGCGATTGAAGAAATTGCCAATGAGCCATCAGTAGTGGAAACCGCTGAAACTTCAGTTGAAATTCCGGCTCCGGCAGAAGCCGAGCACGCCTCTGAAGAAGCTACAACTGAAGCACCTGCGGCACCAACCAGCCTGTTCGATAGCGAAGCCTAATCATCCCACGCCGGCCGCCACCTTCTGGTGGCGGCAATTATCTGATTCCATCGTCGACCAAAGTCGATATTTGTATCTTAGAAGCGCAGTTGGTAGCCCGCGATCAAGTACGAATAATCGATATTGATCTTCTCATCCACATCCCGAATCGCTTCATTACCTACCTCCAAACGAAGATCGGTATTGCGCCAGGGGCGATATGAAAGAGCCAAACTGCCACGCACATTGGTTTGCGCCGTGTCGTCGGACTTTTTCTGGGTGTATTTCAACTGCACTTTCGGTGTAACGAACACGCGGTTGTTAAACAGGCGAAAACGCTCGGACAGCTGCAGAACATTGGAGGAGGATTGGGTGGTATCAATAAAACGCAAACTCATGATCGCCGAGTCATTGCCGCCAAAAAAGTTCTCGACAACCGCTTGCACGCCTACGGACGAATAGCGGTACTCGGCGTCTTTCGATTCCACAGTCCAAGTCAAACCACCGTCTTCTGCAGTAAAAATGGGGATATCCGTACTGACGGAGTGATAGACATCGGTAATGATTTGCAGCTCGTCGTCCACTTTCCACTGGTGGCTCAATGAGCCGAATTCGTACAGAGACGTTCGTTCCAGTGCGTAATAAAGGAGGTAGTCACGGTTAAACTGATCGCGTAAATACTGCTCCAGATTCAGATAGGGTTGCCCTATAAGAATGTTGGTAGAGGTCAGAAATGGCGACCGCTGGCGACCGTAATGAGCGGAGAGTTGGTGTTTGTCGTTGATATGGTAAGAACCCTGCCAGCGCAGAATATTCAGCTCGGCGAACTCGTAGTCATAATCCAGGTTGAGGTAGCTGGAGAACTTTTTCGATACATACTGCGCTTTGCCACCGTAAGCTGCCCGATCAGTCTCGCCATATACAGTCTGCTGGGTGATATAGCCACCAAAGCTCCAGTGGTCATCCCAGTCGAAGCTGGTTTGCAGGCTGTAAAATTTGCGGTCCATGTAATCGTAAAAGTCGGAAAACTGCACAGGCACACCTGCGCTGGCGCCGATTTTCCAGCGCTGCGAGAGCGGGTACTTCACGCTCACCCCGTCAAAGTAGTGATACATACCGCTGCCGTAATCGCGCTGCCGGCCGCCCACCAGGTTCAAACCTGTATTCACATGGGTGTAATTCACATAGAGGCGCTTGATGACGGTTTTATCGTCATCTACATAGTCGAGCATGTCTGCTTGGTCATAACCAGCCAAGCGCACTTCTACTTCATGTTCTGGATGGCGATAACCCGCGGTAAAGTCATAATTGGTCGCTAGAACGGAAAATACATCTTCCGTTGGCAGATGTTTGCCGCCGCGTTCCATGTAGTTGTATGACTGACCAAACAAACCGCGCCAATAAAATTTGGGGTTGCTCTCGGCATATTTGGATTTGCGCAGCGCCCCTTTGCCATCGTCCGCCGCGGTTTCCAATGCACGCAGACGCTGGTTGATGCGCTTAGCGCTGCTACCTTCCGGATTGCTCTCTACTAAATTGCGATACGTCTGCAGCGCCAGGTCTGTTTGGCCGAGGCGCTCATAGGTCAACCCCATCAACTCCTGCGCCCAGGTAGAGATTTCGCGATCAGACGCCAGCGACAGCACCGCGTAATAATTCAATGCCTGCTGGTACTGTTGGTTCATATAAAGATTTTTGGCTTCCGCCAGAATGGCCTGGAGGCCGGCGTGTTTATCTTCTGTAGACGGTGAGAGCCAATACCAGGATTGCGCATCTCCCGAAAACAATTGACGGTGCTCAGTGGGCGCAACGCTGACGACGCGCAGACCGGTAAATGCAGAACCGTTATCGGCGATAAATTTTTGTGCTTCCTGGCGTGAAATAAAAAATCCGAGATGCACCAACGGCAAAGGTTTGTTTTGCAGAAGCGTCGGGGAGGTATAAAACGCAAGGTAACCATAGCGACCGAGGCGATTGCGCAAAGCATTTACACCGCCCGCGCTAACCGGCCACTCCACTGCATAACCCGCATTGGCGTAATCGCGGTACAGGGAAAAAAATGTTTCCGCCTGCGGCTCAGTTTCCTGAGCCACGGCCACAACTCCGCAGACTGATAAAGCAGTGGCGAGGATGGCGTTGAGGAATGTTTTCGTTAAATTTTTCATAACACCTTATCCATCACCACTAAAAAGATAAGCCGCCCAAAAACGACGTAGTGCTTTTATGGCATGTATCGCACTCCAACGGCCCTGTTGGTATGTGGCCATCAAACTGCCCTTTAGCAATGACTCCGTTATGGCAGGATGAACAGGTCCCCAACACAAAATCGTGATTGACCACCGGTACCGAAGGCCAGATTTCCGTGCTCGTATGACACTCGTTGCATTGAGCATTCGGCAGCACATTGATGTGATCCACGGGTTTGTCTTCGGCGTGACAACCCTGACAGGTACCCGCAACAAACTGGTGATCCACTCGCATCACCGGAGAGAAGGCCACTGTGTTGTGGCAGTGCTGGCACTCCAATGTGTTGATCGAAATATGCGTAGCAGGAAATGACGTATCGGCATACTGGCCGAGATGGCAGGACGAGCAGTTGTCACTTACCAAACTGTGGTCAACTTCTCTGGGTTGCGTCCAGAACGTCGTGAAATGGCAATTGCCGCAGCTGTCTTGTAACAGCGGCATATGCTCCGCCGGTTTGCCCGGTGCAATATTGTTGTTGTGACAATCCACACAATTGCCGATCACAAAATCGTGGTCCACGCGTGTGACTGGAGCAAATGACACTGTGGAATGGCAAGCATCGCACTGTTGTTGCGTACGGATATGATTATCCGGCTGCCCTAGTGCAACAGTATTGTTGTGGCACTGGACACAAGACCCGCGAACAAAATCATGATCGACTCTTAATACTGGGCTAAACGCGACTGTGGAGTGACATGCCTCGCATTGCATCTCCGTCTGAATATGATCTGCATCCTGGCCAATCGCGTTGATATTGTTGTGGCAGGTAAAACAGGGGCGATCAGTCACGTGATCGTGATTAAACCGCGCGGGTTGCCAACTGAGCTCTGAATGGCAGTCGGCACAATTGTTTTGGGTCGGAATATGTTCGGGGTGCTGCCCAGGCGCAATGATGTTGTTGTGACAGTTCTGACAGAGACCGAAGACCTCGTGGTGATCCACCACCGGAACTGCCTGCCACGAAATCGTGTTATGGCAGGAGTCACAACGATCACTAGATAAAATATGCTCGATGGGTTTGGGCGTGGCGTTGAAGCGGCCATTGATGCTGTGACAGGCGGCGCACTCGCGCGGCGTGCTCTCAAACTGTCCGTTGATATGGCAGCTTTCACAGGGCACAAAATTGTGCCCACCAGTGAGTTCAAAACCGGTTTTTGCGTGATCAAAAAGGCTGCCTTGCGCCGCTGACACGCCGGCCCAGCCGATCAAGATCAACAGGCCAAGCACCCGCATACACCACTGCATTGCTCTGATCATGGGTCTAGTCCTGCAGTATCAACTCAAAAAACTTGTTCTGACTGTGGCACCGGCCGCAGTCCAGGCCAAAACCGCCGTTGTGAATATCCTGCCGTGCGTGACATTTACCACAGACTGGTTGGGTCTTGTGCGGATCAGTTCCGGGAGCATGACAGGCGTCACAGGCAAGATTCTCGTGTGAACCCAAGAGCGCATAGCCGGTGAATTCTTCGTGATCGAACTGCCAGAGGTTCCAGGCATTGGGCGAATGGCAACTATGGCAATTCTCACCGAGTGCGCCTTTGTGATGATCATCCTGCTTGTGACAGCTCACGCAATTGGTGCTGGTGCCGGCAAACTGGTTGCCGATATGGCAGTTCTGGCAAGGAACAATGCTGTGCAAACCCACCAACGGAAAGTTGGTGAAGTGGTGGTCGAAGCGATTGATTTTCTTCCAACCGTCAGTGATATGACAGGTTGCGCAAATCTGCATTTCCGGATTTTTGTGTACATCATCTGCGGCGTGGCAAGACGCACAGTCGCGCGGCAAATCATCTTGCAACGCACCTACGTGACATCTCGTACAGGCGAGCGCCTGGTGTTTGCCAGTGAGCGGAAAGCCGGTGACCCGCGCGTGATCAAACTTGGTTTTTTTCCACTCCGCCGGAGTATGGCAGCTCTCACACTGCTTGCCGTTGCGCCCCAGGTGAATATCGTCGGTGGCGTGGCAGCTGTGGCAGTTCATCGGCGTATTTTTTTCCACCACACCATTGGTATGGCAAGCGCGGCAGGGAATCTGCGCGTGTTTATGGGTCAGCGGAAATTCCGTGGTGTTGTGATTAAAAATGCGCTTATCCCAACCATCCACTGAGTGGCAGGTATCACACTGCTTGCCGTTTTTACCTGCGTGCACATCCTTCGCCTTGTGACAGCTCACGCAGGTGGTTTCCTGGAATTCGTAATTCTGTCCCGCATGGCAGCCACTGCACGCCACTTCACGGTGCAGCCCTTTTAGCGGAAAACCAGTCTGGGAGTGATCGAATTCCAGGCGCTTTTGCCAGCCGTGAGGCTCGTGGCAGGTCTGACATTCCGTGCCCAATGCGCCTTTATGGAAATCATCTTTTTTATGGCAGCTCGCGCACTCGGGTTCAGCATCGCGGAATTTTGTGCCGGGTTTGTGGCAGCTCTCACACGCCAGAGGCGCATGTTTGCCCTGCAGCGGAAAGCGGGTGAACTCATGACTAAAAGCGTCGATCGCAATTCCGACAATGTCGGCATCGCGGCCGAGGTGATCGGTATGGCAGGTATTACAAGGTTTGACGCTGGCTAGAGGAGACTGGCCATGGAAACCGGTTTTGCTCGTGCGGTCCGCGCGAATTTGATCGTGGCAGTCCAAACACAGATTGGACATGGCGGATTTATCGAAAGTCGAATGGCACTTATCGCAATTCGCTTCAAATTCCGCGTGCCCTTTGATCAAGTCACCCGGCATCAGCACACGCTGCTTGATGGACTGTCCCCAAGCAGATCCGCTGAACAATAAGCACAAGATCAGCGCCCACAGTGAATATTTCATTCGGCTATCCATTCAATAAATGCCATTCGTTAGATGTCATTCAATACTTATGAACCACTTACGTGGGCGATGGCCGTGATAATCATGTGACCTAAACGAAGAAGCTGTAACAGCGTTCGTCCACTCAGGGTCATACCACTCGACCTGCAAAGATCCCATCTGCTTGAACAGATGAATTCCTACCACTACGAGGTTCCAACAACACACTAATCAACTGCATGGCGGTTAAATAGGAACCGCCCTTGCAATTCAAACAGGGCTATCGTCAGCCAGACTATTTAATAGAAACGGCTTCTGCGCAGGGAGAATGCCCATCTGCGCAAAAACCCGTTTTTGGATGCAATGACCAAAGCAACACCCAGATGGGCTTTTGGTTATTGCAACCATAATATGTTAATTTGAACGCCACGACCAAGTTCACTCTAGTTCGGCAAGTCGATATTCGAAGACAGCCAATGTTGAGGATAGCCAAGGTTGCGCGGTGTGGGGATTGTTAACCTCTGTGGACCTTCCCGACTTTTTATACTTTTTAACCCAGCAGCTTATACTTTTCGGACGTTGGTTGCTCGATTTATCGCCACAGGGTTGATCAAATTTTAAGTAAAAGGATTGAAATTATAGGGGACATTCCTACACCAAAGTGAGCAGTGCATCTCACTGCCCGCGGAATTATCAACTTCTCTATATAGTGAATGCTAAACCCAATTGATTAAACTACGCGCGGCGAACGCGGGATTTTAATGAGTGACGATCGATATAGGGTTGAATGGTGATCGCGCAGCGGCAATTTGAATTCCGTGAAGCTCGTAAAGATCAACTTATGGATTTCTGGCACCATGCCATTAGATCCAAATCCAATCATAGTGCACAGGCCCCAAGGCCTGGGCACTCGGAACAAATAAATAGGACAAAAAGTCCTTATCCTGGGCGGCCACAGCCGCATTTTGGTTACCTGCGGCAGCGCGTAAATGAACGCTCTGCGAGGGAATCTCATTAAAGGAAAACAAATTCCATAGAGTGGCTTTGGAGATCAGCAGGGTCTGCAGACACTACCTATGATTAAGTCGTAACCTGTGCAATTGACCTTGTTGCGCAGTGCCGGAATCGAAGTGGAGGCAAAATTTGGGACTTGTTAATTTCGGGTTGCGTATTGGCGCAACCTTTCTGGCTTTTAGCATCATCGCCGGCGCGCACGCCGACGATATGGCTGCTGCACGCAAAGCCGTTCGCCTGCAACAATTCGCCGAAGCAGCCGCGCATTACCGCAGTGCCGCCGAGTCTGGCAATCCCGATGCCCAGTACGAATTGGGCAATCTGTATTTGTTGGGACGCGGTGTCAAAAAAGACGAGCGGACTGCACAGCAGTGGTTCGAGAAGGCGATAAATCAGAATCATGCCGGCGCTCAGTTCGCCCTGTCCCAATTGCTGCAATCCCATTCGCCTGAACGCGCCCGCGGTCTCCTGGAGGCTTCTGCCTCCCAGGGTTATGCCCCGGCGAAAAACCTGCTCGCGCGCGGTGTTCCGGAAACCAAGGTCAACCAAGATGCACCAATGGAAAATCAATGGTTTGGCGCAGCGCGCAGCGGCCAGATCGACCTGCTCAACCGCCTGCTGCAGCAACACGGCAATATCAATTTACAGGACAGCGCTGGTCGCACCGCGCTGTTCTACGCCGTGCAAAGCGGCAATGTCGCCGCAGTGAACTGGTTGCTGGAACGCAAAATCGACGTCCGCCACGCTGATAAATTCGGCTTGACGGCAACTCAGGCCGCCCTGGAAAGCAAGCAGCCAGCATTGGTTCGCAAGCTGCTGGAAAAAGGTGCAGACAAGGGCCAAATCCTCAGCAATGGCGACAACCTGCTGCACTACGCCATTCGCCTCAAACAATACGATCTGATAAGCCATTTGGTGCAGCTCGGGGTGAACGTCAATCACAGCAATAAAGAAGGTTTGACGCCGCTTGATCTGGCCGAACAGCAACAACACAAGCCCACCATGGCACAGCTGGAGAAGCTCGGCGCCAAACACGGCCAGGGCTGGCGCCGGGGCCGCGCAACCCAAGACGTGACTGTGGTAGCTGCACAGCTGGAAGGCGACCGTTTACCTCCCGCCGCCAAAGCCGTGATCAACGACAATGCCCCTCTGCTCAACCAACTGCTCGCCAAAGACCCCAGTGCGGTCAATTTGGAACTGGAAGACGGTTCTACGCTGCTGATCCTGGCGATCAAGCACAAAAAACCCAAGATGGTCGACGCGCTGATCAAGCACAACGCCAAGGTCAATCAGAAGGCCTATCGCGGGCAGACGGCGTTGCATGTCGCCGTGCAAACCGATCAGGAAAATATGGTGAAAACCCTGTTGGCCGCTGGCGCCGATGCAGGCATTACAGATAACAGCGGCCGCGATGCCCTGGTTACCGCGCTGGAGCAGGATCGCCTGGATATGGCGGATCTGCTGCTGACAAAGCTGATGGGGAACGCCACCAGCACTACATCCATCAAGGCACATTTGACGGTCGCCAAAGCGCCCGTAGACCGTTACATATTGCTCGCCACCCAGCACCATGCAACCAAGATCCTGGACCGCCTGTTGCCCTTCGCCAGCTCTGCCGCCGCGGTCGATGAGCAACAGCGCAACGCCTTGTGGTTTGCCGCCGCAGAAGGCAATGACAAGCTGATTCAGCGCCTGTTACAGGCGGGCGTGCCCGCCAGTCAGGCCGACTCTGTCGGGCGCACGCCTTTCCAGATGGCGGTTGATAATGGCTGTCTGGAGTGCGCGCGCCAGCTACTGCCCCACAGCGCCATTGATCATCAGTCAACCAGCGGCAATACAGCGCTGATGATCGCCGCCACCAACAAAAACGCGGCTATGACCTCCTGGCTGTTGCAGAACAAAGCACAAGTGGACTTGCGCAACCAACGCGGCGATACGGCGCTGATGATTGCGGTTTCTTCCAACAGTCTTGATGTGGTTCGCCTGCTTCTGGATGCCAATGCGAGCGTAACGCGCAAAAACCGCCTCGGCTTTTCCGCTATAGATCTTGCCAAACAAGTCAGCCCACAAATGCACGAGCTTGTGCGCAGCAAATCGGTGCTGGGGGTTTTTTGATTTTTAAGGGCAGGAAGCCCTCCTTAATCTCCCTGTTAATCAACTCGCTAAACCTGCATAAACAAAGATGTAGGTTTTACATTTCCCTTTTAAATTCCTCTCCTCATCAACCCGTCACAAAATTTATCTTCGAACAAATTCTGCCCAAAATCATAAAAATCAACACCTTTGATTTTATTGCCCAATTCTTGCAAAAGCTCTTTGGTTCAAAAAACAAATATTGAAATGCGGATCGCTAAGGCGCGCTTCCGGTGAATTTCAAGCAATTCCAAAGGGTATTTAGCTATGAACTATGAACACAGAGATGGCCAGCGAGAGCCAGCAAGTTCCCTGAACAATATCAGGGAGGATTTGCAAGCGGCATTGCAAAACACTGTAAGAACCACGCAAGACGCGGCGGATTATTTACGTGAGCATGACAATCCGGACCTTTCACATTACGTAGCGGAAATTGCTGAAGGTGTCGGTTCGTTTGCGAAAAAATTGCAAACCAAAAGTGTCAACGAATTAATTCACGATATGGAAGCGGTAGCGCGGCGCAATCCCGCTTTGTTTATTGCTGGCAGCCTTGCCATCGGCCTGGGATTAAGCCGCTTTGCCAAAGCTTCCTCGCGACGGCTTCAGTCTGAATATCCGCGCAGCGAATACGGTGCGGATTATGGTGCACAAGATGATTCGGAAGCTTGGTTTGATCGCTGGGCGGATGAACCCTGGTCAGACACACTGGAAGATCGCCATATAGTGGATGAGCCGTATGACTCTTCTGAAAATTTTGCTTCTTCCGAGAGCTATGCCTCTTCCGCGAGTGACTCGCCTGCTTCTGAAATTGACGCACCTATGGAGTCGGAAGCGGATTATGTCGCTGATGATTTCGCCGGCACAGAAAATCCCTCCCTCGACGAAATCAACAGCCCGGATAAATATGATGTCAACGAATTATCGTTCGAAGACGACATCGCGGAATTTCAACGCGCGCGCAGCCCGCGCTCAACCGCATCCAATTCCAATGATTTGCTAAACGGAGGTAAACGTTATGAGTGATTACAACCAATCTCATATTCGCCCGATTCCATCAGCGCAAAATCATTCTGCGTCGCTCACCAGCCTGATGAAACAATTAGCGAATGACATCACCTCTTTATTCACTAAAGAATTGGCTCTGGCAAAGGTGGAAATTTCTCATTCGGTTGACGAAGCCAAATCAGGGTTGGTCAGCCTGGTCACCGGCGGTTCAGTTTTATTTGCAGGATTTTTATTTATTCTGGCCGCGGCGACTTTTGGACTTGCAAAAGTCATGGAGCTTTGGTTGGCGGCATTGATTGTTGGTTTGGTCGTGTCTATTGTCGGGTTTGTAATGGTCAGTGCAGGCAAAAAGAATTTAAAAGCCTCGTCATTTAAACCACAACATACATTGGACTCCCTCGACAAAGATCAACGAGCGGTAAGGAGTGCGTTATGAGTCTCAAAACAGAAGCACAAAAAAACCAGGAACAATTAGAAAGGGAAATTGCGGAACAGCGCGCGCATATCGGCCAAACCATCGACGCATTGGAGCAAAAATTCTCTCCCGGCCAAATGTTGGATCAGGTTCTCGCTTACGGCCGGGAAAACGGCGGGGAATTTGCGCAGAATTTTGTTAATACGATTAAAAATAATCCCGTACCGACAGTACTCACCGCTATCGGATTGGCCTGGATGATGTTTGGCAGCCAAAGACGTGCAGCCTATCCACGTTCTTATGAGCATGCGAGTTCCAGTCCGGATTATGACGAGCCGGTCAGTGCAAGTTATGGTTTGGATGCGGATTACGATCCAGCCTATCGTGGGCCCTCGCGCAGTGCTGATGTAAAAGAAAAAGCGGGGCAGGTAAAAGAGCAAATGAAGGATTCCTGGCGCGGCGCGCGCAGAGCGGGCGATCGATTGCGTCATAGCGTCGGTCACACCGGCAAGGAAATTCGCCATCAGGCTCATCGCGCATCTGAGGGATTTCAGCACCTTTTGAAGGATCAGCCGTTGGCTGTGGGCGCAGCTGGTGTCGCTCTGGGAGCGATCATTGGCGGAAGCCTGCCATCCAGTCACGTTGAAGATAAATTGATGGGGCGCGCTAGAGATGATGTGCTTAATAAAGCGAAGGAAGCATCAGAGGAAATTACTCAGCGCGTAGAGAATGTCGGGAAAAAATCCGCTCGGGATATCAAGGAAGATTTTGCCGTGAAGCCCTATACACCGGAACCGAGATATTCGGATAGTGCGCCCAAATTAAATTCTTAAACAAGCAAATCCCGGCATAGCCGGGATTTTTTTATTTTAATTCTCTTTCAATCGCCTCCAGCGCAGTTTGCAGAGTTTTTCGCGGCGCCCCCAGATTCATGCGCATAAATCCGCTGCCGACTTTGCCGAAAATGATACCGGCACTAAAACCCACGCCACAGCGATGAATAAAAAAGTCGCGCAGCTGATGATCATCCATTTGCAGTTGCCTGCAGTCGAGCCATAACAAATAAGTGCCTTCAGCATCATTGGCACTAATTTTCGGTATACGCTCAGCGAGAAATTGTCGGACAAATTGTTTATTGCCGTCCAGATATTGCAAAAGCGCATCCAACCAATCGGCACCGTCGCGATAAGCCGCTTCAAAGGCGACAATACTAAAAGGGTTATGGTTACTGACGTGGAGCAACTCCATGGTTTGCAGAATTTTTTTGCGCTTCTGCGCGTCCGGCACTATCAGACTGGACAGACCCATGCCCGGAATATTAAAAGTTTTGCTCGGTGCAACGGCAGTAATTAAATTGCGCTGAATAAAATCGGCAAATTCCGGTTCGCTCGCAAAAGTGCCGAGCATCGTATGCTTATGACCTGGGAAAATAATATCCGCATGAATATCGTCAGATACCAGAATCAAATCGTGCCGCATGGCAATGCGCAATAATTGACGCAATTCCTCTGATTTCCATACCCGACCGACCGGATTGTGCGGCGTGCAGAATAATAGAATTTTTGCCTCAGCTGCCTGTTGATCCAGTTCAGCAAAATCGATTTGATAATTGCCGTCGATTTGCTGCAGCGGATTTAATAGCAAACGCCGTTTGGTATTGGTCACTGTGGAAAAAAACGGGAAATACACCGGCGGCTGAATAATGACGCCTTCCTGTTCATTCGCCAGCGCCAGACAACAAGCGTGCAGCGACGGCACCACACCCGGCATCATCAAAATCCAATCCCGCTCGATACGCCATTGATGCCGCGTTTGAAACCAGTCGATGACGGATTGATACAAACTTTCCGGATAGAGCGTGTAACCCAATACCGGATGTTGAGCGCGCTTATAAATGGCTTCGCTGACGCATGGCGGCACCGCAAAATCCATATCGGCAACCCACAGAGGAATAATATCGCCACGACCAAAATAGCGCTGGCGGCCGTCGAATTTTTCCGAGTCTGTGTTGGTGCGATCTATAGGGAAATCGAAATCAAACGTCATGGGCGGGGGAATGAATAGTGGAGATTGCTGCGGCATTCACCGCAGCGAAAAATAATCATCAAGGTGCGCTGACCGCCGCTTCCTCGGCTTCCAGGTTGTAGCCGAACTGGCGCCCCTCTTCGAGGAAATAAGCCGCTATCTGACCAGAGCGCTCGATGGCAAAACGATCCAGGTAATCAAACAAACTGAGGCATTCTTCCTCCGGACCAACAGAGGGCAGGCGCGAAGTGAGATCTTGCAAACGTTGCAGCAACACTTTTTCGATGGCCAATTCCGCCGCGAGTATGTGTTTGCGCACCAGCTGTTCCTGCACACGGGTAAAACTGCTGGCGGCAATAAGTTTATGACGCACCTCGCGCAGGCCACCCAACAATTCCTGATTGATACCGCCGACTATGGCAAGCGCCTGATCCAATGCCGACGGCGGCACATGAATGCGATTGGAGTCGATCCAGCACAACCAAAGAATCGTGTCCACATTCGCGCCGTAAACATCCTGCAATTCCAGGCATTTCTGGCGAATGGGCTCCTGGGCGTAAAAACCCGTGGCATAGGCCCACAGGTTGGTTTTGATCTCGTGGGTCATGATCGATCACTCCTCATTTTATTGCCCTTTTTTGGTCAGGCTTATTATTCATGAGCCGAAATTCGAACATGTGTTCTCGGCGATCTCAGGTCAGAGTTTCGGTAACTTAGACGGCGACGACTGCCTTTTTAAAAACTTACTCAGTTACCTAAATTCGATTTGGCGACCTAACACTACGCGCTTGTTTCATAAGCGTCCACTGCGATGATTTATTGCAGCGCGAACTCCATCAAATTTTTTCGAAAAGCAAATCCCATACCCCATGCCCCAAGCGCTCGCCGCGGGCTTCGAATTTGGTTTTCGGGCGGAATTCCGGGCGCGGCGCAAAATCGTTTGCCGTGTTGCGCAGAGACGGCTCGGCGCTGAGCACTTCCAACATCTGTTCCGCATAGTTCTGCCAATCCGTCGCCATATGCAATAAACCACCTTTGCCGAGCTTGCTTGCAACCAGCGCTACAAATTCCGGCTGCACGATACGGCGTTTGTGGTGTTTTTTCTTATGCCATGGATCGGGGAAATAGAGTTGAAAACGGGCAATGCTGGACTCGGCAATACAATCGGTCAGCACGTCTTTCGCATCCGCCATATAGACGCGCAGATTGGTCACATTTTCTTTGGCGGCATTATTGATCAGACGACCAACGCCGGGAGGGTGAACTTCAATGCCGATGAAATTCAGGTGCGGTTCCGCCTGCGCCATGGCGAGCAGAGAGTCGCCCATGCCAAATCCCACTTCCAACACCAGCGGCTGATCATTGCCAAATGCCTTTACCGGATCGAGCAAACCGTCAAACAGGCTCAAACCATAGGTTGCCCAGTGCTCGTCAAAGGCGCTGCGTTGGCCCTCGGTCATACGGCCAGCGCGGATAACAAAACTGCGAATGGATTTGGGTTTAAATTCGGGTTTGATTTCCATGAAGTCTCACAACAAAAAAGGATTACCAGACCAGTGAGGTCTGTTGTTTCAGCCAGGCGCGATGGATGGCGTAATCGGGCATGACCTCGCGCACCACCTGCCAAAACGCCGGGGAATGATCGAAATGGCGCAGATGGGCTAACTCGTGGACCACCACATAGTCCACAACGGCAGGCGGGGCCATCATCAACAACCAATTGAATTGCAGCTCGCCGCGGCGGTTGCAGCTGCCCCAGCGGCTTTTGTAGAAGCGCACGGAAAACCCCTGCGGCTTCACACCTACGCGCGGGGCAAACTCCGCAACGCGACCTGGCAGATAAGCCTGAGCCTGACCCACCAACCAGCGCGCCAATTTCGCTTTGTACAGATCTGCCTCGCCGCCAATCAGCAAACGGTCGCCGTCGCGCACCACGCCATAGGGTTGTGTGGACATCTCCAGACGCAAGCTTTCCCCGAGAAACGGCAGAGAAGCACCCGGCTCCAGCTTCAATTCGGTCGGCCGCGCGGCGGCCTGCCGCTGCAACTCCAGATGTTTGCGGATCCAGCGCGCCTTGCGCGCGACAAACGCCTGAATCTCCACCAGCGGTGCCCGCATAGGCGCGCTGACGGTGACCTCGCCACGGTGCACTTTGATGCCAATAGAGCGCCGCCGCGTACGCTTGAGTTCCGCCATCACATCCGGCGCTACTGCAATTAGGGCCACACCGCACCTCGCGTTAAGCGCACCAGAATTTCCACATGGGGAGTCTGGGGAAACAGATCGACCGGCTGGACTTCGCACAAAACGAAGCCAAAAGTGTGAAATTCTTGCAGATCGCGACATAAAGTCGCCAGATCGCAGGAGATATATAAAACTTCCCGCAAGCGATTCTTTTTATCAAACAGGCCAGTGCGACATTTCAGGCCATCGCGGGGAGGATCGAGCACCAGTATTTCCGTATCGCGCTGACGGCGCATAAGGTCCGCGAAACTCGCTTCATCGAACAAGTCACAGGTCACCGGCGTCACGCCAGCCAGACCGCGCTCTGCCAAGGCGGATACCGCTTCGGGCACCACCTCCACCGCCGTGATCTTGGAGAAGCCAGCGCGGGCGATCACCTCGGTGAAATTGCCGGAGCCAGCAAACAATTCCAGCACGCAGCTTGCGGGCGACAAGGACGCCAAATGCTTGGCCAGCCAGTTCTGCATAGCTTCGTTTTGCGCGCGATTAGCCTGTTGGAACGGCAAACGTTTGTTAACGCTCACATTCTCCGAAGACACCGATTCATCTATATCGAGCATCGTCCAATCCTGGCGATTTGCCGGTTTCCACGCCGGGTTGGGCAAGGTTTCGCGCAGCTCGCGCAAGGTCGCGCGATTGGTGGGCGTCAGTACCAGACAGTCCTGCACATCGACGAGCTGGCGCTGGGCATTGGCGACGAACCCGAGGGCGGTACCATCTGTTTTAAATTGGGCACGGATGCGGTAACCCAGGGGATCCGGGGACGGCAGTATGGGCAGCACCGGCGCGTCCGCCTGGATACGCCGGATGGCCTGCTCGACCCGCTGTTGTTTGGCGCTCAGCTGTTCCTGGTAGTCCATAAACATCCAGGCACAGCCGCCGCATTCACCAGCGGAAAAGCCGTGATAAGGGCAGGGCGGAGCGATACGAGAGGGGCTTGGCGTCAGAACCTTAACAAGCGTCCCTATGCCGTACTGGCTTTTCAGTTCTTTTATCCGCACGAGAATGCGCTCACCCGGCCAGGCGCCGGCCACAAATATGCGCCGGCCATCCGGGTGCTGCACGACGGCACTGCCAGTGTCGCTTACGCCGATCACATCTGCTTCAAACTCGCTCGGCCCGGACCTAGTGGTTCGCCCGGGTGTCACAAAGCGCAAACCGCGTTTTTTACTCACCACGGCTCAGGTTTCCTCGACTGGCTTTACGCGGCGCGGCGCAATCTTAGGCCGCCATTCCCTTGGGTCCACCTGGTAATAGGCAAGCAGCTCGTTGTAGAGCGCCGGATGTTCTTCGGAGAGAGTTTCCGGGTCTTCAAAGAAACTCTCCGTGGCGACGGCAAAAAACTCCGCTGGATGAGACGCACCATAGGAGTCCAATACGGATTCTTCGCCAAAATAGACGTGATCACGCAGGGAATTGAATTCTCGCGAAAGAATGGTCGCCCAGCTGCCATAGGCACCGCGGCTGCGGAGCAAAGGAGCACCGTTCATGGAACCGGACTCGGCATCCAGCTGATGGGCAAATTCATGCAATACCACATTGCGACCATCGTTGAAGTCGTAGACGCTCTTTTGCACATCGTCCCAGGACAAGATGACTTTGCCATCCGACCAGGATTCACCTGCCAACACGCCTTCTTCCGACGATACGACGCCCGCAACGTCATGCACAGTATGGCGCACGACAAACTCGGCGGGGTAGAGATAAATCCAGCGCACATTGCGGAAATGCAGAGTCGGGCGGTTGAGCAGAAGCAAGCAGGCGCTGGCCGCTATAGTCACCGTCATTTCTTCGCTGACTTCCAAACCGGCGCAACCGACAAAGCGTTTTTCGAACAGAAAGCGGGTGATATGAGCTTGCAACTGTTGCTGCAATTCACTGGGCATATGATCGTAAAAGGGAACTGACTTGCGCACGAGCGCCAGCCATTTTTCGGGAAAAGGAGCCCGGCGGGTGCGAAACCACTGGTACTGACGCCAGCCCCACATGGCGACGATGGCCACCGTGAGACCGCCGACTATGACGCTGAACAATACGGGGTCACGCATATACACAGTGGCTCAAGAACTCGACGGGATCGAATTGTACAGGGTGAGACCGGGGGATCAAACTGCGGCCCGCCGTGTTAATGCGGGCCGTGTTGCGTTTAGAAGGTGTAAACCAATGTCAGAGCAGTCTGCCGATCTGTGCTGGTGCGGTCTTCCGGCACTTCTGAGTTGTGGGTGATGATGAAAGACGCCTTCATCGCCAGCGATTGGTTGATGTTGGCAATCAACGCAGTCTCTGCCTTGGATTTGGTGTTGGCGCCATCTTCCAAAGCCACATCGCTGGAGAATGTCTGAGTGAATTTGGCGTTATCGCTGAAATCGTATTGATACAAAGCGGCCAGTCTAACCATGATGGACTCATCATAGATGTTATCGGTCACCAGCACGCCATTAGCGTCGCGCACTTCATCCGTACGGCTCATGGAAATACCAGGACCGACGCTGTAATCAAAAAACGATTGGGTTCCCTGGAACAAACGGTCGGAAAAACCCGCGGCGATGGATGCTTGGAAGTCGTAGCCGCTGAATTTGTCTTCTTCATAGGAACCGAAGATAAACAGTGAGCGGTACTGATTATCCAATTTGTAATCGGCCTGGGCGGAGGCGAAGTATTTTTCCGCCGTGGTCTGCTCTTCCGTACGCGCAACGCCGTTTTCCACGATCTCCAGCTGATCTTCTTTATAAAGCGCTTCCAACACATATTTGGTACGCCAGCTCTCCAGCTCCTGCTTCAGATTCAGCTTGCCTTTCAAGGCGGTGGATTCGGTATTGCCAGAGGTCAACAACACCCCCAGCTCCGCATCTGCGGCAAATGGAGGTTCGTCTGCAGCATGAGCCAGTGACAAAGTTTGCAGCAAACTAGCGGTAATCACGGCTGCAAGCGCGTGTTTTTTCATGGTGTGCTCCTAATGTTTTTGGAAGTTGGAGGTTGAACTCTAGAGGGGTTAGAGAAGCCGGTGTTAAACCGGCGATTGAGCAAGAGCAATCGCGCCGAGCGCGCCTGCCAGTCCGCCTAGCCCTGCGGGCACAATAAAGTGCTCAATGTCCTTAGTCTGATCGCCCAGATACGCGTTCATCTGGGCAAGATATGCCTTGCGTATCATGGGTAAGAGAGAAGCCCGCTCCATCACGCCACCGCCAATCACGATGCGCTGGGGCGAGTAGGTTAATGCCAGATTGACGCACATGCTAGCCAGATAGTGCGCCTGCAATTCCCAGGCGGGATGGTTATCCGGTAGGCTTTTTGGGTCCACCTGCCAGCGCTGCGCCAGCGCCGGACCACTCGCCAAACCTTCCAGGCAAGCGCCGTGATAAGGGCAGGAACCGACAAATGGGTCACCGGGATAACGCGGCAACAACATATGGCCCGCCTCCGGGTGCATGGTGCCGTGCAACAATCGTCCGTCCACCATAACCCCAGCACCGATTCCTGTACCGACGGTGACGTAAATGGCGTTCTCCAAACCCTGCGCAGCACCCCAGCACCACTCCGCCAGGAGCGCGCCATTTACATCCGTATCGAAACGAATGGGCAATGCCAAAGCATCGCTGAAATAACCGACGATATTGATATTGGCCCAATGGGGCTTGGGCGTGGATGTGATCGACCCGTAGGTCGGAGAGTCGCGCCGCAAATCCACCGGCCCGAAACTGGCAATCCCCAGCGCCGCAAAACTGCCATGGGCTTGCTGTGCCGCGCGGAAAAAATCCCGGCAAGCCGCCAGCGTGGTTTCCGGATAGGTGACCGGGATCTTGTCCTGCGCCACCACCTGATCCGGCCCAGTGGCGAGGATACATTTAAATTCAGTGCCCCCCGCGTCTATACCGGCATACAGCTTTTCGTTTCCTCTCGTACCTACTGCCTGCTCATCAGTCATCGTCCTCTCCCTTGTGCCAACGCAATTTGTCCGCGCTGATCGTCTCCTGATCCACGAACGCCAACTGCTCCTCCATCGCCGGGATCAGTACATAGTCAGCGTAAGGACATTGGGTAGTGCCTGGGTGATACTGCTTTTCTTTGTCGCCGCCCACAGCGGAATGCCCGCCGCCGCGCTGGAGAATGTCCACCATCGGTTTATAGCCCGGCTGCCAGGCTTCAACACCAGGAAACACCTTCTTCAAGGCTGCGAGAATCGCCATACCGGCAAAATCGAGATCGCCCCAAAAATAACAAGGCATCTGTTGGTGCCCCAGCCAGAATTGGCCGAAGCGCTCGCGCAGCTCTGGGCTGACCGCGTTGACGTAACTGAAGATCGCCTGACCCGCCTCGCGCACGCGCAATGCAGCGCCGCGAAAACCCGCCAGATAAATCAACCCTAAGCGTTCCGGAGCCTGGGCAACCAAGCCCAGATAGGAATCCTGGTTTTCCACAAACAGAATTTCCTCCATCGCCTCCGGGAGATACACCGATAACAACAGCGGACGCGCAATTATCTTGCTCGCCAGGGAGGGAAAGGTCGCCAGCAACAGCGGCTCGCGGCGATCGAGAAACTTCGAAGCCCCCCAAAAACACCGCGCCGACAACTGGCGCAGAGTCATAGGATGTTCCAGTGCTTTAGGAATACTGGCGAAGGCCGCGGCTAATTGTTCATAGGTTCGGCCGGGAAAGCGCAAAACTTCGCGCCTTAAGGCCTCACCACCATCTTCAAATATGTCCAGGTGAGGAGCGAGTGCAGAATCCCAGAGATGCTGGCGTGGGTCGAACGCCGGGCGCTGCAGCCAGATGCGCACCATCTCTTCCGCTTCGTATTTAAGCTGGATCAGGCCGTCGTCATAGTCGTTGTTGCCGGGTCGCTGACGCGCCTTCAGTTTGAGGTCGAGTACTCCCAATTTGGCCAGCTGTTTCAGATCGTCCCACACCACTTCCACCTGGGATTGATCGGCAAAGTCATAAAGTTCAGGCGTTTCCCGGGCGGAGCATTTGAGCTGCCAGCGCATGTGCCCAGCATCCACCTTATCCAGGAGCCGGTGTAGCAAAGCGTGAGTTTCTTCGGCCAAGAGAGGGGCTTCGCTCATGGTCATTTCCTTACTGGCTCATTAGGACATGAACTTAATATGAGTGAAAAAAGGCAGCGATGCAAAAAAACAAAAAGCCGCTTGGCAGCGGCTTTTGTATTGCGGGCGCAAATTGATCAGGCTTCGATCATTACCCGGATTTTTTTCATGGCATTTTTCTCCAGCTGACGGATGCGTTCAGCGGAAACACCATACTCTGCCGCCAGTTCGTGCAGAGTCGCTTTTTCTTCGTTCAGCCAGCGTTTTTGCAGGATATCGCGGCTGCGCTCGTCGAGTTTTTCCAGCGCCTGCTCGAGATTGCTGACGCTGTTGTCTTCCCAATCGGCGTTTTCCAGCATCACAGCCGGATCGAAACGGCGATCTTCGAGATAATTCACTGGAGCTTGGTAGGCAGTGTCATCGTCTTCGTCGACACCGGCATCGAAACCGGCGTCAAAAGCCGCTAGACGGCCTTCCATATCGTGAACGTGTTTAACGTCGACGTTGAGGTCCTTGGCAACGGCTTCCGCTTCTTCGCGACTCAACCATCCCAGATGTTTCTTCTGGCCGCGCAGATTGAAGAACAATTTGCGCTGGGCTTTGGTGGTAGCGATTTTGACGATGCGCCAGTTGCGCAGGATGAATTCGTGAATTTCAGCTTTGATCCAATGAACGGCGAAAGAGATCAGGCGCACGCCTTTTTCCGGGTTGAAGCGTCTTACCGCCTTCATCAACCCTACGTTACCTTCTTGAATCAGATCGCCCTGGGACAAGCCATAGCCTGAATAGGACTTGGCGATATGAACTACAAAACGCAGATGAGCCAGCACCAAACGGCGCGCGGCTTCCAAATCGTTGCGGTAATAGAGATCTTCCGCAAGGGCTTTTTCTTCTTCAGCGGACAGAATCGAGAACCCGTTGACGACCTGAATATACGCCGTCAGGTTCTGACCTGGTGCCAGAATGTCGACAGGCTGTAATTGGGTGCCCATTACTAATCCTCCTAATGAAATAGCCGGGGGAGTGTAGCACTCCCAAATCTGCAGGCCAATGCTCGTATGTTAGGTTTTCCGCCTGCTTTTCAAGCTTTCTAACCTGTTTGTCATGCTCTCTGAGAGTAAAAATGCCACAGAGTTCACGGGCTGCTTTTGATTTTAGACAAGCCTATGTGTTCCATAGCACTAACGGGGTTCTATGGCACTCAGGTGGCGACCCACGGTCAACCATGCGCCCAGCAAACCGAGAGTGACGCAACAAATTATCAAAAGTGCGCAGCCGGTCAATCCCAAGCCCTGCAGCTCAAAGGTCGACTGATAGCTGGCGGCCAGTTGGCGTACCGCCTCGGCCAGCGATGCCACCCCGACGCTAACCAGCAGGCAGGCGAGCAAACCGCCGATTACGCCGTACCAGAAGCCGGTATACAAAAAAGGTCGCCGCACAAAACCGTTGGTGCCGCCCACCAGTTTGATCACCACTATTTCCTCGCGCCGGCTTTCGATCTCCAAGCGAATGGTATTGCCGATCACGAACAACACGCCTATGCCAAGCAGGGCGGCAAAACCCAAAACCAGTTGGCGACCGAAGGTCATAATCGCATTCAGTCGCCGCACCCATTCCATATCCACACTGATGTCATCCACCAATGGCGACGCCGCAATCTGCTGGCGTAATTGTTCAAACCGCTCCGGCGCAATAGCCTCTGCTGTCGGCGTTACCACCACGGCGGGGGGCAATGGATTGACGTCCAGGGCCGCTATGGCTTCGCTAAAGCCGGATTGAGCTTGGAATTCGCGCAGGGCGCGCTCGGGGGAAATATATTCGACGGAACTTACCCCCACCATTTGCCGCAGTTGCGCCTGAAAGCCTTCTATGGCGGCAGCCTGGACTTGCTTGCGTAAAAAAACGGTCATTTGCGGCTTGGAATCCCAGCGATCGCCGAGTTGACGTAGATTCTCCAGCGCCAATAACAAGGTGGCGGGCAGCGCGAGGGCAATGGCAACGACCAGGGCGGTCATCAAGGTTTGCAGGGGCGTGTCAGCTAAGCGGCCGAGACTATCCGAGGCCGAGGTGCGGTGGTGCTGCCACCAGGCCTGCCAGAGGTCGCTTATCCCGGTGCGGGACTGGCGCGCCCCGCGGGCAACTGGGTCACGACTCATACCAAGGCTCCATCGTGAATCAGCTGGCCGTGCTCCAACGTAAGCACGCGCGCGCCGACAGAACGGATCAGCGACCAGTCGTGGCTGGCGATCAATACAGTTACGCCGACCTGATTGAACTCGCTGAACAGGCGCATGATATCGGCGGCGAGATCGGGGTCGAGGTTGCCGGTGGGCTCGTCGGCCAACAGCACTGGCGGCTTGTTGACCACCGCGCGGGCTATGCCGACACGCTGTTGCTCACCGCCAGACAGGGTAATGGGATTGGCGCGCTCGTGGTCGAGCAGGCCGACTTTGTCCAGTGCTGCGCGCACCCGTCGGCCAATTTCGCGATGCGGGTAACCGGCAATTTGCAATGGCAGAGCGACATTGTCGAAGACACTGCGGTCGAACAGCAGCTGGTGATTCTGGAACACCACCCCCACTTGGCGGCGGTGAAAAGGGATTTGACTGGAGCGCAGCCGGTTGAGGTTGTGACCACCGACCACCACCTGTCCTTGGGATGGTCGTTCGATCAGCATGATCAGCTTCATCAAGGTACTTTTGCCGGCGCCTGAATGGCCCGTCAGAAACACCATTTCGCCTTCGCCGACATCAAAGGTTACACCCGCCAAGGCCTCATAGCCGTTGGGGTATCGTTTACTGACGTTGTGGAATTCAATCATGCCGTTGCGGAACTGTCGCTGCGGCTGAACAGGGCATCCACGAAGGGCTTGGCGGCAAACGGCTGCAGATCATCAATCCCCTCGCCAACACCGATAAACCGAACCGGCAGCTGGTGTTTTTCCGTCAGCGCAAAGATCACCCCGCCTTTTGCCGTGCCGTCGAGTTTGGTCAGGGCAATACCGGTCACTCCCGCACTTTCGCGGAAGATATCCGCCTGACTGACAGCGTTTTGCCCGGTACCGGCATCCAATACCAGCAACACTTCATGGGGAGCGGTGCTGTCGAGCTTGCCCATGACGCGGCGGACTTTGGAAAGTTCTTCCATCAAATGGCTCTTGTTGTGCAAGCGCCCGGCGGTATCGGCGATTACCACATCTATATTGCGTGCTTTAGCGGCGGCTATGGCGTCATAGATAACCGAAGCGCTATCCGCACCTGTATGCTGCGCGACTACCGGCACCTTGTTACGCTCACCCCAAATCTGCAATTGCTCCACCGCAGCGGCGCGAAAGGTATCACCTGCGGCGAGAATGACGGATTTACCTTCGTTTTGCAGACGCTTGGCCAGCTTGCCGATAGTGGTGGTTTTGCCCACGCCATTGACCCCTACGACCAGAATCACAAAAGGCTTGTGGGAGCTATCAATCTGCAACGGCTTTTCCACCGGTTGCAGCAGGGATTGCAGTTCCGCCTGAAGCGCCATGTAGAGCGCGTCGGAATCCGCCAATTGTTTGCGCGCTACTTTGGCGGTCAGGGATTCGATCAGGCGATTGGTGGCATCCACACCCACGTCCGCCATCAGCAGCTGGGTTTCCAGATCTTCCAACAGCTCGTCGTCGATGGCTTTTTTGCCGAGCAGTAGATTGCCTAGCCCCTCACTGAATTGGGCGCTGGTGCGTTTTAGACCTTGCTTGATGCGGGCGAAGAAGCCGAGCTTCTTATTGCTGTCTTCAGCGGGCTTGGTCTCTTCACTAGGTTTAGTCTCTTCACTAGGTTTAGCCTTTTCGCTGATAGATTTGGCGTCTTCAACGGCAGCGTTGGCTTCAGGTTGGGCGTCTAAAACTGGCTGGCTATCTTGGACGGTAGCCTCAATGTCCTCGACGACAATAGACTCAATGTCTTCAATTTTGACTTCGACAGCAGGCTCGACCGCCGCTTCAGCCGGTGCGGGAGTAGAAGATTGTATTGCCTCGGGCTCTGGAGTAGATTGCCTCGCAACTTCTACTTCAGACGTCGATTCGGGCGAGGCGGGCTTTTCCGCTGCATCTTTGTTTTTGTTACGTTTAAAGAAAGAGAACATAACCTTCACGTATTCCGCAAAATGGCGTAATCCTACCACTTGTCCCCAGGAAATAAGAGAACACCTTGACTTCACGCGCAAAAAAGCCACCCGCATCGCTCCACCGCCTGCGCATCATCGGCGGCCGCTGGCGCAGCCGAACCTTCAGCTTCCCGGTAGTGGACGGTTTGCGACCGACCGGTGACCGCATCCGCGAAACCCTGTTCAACTGGTTGGCCCCCATACTGCCTGGCGCGCGCTGTCTCGATCTGTTCGCTGGCTCCGGTATTCTCGGCTTAGAAGCCCTGTCGCGTGGAGCCAGCCATTGCACCTTGGTGGAACTGCATCCGGCAGCGGCCAAACAACTGCGCCAAAACGCGCAACTTCTCGGCGCCAATAACGCCCAGGTACTGCAAACCAGCGCGCTGGCGTTTCTTGATCAGCAACCCGAGCCAGTGGATGTAGTGTTCCTCGACCCACCGTTCAGTGGCGATTTCTGGCAACCGGTCATGAACAAACTCAACGAGGGCTGGTTGCGCGACGGCGCCATGATCTACGTTGAATCTCCGCGCGATGCCGCGCTGATTGCACCAGCCAATTGGCTGCTTCACCGGGAGAAGCTGGCGGGCCAAGTGTGCTATCGGCTCTATCGATATGAGACAAACGTTAGTGGGCGCGTGTAATATGCGCGTTTTACCGATCAAACAGATCAAATTTTGATCAACCGGGAGCACCCCTTAATGTCGTCCCCCACTATCAAGCGCGTGGTTTACCCTGGCACCTTTGATCCCATCACCAATGGTCATATAGATCTTGTGCACAGAGCCAGCCATTTGTTCGATTCCATCGTTGTGGCTGTGGCGGCAAGCCCGAAAAAGAAACCGCTGTTCAGCCTGGACGAACGCGTACAGCTGTGCCGTGAAGTGCTGGCCGATCTCGACAATGTGGAGGTTTGCGGCTTCGATTGCCTGCTGGCGAACTTTGTGAAGGAACAGGGCGCTTATGGCGTCGTGCGGGGTCTGCGGGCGGTGTCGGACTTTGAATACGAATTCCAGTTGGCGAACATGAACCGCGCGCTTGCGCCGGAAATGGAAAGCCTGTTCTTAACTCCTGCCGAACATCTTTCTTACATCTCTTCGACTCTGGTGCGGGAGATTGCCTCACTCGGTGGCAATGTCCATCAGTTTGTACCACCGGCGGTGGAAGCGGCGTTGAAGGACAAGTATCAGTCTCTTGGATCAAACGTCTAAACCTTGGATTAGACATCTAACATCTAAAGGAGCAGTAGCCTGCTCCTTCTTTAGCTCCCTTCGAGTTTCCTTTCTCAGATCACCATAATCCCGTCAGCTTCGACCAAAGCACCTTTCGGCAATTCTTTCACGCCAATTGCGGCGCGCGCCGGATAGGGCTGAGTGAAAAAGCGGCCCATCACCTCGTTGACGGTGGGGAAGTTGCTGAGATCGGTCAGATAGATATTGAGCTTGACGATATCCTGCAAATCGCCATTGGCCGCACGACATACCGCCTGCAGATTCTTAAACACCTGCTCAGCCTGGGCGGCAAAGTCATCGGAGATCAGCTGCATGGTTTCGGGCACCAACGGGATCTGGCCAGACAGATAAACCGTGTTGTTGACTTTGATGGCTTGCGAATAGGTCCCTATAGCGGCGGGTGCTTGTTCTGTAGAGATAACGGCTTTATTGGTCATGGTCAAAATGCCCTTGGATCAGCAAAAAGAAAAAATGAATGACAGGACTTAGTTTTTCGCCCGCGAAACCCTGGTAACGGACCGCATGGTTCGCACCCGGCGCATCACGTCCGCCAAGTGCACGCGATTGCGCACGGCGATGGTCAGGGTGATGACGCTGTGCTGGGCATCGCGCTCTTTCACCTGGATACCTTCGATACTGGTGCGGGTATCGGCGATGCGCGTGGCGAGACTGGCAATTATGCCGCGTTCGGACTCGACTTCCACCCGCAGCTCCGTCAAAAACTCGCCTTCCACCTTGAGCGACCAGTTCACATCGCTGATATTTTCACGCTTGCTGCGCAAATCGGTGACGTTTTTACAGGTCTCCCGGTGCACCACCAGTCCTTTTCCGGTACTGATATGGCCGACGATGGGATCGCCGGGAATAGGACGGCAGCAGCGGGCGAAGCTGATCATCAGGCTGTCTGACGATTCAATAGTGATCGGCGCCACCTTAACTTGCTGGTCTTCCGCTTCAGGCCGCAAGGTTTTGGCTACGGAGATAGCGACCCGCCGGCCCATACCTATGCTTTCGTACAACTCCTCCATGGACTGCACATTGTGCACCGCCATCAGGTGGGCGATCTGCTCCTGGTTGATCTGCTCGAGAGAGAGATCCAAATTGGCCAAGGCGCGCGAAAACATTCGTTTGCCCAACTCCACCGACTCCATGTGACGCTGGTTCTTCAGATAGTGGCGGATGGCCGAGCGGGCTTTGGCAGTAACGACGAAGTTGAGCCAGTTGGGGTTGGGCTGAGAGGATTCCGACGTGATGATTTTGATTTTTTGACCGCTCTGCAGTACCTGCGACAGAGGCGCCGGGCGGTCATTGATCCGGCAGGCAACACAGCTGTTCCCCACCGCCGTGTGCACCGCGTAGGCAAAATCCACTGGCGTGGCGCCGGCGGGCAATTCGATGATCTCTCCTTTCGGAGTAAACAGATAAACCTCTTCGCGGAACAGGTCGATTTTGACGTTTTCGATAAACTCCAGAGAGTTGCCGGTGTGCTGCTGGATTTCCAGAATGCGCTTGATCCAGCGATCGATGCGCGCCTGTGCCACGTCGGTCGATTCTTCCGCGTTGACTGACTTATACAGCCAGTGCGCCGCCACACCGCGCGAGGCGAGTTCGTCCATCTCCTTGGTGCGGATCTGCACCTCAATAGGCACCCCGTGCATACCGATCACCACTGTGTGCAGCGACTGGTAACCGTTGATTTTCGGGATGGCGATATAGTCCTTGAACTCGCCCGCCATAGGCTTGTAGAGGTTGTGGATCGCCCCGAGGGTGCGATAGCAGGTATCGACGTTCTCCACGATGATGCGGAAGGCGTAGACATCCATGATCTCGTGGAAGGATTTGTTCTTGGTGCGCATCTTGTTGTAGATGCTGTACAGGTGCTTTTCCCGGCCGATCACCAGAGCGCTGATATCTTCGCGCTGCAGACGCGCTTCTATCGCGGACTGAATATCTTCGACCAATGCTTTGCGGTTGCCGCGCACGCGCTTCAACGACGCCTGCAGGCGCGCAGCGCGCAGCGGATACATGGCGGTAAAACCGCGATCTTCAAATTCGATGCGCAGGTCGTTCATGCCCAGGCGATGGGCAATGGGGGCGTAGATTTCCAGAGTTTCTTTGGCGATGCGGCGCTTTTTATCCGGCGGCATGGAGCCGAGGGTGCGCATGTTGTGCAGACGGTCCGCCAGCTTGACGACGATCACGCGGATGTCTTTGGCCATGGCCAGGGCCATCTTTTGGAAGTTTTTCGCCTGTTTCTCTGCCTGGGATTCGTATTCGATCTTGGCGAGCTTGCTCACCCCGTCCACCAGTTCGGCAACTACATCGCCAAACTGCTCGCCAATGGCTTCTTTGCCAATGCCGGTATCTTCAATGACGTCATGCAGCATGGCGGCCATCAGGCTCTGATGGTCCATATGCATGGAGGCAAGGATGTTTGCGACAGCTAGGGGGTGGGTAACATAGGGTTCGCCACTACGGCGGAACTGGCCGTAGTGGGCCTGTTCCGCGTAGTAATAGGCGCGTTTGACGCAGTTGATCTGCTCGGGTTCGAGATAGGAGGAGAGTCTGTGGCTTAACGAATCTATGGTTAACAAAGCCGCCCTCCCACAGAATCAATCCATGCCGGCGTCGAAGGATGCATCCTGATGATGGTGGTGTTGCTGTTGAACCGGGGGACGCTCTTCCGGCTCGTCAAGAATGGCGGCAGTAACATAACCTTCTTCAATTTCACGCAGAGCGATTACAGTAGGCTTGTCGTTTTCCTCTGGCACATAAGGCGTTTTGCCGTAAATCGCCAATTGGCGAGCGCGCTTGCTGCCTACCAAAACCAGTTCGAAACGGTTATCTACATGATCCAGACAATCTTCAACGGTAATTCGTGCCATATTTTGATCCGCTTGTATGAGCTTTTAATGCTTGGAGCTTAATGCGATAGCTTAACGCAGTGCGCCAGGGGAACGCGAGCCGGCCATATTTTAACCAACTTTTGGCCACAGCCCAAAGTTCAGGATGGGGGCACGGAGTGTACGCAAATTGGTCAGTTACGACAACAAGCTGCGCAGCAGTGCCTGATGTTTTTCCGCCTGCCGCTGCAAGCGCAGCCGCTGGGCGTGGATGACTGCCTGAAGGTCCGCCAGAGCTGTGGCGAAGTCTTCGTTGACGATCAGGTAGTCGCTTTCGACGTAGTGGGAAATCTCGCTTTTGGCCTCTGCCATGCGGCCGGCAATCACTTCCTCGGAGTCCTGGCCTCGCCCTTTCAGGCGGTTGTACAAGGTTTCGCGCGATGGCGGGAGTATAAAGATGGATACCGCATCGGGCATCAGACGGCGGATCTGCAGCGCACCCTGCCAATCGATCTCCAGAATCACATCGGTACCACTCTTCAAAGTGGCTTCGACCCATTCGCGCGAGGTGCCGTAGAAGTTATTGAACACCTGAGCGTGTTCGAGGAATTCCGCACGCTCCAGCATCGCCATAAACTCCTGCTGGCTGACGAAGTGATAGTTGACTCCATCGACCTCACCGGGCCGCATTGCGCGGGTGGTGTGGGAGATGGACACCTGAATCCCTTGGGTGGACTCTATCAGGGCTTTCACCAAACTGGTTTTGCCCGCACCGGATGGAGCGGAAACCGTATAAAGAGTGCCTCGGGATATCATGGGTAAACCTTCCTGTACTTCGTGCGAAACGGGGCGCTAGTTGAGTAAGTGTAGCGGAAAGGCGCTGATTATACGGACCGGCGTCCTTTTCCCCAAACAGTCAGAAGTTCACCCAAGCTGCCATGCCGCAAATCGCGCTGATGTTATGGATCTGAGTCCTCAGAATTGTCATCGTCAGGAACTGTCTTTTTGCGGCTGTCGCGCAATCGCACTGCTTTTTCCAATGCCCACACCAGGGCCGCGCTGTACCAACTGCCGTTACTCAAATAGAAAATGCCGACGGAAATATGGCGCGGATGCCAGCGGTCGATCCAATTAACGCCTGTCACAAAGCTGACACTGTCGATAGAGCCCTGTGCCGCTGATTGCTCTGCTAATTTATACAACAGCAAATAACCTGGGCTGACCGCTGCAAAATCTTCGCGATAACCAATTTTCAGCAAAAAAAGCCGCGACCCAACACGCACACCAAATTGCGCCGCAATGGGAATGTCGTTGCAGTACAGAATATTAATCTGACATAAGCCGTGACGCGCGTAATGATCCAAGAGATATTGATAGTAAGCGAGTTTGTCCGGCTGTTTTTTGATGCTGGTACCTGCATCACCTTTCCAGCCGGAGTCTTCTACTGCGAGAAAATGCTCGAATGCCTCAGGCAATTCACCTGACCTGGTTGCGCACCATAAACGTAGAGCTCCTTGCTCCTCAGCTTTGCGCATTTTTTTCTGCAAGCTTTTGCGAAACTTACTCCTGTAGTTTTCCCAAAAAATATTAAAGCCCTGAGAAAAATCAATGTACTTTGATGTGTGTGTCGGGCGTGCTTTTTGATCTTCCGCAAGTAAAGTTACCGCATATCCATTTTCCAACACGCATTGGCAACGAATAAAAGCAAAATAGGGCAGTGTGCGACGCAACGTTTGCACAAGAGTAGCGCGATAAGGCGCCAGCGGACGGTCCGATATTATGTCATTAACACCCATTTCATTCGGATAGAACAATTGCAATACCGGAACAGTAATGCGGCCTTTGCGCCAAAAAGTCCGCTCCAATGGCAAAATTGCAAAAAGTTTCGCATCCTCGTAACACGCAACGAAATAGATTTGCGAATCATTGCGCCGATTTTTTAACTCTGCTCCGTACCAGCCCGGATAATGAAGGAAATGCGCCGCTTTTGCCGCCGCCAGCTGTTGCCACTCCGGCATAAGTTCAGCGAAGCCGGATTGACCAAAGTAAATTCGAACGGTGGCCTTGCCTGAATTCACTGCCGCAGATTTCGCTTCGGTGATGGCCTTTACGTCAACCATTCTTTTGCTCGCATGCACGAATGGATTCGTAAACCTCCATGACTGCATTGCCTGTCATCAAATTCGCGTGATCAGCGTCGACCTCGCGGATGTTTAGCTGGCCGCGGACTATGGATTTGAGATCGTAATCGCGCTTGGCTTTTAAGCCGAAACCAAAATTCGTTTTGGTCGCCTTTATCAGCAGAACATCAAAATCGTAGTACCGAGGGGCACGCTCAAACAAAATGGCCGCTCGGTCGTAAGCTCTTTCCCGGACTTTTTGTTCCTTGGAAAGATCGAAGACGGAATTATCTTCTATACCCATATTCACGGCGATTTTCCGCAGACTTCGCTCGAATATCTGTCGCAGGGCAGCCATGCCTTCCCGCTGCACGCGTTTGCGCAAATCCGTCAAGAGTTTGCGAATCGATCTATAACCACTGGAAGAGATATAGGAATCCAACAAGACTACGCCGGATATTTTTACCCCTTGACCGAGCAATATTTTGGCCACTTCAAGCGCAACCAAACCGCCAAAGGACAAACCGACTAGCGTAATGGAGGAATAGCCGCCCTGGCGTTTAATTGCATCCACATAAGATTGCACGAATGCATCAAAAGAAAAGTGCAAATCTTCTGACGATTCGATAATGGTAAATTCCTTTTTGGCAAAAACGCCAAACACTGGACGCCGATCTTCAAAACACTGGGCGAGGTCCCGATAAATTTGCACCCCACAGAGACAAAATATCGGATTATCCCCAGTGGCAGAATTCAGTTTTACGACACTGGCCGCATGGGCCGCCTTATCACCAAGACTATCGCGCAATGCCCGTATCGTTGGCGTTTTAAAAAATGCGGAGGAGGAAAAACTCAGGCCTGTTGCTTTATGCATATCCGTGAGGACCTGCAGCGCCAAAAGCGAATGTCCACCGAGCGCAAAAAAATCGTCGTCAATGCTGATACCGTTAATGCCGAGAGCTTTTTCCCACACATATAAAAGGCTGTGGTCGAGGTCGTCCCGCGCATCCGATGATTTTCTTCCTTCACTCATGCGCTGGTGGCCGATGGCTACCAATGCTTTTCGATCCACCTTGTAATTCGCCGTCATTGGAAGATCAGCGAGCCAGATAAAGTGGTGCGGTACCATATGGCGCGGCAAATGACTATGGCAGAAATCGTATAACTCAGATGACTCCACCAAATCACCGAGATAAAACGCCATCATGCGGGTATCCCCCGCAGTTAACTCCGTAGCCACCACGGCAGCCTGTTTCACCTTGGGATGGCGCGCAAGTACATGCTCAATTTCTCCGGGTTCTATGCGAAATCCGCGAATTTTAATTTGGTTGTCGATGCGTCCGACATACTGAAGAACGCCGTCGCCGCGCTGAATGACGGCATCGCCTGTGCGATAAATCCGCCCATTTTCCAGCTGCGGCTGGATAATAAATTTTTCGTCCGTCAATGCTGAATTTCGATAATAACCTAGGGCAACACCTGCACCACCAATCAGCAATTCGCCAACCATGCCATCAGCAACTGGATTTGATTTTTCATCGACTACATAAATGGAAGTCCTGCGAATAGGTTTGCCGATAAAAATCTGCGAATCGCTTTCGTCAATTCGATGACACGTAGACCAGACGGTGGTCTCGGTTGGGCCATACATATTCCATAATTCCGTGGAGATCGCATGCATCAATGGACGCAAATCCACTGGCAATGCCTCTCCACCAACCAAAATCTTCAACTTCTGTCGCGGCTGCCAATTGTGACTGAGCAGCATGCGCCACGTTGCAGGAGTGGCTTGTACAATATTAATTTTCCACTGATCGATCAGACGCTGCAGCAGATCCGGTGTGGTCGCTTCCTGCCGGGAAGCCACAATCACATGAGCTCCGACCAGCAAAGGTAAAAACAGCTCGAGAATATGAATATCAAAGGAGATAGTGGTAATGGCTAAGAGCCTGTCACGACTGTGCATTCCAGGCTGCTCTGCCATACCAAGGAGAAAATTGATGAGATTGGCCTGAGTAATGACGACACCTTTCGGATTTCCGGTAGAACCGGAGGTGTAAATCATATAAGCGATATCATCTGGCTGATAACCAACATTGGCCAGGGGCTTAACAACATCATCTGTTGCAAACAACGAATCAAGAGCTACGACAGACCCAGGAAAAATTACATCCTGTCGCAGTTTATCCACGATCAGAATATCTGCCTGGGAATTTTCCAGAATGTAGGATTGGCGGTTCGGCGGATAGCTGGGATCCACTGGTACATAGGCAGCGCGCAAAGACCAGACCGCCAGCAACAGAGGCACCAGCATTTCCGAACGCGATACCCCTACGCCGACTTTACTGCCTGGCTGTACACCACATCTTTGCAATCCGGCAGCAATACGGCGTGTTAGTACGGCCAGTTCGGCATAGGTAAGGGTTGCGTGAGCAAAACTGACTGCGGGGTCTGCGGCGCGCTGTCCGACCCAATGGTCGACATACGCGAGAAATCCACAACTCTCCCGCTCAGCGGCAAACAAATTCCATGTATATGAGGACATAGAGAGACCGCTACTACGTTGACGTCAGCGATCCCTCGACCCTTTGCCATCATCCGTGATATTCAGGGTAGAGCACGTGGACAGCTCATCGTCCCTGACTATTGTTTAGTGAAAATCGCGGCAATGAGCGCACTGCCTTGCTCCACTGGATTTGCGCGGATCTTTTGTTCTTCCTCCGCAATTTGTCCATACAAAGCCGCCAATCCGCGATTAACAGCATACTGCTCAAAATCCAATTCCGGTTTATTGGCCAAGGGAATCGCTTTATAGGTATTCAACACTTGTTGATACTGTTTGTAGAAACCCAGCTGCTGCAGTTGATTCTGCATAATTGACTTGTAACGCACTGTGAGTTGGGCCTCAGTTGCAGAACGAAAATAGTCCGTTGCCGCTGTGCCGCCACTGCGGATAATGCCAATAGCGTCCTGCACAGGCATATCTTTTACTGCTTGCAGAAATACTAATTTCGCCTCGGCAGCAGCCAACTCCGCACCGCGATTCATCAATTTTTCTACTTCATCGAGCGGCCCGCCGAGACCGAGCTGGCGCAATGTGCCTACCACAGGCTCCACTGATTCCGGCAAACCTAGGCGCCAGCGATTGTTTTGTGTGTAGCCGCCAGACTGTCCCAGCTGGTCTGTTGCGCGTGTCACACTGAGTTGCAGCGCTTCTTTTACCGCGCTGTTTAATTGAGCAGGGCTATAACCAACCGCTTGGGATACCTGAGCACCAGTATCCAACACCTGATTAAGATTGCTGCACGCAACCGAACCAAGCGCAATTGCGAAAATCATCAGAAACCGTGACATAAATACCTTCGACAGACTATCAGTGGCTAAAGCGCGGCATCATACCGCCCTCTAGGCGCAAATTGTCAAATCAAATGGCACTCAAGGTAGTGTAAAAAACAAATTCCCTTCCTGGTTTTGATTTGAAACAAATTGGCGCTTTCCCCGCATCTCCAACTGCCAATTCCGTCCTCCAACTGCCAATTCCGTCATCATTTTCACAAGCAGAAGAATTTTTCTGTCTCGAAAATAACAAAGGCTCCTAGTGGAGCCTTGTTGCAAAATTGTTCTTCGCGAATTACTCAATGTTCTGCACCTGCTCTCGCATTTGTTCGATCAGCACTTTTATATCGACTGCCGACTGGGTATTGCTGCTGGAAGTGGATTTGGAAGAGAGCGTATTGGCTTCGCGATTGAGTTCCTGCATCAGAAAGTCCAAGCGTCTGCCGATAGGTTCGTTTTGTTTTAATGTGCGGCGCACTTCTGCGATATGGGCTTCCAGACGATCGAGTTCTTCTGCGACATCGCTTTTTTGCGCGAGATAAACCAATTCCTGCGCCAAACGCTCCTCATCTACATCGACTTGCAGAGCGTCCAGGCGCGAACGCAATTTCTCCTGTTGTTGGGCGGCGAGTTCCGGCAAACGCTGGCGCACATCGGTCACCTGTTCAGCAATGGCCTGCAACCGCTGTTCAAGCAAATTCGCAAGCTCCGCTCCCTCTCGGCTGCGATTGTCCAGTAATTGTTGCAACGTTTTGCCGAATAACGCCAAGGCCTCTTTTTCCAGTTCTTCCTGGTCGATTTCGCGCGCTTTTAATACGCCCGGCCAACGCAGAATCTCAATAGCGTTGACGGGAGCCGGGTTGGCGGTCAATTGATTAACCTGCTCCACCATTTTGATGACGTCGCGCGCCAGCTCGTAATTAAAATCAGTGCTCAACCCCGAGGATTCATCCGGTTTGAACGCGAGTACCACATCGACTTTGCCGCGGCCAACCTGATTGCGCAATGTCTCCCGCAGAACCGGCTCAAGACTGCGCAATGCCTCGGACATTCGCATACTGGGTTCGAGATAGCGATGATTGACGGTGCGAATTTCGCAAATGAGATGACCCCAGGGATATTGGGCCTCCAAACGGGCAAATCCGGTCATGCTGCGTGGCATTGTTCATCCTCGGTCGACAAAGGCTCGATATTAACACATTGGTTTTCGCCTCCTGCTCGTTATAATCCCGCCACATTTTTCCCACTGAAAGGTGCTCCATGCCTCGTCCAAGCGGCCGCGCAGCCGATCAATTGCGCGCAATATCCATCACCCGTCACTACACCAAACACGCTGAAGGCAGTGTTCTGGTCTGCTTTGGCGACACCAAAGTGCTTTGCAATGCGAGCGTGCAAGAAGGTGTGCCGCGCTTTTTGAAAGGCACGCAACAGGGCTGGCTGACCGCCGAATACGGCATGCTGCCGCGCTCCACCGGCACCCGCATGGATCGAGAAGCGGCGCGCGGAAAGCAGGGCGGGCGCACTGTCGAGATTCAACGTTTGATCGGCCGCTCCCTGCGCGCTGCAGTCGACTTAAAGCAATTGGGCGAATACACCATCACAGTGGACTGCGATGTGATTCAAGCGGACGGCGGAACCCGCACTGCTGCCATCACCGGCGCTTGTGTCGCAGTGGTGGATGCGTTACGCCATATGCAAAGGCAGCAAATTCTCAAAACTGATCCACTTCTGGGAATGGTCGCGGCCGTCTCGGTGGGAATTTATCAGGGCGAACCCGTGCTCGATTTGGACTACGCAGAAGATTCTGCCGCCGACACTGATATGAATCTGATCATGACGGACAAGGGCGGCATCATTGAAGTGCAAGGCACTGCGGAAAAAGAGCCTTTTACTGAACAACAATTTCAGCAGTTGTTAGCTCTTGGCAAACACGGCATCCAGCAGTTGTTGACCTACCAGCAGGAAGCGCTTAACCAATAAAAAAACCGGCGGAATTTTCCGCCGGTTTCAATTTTTCCCCATTCCCGTTTTATCTAGCGCGGCTTTCCATAATATCCGGGCACACCTGTGTAAGGCTTGCTGTAATCCGGCACATAGATCTGTATCTGGGTTGCGCGCACATATCCGTATTCGTAGTAACCCAGCACCCTTACAAAGGCGCCGTTGCCGCTGCGGAAAAATTCTGCGCTATCAATCGCCGCTTCACCCTTCTTATAAAGCGTGCCCGGGCCCACAACGATTTTAGTGCCAAAGATAAAGAACGATTGGGTCGACTCCGACAGGAAATAAGCTCCACCCATCAGATCTGCCGGCATTGCCTGCACATCCCGATTGTCCACAGCGATACTGCTAGCGATCACCAGATCGCCCCAGGTGTAACTGGAGATATAAACCTGATCGCCAATGCGCAAATCCCAGAAGTTGATGCGGCGGTCATACTCACCGGTCAAACGGGTATCTGCCTGAACCAAAAACTCCTGATCCTGCACCTTAATTTTGCCAAGCAACCAGTAATATCCCCAAATCGGATACACCTCTTGAATGCTGCCGTAAATCTTAGTGTGCGGCGAGGACAGGATTTTCACTTCCTGCGCAATTAACACGTCGTTAGCGTCAATTGAGCCTATGACACGGACTTTGGCGTTGGCGGTCAAACTCGTCGCATCGCCACCACTAAATGTGGTTTGGGACGTGGTTTTAACCGGCACGGAATCCATGATGAACAAACCGTCCGATTTGGTTTCCTGAATGATTCCGGACAACTCTATGCGCGGAATGTGGCGCAGGTTGCGGTAATCCTGATGGAATGACAGCTCTTCGGCCTCCAGCACCTCGTCTACCACAGAGCCTCGCACAACCACCAAGCGACCATTCGACAAACCAGAAGATGAAGCCACGGATGCATAAGACACCAGTTGGCCGTTAACTACGAAGGTTCTGGCAAAGACATTCAGCTGTTCAACCGAACCGACCAGTTCGGCAAATGAGCTTTCATCAAAACCTATGCGAGTAGCCTGAATCACCCGATTGGCATCCAGCGGTCCGCTGATCGATATGTGTTTGCCAACGGAGAGGCCATGGATGTTCTGCGGCATTATGTCGCTGGCGTAAACCGTGTCGACCAACAGCTGAATCACTTGGCCGAGAACGGAGAGCTGATTGCGCTCCACATCGATCCACTGTATCTCACCAGTTACTCGGGGCTGGTAATGGACTTCATAGGCAACAGGTTCGCCCTCAGCGTTGGTGCCGCCCACAACCGTGACGTAATCGCCGACATTGAGATCGATTTCGGAAGCTGGCTCGCCGCGCACGTAGACTCGCGCCTGGTCGGTGTTGTAATGCACACCGTTGACGATCACGCTACCAAACCCGTTGATAGGTCCAACCACTGATAATTCTGGCTTGGCACCACTGCCGTCTATACCTGCGTATCCGCCACCGCCACCGCAGCTACCTAACAAGACGGCGCACAATAAAGTTCCTGTCAGCCGCTGCCAGTTGAAATATCTGCCCATTGTTAATTACCTGTGTCCCGATCGGATTTTTCTATGGCAAAAACACCTACGCCAAGACGCACACTTGTAGTTGCGTTCGCCCGTTTTTCTGGAACCGCCTCACCTGTGGGCGGCTCTGCCACTTCGTGCTCTGATAACCATGCATCCACGCGCTCTAGAAACGCCTGCCCTTCCGCTTCGAGAAAAGCATGAAACGCCTTTACATACCGACTATCTACCTGGTTGTTGCTGGCGCGACGCTCAAACCGCCGCCGATATTTAGAGGTGGGCTTGCTGTCATCCACCACATATAAATTGTGAAAAAGTGTTTCGCCCAGCTCACTGATCACTGAGCCCGCCCGCAACAGCGCCTGCGGGTCGCTTTGCGCCGGGAAGTAATATCGGCTCAAAGGCGTCACGCGGTCGTCCTGTTTGGCAATAACACCAACCCGCAACATCTCCTTGAACAACGCCTGACGCGGCACGTCACCACCGAAGCGCCGCACCAGCGACTGAAAACTGCCGTGCTCACCCTCTATAGGTAAAGGCCTTGCCTGATGTTCATCGTCACTGAATTCAGGGTCTCTGTGCCAAGCCGTGAGAATGCGAGTGATGCGGTCCTGGGACGATTGCGCTTCAAGTGCCAGAACATTTTCCTGCAGCAAATCTTTAATGCGCTTGACCTCTTTGCGATCTATCCCGGTAAGCACGGCAATGCGCGAGACGTTAGTCGGCCTGCCGCGAATCCCGTAGTCCTGGGCAGCAGCCTCAACGAAGATGGATTTGCACAAAACCGCAAATTCCTTATAAGTGACGCCATTACGCAGCAATAACATGATGATGGGTTTCATCAAACTTTTGACTGTCGCAATAACGTGCGCTTTGAGATTGTCCGCCATAAACTCCCGGCTACTCCGATGATCCACTCAGCACAAATACCGCTAGCACACTCAGGCTAGGGCTTCAGCTGGATTCGACCGCAGAGCATACCTGGACTTGGCTGCTTAAAGAACTCCTATCCAGATATAAACCGCGCGATCAGATCACCCCTTAAATTAACAACCTTGCACGATCGACTTCGTGCATACCTCTCAATTCGTGAGCAATTTTTGTACGCTGCGTCACGTACTTGCTACAACACAAAAAAAAAGAGCGCTCGCAACTGACGCTGCGGCGCCCCAAACGCATTGGACTTCAAGCATAACTTGAAGCCGTCGATGCTCAGCAAATTACATCAGTGAAAAAGCCTTGTCTCTTAACACGCAAGAGAACACCGGAGCAGCACTCCAGCACCGCAACCCCCAAGACTAACCAAGGCTGCGGCATGCGTCCTGCAGGGACCAGCAGCCATGCAGAACACATTCAGACCCAACTAAACCACTATTGGGGAACAATTGCCCAAATATTACCTTTAGGAAGAAGATGTCGACAGCAGGAGAGCTGAAATTTGTGAGCTTATTTGCAAAAACCTCAAGCAGTCGCCCTGTGACAGGGCAACCAAAGAAGGAGGGAAGGGCAGTCAGGACGATTACAGATCTTCTATGTCGTAATCGACAATCACCGGAAGGTGGCTGGAGAAGGTTTGTTTTTTGTAGATCACCGCATATTCCACTTTGCGGCGGATGGATTCGGAAACGATTTGATAGTCCGTTCGCCAGCCATCGCCAACGCCGATCTGGCCGGATGGCCACCAGGAAAATTCATCGGAGTCGCGATTGACCTGGCGGAAGGCGTCTACGTAGCCGATCTGATTGAACAACTGGTTCATCCATTGTTGTTCTTGGGGAAGGAATCCTGGGGTGCTCTGATTTTCCTGCCAGTTCTGCACATCTTTGCGCGTGTGCGCCATACCCCAATCGCCGCAAATAATGAAGCTGCGGCGCTTGCGAGTCACTTTGTGGAGCAGGGCCTGAAAATCTTCAAAAAACTTGATTTTGACTTCCAGGGATTCGGTTTCGGACATTGCAGAAGGGGCCAGCAATGACCCAATGCTGTAATGCTCGTAATCGACTTGCAGGTAGCGCCCTTCCATATCGACGCCACTGGAAAAACCCAAACCGTAGATCAGCGCTTTGGGTTGATGACGAGTGTAAATGGCAACGCCGTTATAGTGCTTGATACCGGAGTCGAAAAAATAGGCGAAATAGCCGGGGGGATGGAAGACCTCGTGATCCAGTTCGGATTCAAGGGCACGCAAATCCTGCAGGCATACAACGTCAGCGTCCTGATCTGCCAGCCAATCAAACAAACCACGCTGGGCCGCCTGGTGAATACCGTCGACACTGAGAGTTATGATTCGCATGATGGCCCCTTACAAACGGACTGTGTATCATACCGATGTTTTAGCATTATTGTTAATAAGTACCGTTTTTTAAGCACCAAACAATACAGCTTCCACGCATTTCGCTTTGAAGTCGTGCAAAGGAAAGGAGGCCGAATAAAATGGATTTTGATTGCCATCAAAGTGGCTGAGTCCCCATAAGGATAGCCTCAATTTCCGGCCAAGCTAAATCGGTTCGAACTCCAACCTCAACCGCTACTTAATTCCACAACTGCCACAAAAGTTGCATTTTCCCACAAATCATCCAGATCTAAGAACGGGTTTTATGAAAGAGTACCAAAAGCGATTCATTCAGCTGGCATTACAACACCAGGCATTAAAGTTCGGTGAATTCACGCTCAAGTCCGGACGCAAGAGCCCTTATTTTTTTAATGCCGGGCAATTCCAGACCGGCGCCGCCTTAGCGGAACTGGGCCGGTTTTATGCCGCAGCCTTAGTAGATGCCGGAATCGAATACGACATGCTTTTCGGGCCGGCCTATAAGGGCATTCCGCTGGTTTCCACTACAGCTGTGGCGCTAGCTGATGGTTACAAACGGGATGTGCCCTATTGCTTCAACCGAAAAGAAGCAAAGACTCACGGGGAAGGCGGGACTCTAGTAGGGGCCCCCCTGCGCGGACGGGTGGTGATTGTAGACGATGTGATCACAGCAGGAACAGCGGTACGAGAAGTGTTGTCTATTATCTCGCAAGCCCAGGCGCAGCCCGCAGCTATACTGATTGGACTTAATCGCCAAGAACGCGGACAAGGAGCCTTATCAGCGATTCAGGAGCTTGAGCAAAGTACCGGGGTTCCCGTTGTGAGCATCATCAATCTTGAGCACATTTTGACGTACCTGCAGGAGCAGGGTGATCCCGACATCGTGAACCGAATTGCAAATTATCGGCAGACTTATGGCTCGTTATAGAAATCACATTGTATGGCCGTTTGGCCGCTTGCCCGTGCTGGCGGCGCTATTGTCACTGGCGGTAACTTTAAATGTTGCCGCCGATACCAGACAGAACGAAATCTACGAGTACACCAACAAACACGGCGGACGGGTAATCAGCAATACCATACCGCCTGAAGCGATTCGCACTGGGTACAAGGTCCTTAATAAAAGCACCCGCGAGGTCATCCGAGTCGTCCCGCCCGCTCCCGATCCGGAAGTACTGAAGCAGCAGGAGGCTGAGCTTGCCGCGCTGAATGAGAAAAAAGCGCGCTATGAGGAGCTGGCCAAACGCTACAGCTCAGAGAATGAGATTTACGCGGCGCGCGACCGCAGATTGGCGCAGGTCGATGCCAATATTGCAATTCTGCGCAGCAATATCGGCAATATCAGCAATCACATCGAAAGCTTGATGAAAAAAGCGGCGGAAATCGAGCGAGCGGGCCGAGAAGTTCCCCGCCAGCACTTAAAGACGCTGGAAGAAACCCGTGAGGAACTGCGCATCGCTCAAAGCATGTTGCAAGAGCGGGAGCGGGAACATAACGGGATTCACCAGGAATACGAAGAGATGGTGGACTTATTCCGTTGGGGACAAACCCTGTTCGCCAAGAAGTAAAAGGATCAGCTAGCTCAGGCCGGCTCAGCAATACATCCCTTGACTAAATAGGGCCATTGCTCCGTCCAGCCAGTGGTGGGCGCCACACGGAATTGTCCGCGCACAAACTGCGCGATTTTTCCCTCTACCACAGCCAGCCAGAGATTGACGGTCGCACTGATGGATAACTGCAGACTGATACTTTCCCGCAGTTCCGCTTCACGCAGAATCTGCCGCAAATGCGTTTCCAGGCGATCAAAAAACTGTACGACCCTGTGATGAAGACGTTCGGTTTCCCCCGCCAAGGCGTCGCCGGTCAATATTCTTGTGATGCCCGGATTGCGCTCTGAGAAAACCAATAAAAGGTTGAGAATTTTTTCACACTTCTCAACGCCTGACGTTTCGGCTTCGGAGCTGATGATATTTACCCGGGCAAAAATTGCCTCCTCGATAAATTCAATCAAGCCTTCAAACATCTTGGTTTTGCTGGGGAAATGGCGATAAAGCGCGGCTTCAGAAACACCGACTTGTTTGGCCAGGGCTGCAGTTGTGATGCGAGCTCCGGGGCTGGCCTCCAGCATATGTGCAAACGCTTCAAGGATTTGTTGGCGTCGCGGCTTCTTGTTTTGCGTGGAATTCATGTATAGCGCTCAAACGTCTAGTGTCGCCCCGAAACATACCCGGCTCCTGCGGGTGCGCCGTTCGGAATGGTTAATCGCTCCAACTGACTGGCCGAACCCTGCCTGCCCGCCTGCATTCAGCTGGTTTATGCTGATTTTCCCTGTCGCTTCCCAAAGCTCTTATTCTCAACTCTTCTTTTATATCAGAGCCACAGGCACACGTGCGGGGAGAACAAGTCTCCGCGCGCGCTAAATACTTAATCGTGATCCTTGATGAGTGTCTGGCTTTAGAGTTGGTAAAAACTCACCTTATACCAGCCGGGATTCTTGGGCATTTCCAGCGATCCTACAAAATCCCGGAATTCCCTGAGAAATGAAATGTCCTGCATTGGAAAGTTCTCATCCGTGAGTTTTATAAAGACCGGTGTGTAATGACACCAAAATCATCGTCGCCTATCCTAGCCCCAATCTTATTACCCTTCAACTATTACTATAAAAAATTCAGTTTAATTTTTATTGGTTATAAGCGTTCCTACACCGGCATCGGTAAATATTTCTAGCAAAATTGCGTGAGGAACTCGCCCATCAATAATGTGAGCGCTTGCTACGCCAGATTTTACAGCGTCCAATGCGCAGCGAATTTTTGGCAGCATCCCACCGTAAATAGTGCCGTCTGCGATTAATTCGTCCACTTTCGCGGTGGTTAAACCGGTCAACACTTCTCCCGCCTTATTTTGTAAACCGGAGACATTGGTCAACAGCATAAGCTTTTCCGCCTGCAATACTTCGGCAACCTTGCCCGCCACCAAATCGGCGTTAATGTTATAAGAAGATCCGTCCGGACCTACGCCAATGGGCGCAATCACCGGGATAAAATCACTTTGCACCAATAAATCGATCACCCTGCGATTGATTGCCCGGACTTCTCCGACATGGCCTATATCAATTATTTCGGACACCTGCATTTCCGGCGATTTACGAGTGACTTCCAGTTTGCGCGCCTGGATGAGATTTCCGTCTTTACCGGTTACACCAATCGCCTGTCCGCCATTGCGATTAATCAAACTGACGATCTGTTTATTCACCGTTCCACCGAGCACCATTTCCACCACATCCATAGTGGCGCTGTCGGTAACACGCATACCATCGACAAAGCTGGACTCGATATTCAATTTTTTCAGCAAATCACCAATTTGTGGACCACCGCCATGCACCACGATTGGATTCATGCCAACCAGTTTCATCAAAACGATATCGCGAGCAAAGCTGTTTTCCAGCTCTATGTCCGTCATTGCATTGCCGCCGTACTTAACCACAATGGTTTTTCCGGTAAAACGCTGAATATAGGGCAGCGCTTCTGTTAATACCTGCGAAATCTGCAATGCATTTTCAATTGTGCTAGTCATGTATATTCCTGATATAAGCGTTAAAAAATGACAGGCCCATAAAGGGCCTGTTGATATTGTTCTTTGTGTAAATCCGTATTTACCAACGAATTTCCACAGAGGAATCAATTTTGCGAATTTCTCGCGTCAGCAATGCTTTGAGCTGATGAATTTGTTCTTCGGTTTCCGCTTCGAAACGCATGGTAATTTCGGCTCCCGTATTGGAGGCCCTCACCAGACCCCAACCAAACGGATATTCCACCCTTAAACCATCCAGCGTAATGACTTTTGCGTCTTCGAATTCACCCTCTGCAATCAGTCTGCGGATAAGGTCAAATTTTACCTCCTCTGCAACGGGAAAACGAATTTCCGGAGTTGCACATAACGGAGGAAATTCGGCAAAAATTTCATCGAGGTCTTCATCGCGCAAACTCATGATTTCAATCAGACGAGCTGCCGCGTACATGCCATCATCAAAACCGTACCAGCGATCTTTAATAAAGATGTGGCCAGAATATTCACCGCCCACCAATGCTCCGGTTTCCAAAACTTTGGCGCGCATGGGTGCGTGGCCGGTCTTCCACATAATAGGCCGCCCGCCATTGCTGCTGACTACCGTATTTAATTGACGCGAGCTTTTTACATCGAACACCACATCAGCGCCGGGATTGCGCGCAAGTATATCCTTGGCAAACAACATCAGCAGGCGATCTGGCCAAATGATCTGACCAGATGGTGTCACCACTGCGAGGCGATCGCCATCACCATCAAACGCTACACCGAGGTGGGCATGAGTCTCTTGTACTTTCTTAATCAGATCTTGCAAGTTGGCTTCAACTGACGGGTCAGGACCGTGGTGCGGGAAATTGCCGTCGAGATCGCAATACAAGGGTATAACTCGGCATCCCAATTCCTCAAACAGGCGCGGTGCAACCTTACCGGTTACACCACTGCCAGCATCTATAACGATGCTGATATCGCCCGCCAGGGCGATATCGGAAAAAATCGCATCGACGTAACGGTCGACAACATCAACATTTTCCTCACTGCCAATTCCCTGGCGAAAATCCTGTTTCATAATCCGTGTCCGTACCGCTTTAATATCGTCTTCGGTACGCACCTGTCCTTTCATCACCACTTTAAAACCGTTGTATTCAGCGGGGCTGTGGCTGGCTGTTACGATCACGCCGCTGGAAGATTCTTCCAATACCTCAGTAGCAAAATACAACAAAGGCGTGGGTACAGTGCCGATATTGATAACCTTACAACCGGTACTCAAAACTCCGCGAATTAAATTTTCAACCAAAATCGGACTGTGCGTTCGCGCATCGCGCGCAACGATTAAAGCTTTTTCCCCTTGCTCCAAGGCCTCACTGCCTAAGGCTTTGCCGATGAGAAGAGCTAAATCGTTATTGACTTCTTCCGGCACTTTGCCGCGAATGTCATAAGAACGGAAAATATGATCCGGAACTGCTGCTGCAGTTGCATCCGTCCCATTCAGCTCATCCGGCAAATCAATATCCAGAACATCATCGGACTCAGGTTCATTATCCAAGCCCAACAAATCTTCGTCTTCCTTCAACAACATGACTTCACGAATATCGCGCTCTTTCGGCACATTCGCACTTTCCCGCGGTTCCCGTCCCATACGAATGCGCGTTTCTTCCAGAGCCACTTGTTTGCGATAAATCTGTCTGCCAATAGCCAGACCGACTAAAGCAAAAAATGCCATAGAGGCCAGCGATATGACTGCACCAACCAACACAAGAAATGCGTAATCAATTTGCGTAGATTCAAACAACTTTTCCGATGCAGTAAATTCCACCTGCCAGGGTGAATCCGGCACATTAATTGTTCTTGCTTTATAAACTGTGCCTTTGCCAAACGAGCCTATTAATCGCGGAGTTTGGTTGAAGGTCTGATACAGACTGATTTTGCCGAGATCCTCAATTCCTTTGCGCATGCTTTGATGAATTTCATCCATCGGCAAAGTCACCAGAATGGTGCCCAATACGTCCTTCTGCGGATCCTGGGGAACGGGCACCACAATATTGACGCGCCATCCGCCGCCAATATCCAGCGCTTCTGGCACCACTTTTTCCCGCTGTTCCGCCTTTTTTATGATTTCAACTTCGGCAAAGCGCAAAGGCGGATCACCATCGAGATCTACTTTGGCTTCGCCGGTGCGAAAAATTCGTATTGCCTGCGCGCGCGGGAAGCTATTTCGCAGGGCTTTATCGATCTCCAGCAGTCCCACGGGATCCCGATAAGTCAGCGCCGTCGCCAAACTGCTGCTCTTGGTGAAAAATGCGAGTTTTTCGTAGGCAGCGTGCATATAGTTGGCGACATTAGCAGCTGCGACACGCGCATGATGTTCCGCGAAAGTTTCGAGCTGGCGATGGCGCTCCTGCACCACATATTTTTGCCAGGCAATCAACCCTCCCACGGCATTGATGGCTAGGCCAAGCAAAATACTCAATACCACTGCACTGGTAATAGGTGAGCGCGCCAAAAGCTGGCGAATTTTTGTTAAAGGGACACTCAGAATACTGGTTTTTAACTCTTTTTTATTTTTTTTCTGTATGTCTTTTATTAAGGGTGAAGCCACACTAATTTCCCCGCGATGCTTTGCTATTGCGTTGCTCTAGGCGCTTCGCGATGTCCCGCACAAGAACTTTCGCCAGTTGTCCTTTATCCTGTTCCGGATAAGCTGTTTCACCGTTGGCATCCACTATCCAAACAGCGTTGCGATCACTGTTAAAACCTATGGTTGTATCGGAGACATCGTTTGCTATAACGATATCCAGATTTTTCCGCGACAATTTATTTTTTGCATGCAGCAAGAGGTTTTCAGTCTCCGCCGCAAACCCGACTACAAATGGCCTGGGTGTTTGCGCTGCAACCGCTGCCACTATGTCCGGATTTTTTTTCAAGCTCAGTTGCAGCTCCTGGTGATCTTCCTTTTTGATCTTCTGCGCCGACACTTGCATCGGCGCATAATCCACAACGGCCGCGGCCGCTATAAAAATGTCAGCGCTGCGCGCAGTTTCCAACGAATGCGTCAACATTTGCTGCGCTGTTTCAACTCTTACGGTCTTCACTCCAGGCGGATCTGGCAAGCTGGTGGGGCCGCTGATCAAAATCACATGCGCCCCCGCATCTCTTGCGGCAACAGCCAAGGCGTAACCCATTTTGCCCGAGCTGTGGTTGCTGATATAGCGCACCGGATCCAAAGGCTCGCGCGTAGGCCCGGCCGTCACCACCACCGTTTTGCCACTGAGCACATCGGGCTCAAAAAAGTCGGCAACCTGTTGGGTAATATCCGCAGGTTCCAGCATTCTTCCCGCGCCTACATCTCCACAAGCCTGCTCCCCCACGGCCGGCCCCCAAATCCGGATACCGCGAGCCGCCAGAACAGAGCAGTTATGACGTGTCGCCGCGTTGCGCCACATCGCTTGGTTCATTGCCGGTGCCACCGCAATGATTGCTTCGGTCGCTAAACACAGCGTAGTCAACAAATCGTCCGCATGCCCCGTTGCGAGCCGCGCCAAAAAATTAGCGCTGGCGGGCGCCACGAGAACCAAATCCGCCCATTTGGCCAGCTCTATATGGCCCATTCCGGCTTCTGCATCCGGATCCAAAAGGCGAGTATGCACCTGCTCTCCTGTCAGAGCTTGAAATGTCAGGGGTGTAATGAAGGTCTGGGCGCTGTCTGTCATCACCACCTTTACTATGGCTCCCTGCTTGCGGAGTAAACGAGCCAGCTCCGCAGCTTTGTAAGCCGCAATCCCTCCGGTAACACCGAGAAGAATTTTCTTGTGCAATAGACTGATCATAGGAGCAGGCACCCAAAGCCGAAGATCGATATCAGTTACCGGCCAACCGCCACGGCGCGCGCGGGCTTCCAGCTTGCTTTGACCGGCTCGGTACAATACCATTTTGACCACTTTGCGTCCTCATTCTGAGCATTGAGGCACTTCAAGTGTTGACCCGTTAAAGGAATAACGATCATGTCAATCAAACATTGGCCAACCTGCGAACGTCCCCGCGAAAAACTGCTCTCCCACGGCGCTTCCCACTTATCCGACGCCGAGCTTCTCGCCATCTTTTTACGTACCGGCTGCGCCGGAAAGTCCGCAGTCGATCTCGCACGCGATCTGTTGCAGCGCTTCGGCGGTTTGCGGGGGTTATTAGAGGCCGAGCAAAAGCTGTTTTGTGAAGCCCGGGGTCTGGGGCAGGCAAAGTTCGCACAGCTACAGGCGGTGTTGGAAATGGCGAAGCGCCACCTCGCGGAACAGCTTGTGCGCGAACATGTATTCACTAACGTAGACCATGTGCGCAGTTTTCTCACTGCTCAGTTGCGCCATAAAGGTCATGAAGTATTTGCGGCGCTCTTTCTGGACAACCAGCACCGCCTGCTGCAATACCGTGAGTTGTTCCACGGGACTATCGACGGCGCCAGCGTCTATCCTCGGGAAGTAGTGAAACAAGTGCTGCAATTGAACGCCGCCGCCGTGATCTTTGCCCACAATCATCCTTCAGGTGTGGCCGAGCCCAGCCAGGCGGACAGACATATCACGCAGCAGTTACGCGATGCTCTCGCCCTGATCGACGTGCGGGTATTGGATCATTTCGTCGTTGGCGATGGCGAGATCACATCCTTTGCAGAACGCGGTTGGATTTAACACAGGTTGGTTGCCATTCAACCATTGTTCTGGTATAAAACGCGCCTCTTTTCGGCCGTCGACCGGTAAATTGTCGAAACTTACCCTGATGCAATGCGCCAAGCCCCCGAGGTTTGCCCTGCTGTTGGCCGAATCGCCCAATCATTCCGCAGACCGCATTGGCGCTCGGATGGGGTCATGCAGGGATCTTGTCGATCCCCAATAAGCGATACAGGTTTAATTTACGAGGCAGGACAATGTCTAGAGTATGTCAAATTACCGGTAAAGCCCCGGTAACAGGTAACAACGTTTCTCACGCAAAAAACCACACCAAGCGCCGTTTTTTGCCAAACTTGCACACTCACCGTTTCTGGGTTGAATCTGAGAAGCGTTTTGTGAAATTGCGTGTATCCGCCAAAGGTATGCGTATCATTGATAAAAACGGAATCGACAGCGTGTTGGCCGATCTCCGTAAACGCGGCGAAAAAATCTAAGCCGTCTTTATTGCAGGAGATTATCCGATGAGAGAGAAAATCCGACTGAACAGCAGCGCTGGCACAGGTCACTTCTACACCACTACCAAAAACAAGCGCACTATGCCGGAAAAAATGGAGATCAAAAAATACGATCCCGTTGTCCGCAAGCACGTTGTTTATAAAGAAGGCAAAATCAAGTAATCCCAAAAACCCGGCTTCTGCCGGGTTTTTTATTTCACCCCCAAGACTCTTCGTTCACTCACCCTCTTCCTTGTACACTGGATGAATTTCATCCAACTCCTGCTTTTTTCGGAGATCAGTTGTGCCCGAACTACCTGAAGTCGAAACCACCCGGCGCGGGATCTCACCCCATATTCGCGGCCGCACCGTTGAGCGAGTCGTGATTCGCCACAAACAATTGCGCTGGCCGATCACCGACGATTTACCACACAAAGTCATCGGACAGCCGATCCGCGATGTTTCCAGACGCGCCAAATATCTCTTGATCCACTTCGACCACGGCTGCGCCATCTGGCATTTGGGCATGTCGGGCAATCTAAGAGTTCTGGAAAGAGAATCACCTCCGGGCAAACACGATCACGTCGATTGGGTATTGAGCGGTGGCGTGATCCTGCGCTTCAACGACCCGCGCCGGTTTGGCGCACTGCTCTGGACCGAAGACGATCCCAACAGTCATTTTTTGCTCGACCACCTGGGACCAGAGCCTTTAAGCGATGACTTCGATGGCGAGTATTTATTCCAGGCAACGCGCAAGAGCCAGCAAAACATCAAAACCTGGCTGATGAATGCCAGCAATGTAGTTGGGGTGGGAAACATCTACGCCAACGAATCCCTGTTCGGCGCCGGGATTCACCCGCTGAAGGTTGCGCGAACCTTATCTCGGCCGCGATGCGAAAAGCTCGCGGCAGAAATCAAAAAAGTGCTGGCCCGCGCTATCGAACAAGGCGGCACTACCTTAAGGGATTTTGTCGGCGGGGACGGTAAACCTGGATACTTCGCACAAGAGTTAAACGTCTACGGACGCGGCGGTGAGCCCTGTAAAAACTGCGCGAAACCCTTGATCGAAAAACGGGTAGGGCAGCGAACGACCGTGTATTGCAACGTCTGCCAAAAATAAATCGGAAGGAATAAAAAAACCCCCAGTGGCCTTGGGGTGAACCACTGGGGTAACTAATGTGTACGGAAGACTCCGCACACCGTAGGCACTGATTTGGAGTAGCCCCAAATCCCTAAGTTCAATTTTTCAACAGCTCGCCGAAGAGCGTTAGTCAGGGCAAAAAAAAAGGTTCTTCTCCCAACTGAGGGGAGAGAGGCGCACGGCCGACCCGGCAGAATTGTTGTTCTCGAGGCAACAAAACGGGACCGGCCGTGGCCGAAGTGGATTGTATGTTCCAGCTGGGTGGCTGGAAGGGTTATCGCGTATGGGATTGGCGTCAGGAGGATCGGGGCGGCCAGTCCTGGGCGGTGCTGGAACTGGCGCCCGTAGAGGG